>Ga0307374_10000353_pt1 | contig 87436 bp, 87 predicted proteins | sample OX3MG_FD_202532 | JGI IMG/M metagenome (GOLD analysis project Ga0307374, IMG submission 202532) | Soil microbial communities from Risofladan, Vaasa, Finland - OX-3 | ecosystem: Environmental > Terrestrial > Soil > Coastal area > Acid sulfate soil | place: Finland: Risofladan, Vaasa | collected... | reverse complement strand
AGGACAGGCACACGGCCGCCTCTGAGCCCGGATACGTGGGCAGCCAGTGATCAGCGTGAGTCGCCGTGTTGGAGAGGCGTGTATCCATCACTATCAGCTTCGCCCCGCGCTCCTTCGCTTCCATGACGCGCTGCGCGTGCGGGTTGAAGTAGTGGCCGGCCTCCAGGTGTGAGCTGATCAATAGAATGACGCGCGCGTTGGCGTGGTCAGGGCTCGGACGATCGAGCCCCATCCAGAAGTGATAGCCCGCCCGAGCGGCCGATGAGCAGATGTTGGTGTGCGAGTTGTGGCCGTCGACACCCCAGGCCGCCAGCACTCGCTCGGTAAAACCGTCTTCTCCCGGGCGGCCCACGTGGTACATGACCTCGTTCCGCCGGTCCTCCTGGATCGCCTTTCGAATACGGCCGGCGATCTCGTTCAGGGCGTCGTCCCAGGAGATCTCCGCCCATCGCCCCTCCCCTCTCTTGCCCGCACGCTTGAGGGGGTGGAGTATTCGATCCGGGTCGGTGACCTGGTTCAGTGTGGCGGGTCCCTTTGCGCAGTTGCGCCCGCGTGAGCCGGGATGCTCGGGGTTGCCCTCGAACTTACGCACCTGCAGCGTGTCGCGGTCGACGTAGGCGAGCAGTCCGCAGGCCGACTCGCAGTTGAAGCAGGTGGTCGGCACGAGCATGTAGCGGCGTTCGAGCTTGCCCGGCCAGGCTTTCGAATCGAGCTCGACCCAATCGTCCCAGCGCTCATTGGGCGGGAACGCCGCGAGGTGGACCCGGCTCGGTCCGGGATAGAAAGTCTCTCCGCGCGCTTCCGTCTCGGCCCGCGCCGCCTTCACACGCTCGTTCAGCCTCTGAAGACGATCCTCGGGGCTCATGCCAGTGGCACCACCTGTCCGGCCTGGACGTAGGCATGCTCGTGGAGCAGAAGGCCGGCCAGCGCCGCGATCGCAACCAGTGGACCGAGTGCGGGCGCCGAAACCGCGACCGCCAGCAGCACGTTGCCACCCCAGAAATAGCGTGAGAACCGGCCGCTGACCATTTGCCGCGCAGCCGCGTGGGCATGTGCGGTGGGGTGAGCCAGTGTCGCTTCGCCGAGCACGAACAGAAGGTGGACCAGGCTCGTCGCGGCCAACAGCCAGAGCAGCGGCACGACGGCACCGGGTTCCAACCAGACAGCGAAGGGCAGCGTGGCCGCGGAACCGGCGACTCCAGCCTGCACCGTGAGATGCGGTGGAAGCAACGGGCTCTGCCAGAGGTCGCGCGCCTTGGCCTGGGCGAACAGGTAGCCGGTATAGACGGCCGCCATGATCGACAGCGGCAGCCCGAGCACCGCCAGCCACATGCGGGCGCCCTGCCAGCCGAGCAGGCTGAAGAGGATCTGAACGGCGAGAGCGGCTCCATAGGCGGTGATCACGACCGCTCCACGCACCAGCCAGCTGCGCCACTGGGGACGCACGAAGATCAAGTAGAACCGGAATGGATGCTCGAGATCCCAGATCAAGATCAGGCCCGTTAGACCGAGGAACGCAAGCGCGAGCACTGGTGCCACCCAGGCCCAGAGGGCGCCGGATGAGGGCGTAAGGCCGCCCAAAACTAGCAACAGCGGGACGAAGTACGCGCCGGCCGCGATGCTCTTGGTCCAGGTGTAGAGCCCGACGCGCCAGTCCCACGGTGCTTTGTGAGACACGTCGTACGACAGCAGCGCCGCGGCGGAGCTGTTGGCCCCGCCCCAGTCTGCCGGCTCACCGGACCCGACCTGCTGCTCGCCCTTCGGCTGCTCGCTCCACATGTAGAGGCCGCCGTCCGGCCGACGCGCGGCGAGGGGATCGAGCGTGGCCTGGTGGGCGCCCTTGTAGAAGAGCTTGGGTCGTGTGCCCTTCTCGGGGCGGCGGACCTGCACCGGCTCCCGGTTGACGATCTGCGCCACCTTCGAGGTCGGATCGTTCAGGTCGCCCACGATGATCGCCTCGACAGGGCACACCACAACGCAGGCTGGTTCGAGCCCCATATCGATGCGGTGCGCACAGAAGTTGCATTTCTCGGCCGAATGGTCCTGCGGGTTGATAAAGATCGCGTCGTACGGACATGCTGCCATGCACGCCTTGCAGCCGATGCACGCCGACTTGTTGAAATCGACGATCCCATCGGCACGGCGAAACATCGCCGACGTAGGACATGCTGAAACGCAGGGCGCGTCCTCGCACTGGTTGCATCGGGTGACCTGGAGCGCGCGGCGCGCTTGGGGAAAGACGCCGACGTCCACCGCCTTGACGTAAGTGCGCGTGACAGAGAGCGGAACTTCGTTTTCCGATTTGCAGGCGACCGTGCATGCGTGGCAGCCGATGCATTTGTCCTGGTCGATGACCTTCCCCCACTTGGGTTGAGCTGCTAGCGGAAGCGGAATCATATTCGGCTGGCGACCAGCACCTCACCCGGAAGGGACTTTTTGGAAATGCTGTCGGACGTCCAGCTTTGGGGCCACGGTCGCGATTCAGATGTGCCCATACATGGCGATAGCGAGCGCGACGGCCAGTCTGGGGCTACCAACGGTAATGCCGATGGGCGACTATCGGTCATGTACGAGGTCGTGGACGCCTGCAGCGCGGGGCTGCTTCTAGGCATCGTCTACGTCAGGGTGGACAAGTACTCGAACGGCGCCCCGGAACGATTTGGTGTTCGGGCTTGGACAATGGTCAGCGCTTATCAAATCCCCGCTCCTGGCTAAACATCTGGACATCATAATGTCCTTATGACTTTGCTATTCTGCCTTGAGTCATGAGTCTGGGGAGCGGAGCCGTTGACCACTAAGCCCGCGGCCCGACCAAGCATCGCTGCCTCAACCTACGATCTGAGGGACGCACCCATCTCCCATGCTCTCGGACGCATCGCCCGCCTGAACATCCAATCCATCGAGCTGTATGGAATCCCCGACGCTAAAGCTTTGCCACACATCAGTTCGCTGCTAATGGAACACCACCTTGGAGTCGCCTGCCTCAACGCAGGAAGCCAGATCCGGGTACTGGTCCATGACGAGTCGCTGGTCAAGCACCATGTGTCTAGCGCGATCGCGGCGGCGCGCGAACTGAATTCGCCCTTCGTCAACGTCTACTCGGGCTACCGAACAGACGATTCCGTTTTTGACAATATGTTCCGCTTTAAGCGACTCATGGCTCCGTTGTTGGGTGAAGCGCAAGAGAGCGGGGTCGGGATCCTGCTTGAAAACTACTACGATCCTGCCAGCTACGCAGATGATGCCCGGGGCCAGCACTTCATGCGAACTCCCGACGCGACACTGATGCTGATGGACTTCATTGGCCATCCAGCTCTTGGAGTCATCTGGGATCCATGCAACCACTACCTGGCCGGAGTAGAGCCGTGGCCCTTCGCATACTCCATATTGCGGCCGGTCATTCGCTATGTTCACGCCAAGAGCGCCACGAGATATGTCCGTGGACTGCACGGAGATTCCCCACCTGGAGCCATGGCCATCGATACGATTACCGGATCATACTTCCACGTTCCGATCGACCAAGGAGCGGTGAACTGGTGGGGTATCCTGCGGCAGTTACGAGCCGACTCCTTCGGGGGCACCGTTCTGCTCGAACCTCACGGTGCAACTCAGAATGACTTCGAGACTGGTATTAGAGCGGGCGCGGCGTTCGTGCGCGACGCCTTTGAAATGAGAGAGGAGACGTATCTTGAATCCGGTCGCTGACAGTATTACTGACCCTCCCCTAGCCATGGTTACTGGTGGTGCAGGCGGAATAGGTCGAGCAGTTGTACGTCGCCTCGGAGAGGCTGGTCATCGTGTGATCTCAACCGACTTCCAGTTTCGCGAGGCGTGGAGCGCGCCTGGGGCCCGTGGCTCTTCAATGTTGGCCGAGGTTCACGTCGATGTCACGGAGCGCGAGAGTGTCTCTCAACTCGTCTCCAACGTGGTCGCTTCACATGGCCGTCTGGACGTTTTGGTCAACTGCGCAGGCGTCTACGGGATCGGCACATTCGAAACCTTGACCGAGGCTGAGTGGCATCGAGTTATTAACGTGAATCTCACTGGTACCTTTCTGTGCATGCAGGCGGTCTGGCCCCACATGGTGCGGCAACAGAGCGGCTGCGTCGTCTGCATCGGCTCCGGTGCAGCCTACAACGGCGGTCAGCTCGTCGGCCCCAGCTACAGCGCGAGCAAAGCGGGAGTACATGCCCTGGTTAAGTGGGCTGCCAAGAATGGCGCTCCGCACGGCATTCGTGTTAACGGAGTGGCTCCTGGCGTGGTCGATACCCCATTGATCGAGGGCCAACCATACACGACCTCGAATATCCCGCTTGGTCGGTTGGCACGGCCGGATGAGGTTGCTGATGTCATCAACTTCCTCGCTTCAACGGCCGCCTCCTACATGACGGGGGCGATCGTCGATGTTAACGGCGGCAGCTACATGCGAGCTTAGGGCGGCCTGACTCCACCCCATGACGTCTGATTTGCGCAAGCGAGGTGATGAAGCTGGTGCCATGAACCGGTTCCGGATCGGAGTTTTCGGGCTGCAGGCCGCTCCAGGAACCACGCCCGATAAACAACTCGAGGTTGCACTCGACCAAGCCGCAGAGCTAGGGGTGCAAGTTCTTGGTGGCGACAGCCGGCCGAAGTTCCAATGGGGAACGTTCAAATGTGATCTCGGCTATTGGCGGGAGCTACATAACATCGCTGCTGCTCGCGGACTTGAGATTGAGCCCTTCGTCCGCTCGCCATTTGACCTGGTCGGGACGGAGGGACCCGCGGCTCGGCGCGCCACTATCGAAAGCATTCAAGCGGCCCGCACACTCGGTGGCCCAGTTATGCGAACCGCCTACGGCGACAATACTCTGGCTCGAAGCCGCTATGCTGCGCGCCCCGTCGCCGAGCACCTGCGGTTCCTGATCGCAAACCTACGAGAAGCCGCGCGGCTAGCCGATAGTGAAGGAGTGATTCTGGCGATCGAGAATCACTGCGACTTTTATGGCGAAGAGTGGGCGCAAGTCTTGGAGACCATAGCGTCTGATTCGATACGCTGCGCCCTGGACACAGGTAACGGACTCACAGTCTTCTGCGATCCAATGAGGGATGCCGCCGCTCTAACGCCCTGGGCTGTGACAACTCATCTGAAGGATATGTGCGTGATGGAGAATCCTCGTCCTGCTATAGGAATGTCGCCGCTGGTACCCTTCACAATGGCTGGTTGCCCGATTGGCGACGGAATAGTGGACCTACAAACAATTGTGAGGAATTTGGTAGACCACGGCCCACTAGGCCATCACGTGCCGTTGATAGTGGAGCCGAGCTGGCCGGCTGCAGCTTCCGATTCAGACTTGCGAGTCAGGCGCAAAGAGCTTCTTATGGCCAACCTCAGCGGTCTGCGGCGCCTCCTCGGTACCCTTGGCGAAGTAGATACTCGGTTTATCGATTAACCATGCCGGGCGTCGTGGCCCTAGCGGCCACCGGGTGGCGAGAGCTTCGCCGAGCTAACACCTAGAGCCTCCGCGGCGTTGACAGAAGTTGATCAAGGTGTTCCGATCGCCCATTGTTGCCACGCCTCTGTACTGCGAGCCGCCTAGGACGGACCGCTTCCGCCATCATGTCCACAAGATCGCAGCGACGCACTGCGAACCGTCGTACCGGAGCGGCTGGTTGCGGGTCCCCGGGGAGCGGCAAGTATTGAATTTGGTACCAACTTCACAGTGCAGGATTTACTTGTCTGATTTTCACTGTCATACTAACATCTGTACGATATGATGATTAGTCGCCCTCAGAGCAGTCGGTTTCAGGGGCACATGTTCATCGTCACCGGCGCTGCCCGAGGCTTAGGCGAGGTAATCTCTCGCCGTCTTTGGTCGCAAGGTGCGAACGTCATGCTGGTCGATCTCGATCCTGCCGTACACGGAGTCGCATCGGAACTTGGAGAGCGAGCGTCTGCGGCAGATTTCGATGTCGCCAATCCGAGTTCATGGTTATCCGCATTGGGCCGAGAAGGTATTCACCGCAAGGCAATCTCGGGGCTGGTGTGCTGCGCTGGCATCTTGGGCCGCCAGGGACTTGTCATCGATGAACCACTGGATGATTGGCAACACGTGCTGGAGGTCAACCTCACCGGAGTTTTTGTGAGCAACCAAGCCGTCTTGCCGGAAATGATCGCTGCTGGCTATGGGAGGATCGTCAATATCGCTTCTATCGCAGGCAAAGAAGGCAATCCTGGACAGGCGGCCTACAGCGCGTCAAAGGCCGGGGTAATTACGCTGACCAAGACGATCGCTAAGGAGGTCGCCCGGCAGGGAATCACCGTCAATTGCATCGCCCCGACTATGGTCCGAGGACCGTTTGCGGAATCGATGACAGCTGACAGTCGTGACTCGCTGCTCAAAAAGATACCGATGGGTCGTTTCGCCGAGTCAGAGGAAGTTGCAGCCATGGTCGCCTGGATCTGCTCGGACGAGTGCAGCTTCACGACTGGCGCCTGCTTCGACCTCTCCGGCGGTCGAGCCACATATTGAGGAGGCAACGAGCTGTGCCACCGTTCGAGCCCTATTCCATCGACGGCCCACAGACATGGGAGTGGCGCGGTGACGAAGCGACGCGGACTCGCCGAGCCGTAGCCATGCTCGCGTCGCCAGAGCTCGTGGGGAACAAGCAGGTACTGATAGCCCTTTGTCGCATCCCGGCAGGTGAGGGGGCTCCCTGGCATGCCCATCAAGACCATGAGGAATTCACCTACGTCCTGTCAGGTAGGGGTCAATTCTTGGCGGAAGGGCGCGCTCCGATAGGCGTCGTGCAGGGGTCACTCAGTGTCATCCCCCCGGGCCTTCGGCATCGACATGTCGCTGGTGCCGACGAGGACCTCATATTTCTTTGGGGGTACGCTCCGCCCGGGAAGCAGCTCCAACAATGAGCGCGGGGCACAGGACTGCCTACCTCCTGGGCCAAGGGATTTCGCAGTCGCTGTCACCTGCGATCCATAACGCAGCCTTCCAAGCAAGCGGTCTTCCCTACCGCTATGAACTGCTTGACATTTCCCCTGACCGACTGGACTGGGCCATCAATCGGCTGCGGCAGCCAGACAGTCTTGGATCCAACATCACGATGCCATACAAGTCGGCAGTGCTGGCTGCTGCCGGGACATTGTCTGATTCGGTCACCATGTGCGGCGCAGGCAACTTACTAGTCAACCAGGCTGGGCTCCTCAGCCTGCACAACACCGATGTGGAGGCAATTGCCAGAGTCCTCCAGACGCGTTCCGAACAAATCCGGGACAGCACGGTCGTGATTGTGGGAGCAGGCGGCTCGGCGGCCGCGACGCTGGCCGCCTTGTCAAGAATTCCCGTGGGACGAGTGCGCCTTGCGGTACGGCGGACATCTGCCGGCGAAGCACTCGCTGTGCGCGCTCGTCGTTGGCTGCATGCACCAATAGAGGTCATCGGATCTGAAGCGACGGCGGCGTTCGAGAGCGCTGCCGTGGTCTTCAACATGACGCCATTGGGGAGCCATTCGGACGACCCCCTGCCGATGCCAACGAGTGTGATTAGACGAGATCTCCTGATCTATGACATCGTCTACCGACGGGACGGGCCAACAAAACTTCAACGGATCGCTCTTGAGCAGGGCGCACTTGTCACCGATGGCGCAGGTCACCTCCTCACCCAAGCCGGCCCGACATTCGAACTTCTAACTGGTGAAACCGCGCCGGTCGCAACCATGTTGGCGGCCTTCGTGAGCGCGGTCGGTAGAAGGCCTCTGCTTTGGGACGCGTGATATCATACGGAGATCCGTATGACCATATCTTCGAGCGGTGAGGACTGGCGAAGCCGATTCGGCCGCCTGGGAGTGCGCCTGCAGGAGCGCCTCGCATTGGGCGAGGGAGAAATACGGGCGTTCTTCGAGGACTCTCCCGTGCGCTTCGTGGAAGCGTATGCGGTCGCAGAACCAGGGGAAGCAGTCCTGGCAGCCGATTCCCTTGGCTACCCAGTTGTTCTGAAAGCTCTAATTCCAGGCGTCATTCACAAGAGCGACCACAACCTCGTACGGGTTGGTCTTACCGACGCTCGGGCCGTTACGAGTGCGGCGACTGAACTAATTGCCATAAGCGCCGCCCACAGTCAAAGTGGCGGCGCTGTCGCGCTCAGTGTCCAGCGTCAGGAGTCTGGAGTCGAGATCGCGGTTGGTCTTCGACGTGATCCGCTGGGGCCGATGGTGATGGTAGCCGCAGGCGGCACACAGATCGAGCTGGTGAATGACACCGCCATACGGATGGCTCCTATTGACCGCACGATCGCAGCCGAAATGTTGCGTTCTCTTCGTTTGTGGCCTCTGCTCAATTCGTATCGGGGCTCCGAGCCAGTCGACTTGAGTTCGATCCTCGATCTGATCGTGAATCTCGGGCAACTCGCGCTCGACGTGCCCGAGATTGCCGAACTCGACCTCAACCCGATAATCGTTGGCCACAAGGGGTGCGTGGCGGTCGATGGCGCGTGCGTTCTGGGAGCACCTGGGGTACTGGAGCCGGCTGAGCCGGAGCCAGATTCGGCAACTTTATCGAAGATGATGGCCGCACGTCGGATTGCCGTAATCGGCGGTACGAGCAACCCACTCAAGTCAGGGGCACTACTCCTTAGGTATCTCAAGCGCCACGGGTTCGATGGCGACCTCGCCGTGGTGAATCCAGGCGGGACGTCGGTTGATGGGGTACCCGCGTACAGGAGTCTTAGCGAGATTCCACATACCATTGACTTGGCGTGCATTCTCGCGCCGGCGTCGGTTGTGCCGGAAATCGTTGAACAGTGCGCTCAAGCTGGAGTCTCGGCCGGGATAATCTACAGTTCTGGCTTTGCCGAAGCGGGGCCAGCAGGATTGGCGCTGCAGCAGCAGGTGCTCCACCGAGCTGCCGACCGCTTTCGTTTCATTGGGCCCAACTCCATCGGGATGGCGTCCACCCGCGACCATTTCTTCGCCACTTTTGGGATGGCGCTTGAGCGTGAGGTGACACCCGGCAGCGTCGGTTTTGTCTCCCAAAGTGGGGCAATCGCTACCTCGTTGCTCAGTCGCGCGCCTGAATTCGGGATTTCATTCAGCCGCTGGATGACGGCGGGCAATGAGGCCGACTTGGGTGTTGCCGATTGCATAGCGAATCTGGCCGAAGACACAGAGACTCGCGCGATCTGCATGTTCCTCGAAGTGGTCCGCCGTCCAAAGGCCTTCCGAGCTGCGTGTCAGGTTGCCTTGGCATCTCAGAAACCCATCCTGATCCTTAAAACCGGGCGGTCGGAGGCCGGCCGCCAGGCAGCTGCATCACATACAGCTGCTTTGACTGGCTCCGACGCCGCCTATGACGCCTTCCTAGCGGACTGCGGCACTCTGCGGGTGGAACGCCTGTCTGAACTGTTCGTCAAGGCAGCAGCCTTACTTTGGACGGGGCCTATCAGCGGCCGGAAGGTGGGCCTTCTAACCATGTCGGGCGGCATCGCGTCGGTCGTCGCTGACGAGTGTGCCAAGAGCGGACTGGATCTGCCCATACTCTCGGATGAAGTCCAACAACAGCTGCGAGCGATCCTTCCGGCGTTCGCGGCCGTACGGAACCCGATCGACGTGACTGCCGTAGGCATCAGCAAGCCCAAACTCGTTCGCGAAGCCCTCGACATCTTACGCAACAGCAAGGAGGTGGACATGGTCCTAGTCCAGCTGACGACCAATGCTGACCCCAGCGCTGAAATCATGGCAGCAGACCTGGTAGCGGCGTCACAAGAAGACGGGCCACCGGTGCTCGTCGGTCGTTTGGGAGCTAACGATTTGGCTCCCCGCGCCATGACCGTATACCGGAAGGCGGGGATGCCGATCTTCGCGTGGCCTGATCAGTTGGTCCAAGCGGCTTCTGCCGCAACTGATTACGGCAGCTTAGTCACAGCGCGGCGCAAAAGAGAAGCCTGAATGGATTTCGAGCTTACCCAGGAGCAGGCGGAGCTAGTGGCGATGGCTGCTGGCCTCGCCACTCGCCAGCAACCAACACCACAGGTTTCCTGGAAAGACGCGGGCGAGTTTCCCTGGGAGTTCGCCCGAGAACTTGCCGAGCACGGCCTAACCGGAATCAGCATCCCGGAGTCGATCGGCGGCCAGGGCCTCGGGCTGATGGAAGCTGTGTTGGTCCTGGAGGCGGTCGGTTCGAATGCTCCTCATCTCGCTGACGCGGTTCAGGCCACCAACTTCGGAGCTATTCAGCAAATCGCCGCCTTCGCGGGCGAGAAGGCACGTCAGGATGTGCTGAGTCCGATTCTTCAGGGCAACGCCCTTGCGACAATCGGCATGTCTGAACCCGGCGCAGGGTCGGCGGTATCCCACTTGCGAACTCGTGCCGTTCGGGACGGCCGCTTCGTCAGGATCACAGGCCACAAGATCTTCAATTCCAACGGACCTCATGCGACGCACTACGTGGTCTGGGCCCGTTTCGGAGAGGAGCGCGATCAGGTCGGTGCGGTGATCGTGCCTGCCGATGCTCCCGGATTCAGCCGTGGCAAGACGGAGCGATTCCTTTCTGGCGAGGCGCACTGTGCGCTGATCTTCGACGATGCCCGCGTGCCAGTTGAGTACGTTCTGATGGAGCGGGACGGAATCCGGAAGCTGATGTCGGTCTTCAATATCGAACGTCTCGGCAACGCTACCCGCTCACTCGCTTTTGGCGAGTTGGCCCTAAGGCTGGCTCTCGAGCACCTAACTGAGCGGGAAACCGGCGGTCGCCGACTCTTTGACTATCAAGGCCTCCAATGGAAAATTGCGGATCTCAAACTCCGACTTGAGGGGGCGCGCCTGCTATTACTGCGGGCAGCCTGCGAGGGGCGCGGAGGAGGAGCACCAAGTTCATTGAACACTTCTTTGGCTAAACTCGCCTGTAACGAGTCAGGCTTTGAGGCGGCTAACCAAGCCCTGCAGATATTTGGGGGATATGGATTCAGTACCGAGTATCCCTTCCAATACCTTCTGATGCGGACCCGCGGGTGGATGATTGCTGGCGGTAGCGTCGAACTTCAGCGAGATCGGATTTTCAAGGAACTGACCCGAGAAAGAAGGGCTCGGTCCACCTGAGGCCCGAAATTGTACGGATACGCTCTAAGTCGATGCCCTTAATCTGCAGGTATCGCCATGATCACGTTCTTGTATTGAAGAAATTCGGAGAGTCCCTCTAGCCCTAACTCCCGTCCGATACCACTCGCCTTATAACCGCCGAACGGAGCGTAGACGTGGCTGACTTTAGTCGTATTCACAGTCACAGTTCCAACCTCGAGGGCACCCGCTACTCGGTGGGCCCGGGCTAAATCTCGTGTCCAGATAGTCGCGCTCAGCCCATATCGCGTGTCGTTGGCCCTACGGATGGCCTCGGCCTCCGTGGAGAAACGATCAATAACGAGTACTGGACCGAAGATCTCCTCGCGCACAACCTCCATTGTGTCGTGTACATCAGTGAGCAGAGTCGGCTCTACGAAGAAGCCTGTATCGAGACCGCCGGCGACGGCGCGGTGGCCGCCCACAGCCACCCTGGCTCCCTCGGCAACAGCGCGCTGCAGGAAACCTAAAACTGACTCCAACTGCCCCTGCGAGATCACCGGTCCGACATGGGTTTCAGGCAAGAACGGATCGCCGACCTTGAGTCGCGACACTTGCTCGGTCAGCTTCGCCAGGAACTCTTCGTAGATGCGCGCATCCACCAGCATGCGACTCCGTGCGGTGCACATCTGGCCAGCATTAGCGAACATGGCTGGGATCGAGCCGACTGCAGCTTGGTCGAGGTCTGCATCTGCAAACACGATTGATGGTGATTTGCCCCCCAACTCCAGGGAGACTCTAACCAGATGCTCGGCGGCCGCCCGCATGACTTGCTTACCGACATCTGTGGATCCGGTAAACGAGATCTTGCGAATTAGCGGATGAGCGGCGAGTTGCTGACCCAACTCCACACCCGGGCCCGGAAGCACGTTCAGCATCCCGGCCGGCAATCCTGCGTCATGCAATGTTTGCGCCATGCACAAGAGCGTGATTGGCGTTAAGCTCGCCGGCTTTACCACCAGGGCGTTGCCAGCCGCCAGTCCGGCTGCAAGCTTCCACGCCGAGAGAACCAAGGGATTGTTCCAGGGTGTTATCACACCGCAGACGCCGTATGGCTCCCGCACTGTGTAGTCGAAGAGATCCGCGCTCAGCGGAATGGTGGCTCCTCGAATATGAGTGGTCAGGCTAGCGAAATAGGCGAAAGCATCCGCGGCGAGTTCGACGTTGCGCAGGGTTTCCTTGAGGGGCCTGCCGACATTCAGCGTCTCGAGACGGGCAAGGCGATCAGAGTCTGCTCGCAGCGCTGTCGCGCAGTCATTCAGAACCTGAGCACGCTTTAACGGCTCCCAATGATGCCAACCGCATTCCCGAAAGGCGTTGTCAGCAATCTCGATGGCTTCATCTAGATCAGCCTGACTGGCTTCCGCGAGCGTGGCAAACTGTCGGCCGGTCGCAGGCGCGATCAACTTGGTCCTCTTGCCGCGGCCGGGCTTGGCTTCACCGGCGATCCAAATGCCGTACGTTTCCATAATTCCCTTCTAGCCTCGTCCGAAGAGATCGTTGATATCCCAGACTCCGGTCGTTGGCACAGCGTCTGTCGTGCACGGAATATCAATCACTGTGGGACGACCTGAATCGAGTGCATCGGTGAAAGTACCGACCAGATCAGCGGCCTTTTCGATCCGTACCCCTTGGGCTCCCACCGACCTCGCGAATGCAGGGTAGTCGAGCTTGCCGGCGTCGAAAGTGGCTCCATAGTCGGTATTGAAATGTCGCTTCGACATCCCCGATATCGTTGCGTAGGTGCCATTGTTCATCACTCCCCACACCACAGGGATTCCTAGCTGAACTGCAGTTGCGACGACCGACAGGTTCGTTAGGAAGGCTCCATCACCGACCAGAGCCACCACCTGCCTGTGCGGCTCAGCGAGTACGGCTCCAATTGCGGCAGAAGGTCCGAAGCCCATCGTGGCGTAACCACCCGGAACCAGAAGCGTGCGCGGTTCGTACATCGGGAACTGCTGCCCTACGCCGTTCTTATTCCAGCCTGTATCTCCGACTAGGATCCCGCCCCTTGGCAAGACCTTGCGCAAATCGGCCAATACTCGTTCTGGTCTGATTGGCATACTGTCGCTGGTCTGAGCTTCACGGAGGTCCTCATCGAAGCTCTGCCGTAGCTGTTGCAGTTGGGGCGATAGCTGCACCTTTCGGCCAGTGCCCGGGCCTAACGCTTCCGCAATGGCCGTCAGCGCGGCTCGGCTCTCGGCCACGGCACTTAGCTCGGGCCGATATGATCGGCCGATCTCCGAGCTGTCCTGGTGAATATGCAGGAGGCGAGTCGGAGGTATCTGGTAAGTAATCCCCGGGCGCCATGAGCTGGTGTCCAGTTCAGAAAAGCTGGTGCCAACGGCCAAGACCACATCCGCCTCTCTAGTGGCAGAATTCGCTTCGGGGCGGCCCCAGAACCCGGTCATTCCGACGATCAGCGGATGATCATCTGGAACACTCCCCTTCCCGAGCAGTGAATAGGCTACCGGGGCGGCCAAGAGTTCAGCAAGTCGAAGCAATGCTTCGCCACCATTGGACTGGTTGACCCCACTGCCAGCTACGATCACAGGCTTGCTCGCGTCCCTCAGCACCGCCGCCATTGCCGCAGCAACCCTTGGTTCTAGGCCGGGTGCCTGAGGTAGTGACAACTTCGGCTCAACTGGACCGGTCGGCACCGCGCTGGAGAAAACATCCATGGCGATGTCGACCAGGACCGGCCCAGGCCTGCCGGCGAGGGAGGTCCTAAACGCCGCCTCGAGGGCGGGGATCAACCCATCAGGGCTCACCACCCGCCATGTTCGCTTTACCCAGGGTTCGAGGCAGGACGCTTGATCCGCGTCTTCCTTCAGCAGAGTCTCCATATGGGCGTGGCGCCCGAAGAAATAGCTCTGAACGTTGCCTGTTAGTACCACCAGCGGTACCGCGTCCAATGCTGCGTTGGCCACGCCAGTGACCACATTGGTGAGGCCTGGTCCGAGATGAGTGAGCACCACCCCGGGGAGGCCTTTGCGTCGAGCGTACGCATCGGCTGCGTGACTGGCAATCTGCTCATGGAGAACCGGGACAAAGCGGATCGGAGACCGCTCTAGTTCCGCCAAAACCGCGACATTGGTGTGGCCGCACAAGCCAAAGACCACCTCTGTCTGCTGCGCCTTTAAGACTGCGACTAGCGCCTGCGCCCCATTCATCCCGCTGACCATGGGATCGCTTCGGCATAGTGCTGCGTCACGAAATTCATGCTAACATACTGATGACCGCATCTCTTGACGGGGGGATAACTGAGTGAGTTGGGCAGGCATCCGACCAGCGTGGCTGCATGCCGGCGCGGTGCGGGCCGCGAGCATAACGCGTGGCGACAGTCATTGACGTCTCGATGAAGGTAGGCACTCTTCTTGATGGCATCGATCCGTCTGCACTCGAGGCAACCGCGGTGGCGGCGGACCAGTTGGGCTACGAATCGATCTGGCGCGGGGATCATGTGGTCATTCCAGAAAACTACGCCAGTTCACATCCAAGACCCAACAGTGGGTCTCGAATAGCCGCCGATACTCCGCTTCTTGATCCTCTGGTCGCCCTGGCGTTTGTGGCTGCCAAAACCACGCGCATCCGTTTGGGGACCGCGGTCTATATATTGCCCCTGCGTCATCCATTGGTCGCTGCGCGTAGCGTGCTGAGCTTGGATCAACTCTCAACCGGCCGCTTTATTTTCGGGGTCGGAGCGGGGTGGCTGCGGGAAGAGTTCGAATGCCTAGACGAGAACTTCGACTCGCGACTGGATCGCCTCCGCGAAGCAGTTGAAGTCATCAGGGTCGCCTGGGGGCATCCCCGACCCAGCTTTCAAGGAAAGTACTACTCATTCAGCCGGCTCGGCTTCGAGCCCAAGGCGGCGTCCTCCCAGTACCCCCCGATACTTGTGGGAGGAGAGTCATCGCAAGCGCTTCGTACTGCGGCTGGCTGGGGCGATGGCTGGCTTGGGCATTGGCAAGGGTGGGAGGCACTGGAATCTAAGCTAGCCCTTCTACGGGAACTCAGGCGTCAAAGCAATCGCGCCCAAAGCGAATTCGACATTACCCTTGCCATACCGTCCGACATTTCGAAACGGGATCTCGCGCGCCTCGATCAGTTGGGGGTAGCCAGAGTTGTCCTGGTGTTCGGCGCGATCGACACTCGCGACGAACACTCGAGAATCGCCGCATTAGAGCGGGCTGCTCGACGCCTCTCACTCGCAACTGGAGACCAGTCGATCGCTCGTGCTGATCTTGGGATTCCCCTGGGTCCGGTAGGTCAAGTGGTGGATGGTTTCGCGAGGCCATGGCCAGGCTGCTAATTACCGGGGCGTCTGGACAACTTGGCTCGGTCTTGCGCGATGCCGAGCCCAGGCTGGCTACCGTTCTAAGGCTCTTCGACCGTCAACCGATCGAAGCGCTGAAAGGCGAGGAGCTCGTACTGGGGGATATCCGCAATTTAGACGACATGATGGCCGCCACGGACGGCATTGACGCAGTGGTCCATCTGGCTGGAATCCCTACCGAACCATCAATGCCTTCGGATGCATCGGTAGCTGAGTTGATGGACACCAACATCCGGGGAACTTATAACGTGTTCGAATCCGCGCGACGAAGTGGTTGTGCTCGTGTTGTCTTCGCCTCCACGAATCACGTCACTGGCTACCACCCCGTTCAGTCGATGATTGGCCCAGAAACCTCTTTGGCTCCCGATTCCTATTACGCGGTTACCAAAACATTCGGTGAGGCGCTCGGTCGTCTATATCACGACAAGTACGGCCTTGATGTCATCTGCATCAGGATTGGCTCCTGCCGACGCCAGCCCTTGGAAACACGGCATCTGTCAACTTGGCTTTCGTATGGAGACTTCACCAGCCTCGTTCGATGCTGCCTTACAGCGCGGGGGTTGGGCTATCTAGTGACATATGGGGTCTCGGCCAACACCCGGACCTGGTGGCTCGATCCTTCATGGGAGCGACTCGGCTATCGGCCGCAGGACAACGCAGAGGACTTCGCCGAGCGGTTTCACGCTACTGAGTTGTTTAGGTTTCAAGGCGGAGCGGTGGCCGACGCTAAATCACGGTCGGGCTACTGAGCAATGGACTTTCAATTGGAACAACTGACCGGTCCCCAGAATCCTCTGGTGGCGATCGTTACGGGAAGCAGCCGTGGATTCGGATATGTACTTGTTAAGCAACTCCTCACGCGCGGCTATAGAGTCGTCGCGTCGATGCGGGACCCCACTGGGGCAAACCAAGCGGCTCGATCAAGTCTCGAAGCGAGTGGCGCCTTTGTCGTTGATATCGATGTCACTAGGGACCGCTCGGTTAAGAGCGGTGTCGCCGCCGCAGTGCGGGAGTTCGGCCACATCGATGTGCTTATTAATAGTGCCGGAATCACGTTAACGGGACCGATCGAGGCCACCACGACCAATGACTTAATCCGAGTGTTCGACGTAAATGTGCTGGGAGCTCACCGTATGGTGCGCTCCGTCGTTCCGCACATGCGCCGCACTGGCTCAGGATTGATCCTCCAAGTCAGCTCTGGCGCGGGACGATTCACCATGCCAGGGCGAGGCTGTTACTCGGCATCGAAATGGGCGCTGGAGGCTATCAGCGAGTCGCTAAGGTGGGAACTCGCCACTTTTGGCATCGGCTGCGTGATTGTGGAACTCGGCGCCATGGATACGGGATTCGATATTCACTCGCCGGAGGTCTCCGATACGCGAAGGCTGCGCCATTATGGGCCGCTGCTGGAAACTCTAAAAAAGGACCCTCAGCGACTCGCATCCCAGATGTCTCCCGCTATCGCCTCGGAAGCCATGATCGCTCTAATTGAAATGCCACCCGTGGACAGGCCGATCCGGCTTGTCCGGCACCCGATGGCCGTTGAGTTGCAGAAGTATAACGACCAGCTCTGGCAGCTGGAGCGCTCGCTGCTCAATCGGCGGGGATATCTTCCACTAGTTGATGGCGCTACCAATCCGCAAGAGCAAGAGCAAGGAGTTTCGACATGACAATGGCGTTCGAAACAATCCCCACGGGCCTACGGTCATCCAAGCCGCGGCAGGCTGGGCTCACAATGTTGGTCGATTCTGGCTTTGGCATGCGTCAACAGCAAGACTTGTTGGATATTTCGGGGGCCTACGTGGATCTGGTCAAGATTCTCTCCAGTACCTCGAGACTTATTTCAGAGGAATACCTGATCGGTAAGCTCAAGCTCTATGCCGAGAGGCATGTCCTTGCGTTCCCTGGTGGCGTCTTCATGGAGTACGCCCTCCATCAAGAGTCAGAGAAGGCTTTTTTCGACGCCTGCGTGCGGATTGGATATCCATTGGTAGAGGTGTCTGATGACATGGGCTCGCTGGGCTTAAGCCGGAAGGCTGCCCTAATCCGCGCGGCCACCGAGGAGTACGGGCTGAAGGTTCTCGGCGAGGCCGGAGGCAAGGGCCCCTCAAGTACTCCGGCCGGCTTGCTGAATGACATCCAGGCCTGCCTGGACGCCGGTGCTTGGAAGGTATTCGTGGAAGCGGCCGAATTCTTTCCCGGCGGAACCTTCAGTGCTGAGCTCGTAAATTTCATCGCCGCAGGCGCTCCATTGGATCGGGTGATCTTTGAACTACCTGGCCCGTGGATTCACGATATTCACGCACATCAGGTCTATGCCACGATGGCTCACCTGGTGCGTAGCCTAGGCAACGAGGTGAATATCGGAAACGCCAGCCCGGAACTACTCCTCCGTCTGGAAGCTATGCGACAAGGAATCGCTTGACAGTGGCCCCCACGGGTGTTGGAGCATTGTGCGATGGAAGGCGGCGTGAGCAGAGCACTTGACGGTAAGGTCGCCTGGGTAACGGGCGGCAGCGGGAGCATGGGTTCGGCGATTACGGAAGCGCTGGCAAGAGTTGGCACAGTAGTCTTGACCACCGATCTGGCGGAGAAAGGGGAGCCAGGCTCTGGTGGGGCCGCCTATCGGCGCTGCGATGTCACTCGTTCAGACGACATCGATTCGACGGTTCGTTACTGCTTGGACGAATTCGGGAGACTGGACATCCTCGTCAACAATGCTGGCATTCAGCGGCGCATCGATATCTTTGACGTGAGCCCGGAACTCTGGGCCAACATGCTCAATGTGAACCTTACGAGCTACTTCTTCTGCTCCCAGGCTGCTGCGCGCGGGATGATCGAGACCGGCCACGGCGGCTCGATTGTCAACATTGTTTCGATCAGTTCGGATTATGTTGAGGAAGATACAATCCCATACTGCGTGAGCAAGGGTGGCGTGAAGACCCTCACTCTGGCACTGGCTGTGGCTCTCGGGCGCTATGCGGTCAGGGTTAATGGCATATCGCCTGGCACAATCCGTACGAACATGAATCGGCATCGGCTCGATGCCCCGAACGCCGCTAAGGCGATCGCTGCCGCCACTCCTCTCGGTCGGGTCGGGACGCCAGAGGATGTTGCGTCTGCGGTGGTCTATTTGTCGTCGGATGCGGCTTCGTTTGTAACCGGGGCTATCCTGCCGGTTCACGGTGGGCGCGTCCTGCGCCCATTCGGAAGGCTAGAGCCCGCTCCACCTGGTTAGGCAAGATTGTTAACGGCGTGAGAGTTGCTGAGGTCGAGAGCAACCGTATATTCATATGCATCTCCGCGGTACCAGGACTGAACTACTTCAATCGGTCGCTTGCTGGGACCATAGAGAACTCGCTCCACGTAAAGGACCGGATCCCCAAAGTCGAGTTCGAGGCTTTCGGCCACCAGGGGCTCGGCAACCTGTGAACGAATCCACTGAACGCCAGAGACCAGTTGGACACCCTTCTGCTGGAGGAGCGCCATCAGGGAGGACTTGCGAAGCTCCCGCTCGGTAAGAAGCCTCCCGAACTCGTTCGGTAGATAGTTCACTGTGAGGGCAAAGACCGTACCCGCCATGAGTCGTACGCGCCGCACTGTGGTAGCCATGGGCTCCTCGAGTTCCAAAAGTGCCGCTACTCGAGTTGGAATTGGCGCGTGATGCTTAAGATCTATATCGGAGACGGTGGTCCGGCGGGTCTCGTCCAATAGGTCAGAGAGGGATCCACGGAACCGCTGGCCAGCATGTATGCCGGCTCCTTCGGCGACGAACGTACCGCGGCCTTGCCTACGGACAAGCAGCCCTCTTTGCACCAGTTCCCCTACTGCCTGGCGCAGAGTTGCCCGACTGACGCCAAACTCGCTCGCAAGCTCGTCTTCCGTCGGCAGCTGTTGTAGCGCACTGTAGGTGCCATCGACCAATCGTTGCCGCAGCAAAGTGAAGATCTGGTGATACAGGGGAACTGGAGACTCATTGGCGAACCTCGCTGTCATGAGGCCCTCTGGAGCCTTTTCAAGGATTCACCCCTAGGCCCCCACAGTGAGCATCCGAGGCCGAAGGTCGACTGTGACGCACTGACATCGGCGACGGAGCATGGTGACGCCGCATTCTATACGCTCTCCGACGCTTCGTCATCCATCCGCCCGGCATATCTGGTCGATCGTTGAGGCGCACCGATTACCGAAGGCCACCCATCTCAACATGGTGCCACCAGAGCAGCTTTTTCTCGAGTTCCGCTAACCCTCCACTGATGGCCGTGGTGACGATCGCTAGCAAAAGCAAAACCGCGAAATAATCACTAGTTTGAAAAGTGTTAGCGTCATAACCCAAAATCACGCCTAGCCCATGCTCTCCGGCGATAATCTCGCCACCAACCGACGCCAGGAAGGCATATACCAAGCCGAGCTGCAAGCCCACGGCGATGACGGGTATGGCTGCAGGCAATACGAAATACGTCAAACGCTGCAGCTCCGTGGCACCAAGGCTGCGAGACAGCAGCTCGGTATCACGATCCGTCTGCACCATGCCGGCTCGGGTATTCAGCATGACGACAAAGAACACCGTGCTAATTGCCAGCGCGACCTTCGACGAGATTCCGATGCCAAACCAAAGAATGAACAGTGGTGTGAGGGCAATGCGGGGGAAGCTGTTCAGAGCAGTAAATAGCGGCTGGAAGGCCCTATCCCAAGTCGGGTAATAGGACACTGCAAAGCCCACGAGCATTCCTGCAGCCGACCCGATCAGGTATCCGACCCCGGTCTCGATCAAGGTAGTGGGGAGATCGACCGTAACTATTGAGGTATGAAGGGACGTCCAGAGACTTGCGAAGATGACGGTCGGTTGTCCAATGAACAAAGGACTTATCCAGTTGCGGGCCACAACTTCCCACATCGCAAACACAATCAGCAGAGCTGCGATTCGTATCAGCCAGACAAGACTCGACTGCCTACCTCGCCTGACGCCGCCGGCAATTCGACGGCGGAGTCCAGGTTGCATCACATCTGCCTGGCTCACGAAACGCCCTCTACCGCCCTGACTTCCGATCCCAGTGCTTTCCATATCGTCTCGTAAATCAGATGAAACTCGGGGTCAGACTGGAGAGCGATTGCCTGTCGTGGTCTTGAGAGGCGGACCTCGTACACGGCCGTTACCGAAGCCGGGCGGCGCGAGAACAAGACAACCCGATCCGCCAGAGTGATCGCCTCCCCGAGGTCATGTGTAACCAGAAGGACCGTCGCCCTGTACCTATCGAGTACCTCGAGTAGAAGTTCTTGCATCGCTATGCGAGTCTGAGCGTCCAGAGCGCCAAACGGCTCGTCCAACAAAAGCAAGCGAGGCTCGGTGACCAAGGTTCTTGCAAGAGCGACGCGCTGACGCATCCCCTGCGACAGCTGCGATCGGTAGGAATTCAAGCGGTCAGCCAATCCGACGCTGGCTAGCGCCTGCTCCGCTCGGGCTTCACGGTCTCGCTTATTGATCCTTGCAATTTCCAGGGGAAGTGACACGTTCTCCAATGTCGTGCGCCAAGGCAAGAGTGCATCTCGAGCGAACATATATCCCGTCTTGTCCTTCGAGTTGGACCGAGGAGCATCGCCATTTCTCAAGAGCGAGCCGGTCTGGAGGCGCTCCAGACCGGCGACTAAATTTAGGAAAGTGGTTTTGCCACAACCGCTAGGGCCGACGATGGCGACGATCTCGCCATCTGCGACCCGCAGGTTGATATCTCGTAGAACAGGGAGCGGCTGGGACGCTGAGCCAACATCATGATTAACGCCCTTCGCAACGATAATGTCCTCATTAGCGATTACTGCCACGGCCGAGTCCTAGGCGGCTAGCCGCTGGATATCACTTTGATTCTGGGGAGTGCCGGCTGCCAATACGCTGGAGAGGTTGATCGGGGCCGGAATGATGCCGTACTGGACCGAGAATGCGATCCAAGCACTGAGAGAATCCGAGCTGGCATGGGCGGTCGCGGTGCCCAGATTCTCTTTGACAAAGGTGGGCATGTCCGAAGTGGGGATGACTGCAGTGCCGATTTCTTTGGCGTAAATACTCTCAACCGCGTTGAGGTTGGAGGGATCGTGCATCCAGACATCAGTCTGGGCAAGTGCCTTGCGGAAAGCGGCGATTTCTTGGGGATGGGTCTTCACAAACGATGTCTGGGCCCAGTCCATCACTTCATCCTGACCCGCGAGATACGCAGGGCCGGCAGTGCCGTTGCGGAGATCCAGGATCGTCCGTCCGGCATTGGCTAGTTTGATCGCTTCTGGAGTAGGCTCGTTGACCAGCGTGGCCTGGATCTCATTGTGCTCAAGGGCCGCGATCGCGCCGCTAGGCGTGCCGACCGCCAAAAAGGTGACATTGCTGGGTGCCACGCCGGCATCCTTAAGTAGTGCTTCCGTCAAGAACTGACCCGGAGTGCCCAGTTGCACGACACCGAACTTCTTGCCGGCGAGCGACTGGGCGGCTTGGGGCCACGGATCGGTGGTGGTGATGGTGTTGTTTACTACCAGTTCCCAGATGACCTTGGCTTGGCCGGCGATGACTTGCATTTGAAAGCCTTTCGCGACGGCTTCAAGTGGCACCTCCGGTGAAACAGCAATCACGTCAACACTGTTAGCGGCTAAGGCCGTCATGGCTCCGGGGGCAGCGGCAACGTCGACGAACTGGACATTTAGGTGGTTCTTGCTGAAGAAGCCGGCATCCATAGCGACGAAGTCGAGCATGTCCGTGATTGCACCTGGAGACACCTGTACTCTGATTGGACCAAGGGTACTTGTGGAAGATGTTGGCGAGGACGCGGTGCTTCCGCACGCGCACACAACGATAGCAACCATAGCACTGGCCAGCAGTACTCCCCAACGCTGCAACGGTGACGCTACCATGGCTATCCGCTCCTCATCACAAAGCACGTTTAGCCCCGCGGGCAGGTGCACGTGCCAAATTCCTGCAGCGCTCACCATATCCTTCTATACATGCGGTTGTCAAGAGAACCGTATGACCAGACCACTGCTCACCCGGCACCTGGAGGCTGTCCGGCTCAAAAATCAAGTCGCGGCCTCGAACCCCCCGCTAAATAGGTCGACCTGTTGACCATTCGCGATCTGGAGCAGGCAGAGCTGGAACCCTGATCGCCTTGAACGCGAACTCTCGGGGTCCCCTTCTGCCCCGAGCTCAAGCTCATAAGAGCCTGCCCTGCCAGGGCGCTCAACTAGAGGCCACAGGAACCAGCTCGCCTTGCTCGCGCTAACCGACGCTTATCGCAAGCAACGATCAATAGCCGACCCTAGGCTGGGCTCGTTCAAGACACTCGCTCTCGCATCATCTTCGCGTTATTCAAGAACCTTGCAACGGTCTGCAATTCGCTAGCAGCATCCTCCATCGATCCAGGCGACTCGATAATTACCGGTACATCAAGTGGTAGCTCAGACGCCATCTGCTCGTAAGCACGCAGGGCCGCAATCGATACTGGAGAATGGCGACTCCCGCTGCTCACTTCGCTGAAGTGAATTTGGCGAATTCGAGATCGATACCGCTGGAGCAGCCGATACGCCTCTGTCATTGAGCTGTCGACTTGTCGAGCATGCGCGATGTCAAAACACACTTGCGCGTCTGGCGCAACAGTGAGGATCTCATCAAGTTCATCTGCGGTTCGAGCCCGGCCCTTTCGTTTATCCATGTTCTCGAAACACAGCCACGGGCCTAAGCGACGCCACAACGCGAAATCCCAGACCGCATCGGGGTGCATCACCACGGGCCACTTCCTCTCATTTACCAAACGCTCAAGGGTCTCAACCACGTCCGCCTCGGCGAGCTCAGTAAAGTCGGTTGGAGCGTGGACGGACACATACGTGAAGTCCGACAAGTCAGCATGCTCGACAAATGCGACTAGCGAGCGCAGCTCGCGTGCTCGAAGCGCAGAGAGTTCGACGACACTGAGACCAAGGTGGCGAACCATCGCGACGCCACGCGCGACGTCACCATAAGCTAGTGCCCCTGTCGAATACCCAATGCGATTCATTTAGAAGACCCCATATCTCATCGTCAATTCAAAGATTCCAGTGTCGCTTGGTTCGAGGAAGACTCGGTCGAGCCCAGCTTGGAATCGGTGACCAAGGTCCCGGACACGTTCGTACACCGAGTCGCTCGCCGCGTCCTCCTGTAGCAGGGCCTCCAGATGCTTACGAGTTCCTGGGTCGGCCATCAAGCCAAGGAATTCGTCGTATGCGTCGCCAAGCTGCCGAGCGGCCTCATGAAACTGCTTATGTCGAAGTAAGACAGCGGCCAAGATGTCAATCGGTGGCTGCGAGCCAACTCTTAGTAGATGGTCGATTGCAGATGGGAGGCGCGAGGTAGAGCCTTCTTTGACGTCAGTTATGGCCGGAAGGTCCCTACAGCTGAAGCAATACAACAAGCCAGACGCGTAAATCAGCTTTCGTGATAAGCGAAGCTTCGTGCTTCTCAATGCCCACCCTTCTCCCCCCCGTTGCCGTTGCTTGTACGCGAAGTCGACTGCCATCGTGCGCCAGTAGCGCGCGATGTCGTTCTGCAGGAAGCGTGGGACGCCAAATGGATTTCGACCCTCAAGCCATCCATGATCTTCGGAAAGGTACCGGTGCAGGACATTGCGAGTGACACGATCGTAGGCAGCGGATTGGCCGAGCGACGTGGATTCCAGAAGAAGAAGGATGCGCCTTGTCGTGTTCGTGTTGGTGTCGTCTTGACCACCGATGTAGTGGATCAGATCGTGACTGAACGTTAGCTGTCCGAATGTTCCCTCGCGGCCAGGCTGTTTGACGCCGATTTCTTTGATCCCTCTTCCAACCTCGAGGCTGGAATTCAAGTGTTCTGGATCCGCCTGACCATCAACGAGAACGGTCCAGTCTGCGTCGCTGTCCTCGGTGAACTCCCGTCGCGCTAAGGAGCCGTAAAGCACAAGAGACGTATCAGGAGTCGTCAGTCTTCCAACCTTGCTTTCGATCTGCGCCAGGGTGACTTGAGTGTTCTGCTCGCACGTTCTGAGGTTTGGCCACCGAGCACCCAACAGCTCCTCGAGTCTGAATATCGGCCTAGCTTGTGGTGCTGAGGGCATCGTTGAGATTGTAGTTATCTGAGGACTGATGCGCCCTGAAAGTTCGTCGTGTTGGCCACCGTAAGGGCGATCGCCATTGCCCACGACAACACGTTGCAAATCAGCGCGATCCAAACCCTCATGGTGCCGGAGCCGGTCACCACCACGCCGATGATTGGCGTTGGCATACACCCGGAGTCTCAAAGGTGGCAGTGGCGCATCGTGACTCCGGAGCTGTTGGTGCCCGTCGATCATCCCATCCGCGGCATCAAGCCGATCGTCGATTCGGCCCTCCAAACCCTCGATCCCGTGTTGGATGCCATGTATTCGGTCGATGGCCGGCCTTCGATCCCGCCAGAGCGTCTGCTGAAGGCATGTCTGCTGATGGCCTTCTACTCGATCCGGAGCGAGCGCCAGTTCTGCGAACGGATGCAGTACGACATCCTCTTCAAGTGGTTCCTCGATCTCAACATCGATGACCTCGCCTGGGACCAGAGCACGTTCGCCAAGAATCGCGAGCGATTGCTCGAGCACGAGGTCTCTGGTCGATTCTTCGCCGCCATCCGCGATGAGGCCAAGCGCCGGCATCTGCTCTCCCGAGACCACTTCACCGTCGACGGCACGCTCTTGGAAGCCAAGGCCTCGCTCAAGAGCCTGACTCCGAGACCCAACCTCGGCGGGCAGCGCAAGGCCAGTCGGATGCGTGGCGGCAAGCGCAAGAAAGAAGGACGGAACCCGGAAGTGAACTGGCGCGGCGAGCGACGATCGAATGAGACGCATATTTCGACGACCCATCCCGAGGCCAGGCTGGCGACCAAGAGCCCCGGACAGGCTGCCAAGCTCAGCTTTGCCGGCCACGTGCTCATGGAGAACCGGCACGGCCTGGTGGTTGATGTCGACTTCACCGAGGCCCACGGTCGCGCCGAGCGTGAGGCCGCTCTGCGCATGTTGCACCGGCTGCGCAGGCGTGGCCGTGGTGGGACCGTAGGCGGAGACAAGGGCTTCGACACACACGAGTTCGTGAACCATGTCAAAGACCTCGGCTACACGCCTCATATCGCACAAAACATCACCACGGTGCGGGGAAGCAACATCCCTTATCGGATCGCCGAGACTCCCGGCTACGCCGTGAGCCAGCGAGCCCGCAAACGGATCGAGGAGATCTTCGGCTGGTTCAAGACGGTGGGTGGGATGAGAAAGCTCCGCTACATCGGGGTCAGACGCAATCGCTTCTGGTTGGAGATGACGAGCAGCGCCTACAACTTGGTCCGGCTGGGCAACCTGGCGGCAGCAACCGCGTGATAGCCGCAGCCGATAGGTCCTCGGTGCGAAATCCGCACCAAGGATCCTCGAAGAGGCGCCTCGGCGCTCGCTCTTGACCCTCTCGAGACCGACGTCAGTCCTCAAGGAACTCAACCACGCCGCCTTCATGACTCCGGAAACGGGTTTTTCATCAGCCTGCTAGTGCGACCGCGGCGGTCACGGTGAGACCCGTTAGGAAGACTCGGCGCGCACCGAACAGGTCAGCGAGTCGGCCCATCAACGGCTGGGCGACGGCGCCGGTCAAGTAGAAACCCGAAACCAATGCCGTTGATGTGCCGAGGTCGACGCGGAAGTCGTGGTGGAGAGGGACCAAAGCGACCGCGATCATCGAGGAGTTCAGCGGATTGAGCACCGTGCCGAAAACGATCGATAGGATGAGGCGCATCGACACGCCGCGCATTCCTGTCATCGCGCTCCCTAGGCTCGGTGAGCCAATCACTGACTCTTAACTACGGCAAGAGTCGATACCGCGGAGCAACCAGTTCATTTCCCGGTTCAACGCCTAGATTGAGTCAATCGGGAGTCGAGCAGTTGCTGTGCTGAGAACCGCGCGTGATGAGATCACCGCTGGAGGTCCAACAGCGTGGTAGGAGTGGCACTCAGGTACGCCAGTCGGCGATCGAAATGCTTCATGGCAGGCCGGCACCATGGAAACCCACGTCGTAGGCGTCTATGAACCCGGATGCCTCCGACCGCCGAGCCGGGTCGAAAAGCGATGTGGCAAGGAAAAGTGTCGCGCGGTCGGGTCCGCCGAAGCAACATGCGAGCGGGCCACGGTCGGAAGTGGTCACGCGGTGAGTAATTTCGCCGCCCTCGACGACCCGAAATGCCATCTTCCTGCTCGGAGAGCCGACCCAAACGCCACCGGAATCATCGAGGCAAATTCCGTCCGGGCGGTACCCAGACAGATCGGCAAACAACCGCCGATTGCTCAACGAGCCATCGGCTTCAATGTCGAATGCCGTCAACACACGCGGGGCGGTCTCAGCCAGGATCAAGGTCCGACCATCCTCAGTGATCGCCATTCCGTTGGGACCATGAACACCGTCGGCCGCTATACGATGGCTCCCACTCTCGTCGACGAACAACAGTGATTCATCGAGATCTCTGGTCTCGTCGCCCGGCAGACGCCGGATGAACTTATCGACGTAGGCGCGGCCTTTGGAGTCCACGATCATGTCGTTCAGCATGTAGTCGTGGGGCTCTTCGCCGTAGCCGACGGCAGATCCCGAGTAAGAGCTGAGATTGGCATGTATTACTTCGCGACCACCAACGAGCCTGACAACGACCCGCTTCCGACGAAGCACCACCAATGCGGTCCCGTCCGGCAAGAATCCGAGGCCTGACGGCTCGTCGTCGAAGCGCGCAATCGTCTCTGCCTTCCCATCTGGCGACATCGCCACCACTCGATGCCCTTGAATATCTGAGAACCAGAGTCGGCGGTCATGCCAACGCGGCGATTCAGGCCAAATGAGACCGTCAAGCAGAGTAGTGGGCTTCAGTTCCAATCGTATATCCTCACGAGTATCTTTCCGATTTGTGACTCTGAGTTACCGAAACCTGAAAAATAGAGCCTAACCTCAGGATCGGCTGCTGGTCAACCTAGGCTCAATTCCGGTTTTTGGGGACCAATACTCAGAATTCGATTGACACCCCGAACCGCCGCGTGGCAGATTGTTGCCATCTCGAATCCGATTGATCTCCCGTCAGGCCCGTTCGGTGACCAGCCGCTCTGGGGCTCCGACATTGTCGTGGCCCTTCTCCGGGCGCTCGGAATCGAGTACGTGTCAATGGTCCCGGGAGCCAGTTTCCGTGGGCTCCACGATTCGCTTGTAAATTACGGTGGCAACCGCAAGCCACAGATCGTCGTGTGTAACCACGAGATGATCTCCGTCGCTCTGGCTCGTGGATACACCCGCGTGACTGGGCGCCCAATGGCTGCCGCGCTCCACAACCTGGTTGGACTCGCCAATGCCGGGGCATCGATCTACGACTGCTGGACGGATCGGATACCGGTCTTGCTCCTCGGAGGCAACGGACCGATGGATGCCACGCGACGACGGCCGTGGATCGACTGGATTCACACGGCCAATGCTCAAGGCGCACTATTCCGCGATTTCCTGAAGTGGGACGATCAGCCGGCATCGATCGAGGCCATCCCACAGGCGGTGCTCCGCGCATACCAGATTGCGATGACCGAGCCGACGGGCCCAACCTACGTCAGCTTCGACAGCACGCATCAGGAACAAAGAGTCGTGAACGGCTTTGAGCTGCCCGACGTGTCGCGCTTCAAGCCTCCGGCTGCGGCAGCCCCTGACCACGGCGCGATAGCCGAAGCAGCGCGGATGCTCACGGACGCGGCTCTCCCTATGGCATGGGCAGGGACTGCGGGTCGCGACCGTGAGGCCGTGGCGAGCCTGGTCGAGTTGGCCGAACTGCTGGCGATGCCGGTTATCGACGGAGCCGTGCTGTGGCAGAGCTTTCCAACCACCCACGACCTGGACTTTTATGGCCTCGAAGCAGAGCTGTCGGCTGAGTCGGATGTGCTTCTAGTCCTCGGCGCGGAGGACCTGGGCGGGCTCCGCGCTCGTGGCTCGCAAGGCAGGCGGATCGTATCCATCTCCCTAGAGCTTCTTTCCGCTCGAGGATTCAGCGGTGACGTCCTTTCACTGTCACCCATTGACGTCCCAGTCCTCGCGAGTCCGCGCACCGGCTTGCCAGCACTTCTTGAAGAGTGCCGGCGCGTACTCGGGGGCGCCGGCCGCAGCCGCATCGAACGCCGGCGACGTGCTCTCGCACTTCGAAAAGCCGCTCTTACGCAGGCTCAGGGCGCGGCGTTCGCTAAAGCTATCGCAGGGCGTGAGATCTCAGCCGCGCGCCTTGTCCACGAGACATGGCTGGCCGTCCGCGATCACCCGTTCGCCTTCACTTCGGGCAATCCTCGACAACTCGCCCCGGGAGCGATTGGCCTCTCCGGTCCTGAGGAGAACCTCAACGGAGCCGGTGCTGGCGTCGTCGGAAACCATACTGGCGTGGCGCTGGGAGCGGCCCTAGGGCTGCGCGGAAGCGGTCGCCTGCCGGTCGCTCTGGTCGGCGACGGCGACCTCCTGATGGCCCCGCAAGCCCTGTGGACAGCTGTACACCACGGCATTCCAGGCGTTTGGATCGTCGTGAACAACCGTGCCTACGGCAACGACGAAGGTCACCAGGAATCAGTTGCCACTGAGAGGGGACGGCCAGTCGAGAACAGCTGGGTGGGAGTGCGGCTAGACGCACCTGCCGTCGACTTCGCCAAGCTAGCGGTGTCGATGGGCGCCATAGGGATCGGTCCTGTGCGGGAGCCAGCCGAGTTGCGCTCGGCGCTGAATCGTGCGGTCGAGGAGGCGCGTGCTGGTGCGGTGGTTCTCGTAGACGTTTGGACGTGATGCAGCCAACGGAGGGGTCAGTTCGTCAGCGGGCACGTTTGGGGGGTCTGAGGGCATCAATGATTTTGGGCTGGACGGTGCAGCGCCAGCGGATAGGCTCTCGTATTCCGGGGCGCTAGGTGTCGTATACCCTCCACACAGTCAACGTCTGGCGCGTCGAGGACCTGCGGCCACCGCCCGATCCAACCAGTGTCTCAGGCCTTCCGATGACAGACTCCCTGCTTTACCTCCCGGCCGGTTTTGACATCGGAATCCCTGGCACCGGCGCGGTTGTGTTGCCCGAATGGAATGGGTATGCGTATGGCGCTCGCGCACGCGCAGTTGCAGCTGGGATCGCCGACGCCGGCTTTCCCGCTATAGCCCTCAACCCTCGCCGGCGGGGTCTCGAGGGAAGCCAGAGCGCAATGCCTGACGATGATCTTTACGACATTCGCCTAGCGGCTGACTATATGGTCGGGCTCGGCCTCACCCGGATCATCCTCGCCGGGTGGGATCTTGGTTCAGTTTCTGCTGCCCGCTACTTGGCGGGCGGAGCGGATCGGCGAGTCCTGGGCGCCGCGCTACTTGACCCGATTCCGGATCCGCCTGGACTTTTGCGTGCGGCTTCCGGCGATAAATATGCCATCGAAGTTGCCCGGTCGACCACAGCAGTCCGACTTGGCCGCGGGGATGACGTCATGGTCGATCTGCGAATCGAGCGAATCGGCCGCCACCCTCTCCTGATTCAGCAACTGGCCATGCCCTGGCTTGCTTGGTGGGGCCCCAGAGCGGTGACAAGGCTGGAACGTGTCCTGGCCACCGTTGACCATCCTCTGCTCGTACTCCAGGTCGAGGAGTCATCGGTGGCAGCTGCAATTCGCGCCGCCGCTCCCGCGGCTCCCATCAGCGAAGGCGTCGTCAGCGATCCATTGGCGGCGGGGATTCGGGTGGCGAGCTGGATGAGAGGGCTAGGCCCGCCGCCGCCTGTCCAGGCCGGACTGGAGATCGTCACCGCCGTCTCCGGTGATGAGGAGCTGGTCGGGTTCCTGCGGACGCCCGTTGCCTCTGGAGACACAGCTGTACTGTTGATTCACGGTATTTCGGAGCCGTTCTCATCGGCCGTGACTCACGTCGGCCGCCACTTAGCGGTCGACGGCCTCGCCTCGCTCCTCATAGAGCTCCGTCGAAGTGGCGACGAGCGCCGAAGCCGTGCCTCCCCCGACCTCGAGCTTGAGGACGTGGAAGTCTTCGTCAGGATGCTCGTTCAGCGAGGGTATCGGCGCGTCGCGCTGGCAGGCGCCAGTCTCGGGAGCCAGACCGTCACGCGCTATTTCGCGGGGAATCCGCACCCTGCGGCGATCGCCGCGATCCACCTGGCCGCCACCGCCGACGCGAATAGCCCGGAGCGTCTGCGCGAAGTCGGCGGATTAGAGTCTTACCAGCAAGTGGTGGAACGGGCTCGAGCTGCGGTCGAAGCCGGCCGAGGTGACAGCGAACTCATGCTGCTTGACAGCGTGGATGGCCCTCCCTCCAGGTATCCGACACGCCGGCGCTCGTGGATGCGGCCGGCGGCTTTCCTGCGGTGGCGAGGGCCGGATGCCGGGCTTGATCACTTGAGCTTCCTACCCCGCGTTAAGGTGCCGGTCCTGATACTGACGGGCGAGCACGACGACTACAACGATCGTGCCCGAGTGGCGGCTGTCGTCGATGCCTGCTCGGGGTCGCCTCGGGTCGACGAGATCTGGTACGAAACCGACCACGTTTTCAGCGGCGTGGCTCACGCGGTCGCCCGAGACGTGGCGGCGTGGCTGGAGGAGATCCGGTCCCCCTAGACCAGGGCCGGACCCGTTTCGGTCGCCGCCGGCTCCAGCCGTGCGCAGCGCGCGCTTCTATCCGACCCGATCCGCAACAACTCAATCGGACGCCCCGTGCACACTTCGGCGGCCCGCCAGCAACGTGGGAAGAAGACGCATTCCGAGTGGCCGGACGGCGCCGGTTCTTCGCGGGCGAGCATTGGAGGCCGGCGCTTTGACGGGCTGGTGGACAGGAAAGCACCCAGCAACATCTGGGTATACGGGTGCGAGGGAGCTGTCATCACCTGATCCTGCGGTCCTTCCTCGACAACGACCCCCATGTAGAGCACAACGACGCGGCGACTGACGAAGGAAACCGTTGTGATGTCGTGCGAAATGAACAGATATGTGAGTTGCAGCTCGCGCTGGAGATCCCGGAGCAACAGAAGGACCGATGCTCGAACAGAAAGGTCGAGAGATGATGTCGGCTCGTCCAGAACGATCATTTCCGGACGATTGATAATCGCCCTGGCGATGGCTGCCCGCTGTAGCTCACCCCCGCTCAGCTCCGATGGCTCGCGGTCAGCATAGTTGGCCGGCAGGCCCACGTGGTCGAGCGCCTCGGCGACCTTATTCGAGCGCTGGCGCGAACTCAGTTGGCGCTCGTAATTGACGAGAGGTTCTTCGATGTTCTCGCCGATCGTGAGAACCGGGTTCATGGATTCATAGGGCTGTTGGAACACAACCTGCATCCGGCGGCGCAGGCGGCGAACCTCGGATGCACTGAGCTTTGATAGATCATGCCCGTCGAATCGGACAGCGCCTGAGTCAGGACGTAGGAGACCGAGGACGAGCTTACCGATGGTCGACTTGCCAGAGCCGCTCTCGCCAATCAAGGCGACCGTCTCCCCTCTCTCGATGTGGAAGTTCACCCGCCGGAGGGCGGTGACGACGTGTCCCCCCTGCACACGAAAGGTCTTTTCGACCTGATCGAGCTCAACCAGCGGCATGAGTGGCCTCGGCCAGAAAGCAAGCGGCGGTGCCCCCCGTGGCGATAGCAACCTCGGGTGGCGGTTTCGCACATTTGTCGAAGGCGCGCGGACATCGGGGCTGAAACGGGCATCCGGTCGGGTAGTCGACCAGGCTAGGGAGCCGTCCGGCCAGAGGGCGCGGCTCGGCCCCACCTTCGAATACCGAACCCATGAGAGCTTCGGTATACGGGTGGGCGGGCTTTGAGAAAACCCGGTCGACCGCACCCGACTCCATCACTTTGCCTGCGTACATCACCACCACCTGCTCACAGTACTGAGCGATAGCCCCCAGGTCGTGCGTAACCAGCAGCATGGTCAGTTGTTCGCTGCGTGCCCGATCGAGAATGAGGTCGAGGATCTGACGCTGGATTGTCAGATCGAGGCCGGTGGTCGGCTCGTCCGCGATCAGCAGACGAGGATGGAGAAGGAGGGCGAGCGCTATGACAACGCGTTGCGCCATACCGCCGCTGAGCTCATGGGCATGGGAGTGAAGTACGCGCTCAGATTCGGGGATTTGTACGTCGGCCAGCGCCTGCAATGCGGTGCGCCGAAGGGCGCCGGCACCAGAGTAGCGACCATGGGCGCGGACCATCTCCCTGAAGTGATCTTCTACGGTCATGATCGGGTGCAAAGAGCCGACCGGGTTCTGGCCGATGTATCCGATCTCCGCGCCGCGGATCGCTCTCAACTCGCGCTGATCGAGCGCGAGAAGGTCCCCATGTCCCGCCAGGGTCGACGTACCCCCGGTGACTTGGCCGCCTCGCCCGAGGATCCCGATCAGGGCACGCACAAGTGTGGACTTTCCACTCCCGGACTCACCCACGATTCCACAGATCCGGCCTGGCTCGACGGTGAAGCTGACACCGTTGACCGCATGCACCACTCGGCCAGCGGCGGCAGGGTATGTCACGACAAGGTCGCGAACTTCAAGCAGGGCTTCATCCACGACGGCGGGCCCGGAGGTCGTCGGCGATCATGTTGGCGCTCCAGACGCAGATGAAGATGGCGGAGCCGGGGAAAACGAGCAACCACCACTGCCCGGCCGCGATTCCTTCCACCGCCTGGCGGATCATGACCCCCCAGCTCGGCGTGGGGGGAGGCACTCCGACGCCGAGAAAACTCAGCGCGGCAACGACCAGAATGCTGATCGCGAGTGTCAGGGACGTCTGGGTGACAATCTCCGATCGCAGGTTCGGCAAAAGGTGCCGGAACAGAAGTCGCATCTCGCTGGCGCCGCTGACTCGGGCAGAATCAACAAAGCCGCTCTCGCGAAGCACGAGGAGGCGCGAGCGCATGAGGCGGATGAAGAGTGGCACTCCAAACAGGGCGATCGCGAAAACGACCAAGTAGGGTTTTCCGCCACCCAACGCGGTGAGGGAGAGGGCTATGACTAGTAGGGGCAGACCCTGAAAAATGTCGAGCGCCCGCATCGCTCGCTCACTCCAGGGCGAGCGCATGCTCATCACCAACCCCAGCGGGATGCCGATCAACACCGAGATCAGCGTTCCGCCGAGAGCCAGAGGAAGGTCGACGGCGGCTGCCCTGACTGTTCGCGTGAAGAGGTCGGCGCCAACTTCATCCGTACCGAATATGTGACGCAAGGTCGGCGGCTCGAAGGCATGCTGCGGGTCGATTGCAAGGGAGCTGTATGGAAGGGGCGCGAAGAACCCGGCCAGGAGTAGACCGCCGATTATGGCCACGCCCAGCAACGCCCAAGGCCGTGTTCGGCGAAACGAGAAGAACCCGCGATCAGCGCGCAGCACGATACGTAATACGGGGATCCAAGGCTGCAGCCACGATGTCGAGAATAAAGTAGGCGGCCATGGTGGTGACGGCACCAAAGGCAACGAAGCCCAACACCGATGGCATGTCGTAGTTGAGTGCCGCAGAGATCGCCCACTGTCCAGCACCCTGCCAGTTGAAGATCAGCTCGACGATTGCGGCACTGCCGATGATGTTCCCGGCCAGGATGGCCAGGTACGTCAACAGCGGAGTACGAGCATCGAGCAGCGCATAGCGGACCACTTGACGTTCGCTGAGCCCGCAGGCGCGAGCGAAGACAATATATGGCGACTCGAGTGCATTGGCGACGGCCGTCCGTGCAACTCGCGCCAAGCTGGTCGAGAAGGCGAGGCCGATCACCAGCATCGGCAAAACGAGGTGGTATAGCGCAGACCCCGCCACGCTCCACTGTCCCGCTATCAGGGCGTCCACGATCAGAAACCCAGTGCGAGTCGGCGGAGCGGAGGCCACTGGGCCGAGCTGGCCGAGAGGGGCGGGCACAAGTCTCAGCAGGAAGAACACGACGTAGATCAACAGCAAGGCGAGCAGGAACTCGGGCATCGATTGGAGAACCGACACGAAGATTCTGGATACGCGATCCGGTGCCCGACCGGAGTAATACGCACCGGCCGTGCCCATCGTCACCCCAAGCAGGGTCGCGATGAGCATCCCTGGCACGATCAACTCCAATGAGGAAGGCAACCTGGACAGCAGTTGCTGCCGCACTGGGGAGTTTGTGAGGTACGAAGTCCCTAGGTCGCCTCGAACGATCAACCCTTCCATATAGAGGACATACCGCTGGCCTAGAGGCTTGTCCAGCCCGAGTTGGTGGCGGACGTCCTGGACTTGCTGCGGAGTTGCAAAGTCGCCGGCCAGCGCGCGCGCGACGTCGGTGGGGACCAGGTTCAGCAAAAAGAATGTGATTGAAACCACCGTGACGGCCGCGACCGGAAACAGCAGCAGCCGACCGATCAGGTAGCGACGATAGCTCATCGCATCCGTTCGGCGGCTGCCGCTGTGCCGGTCACCCTAAGCAGAGATTCTCTGCCTATGCCTCCCCGAAGAAGTAGAACCGCTGCCAACCATGTGTCTCGTTGCGCATCCACGGCATAAGGTCCTTGGAGACTACCTCCGGCGTCGGCGGCTCCGCGAGCCTGACCATGGGCTGCTCGGTGATCGCAAGGGTGCAACCCTGTTGAACAGCGGTATCGTGCGCGGTGCTCCCGGGAGGATTGTTGAGGGCCGCTGTGATGTACCCGTCCATTGTCGCGCTGTGGTATTTGCCCAGGTTACCGCCAGACTTTGATCCATAAAAGGTGTTGAGATAGTAAGCTCCGTCCGCGATCTGCGATGACTGCTGTGTGACGAAGCTCTCCTTCGAGTAGCGCGCCGCAGCGAACTGGGCGAACGTCGCATAGTCGTCGATAGTGACCTGAATACCGACTGCCTGCAGGTCAGCCTGGAGTATCCGACTGATGGCGTCCCACGTCACAACCGCGGTGGTCGTTCCCGCGATATGCATGGAGAAGCCATTCGGGAAGCCGGCCTGGGCCAACAGAGCTTTGGCTTGCGTGATATCAGGTTGGTCGCTCAGCAACGCATCGGGTGCGGGGTGGGGGAGGTTGCTGTCCATACAGTCGAGCGCCTCCTTCCCGTACCCCTGGAATGTTGCAGCGAGGTCCTTGCGATTGAGGGCGAGAGCAATGGCACGGCGAACCAGCGGATTGGCCATCTTGGGGTCAGTCTCATTCATCACCATCTGCACATCGATCGGACGCTGGACGAAGAAGACGCCCACTTTGTCAGCGGCCGCCTTGGCAGCCGCGATGTCCGCAATGCCGACCTGGTCTGCGATGTCGGCGTCGCCAGCGATCACGGCTTGAGCTCTCGTGCTGGGATCGGAGATGCTCTTGTACGTCCACGTTTTGATCTGGGGAGCACCACGCCAGTAGTTCGGATTCGCAACGAAAGTCAAGGTCTGGTTGGGGACAAAGGTCTGGACCATGTATGCTCCGAACCCGACTGTATGGGTGGCGATCCACTTGTTCGCCCAGGGATCGTCCGAGGTTGCATGCGCCTGGGCTTCCTTGGAATCTATGATCACCAGAGTCCCGGTCGCCATCACATCAGTCAGCAACGCTGACGGCTGCGTCAGGTTGATGTCCAGAGTGTGGTCGTCAATGATCGTGACTGGGTTCTTCAGATCGACGTTGGCGGCCTTGAGGTCATTGACGTTGGTGGTTTTGGATCCGATGACTCGCTGGAACGTGTACTGCACGTCAGCCGAAGTGAGCGGGTTGCCCGCCACCGACTTGACCCCTTGCCGGAGAACCACCCTATAGGACTTCTGGTCGCTGGAGAGAGTAACCGAGACGGCAAGCTCGGGGATGAGATCGGAGGCGGTAAACGGGCCATTGATGCCTTTCTTCGGGTCATGGTTGAGCAGTCCGGCGTAGGCAGCTTCTGCGAGCTGGGTACCGTAGCTGGAGTCTGCAGCCACAAAGCGCAAAGGGTCGAGCTGACTCGGCAAGTTGGCGACGAGCACCGTCAGTGAAGTCCGCGTGAGCTTGGCGGTGTTGCTGGCAGGCGTCCCACCACCACACGCAGTCACGGCGACCAGAGCTAGGAAAGCTGCTGCCGCCAACCATGACCTTGGTCGAAAAACTTGGTTCATAACGTGTCCTCACTCCACGGTATCCGCTGAGAAATGTGCATTGTCCATCCGAGGTGACCAGCTGGTTGAGGGCGACGATCCGGCTCTCAACCTCGCCCCCGACTCAAGTGGGCACACCGACTTTAATCTCCCGATTTCCGGTAGTCAAGACCCCAATAATCGGAAAATCCCGAGGTCGGCAGAGGTGACCTCTTCCGCGCTGGCGACGGCCCGGCCCAGAAGGGCGCTCACGGGCGCGCCCAAACAACGGACCTGCTCACTCCTCGACAACGCCAAGCGTCATCCACATCGTGAGTTCGAAGACCTCGAGGTTCATGGCTCGGAGTAGATCTGAAGTGAAGACCAGGGCCTCGGTGGCCGACATCTCATCCGCACGGATCGGCGCGAACTCTCTGCCCGCCCGGCGCTCCGCGGCATAAGCGCGGACGAGGACGGTAAGCGCCGCCCTCAGCCGCTGTTGCTGCTCCTCGTCAGAGGTGGTACGCGCCGTGGCCAGCGACACCGCAACGGATTCCAGCGCCGCGGCCAGGTCTGAGTCATTACCCGATGACGTAGACGTCTTCGCCCTCGACTCGCGTGTCATAGCGGCGAAGGCGAAGGCGCCGATCGCCGGCCATTTCGCCCGTCCGAATGTCGTATTCCCAACCGTGCCACGGGCAAACAATGTGGATCTCATCGTCCGAGAACCGGTCACCGAGCCAGCAACCGCCCGAGTCAATTCGACTTTCGACCTTGCCGATCAGCATGCCCTCACCGACCGGACCGCCCTGGTGGAGACAGACGTTGCTAAATGCGTGGAAGTCGCCGTGGTGGTGGAACACAACGACTTCCCGGCCGTTGAGCGTCACCAATGCACGCGCGCCACCGCGCAGCTGCTCCACCGTGCCGGCGCGAACGGATTCAGGCATTCGTTGCCGCCGGTTCCGGCTTGACAGTTTTGGCTTCCAGCCGGAACAGGGCGCGGGCATTTTCGCCCAAGATCCGCCGCTTTTGCGCCTCACCTAGAAATGGCAAGTCATAGATCGTGCTGGGAAGGTTGAAATCCCAGTGCGGATAGTCGGAGGCGAAGAGCAGCTGACTATCGGCGTTGATCATCCGGAAGGTCGTTTCCAGCGCTTGGAGATCGCCGGACTCCATTGGCTGCGTCGTGTAGTAGCAGCTCTCCCTCATGTATTCACTTGGCGGGCGCTTGAGCAGGGGCGCCTCGGCCGTCCGCATCATGTACTCGTTATCCAAGCGCTGCATGAGAAACGGGACCCAGGCCAGCCCCGACTCGATCCAGATCATGCGCAGCTTCGGAAATCGCTCGGGAATACCGTTGATTATCACGTTCGTTAGGTGCACGAGGTTGTAGAGGACGAAGCCCAAAGCGTGGACCGACAGGAATCGGTTCATCCCCTCGAGCACCCGCTCCTTGGCGTAATAGTTGGCGTGAAAACCGAGAGGCTTGCCGCGCTCCTCGATCGCACGGTAGATCGGCGCGTAGACGTTGTGGTGAATCGGCCGGTATCGCGCCCCGGCAACCATGAACCCAACAACCCCGGGCCGGTCACCAAAAGTCTCGATGAACCGCATGCATGCTTCGGGCTCATTAAACGGTAGGTAGACCATCGTCTTCACCCGTGGTTCGTGCGGCATCACGACCTCGGTCATCCAGCGCGTGTAGGCCCACGCCAGCTGGACCTCCATGTTCGTGTCGGGGTGCATCCCGAGCCCTAGGAGGCTGGTCGGAAAGACCACCTGGTAGTCGACGCCGATGCTATCCATCTCGCGCCGGACCAGTGAAACATCGCGCGGAATATCACTTGGAACCTTCTCTAGCGAACGTCCAGGGTATCGTTCCAGCCTACCCGATCCGCTCTGGTTGGCCGCGTTTCCACCGCTCGGGAATAGCATCGCGCTCATGTGTCTCGAGTACTCTGCAAAATGCCTCACCACCGGGTCCTCGATGAACGGGACGATGTCGCTCCACGATTCGTTTTCATTTTGGTGCGCATCTGCGTCCACGATCAGAAAGTCCCTGTAGTTCCGCTCGCGTGCCTGGTTCGCTGCATGCGCGAGGTGATGTCGGGTATCGAAACCGGGACGGCGACCCGTGTTGGTCAAGTCGGAATCTTCGACGGAATGAGTCACCAGGTCACCTCCAAGATCCGTACGATCCTAGTCCGGATGCAGCATCTTATAGAGACGCTGTGGAGTAACCGGCAGATCTTCGATCACGACCTGCAGGCCGAGGTGACAAAGGGCGTCTTCAATGGCGTTAGCTATGGCCGCTGGCACCGCTACTGTGCCGGCTTCACCCACCCCGCGGAAACCTTCTGGGTTCTGCGTGCTAGGGGTCTCGGTGTGGACGAGCTCGGGTTGACCGCTTAAGTCCGGGGCGCTCACGATGGCATAGTCGAGGAAGCTCGGCGAAAGCAATGTCCCGTCTTCCAGGTAAACGGCTTCTTCGAAAAGTGCATAACCGAGTCCATGGGCAAAACCTCCGTGCAGCTGCCCCTCCAGCAGAAGCGGGTTGATAACCCGGCCGGAATCGTGCGCGATCACGTATCGCTCGAGTTTGACCTCTCCGGTCTCAACGTCGACCCTCACGACAGCCGCATGACACGAGCTCGCCCACGCCTTGGCACCCTTTGAATCCCAAACCTCGGCCATCTCTAAACCGGCCGCGGAGATGAGATCGCTCAGCACGACTCCGCGTCCGGGGACTCCCTTGACAGTGGCGCCGGCCGGACCGAGCACTATGTCGGCGGGGTCGACCTCCAGGCGCTGTGACGCGCGTTCGAGAAGGGCTTGCCTTGTCGCCGCGGCTGAAAGCGCAACGGAGTTGCCGACCTCCAGAGCGCTGCGGCTCCCAGCGACGGCACCCGATGTCGAGACGACCCTTGAGTCGCCGAGCAAAACACGAATGCGATCGATCGGCCAACCCAGCCTATCCGCCGCCACCTGCGCGGCGAAGGTCTCGTGCCCTTGGCCGCCTGGCGCCGTGCCGACAAACACTTCCACGTCCCCACTCGGCAGGACGCGTACACGCGAAGGCTCCGGGGCTCCAAAGCCTGTCGACTCGACGCAGCATGCGATCCCAACGCCCACCGGTTCACCCTTCGTCTGTCGCCGGCGCACGTTTTCGTAGCCGGCTTGCTCGCTTGCCAGCATGAGAAGGCGCGGGTAGTCGCCGCCGTCGTAGACCTGACCCGGAAAACCGGTGTTGTACGGCATCTGTGATGGGGTTATCAGATTCCGCCGGCGCAACTCAACAGGATCCATTTCCAGCCGGGCCGCCATGCGATCAATTAAGCGCTCAATGGCGAAGTTGCCTGATGGCCGACCACCCCCACGAACATGCGCAGAAGCGGGCCCAGGCGAGAACTCGTCGACCAGCAGGACATCGACGGCGGGAAGCACATAGGCCGACACCAAATGGGATACGTAGTTGGCGCCTTGCGTCGCTCCCATCCCGTAATAGGCACCAAGCTCCTGGACCATTCGGCCCCGCACACCGAGCAAGCGGCCGTCGGGTGTCGCGGCCAGCTCCATTTCCAGCGTACTGCCGTGACCTTGCCCGGTCGTTTGTCCGTCCTCGGTCCGCGTTGCCACCCATCGAACCGGTCGGTTAAGAAGCCGCGCTACCATCGCCGCAAGTACGTATTCTGCGTACGGGCCGTTCTTCGGGCCGAAGCTGCCACCCACGTCTTTGGATAGGGCCACCACTTTCTCCGGAGGAAGACCGAGCGCGTCGGCGACCGCGGTCCTGAGCCGATAGACCGCTCCCACCGAGGCGGTCACGGTCAACACGCCGGCGGAAGCGTCCCACTCGGCGAAGACGGCTCGCGGCTCGAGGGCTGCCCCGCAGATCCGGGGCAGCCGAAATCTTGCACTGACGGTCACGGCGTCGGCAAACGCCGCATCCGCGTCGCCGAACCCAAGTCGCACCTCATGGTCCGCGACCTCAGCGTCTAGTTCAGGCTCGACCTCCACTACGGCTGCGTTCAAGGCATCGTGAGCTGCATATTCCGTCTCCGCGACGATGACTGCCACAGCATCGCCTTCGTGGTGAACCCGCCCTGTCGCGAGCAGTGGGCGACGCCTGCGACCCTCCAGGAGTCCCGCCGCCTCGGCCAAGTGCATGCCTGCAACGCCCAGGCCGGCAGCGTCCCAAGCGCCGACGACCCCTGGCATGGCACGCACCACGGAAAGGTCGACGCGCAGCAAGCGGGCTGACGGGATTCCGGCGCGGACGAAGACGAGATGCACCATTCCCGGCACGTGGTGGTCGCCGGCATAAATGCCGTGACCCGTGATCAACCTCGGATCTTCCAGCCGTCGCATCGAACGACCGATCCAAGCTGTTGAGACGGATGCCAAATCCGAGCTCATTGTTTTCGCACCCACCGCATTAGCGGAGCGCGGGCACGACCTCCTCAGCGACCATTTGCGCCTGTTCCTCATAGCGCTCGAAGTCCAGCCGGAAATCGAATACGAACTCGTCGACGCCGCGATCCCGGAACTTGAGCGCTTCCACCACGCAGTCGTCGGGAGTTCCTGCGATCACAAGTCCCTCCAGATCCTCGATCGTCTCGAAGCCGCCGGACGCCGTGACCCATCGATCACTGCCCTCCGACGCGGGTGCCAGAGCCGCTATGTCGACCAAGGACCGAGCGCGTTCACGTGAGCTGTCGACCACCACTAGGGGAAGCACGCCAACCAGGATGCGGCGCCCGCGCTCCTCGCCCGTCTGCCGGATCAGCGTCAGGCGGTCATCGAGCGTCGCCATTGGAATGCGGCCCGGCAGCCATCCGTCGCAATATGTCGCAGCGCGCCGCACCGAGGCCTTCGTCGAGCCCCCGTACCAGGTCACTATCGGCACCGCCGGCTTCGGCTTCAAACTGACATTTTCGAAGCCGAAACGGTCATCGGTCCAACTGACCTCATCGCGGCTCCAGACCTCCTGGCAGATGCCAATCGTCTGCTCAAAGACTTGCTTGCGATCTTCGTAGCTGAAACCGGCCGCCGCCAGCTCCTTCGCGGAAAAGCCAAGACCAAACCCTGCGTCGACGCGACGATTGGCGAGGAAGCTCAAGCTGGCGAAGTCCTGCGCCACCTTGAGCGGCCACCGAACAGGTATGAGCACCGCCGTTCCCAGCCCGATCCGCTCGGTAGCACCGGCCACGGCGCTCAATGTGACGAACGGATCCAGGAAAGTCTGGTCATTGCCCTCCAGCCCATGGGGTTCGAAAAGAATGTGATCCCGGACCCAGACCGAATCAAACCCCCACGCTTCAAGGCGACGGGAAACGTCGATCACGTTCCGGCGGGTGCAGTGCCGGCCAAAATGCGGCAGCAGCACACCAATCCTCACGTCGCCGCGATCGCCTCGATCTCGATCAGCAGGCCGGGCACTGCAAGGCGTTCGACCACGACCAAGGTGTTGGGGGGGTAGTCCCCAGCCGGGAAGACGTCTTTGTGCAGCTCATCACGCAATTTCACGAACGCCTCGACGTCCTCCGCCCGAGTGAGATATGTGCGGAGCGAGACCAGCGTCGAGAAATCGGCCCCGGAAGCGCGGAGCGCGACACGCAGGTTCTGGTAGGCCTTGTCGAACTGCGCGTTGAAGTCGCCGGCACCGACGAGCGAACCTTCCGCATCGAGCGCCGTCTGTCCGGCGACGAATACCAGGGTATTGATTGCCGACACCACCACCGTATGGCTCCACGAACCTCTCGTCCGGACGAGTCCGTCGGGATGGAGAGCGCGCCGTTGAGTCAACTTCAGCGTGGGGTCACAGGGCGGAAGTCCAGGCCGGGCGAGTAGGTCTGGCGGACTTGCACTGGCTCTTGCTTCACACCTTCAACGTAACGGCCATAGCCGCGCTTGCCAATCACCTTGCCGTCTTTTGCAATGACCTGGCCGCGGAGCATCGTTAGTACTGGCGCGCCACGCAGGCGGCGGCCCTTGTAGGGTGTCCAATGCGCTTTGGTATAGGTAGCCTCGTCGGAGGGGACAACCTCTTTGTCGAGGTCAACGAGAACGAGATCGGCATTAGCACCGACCTGGATCGCGCCCTTTTGGGGGAATACACCGATAAGCCGGGCCGAGTTTTCAGAGAGGAGTCGGATCGCGGTTTCGAGTGGCAGCTTGCCGTGGTGGACATCGTCGAGCGTCACGGAAAGCAGGTATTCGTACTGCGGGCTGCCCCACGGTCCGTGCCAGGGGTCTTTGCGGAAACTCTCAAGGTCCTCGAGCGTGTGCGGCGCGTGATCGGTGTCGATGATGTCCAGATTGCCGTCGTTCAAACTGCGCCAAATCTCAGTCATGCGCGCCTGGTCCTCGACGATATAGCCCCCGGGTGCAGCTCGTGGCCCCTGCTCCAGGGCGTCAGCGCCGGTCAGGTGGTAGTACTTGAGGTCGATCGCGCACGTCACTCGCTGACCATGTGCCTTTGCGCGCCGGATTAGCTCGAGACTGCCAGCGGCGTGGGTGTGCAAGAGGTGCAGCCGCGCTCCGGTGTCTTTCTGCAGTTCCAGCAGGATCGCCACCGCCGATCGCCAGATGATGTCGCGCGTGTACAGCGAGTAGAACGTGTTGAGGTCGTAGGCTTTGCCCTCGGCGATGTACTGCTGGGTCAGCAGTTCGATGAGCGGCTGATTGAACGGGTGCACGCTGACATGCAGACCCGTCGCAGCGATCTTCTGGAAAGCGGCGAAGATCTTGTCCGACTCGCCCATCGCCAAGCGTGGATCGTGCGGGTAGCCGCCCGAAACCTGGAAGATCTTGAAGCCCGTGGCGCCGGCCGAAGCGAGTCCTTCGATCTGGTCGGGCTTGGTCGGCGACACGAAATGGCCCCAGTCGATGATCGATTCATCGGCGGCAATCTTTCTCTTCGCTTCGAAAAGTTCGACGGTATCGGTCGGCGGCTCGACGTTCGGCATGTCAACGAAGGTCGTGACGCCACCAACGGCGGCTGCCTGCGAGGCGGTGAGGTAGTCCTCCTTGTATTCGTAACCAGGAACTCGGGTGTGAGCGTGGAGGTCGATTAGGCCCGGGATCACGTGCATCCCGGTTGCGTCGATCTTCTCTTTCGCCGGAGTGCTGTCGGCTACGTCGACGAGGCCGACGATCCGCTCGCCACGGACGAGGATATCGGCGACGACCGGGCCGCCCGGTGTGTGCACGATCCCACCCACAATCCGAACATCGATGTCCAAGCTTCGAATCCCCCTTTACGCTTTCCGCTTTTTGCGGTTTAGCCGTCGTAATTTAGAACATGACGCTAGGGCGGCGCGTGTTCATTGTCAACCGCAAATCCTAGCTCTTGACTTCCAGGCCTCCTCCGCGTACCTTCCATCTACTCAAAAACTGCAGTCGATTATCCGAAAATCGGAAAGTAGTCATATGATTCCGAATCAACTTGGCCAGGCTCTCTATCGTGGGGATGGGGCGCGCCGACAGCACGGCGAAATGTCGCTTACTACATTGATCCGACTGGCCACCCTTTGACATCGTCCTCAAACCTTGTCGGACGACGAATCGCGAGGATCGAGGACTACCGACTGCTCACTGGCGGGAGCCGCTTTGTGGCAGATGTGAATGAGCCCGGAACGCTCGCTGCGGTCTTTTGCCGCTCGCCGTACGCCGCTGCTCGCCTGCTCGACGTCGACACCCGCGCCGCTCTCGCTGTCCCAGGTGTCGTTGGCGTCTACCTTGCCTCTGACCTCCCGGACCCATTACTGCGGATGCCTGACTTCGCTGCAGCACCGAAGCTCGAGCCGCGTTACGTGCTTGCCTCCGAACATATCCGGTTCCTCGGCGAGGCGTTCGCGGTCGTGGTGGCCGAGTCAACCGAAGCCGCCGCGGATGCTGCGAACCTTGTCGAAGCAGATCTCCAGCGCAAACCTGCCGTCACGGGCGTACTCGCCGCGAGCGGAGCTACAGCGCCCCTAGTTCACGCAAGTGTCCCCCACAATCTCGCCGCCCGCCACCGCCGCGCACACGGGGATGTCGAAGCCGCTTTTGCCGCGGCAGCCGCCGTTGCAGAGGTCAAGCTCGAGCTCGACCGCGTCGCCGGGGGCTACATGGAACCGCGAGGTGTCCATGCTTCGCCGGCGCTCGGAGGCGGCGTCGTGATCAGGACGTCGACTCAATGGGTCCAGGGCGTCCGTGAGGCAGTGATCCGTACGCTGGGACTGAAGCCGGACCAGGTGGCGGTCGTCGCAGAAGATGTGGGCGGCGGCTTCGGCCCCAAGGCCATGACCTACCCCGAAGAGGTCGTGTTGGCTCACCTCGCTCTCCAGCTGCAACGGCCGGTGCGCTGGATCGCAGACCGGAGCGAGGACACTGCTACTTCGGCCCATGCCCACGGCTGTATTGTCCGGCTCCAGCTTGCCGCGGACAAGGATGGCAAACTAGTCGGGCTCCGGGTGACGATCCTCCATGACGCGGGCGCCTACTTGACCTCACCTGCGGGGCCGGCCGAGAACACGCTCAGCCACCTGCTCTCGGCCTACCGCATCCCGGCTTTCGACCTCAACCTGCACATCTACTACACGAACACGGTTGCCTCCGGCTTCATCCGTGGGGGTGGGCGGGAGGTCGGCAACTTCGCGATCGAGCGCGGCATGGACAGGCTTGCCCGTCAGTTAGAACTCGAGCCAGCCGAGTTACGAAGCCGGAACCTAATTCAGCCGAGCGAACTCCCGTACTCGACAGGCTATATGGCCCCCTGGGGTGAGATCACTTACGAGGACGGCGACTACCCCGCTCTACTCGCCGCGGCCATTGTGGCCGCGGATGTGGAAGGGGTGCGGGAGCGGCAGGAGCGCGGTGAGCCGATCGGCGTCGGTCTGTCGATGTGCGTGGAGGCTTGCGGCCTCGGTGTTTCCGAGCCGGCCATTGTCGAGGTCTCGGGGGACGGCGACGTGCGGGTGATTGTTGCGTCCACCCCAAATGGGCAGGGTCACCAGACTTCGATGGCCCAACTAGCAGCGGACACACTGGGGTGGCCGATGGACCGGATCACCGTGATGGCGGGCGACACTCGGTTGATAGAGGGCGGAACGATGACGGCCGCCAGCCGCACCGCCCAGGAGGTTGGGCCGGCCGTCGTGCTCGCTGCACGCGAGGCCAGGAACAGGCTCTTGGAAGCCGCCGCCGCCCACCTCGAGGCAGATCCCAGCGACATCGAGCTCGGGCCCGGCGGAGCGCACGTGCGTGGCAGCCCGACGCAGTATCTCCCTCTGGAGCTTCTGGCGCCCGAAGGCCCGGTCCAGGCCATTGCCACGCACCACCCCAAGGGACGCCGTCACGCCGCGAGCTGCCATGTTTCGGTCGTGCGGATCGATCGTGAGACAGGCGAAATACGACCTCTCAAACACGTCATCGCGCACGATGTCGGATTGGCGATCAACCCCCAGATCGTGGAAGGGCAGTTGCAAGGAGGCTGGGCCCACGGCGTCGGCTATTCGCTCTTGGAAGCCGCGCACTACGACTCAGAAGGGACCTTGCTCACCTCGAGCTTTCTCGACTACATGGTCCCAAGTGCTCCCGAGATGGATGCGGAGCTCCTGCTGCTACCACACTCTTCGAACGGTGTCTCCAAAGGCGTCGGTGAAGGCGGAACCATCGGGGTGCCGGCCGCCGTCGCCGCAGCCGTCGATGACGCGCTCTGGCGACTCGGCTCGAAAGACGGTACGAGCAGCATCCCGATCACGCCCGAGCGCATCGTGCAGCTTTTGGCCAGCAGCGAGGACGGACTTTAGCGGATCGCTCCGAGCTCGGTGAGATCGGCGATCTGAACCGCGCTGAGCCCGAGAACCTCTCGAAGCACCTGATCGTTGTCCTGCCCGAGAAGAGGTCCCAGACGCCTTACGGGAAGCTTTCGTCGAGCGAAACGCACCGGGTTGCCCGGTAGCCTGAGGCGGCCCATCGCCGGGTGCTCGAGCTCGACCATGAAGCCGCGATTGTTCAGCTGAGGATCGCTCGCCAGGTCCTCCCCCGTGGCCACGATCCCGGCGGCCACCCCGCGCGCTTGACAGAGCTCCATCACCTGTCTCGGGGTAAGCCCGGAGGTCCACTGGGCGACACCCGTATCGACCCGGTCTCGCTCGCGAATCCGGCCTGCGGCAGTCTGCAGCGCCGCGTCGCAGGCCCAGTCGGGGTTGCCCATGAGAAGCCTGAGCGCCTTCCACTCTTGGTCGCCAGCAACCGAGATCACGCACCATGCGTCGTCCCCGCCGGCGCAGGGATAGCTTCCGTGCGGGGAGCGGTCCGGGTCCTGGTTGCCTACCGGTAAGACCGCCTCGCCGTTGAGAGCACGACCCATCGACGGCCCGATCGCGGCAGCGGTGACGAGCGCTTGCGAAATATCCAGCACTTGGGGCCCGGCGCCACGGGATCGCCGGTGAAGAGCGGCGACGATTGCGTAGGCGGTGTAGACCCCGGCGAGATAGTCAGGGTAGGACGCCTGCGATCCGACAGGTACCTCTTGCTGGGGATGGTTCCAGAGGTACGTCATGCCCACGTACGACATCAAGCTCGGGCCAAATGTCACGTAATGGCTGCGCGGGCCTTCGCTACCGAGCCCATTCATGTGGGCGATGATGGTCGCAGGGTTGAGTTGGGCCAGGTCCGCGACACCTAGACCTAGCCGGTCCATCACACCCGCGCTGTAATTGTCGACCACCACGTCGGAGAGTGCGGCCAGCCGTTTCGCCAATGCCAGTCCCTCGGGCTGCTTGAGGTTGAGGGTGACGCTTCGGACGTTCTTGTTGTGATCGATGAACGTCCGCGAGCGCTCGGGGTCATTGTTGCGATCGCGGTAGCGCCAGTAGTCGATCCTCGTACTCGACTCGACCTTAATCACGTCAGCACCCAAATAAGCCATCTGCAGGGTGCCGTAGGGTCCGGCCGCGACATGGGTGAACGCGGCGACTCGGATCCCGTCCAGAGGGGCGGCTGCGCTCACTCGGATGACGTGAACCCGGCCGCCGGTCGGAGACGGCGGCGCCCTTTTGGGTCGATCTCCACCGCGTGCTGAAAACGGGTCTGTGGATCATCGAAAAAGTCGCTCGGTGTGTTCACAGGCACCACAGGAAGGTGGATCAACTGCGCCGTCTCGAATATCTCCTCGCGGGTGCGCCTACCAACCCATTCGGCCGTGATGCTGTCGATGAGTTGGAAGTGGCGCCAGCGTGTGTTGATCTCGGCAAGCGCCGGGTCCATCAGCTCGGGCGGCTCGCCTATCCACTGCAGGAAGCGACGCCAGACGGGCTCCTCACGGCTGATGAAGAGGTGCACGAAACCGTCTCGGCAGCGGTAGATACGTCCTGGCAGCGACGTCCGATGCTGGCTGCCCTGTCGGCGCGCGAAGTCGCCCGGGCCGTTCAAATTGGTCAGCGTGTTCTCTTGCGCCACCAGGCACTCGAAAGCCGAGACATCGACCCAATCGCCGAGTCCGCCCGCCTCCCTGGCCCACAGGGCACTAAGGGCGGCCAATGCTCCGTGTGTGCCTGCCGTCACCCAGGCCTGCTGGTCGGGTGCGGTGACTGGAGGTTGGCCGGGCTGACCTGAGATGAACATCACGCCACCCATTCCGAAAACGATTAGGTCGTTCGCGCGGTAGCCGCGGTAAGGTCCGGTTTGGCCGAATGGGGAGATCGACACCACCACGAGTTTCGGTTGCTCGTCGATTAAGCGGGCCGGGTCGAGCCCGAGCTCGGCCAGGCGTCCGGGTTCGGTCCCTTCGATCAGCAGGTCGCTGGCGGTAATCAGCGCACGCAGGCTTTCGGGTTCTCGCCATAGATCCAGCTCAATAGTTTCTTTGCCGTGATCGTGGAACTCCGACCATGGATCCGAGAACCCAGAACCGGGTGGCACCACGCGCCTTACCGTGAGACCCGCCTCCAGTAGGAGACGTCCACAGGGCGCTGTCAGAGGAGAGGCGAGCTCCAAACAGGAGAACATCAGCCAGTCAGAGCCGCAACCGTCCGTTCGAGGTGGTCATCGACGTCACCCAGGCTCGTCTCGATCCCCTTCAACCTCCGGTAGAGGAAGTTGAGCGGGTGCGTCCGCACGAACCCGGCGGCGGCAAAGATCTGGTGCGCCTCCTTGGTCACCCGGTGGGCAGCCCCGGCCGCGAAGGCACGAGCCATGAGCACCCGCGGGTCGGAGCTGTGTCCTTCGTTGATCAGACACTCTGCTTCGAACGTCAGAAAGCGTGCACCGTCCCGGTCGGCCGCCATCTCAGCGCACTTGTGCTGGATCGCCTGGAAGCTTCCGATCGGCTTTCCGAACGCAATTCGTTCGCGCGCATATTGCACCGCGAGCTCGAGTGCAGCCTCGGCGATGCCAGTCAGCTGGGCAGCCTGGACGACGGTCGCCGCTGTCAGAAGGTCCCGCCACCGGCTCCAACCGGATCCTAGGTCACCGAGCTGGGCATGCGCCGGAAGCCGGACGCTATTCATGTGGACGAACGCAGCTTTCTCGCCCGAAAGCATCGGGACGTCTTCGAGCTCGACCCCGTCCGCATCAACTGGGACCGCAAAGAACGTCAGATGCCCAGCCTCATTTCCCGTCCTGGCGAGCACGAGGATGGTGTCTGCGGCCGACGCCCACGGGACAAAGGCCTTGGTTCCATCAAGCCGGAAGTCAGCACCTACGAGCTTCGCCGTCAGGCGGAGGGTGTCCGGGTCGCCCGAAGATTCCACCTCGTCGACGGCCACCGCTGCGATCCGCCGGCCGGCCGCTAGCGCTTCCACCCACTCCCCGCTCCCGCCAAGAGCCGCGACTAGGTGGCCGGCCAGGAACGAAGACCAGAAGTGCGGGCCTGGGAGCGCGGCACGGCCGAACTCCTCGTAGAGAATCCCCAATTCAATGATGTCCGTGACCTCGCCGGGGGCCCCGCTGTGCCCGAGAGCGAGCCAGCCAAGCTCGCCCATCTCTCGGTAGATGCTCTGCGAGTAGCCAGTGGCGCTTTCCTCCCATTCAAGAAGGTTGTCCAGGGTGCACTGTCGAGTCAGGTATTCGCGGGCAGTCCTCTTCAGCTCCTCCTGGTGCCATTCCAAATCAAAATCCATCAGTCGCTAAGCCCTGGGGAGCGCAAGCCCGCGCACCGCCACCACGTTCTTTTGAACCTCGGTCGTGCCCCCTGCGTGCTGGGAGCAGCTGGCGAGATAGATACGTTCGATCCGACCATGCAGCGCCGCCCACCGAGATTCGCGACGGACCTGACCGCGAAGGCCCAGGAGGTTGATCGCAAAATCCGCGAATGCGTGCTCGTACATGCGGACGCGCAGGCTCTGAACTGAAGGCTCGACGCTCGGCTTGACGCCTTTGGCCTGGAGCCAGGCAACCCGGTAGCTCAGCATCCGCTGGGCCTCCAGTTCGGCGGCCCACGTTGCCAAGCCGCGCCGCACCAGTGGTCTATCGATGAGTAGGCCATTGCCGCGACGCGTCGTCTTCGCAAACTCAATCAGTCCGCTCAGTATCGACAGGTTCGCAGCGACGTAGTAAATGCCGGAGCGTTCGATGTTCAGCGTGGACATGGCGACTCTCCAGCCGCCGTTCTCGCCTCCGACCAAGTTCGAGGCCGGAACCCGAACAGCATCGAAGTACACGCTGTTGATTCGGCCGTGGTTGATGGTTGGAATGCCCACAACGCCGATTCCAGGCGACTTGACATCGACGATGAACATCGAAAAGCCCTCGTGGCGTTTTGGACTGTCCGGATTGGTCACAGTTAGCGTCCACAAGTAGTCAGAGCGGTGCGCCGGCGTAATCCATGTCTTGATGCCATTCAGGACGTACTCGTCGCCGTCGCGAACGGCGCGCATGCTGATGTTTGCCAGGTCCGAGCCGGCTTCAGACTCACTGAGATTCGGCGAATAGCTCACATCGGCGCGCGCAATTGGCCCAAGGAAACGCTCTTTCTGCTCCTCAGTGCCGAACTCCATCAACGGCAACGCAACCCACTCGGTGGCTATGTTGTGGAAGCCAACCGGCGCATGGAAGCGGCCCAGTTGCTCGTTGAGGATGAAGAGGTCGATCATCGGGCGCTCTTGACCGCCAAACTGCTTGGGCCAGTGCAGAGTGAGCCAGCCCTTGGCCGCAAGCTTCTGCGAGAACTCCTTGTTCGCGAAACTGGAGGCTGCGTCCTCCTTCTCCACCTCTGCGATGAATGAGGGATTCGCCTCCTGTTCCAAGAACGCGACCACCTCGGCCCGCCAGGCCTCCTGTTCGGGTGTGAATTGGAGCTTCATCAGGTTTCGGTTTGGGTTTCGGGCGTGTCGGTAAACGAAACCTCGCCCGGCTTGTACTCCTTGGACACGAACTTCGTTATCCCGTCGCCACCGCCACCGGCATTAGCGTGCCGCCACTTGAGCTCGTTGCTCTTGGCCATCAACCACCAGTAAGCCTGCTCATAGGACATATCTACTACCTGCTTAAAGGCCTCCTTCGTCGTACGCAGGGCAGGGCCGTCCAAAGCCGCTAGCTTCGCCGCCAAAGCGTAGGTTTCACTCTGTAACTGGCCGGCCGCGAAGGCTTTGTTGACGAATTTGATCTCCGCGGCGCGGACGCCGTTGAAATGCTCTGCGGTGAGCGCGTACCACAGCGCGTCGCGATAGGCGACAAGGCTTCCCAGCACCTTGGATACCATTCCAGCCGGGCTGCCGCCCCAGTTGACCTCGGTCAAAGCAAAGGTGGCGTCCTCGGCTGCAAAGGCGATGTCACACGAGCACACGATCGTGAAGGCGCCCCCGAGACACCACCCTTCAACCATCGCGATCGTCGGCTTGGGAAACATTCGGAGCAGGCGATCGGCCCAGTCGTTCGCTAGGCGCCGGTTGGCGTCGCGGACAGGGCTGGGGTCTGGGACGTCGTGGAAATACTCCTTGAGGTCCATTCCGGAACTAAAACAACCGCCGGCGCCCGTGACGACAAGAACCTTGCACTGAGGATCAGCCTCAAGCTTCAGCAAGGCGTCGCCCATTTCCCTATGCATCTGCGGGTTCATCGCGTTCCGCTTCTCCGGCCGATTGAGGGTCAGCGTGGTGATGAATTCGGCAGACTCTACCCGGATCGTGTTGTACTCGTAAACCACCTAACCTTCCTCGCGATTAAACCAGTCTGATTTCCGAATTTTGATAGTGAAGGGCCGTAATTCGAAACCATCAAAACCGTACTCGGCAGCGGAATGGGTGTCAAGTTGCCGGCACCTGATACAGCGGCATTTTGTCGTTCGGCCCTCCAGACCATATGATCGTTGATTGTGAAAAACGGAAAAGCCAATTATGCGGAGCACTCTCGGGCGCTGGAGCGTGCTATCACGATTCTGGACCTCTTCACATTTGAGTCTCCGACATGGACAGTTAGCAGAATTGCGCAGGCTAGCGACCGCTCGCTTGCCGCGACGCACCGCGCGGTGGCTGCCCTGGAAAGCGCGGGCTACCTGGAGAGGAAGGCCGATCGTGGGCCGCTGCAGCTCGGGCTTCGCCTTCTTCAGCTGGGCGCCATCGTCTCCCGGCGGCTCGACATCGCGCAGGCCGCAGCTGACCCGCTCCGGCGTCTGGTCGAGGAACTGGGCGACACTGCAACCTTGCTAGTCCCCCAAGAGGGCGGCGCGCTCTGCGTAGCGCGGGTCGAGGGCTCGTTCCCGATCCGACCCCACGCCGTGGTCGTTGGTGAGCGTATGGCGTACCACACTGGCGCGATGCCACTTGCCATCTTCGCGTTTCTTGGCGAGGCCGAGCGTTCTGCTTACCTGAAGCGTCCGCTCGTGCGCCTCACTGAGCGCACACTAACTCGACCGGCCGATATCAAGCGGCGAGCGGCCGAGATCCGGGAGTCGGGTATTTCGTTATCTTTCGCTGAGGCGGTGGCGGGCACCGCGGCTGCGGCCGCTCCTATTTTTGGAGTCGACGGGACCATCGCGGGTGCGGTCGGAGTAACAGGAATCGAAGCGCGCTTCGAAAGGGAACGACAGCCGCTGATCATACAAGCGCTCGCCGCAGCGGCCGGCGGAGTGTCGCGCCAAATCGGGAATCAGCAGCCAGACCTCCGGCCGGTCGCTGAGCACTGACGTGCCGATGCACTCAGGTGAAGTTGGAGCCACCGTCGACGACCAGGTTCTGGCCGGTAAAGAAATCGCTCAGCGGTGAGCACAGAAAAAGTAAGCCTCCCAGGAGATCGGACGGCAATTGGACTCGAGGAATGGCCCGCGAAGCCACCGCAGCTTCGGCATACTCGCGGGGCACGATCGCTGCACCGCTGTCCGTGGAACCTGGCGAGAGCGCGTTTACAGTGATGCCATGGGCGCCGTACTCGCGGGCGAGCGCGTGTGTGAGGCCGATCACACCTGCTTTAGCGGCAACATAGTGGGGCAGGCGATTGCGGGCCTGGAAAATCGCGGATGACGAAATGTTGACGATCTTGCCGCGCCCGCTAGCAACCATATGGGGCAGCACTGCGGCGCAGCAGAAGAACACCCCGTCGAGGTTGACCCCGATCACTCGCCTCCACTCTTCGGCGGTGATCTCCGTCGCCGAACGCCGCTCCAATGTGCCGAACAACGACGCGTTGTTCACCAGAATATCGATCTTTCCGTAGCGTTCGAGCGCCGCGCTGGCCATCGCCAACGCGCTCTGGGGATCCGATTGGTCGACACGGAAGTGGCTGGCCTCAAAACCGTCCGACACGATCTCGTCGACCACCTGGACCGCGCCCGTCTCGGCGATGTCGCATGCCAGTACAGTGGCACCGGCCTCCGCCAGCCCTTTCGCGAACACGCGCCCTATGCCGCCCGCAACACCGGTGACGATCGCAACAGACCCCTCTAAACCCAAGCTCATCGCGCGCTCCGAACGTACTCCTTGGCCGAGCCGAGGGATACGACCTCGGCGTACTTGGCGTGGAGGTCGAACAGGTTGAGGCGGTGGACGAGGGTGCTTCGGTCGAACACCCCTTCTTCGACGATTGCTACTGGGTAATTGAACGAAAAGGCATCTACGGCCGTAGCACGGACACAGCCGCTCGTCGTACCTCCGCAGAGAAGCAGGCTGTCGACACCGAAGCCGACCAGCCGGCTGATCAGATCCGTCGCGAAAAACGCGCTTGGCTTCGGCTTGCGAAGGATCATCTCGTCGCCAATAGGAGCTATCTCTGCCACGATTTCGCTCCCACGGCCACCCGACTCTTCGACCCTTTCCGTCTTCGCGGACCAACGGCCCGCGTCGGCGGCGCTGCGATGTACGGCGGGCGCTGTATAGATGACCGGGATGGCAGACCGGCGTGCTTCGACGAGGAGCTCAGCGATCGCATCCACCGCGCGCCAAGCGGACTCTCCGCAGCTGAAGGCGTATTTTCGAATGGACTCGAGAAGCGCACTGCCACGATCTCCGGTGAAGTTGTAGGTCACGTCCACCACAAGCAGCGCGGGGCGACGTCCAAAAGTCGCCGACCGCCCATAGCCCGAAGCCTGGTAGAGCTCGAGATCTGCCTGCGGAAGGAGATCGCCCCAATCTTCCAACGAACGCGTTGCAGGCAACCTGCGCCAATCCGATGGGGAGCTGCTCATACACATATGGAAAGCGCGGCCTGGGGGTCACCCACGACCTTGTGCGGCTCGGGCCTAGAGAACGGCGCCAGCCCCCTAGGAGTGCCAGGTAAGGGATCCCCGGCACATAACTTCGTCCCATTCTCGTCTGCCGCGGACCTAATGGATTCGGCCGTCGCTGAGGTAAGAAGCTGGCCTTCAGCCACTGGAATGGAGAAGGCGACGCGGTCGTTCCGGGTCATGCACAAGGCGAGACTCGACGTCGAACCTCATCGTCGCTCGTCGCCCAACTTCGTATGCCGGCCATTCCGGAAGGAGTTCGTGACCCGGCTTCCCCGTTGCCGCAAACTTCACGAGCGCACCGTGGAACTGCGCCGCGATCCGTTCCGGAGGAGCGGCCCCAAGAACCGCTTCCCATGAAGGATCCTCGTGAAGGTTGTCGAAGATGAATGGAGTCGCCATCCCGTGGAAGGCTCCGAGCAACCCTCCCGCCGCTGGTGATGGCCATGCGAACTGGTACATGTAGGTGCCGACGTGATGAAGGCTTTGGGCCTCGGAAAACTTGATGGTCCGCATGATCATTCCGTCGCTGCTGGCTGCGGCATAAATATCGCGGTCGGTGACGGGGCGCCCAGCCGCAAGCAACGATTCTGAGTAAACGCGTCGCACTTCTTGCAGCGGATGGCCGTTGTGATCGAAGAGTTTGGCCAGGTCGTACTTCTCTTCATCGGGGATCGCGTGGGCTCCCGCCGACAGGTCTGGGTCGGGCGCCGGGGCGGTCAACTTCCAAAAGGATCCCCGCAGTTCCTCTGTGGTGCATCCAGCGAGAAGATCGACTCCAGCGGCCGAACCGCCAGCAACAGCTTCAAGAGGAGTCTTGGTCAAAACGATGCCGTCGACCACCGACTGCGTAGGGTGTCCGCCAGCAACCTCGCGTAGAGCTCGCATGAGGCTGGAGTCCCGCGGCTCGCTTTGGACGCGGTCGGGGATCGACGAGCTTTCGGGGATCAGGACAAGGCGTGCTGTTGGTAACGCGAGCAAGGCTTCGGTGTCGCCAGGGCGCACGTCGACGATGTCCAGGAAACGCTGGGCAACCCGCGTGGCAAGCTCCGGTAAGCGGGCGGGCCCCGGGCCTGAGCTCATCGGCGCTGCCCGGCGGAAGAGGCCTTTGGCGCGGTGCGAAGCCATGAGCGCTCCGACTGAGATTCCACCGGCTGAGCTACCGAATACCGTCACATTCTCAGGGTCGCCACCGAATGCCGCGATGTTCTCCCTGATCCACTCAAGCACTCGAATGTGATCAAGGATCGCGAGATTGCCGGTGCCCTCAAAACCCTTGAAGAGTTCGTCGAGATAAAGAAAACCGAACAGGGCGAGCCGATAGTTACAGGTAATAAGGACGGCCCCGTGCCGTGCAAATTGCGCTCCGTTGTAAACAGCTACCGCTCCCGACCCGGACTGGTAGCCTCCCCCGTGGAGGAAAACGAGGACCGGGCGCCGCGCGTCGTCGAGCGCCGGGGTCCAGAGGTTCAGGTAAAGGCAATCCTCACTTTTGGGTTCCGACGCGCGGTAGCGGAGGGAGGCCAGGCCGGAGTCCTGGGGGCACGCCGGCCCAGGTTCATGGCAGCGACGTACACCATCCCAAGATGGTGGTGGTTGGGGAGGCCGAAAACGGAGCGGTCCCACCGGGGGAGCGGCAAACGGAATGCCTTTGAACGCGATCGTACCGCGGTCGTCCATACCCTCTACGCGGCCCGACGTTGTCTTCGCAACCAGTCGATCTTTCACCGCTGATGAGCTCCTTACCACCCGAGCCTGCTGACCGACTCTTGCACAGCGACCAAACCTTTGTCAAGATTCTGGATCTGATGAAGCGAAATTCGGAAAATGTCCTGATCAAGCCCCACAGGTCCGATCCTGGTCGTCGACGACATGGAAGTCGGGCCCCGGCGGTGCATAGATTTCAATTACGCGGGCCGGTTTCGAACTGTCGGCGGCGGTGCCGGCGCAGTGACGGAGGCCGGCCGGGATGAACGCGACGTCATCGCGGCCCAGGATGTATCGAACGCCCTCGATCCAGACTTCGAGGCTCCCCTCGAGCACGATGTACACATTTTCCGATCGCTCGTGGTAATGGCATGGACCGCAGCCCGCGTCGAGGGCGATGACGTTGATATGGATGTCTACGTTGCGGGCTCCGTTGTGCGGTCCAAACAACAGGGTGGTTGTACCTCTGTCCAGGTTCATCGGTACGCTGGACGCCTGGGTCAAGTTGAAGACCACCGCGCCTCTCCCGGCGGGCAGAGGGGGGTTGCCTAGCATCCGCCGGAGTATAGAGTGGCGATGAGGGCTCTCAGGTGCATGTCCGGCACCCGGCCACGATTCGTAGTTTGTCGGCCTTGAGCGCGCCGTTCGGCCGGCCCGTGCATTCGGCTAGCTCCTGCCCTGTTCATTTCGCGCCCACCGATCCCAATCAGGTCGTGGATCCTTATCCGTCGTACCGCGAGCTACGCGACGACTGCCCCGTCCACTTTGAGGAATCGCTCGGGATGTGGATCGTGACGCGATACGACGACGTTCAAGAGATTGTGCTCGACACGGACCGCTTTTCGTCGAGGGGAGCCGTCACCACTCACCCGGGACCGCTGCCCGATCAGGTCCTACGAGTCTTCGGTGACGGCGAATGGCCGCTCCACATGCTGACCGAAACCGACCCACCGCTTCACCGCCCGCTCCGCAACCTGGTGCAGCGCGCGTTCACTCCTCGGCGCCTGTCGTCCATGGAACCGCTGATCAGGAGCTACGCAACCGACCTGGTAGAGAGTTTCGCCGGCGATGGCCGCGCGGACATCATCGAACGTTATGCGTGGCCGCTGCCGCTTTTCGTGGTGGGCAGGATGGTCGGCGTGCCGCCCGAGGACATCGGCCTGCTCCATCGCTGGAGCACGGACCTTCTTATGCTGCTTCAAGCCACAAGCCCCGTCGAGGAGCTGGTTGAGCACGCGCGAGGCGTGAGCGCTCTCCAACAGTATGTCCGCGACGCCCTCCACGAGAGGCGCCGTCGACCGGCCAAGGACCTTATGAGCGCGATTCTCGAGAGCTGGAGCGAGCGGGAGATTCCGTTCGAGCGCATCGTTCACATCCCTCTCGGCCTCATTGTTGCGGGCCACGTCACCGTGACCCGGGCCATCGGGAATGGCGTCGAGCGCCTGCTCCGCCATCCCGAGCTTGTTGCGAGCCTTAGAACACAACCTGATTCCTGGGCTGCCGCCGCCGAGGAGGTGCTGCGAATCGACGCTCCAACCCAGGGACTTTTCCGACATGTCACGCGCGACACCGAGGTAGGTGGCGTGCTGTTACAGAAGGGGGCCCGCGTGATGGTGCACTACGGGTCAGCGAACCGCGACGAGCGCAGGTTCGACCATCCTGACGATTTCGACATGCACCGCGAGGGACTGACCGGAGCTCAAATGGCGTTCAGCAAGGGTCCTCACTTCTGTGTCGGCGCACCGCTGGCCCGACTGGAGCTGCCAATCGCTCTCCAAACGCTGTTTACGCTGCCCGGAATCAGGCTGAGTGACGGTCCGGGCAGACGGGACAGGGTGTTCTTTGCGCGCGGCTTCGAGTCACTCGAGGTCGAGTGGCAAACCACGCCAGGCTCTGACGGCTAAATGCGAACCTGTGGGTACTGTTCTCTCATAGGTGCTATCCGCCCCTCGCCCGGGTTGGTCCGGGTTCACGCCACCAACACTGGCAGGCGAGTCCTGGAGCATAGCCGCACTCGCCGCAATGCCTACCTTGCCAAGCGCCTCGGGGCACTGACCAGCGCCGAGCTTCGAATACTCGATGAAGCCGCGACAATCCTCCTGCGGTTGATGGAGGAAAAGCCGTGACCACATTCGCGGGTGGCTTCAACCGGACCTTCGCATCATTGCGCAACCGGAATTTCCGAATCTTCTTCACCGCACAGATCGTTTCCGTGACGGGTACCTGGATGCAATCGATCGCACAGATGTGGTTAGTGCTCCACCTCACCGGTAGCGGAATCGCGCTTGGCATCACCGCCGCACTTCAGTTCACGCCGATACTCCTATTCGGCACCTGGGGCGGCCTCCTGGCGGATCGGGTCGACAAGCGGAAGCTCCTGATGGTGACTCAGAGCGCGGCGGGCCTGGTTGCCCTGGTGCTGGCCGGACTGACTCTGGGCGGGGTCGTCCAACTCTGGATGGTCTATCTCCTCGCCTTCAGTTTGGGAATGGTCAATGTCTTTGACAACCCCGGGCGCCAGAGCTTCGTAACCGAGATGGTCGGCAAGGACCAGGTGATCAATGCCGTCGGGCTGAACAGCGCGGTTTTCACCTTGGCCCGTGTGATCGGTCCCGCCATTGCGGGGGTGCTGATCGCAGCTGTCGGTACCGGATGGTGCTTCCTCTACAACGGACTGTCGTACTTCCCTGTCGTTTTCGCACTTTTTCTGATGCACCCATGGGAGCTTCATCGGGGACAGCCCGCACCCCGCGCCCGAGGCCAGATCAGAGCCGGGATCAGCTATGCCTGGAACAGACCCGAGCTGCGGTTTCCGCTTCTATTGATGCTCGTCGTGGGAACACTTGCGTTCAATTTCTCGGTGCTCATGCCACTGATGGCTAGTTTTGTATTCCACTCGGGCGCTAGTACGTTCGGATTGCTGATGTCTTTCATGGGCGCGGGCGCATTCGTCGGAGCGCTCGTGTCGGCCAGTCGTGCCAAGCCCAGCCACCGCTTGCTGGCTCTTGCGGGCATTGCTTTCGGTGCGTTGTTGATCGGGGCAGCCCTGGCACCAACCTTGCCGATCGAACTGGTGGTGCTCTTGCCCCTCGGGGCGGCCATGATCACGTTCCAGGCCACCGCCAACTCACTCCTGCAGCTCAATTCTGACCCGGCTTTTAGAGGGCGGGTCATGGCTCTCTACGTCATGGTCTTCCTCGGAAGCACTCCGATCGGAGGTCCGATTGTCGGTTGGGTGGCCGAACAATTCGGCGCACGAAGTGGGTTGGGATTAGGTGGTATCGCTACGTTCATCGCCTCGGTCGCACTCCTGTGGGGGCTTGGTCACTGGCACGTGGGCCAGGTGCAACCGAGTCACCGTCCAATCACCGACAACGGCTTGGGTGCCAGCGTCAAGATCGTGTGAGAGACGGGTCGCCGGTACTTTGGGGACAGCGAGGGGTTGATGTTGAGTTATCACCTTTTTAAGATTCGGTCACGGAGTTAGGTCGCTCACGATTGAAGGTAGTAGTCGACAGCAACTCGGACCTCTGCTGCGGCAGCAGCGAGTAGCCGCGTGAATAGAGGACGCGCGCGGTTTAGAAAACCGCGGGTGGGAAAGGCTGTTCGGTCAGAGGGTTTCAAATTTGGCGAGCCGGCAAGCCCGACGTCTTGGCTGTCATCCGGTGCGGGCACGGACGCTGGCGGATAGGCGAACTTCGGCCAGCGTTCGCTGACGCCCTTATATGGTTTTACAGACCGCGGTTGAGGCTTCCGGGCTCGACGCCGCCCTCAAACATTGCTGCAGAACTGCTGCAGTAGTACAGCAGAATTATCACTAAAGGTACAACTGAGACGCCGGATCTGAGATCAAAAATGGCTCATCGGATTCTGGCGGGGTCGGCCGTCTCACCGGACCACCATCGATGCCAGCACGCGCCAGTTCGGCCGGCCGGCGTAGAGCAGAGCTCGGATTCGGTAGTTGTCGAAGTTGCGGAAGCCAAAGCCGATTCGCTTGATGCGCTTGACCAGATTGTTAAGGGCCTCGGTGGGCGCGTTGGTCACCTTGGCCAAGTGGTAGTTGCAGATCTTGTCGAACCAACGACCCAGCGTCCGTCCGAGCTGCCGGATCTCCTGCGGCATCGCCTCTTTCGAACAGTGGAGGATCAGCTCTTCGAGGATGACGCGCGCCTCGTCAAGACCGCTCGCGCGATAGAAATCTCGCAGCCGCTCTTTGATCCGGTAGGCGATCGCCACCTCGGCGTTTGGGTCGCCCAGTTCTAAGAGCGAGCGCAGGCGCTCGGCCTTGTCGATATCAAGGTCCTCCTCGGCGGTGAGCAGCAAGCGCCGAGCTCGATACAGAGGATCATCTCGCCGGCCCCGATGTCCCTGCTGCTGAGTCTGGACCCGGCGGCGGATGTTATCGAGGCAGCGATTGGCCAGGGCTATGGCATGAAAGGGGTCGACAACCTGCTTGGCCTTGGGCAAGACAACTGTGTACACGGCGGCGTATTCGTTGGACATGTCCAGGGCTCCGAACTCGATCCTCTCCTTCCAACCTGGGGGCTGTTTGTGAAGCCATTTGGCAACCTCGGCGTACTTGCGGCTGGGCAGGATCTCGATGATCTGGTGGTTTTCGACGTCCGCCACCGTGGTCGCGTAGTCGCTCTGTCTCTTTGAGCCGAGCCTGATGAAATTGGTCTCGTCCAGCCCGATCGCGGTCGTCTTGTTCAGCCTCTTGCGGTCGGCCTTCAGGAGTGCTTTCCCGTAGGTGGTCACCGCGTCATTCACCGTGTGCCAGTCGCAATCCAGCTCCTGCGCCACCTCTAAGACCGTTCTGCCCTCGCCCACCTGCTTGGTGGCCCACTTCGCCGCTCGGGTCGTCAGCAGGCAGTTCTTGGCGGCAATGCGGTGGTCCGAGAGGATCCAGGTCTTCATGGCGCAGGTCGGTTCCGGGCATCGCATCCGATGCTTCCTCCAGGAAAGACGCATCGGCGCGCCATAGACCGGCAGATCGACATAGCTCACTACCGGTCGCTCCTTGACCTTTGCTCGCGCACCGCAACTCGGGCACAGGACGATGTCCACGACCTGCTCGATCATGAGATCCACCTCGCGCTCACGGCGCCGGTAGTGGACAACCCGGACATCTTTAAGACCCACCAGGGCCTGCAGAATCTCGTTAGGCTCAATAAGGACGAAGGTGGTTCGGGATTGTTGGCTCACACCGCAAGCCTGAGGCACCTTCGTTCATTTCTTGGCGCCTATCGGCCCTGGCTCACCCCGCTGGAATCCGAAGACCCCGTTTGACCCCAACGGTGACCCCATTGCCACCATGGGGTCAGTCGAGTCGAACCTGTGGTACGCGCGTGAGACTAGGTTGGCAGCGGCAAAGCCGAGTAGCCAGATGGCCCATAGCACAGCGATAACTATGTAGACGCCCGCGACGAACACCCCCCAGACCAACAAGACCGGGAGGCCGAGCCACCATGGCATTGACACGCCAAACGGGCTCCGGCGAGGACGCCAGTAGATCCTCACGGCGAAAGCCTGATACGGACGCGCTGACGCCAGAATGGGCATTCTTTGAACGGGCTAGGCCGGATGAGAAGAATAGAAACAGGAATTCACGCCGGGGGATAAATGAAGGCGGCGGGCTATAGTCGGTGACGCTATGGGCCGTGCGGCGCCGCCGCAGTTCTCGCGGGACGGACGCTGGTGGTGGAACGGAAATTCATGGGTCCTTGTTAAACCCACGGCTGCACCAACCGGCAACAGGCCAGGCTGGCTGGTTCCAGCGGCCATCGTGGGCGGCCTAGTGCTGGCGCTCTGGACAGCGAACATGCTGCCGAGTTGGAACGCGGGCACTCCTACCGGAAGCGGGTCACTAAATGCCAATGTCGCACTGAATCCAACCACCTCACCGGCATCCTCGCCGTCACCGAATGTTGACCCGGAGGCCGACCCGAGCGCATCGCCTCCGCAGACGGTCGCAACTCTTCCACCGCCTCCCAGCGGTCCTCCCACATGCGGCGATCCACATGCGCACGTATACAGTCCGGACCGCCTCCAACTCTTGGCCCCCTGCGTGACGGTCACTGGCACAGTGGAGATCATTCGCACCGAGAAGGACGGCGATCTGCACGTGCTGCTGCGTCTCGATCCTGGACAGAACGAGTACATCAACGCGGTCAACGTTTCTGCTCAAAACAGCCTGCTTGTGCTCGAACCGGTCTGCGTGAATACTCCGACCCAGGCGGACGCCATTCCAGCTTGTGCCGGCTACGCCAACCCACTGCCTATACCGGCCGTCAGCACCCACGTCTCGGCGACGGGAGCCTGGGTGCATGATCTTGACCATGGCTGGCTGGAGCTCCATCCAGTCTTTGCCTTCAACGGCGTCGGGGCCTCCCTTGCGTCGCCATCACCCGCCGCATCCCCGCCCCCAGCGCTCTTGCCATCCACCGTGCCGCCACCACAGGTGGTCAACCTTTGCGGCGCACCCTCCAACCCGTGGAACTACAACTTCTGCAGCGGCAGCCTCATCAAGGCACCGTCATCCGGTTTCTGCTCCTACTTCAACTGCATCAGCAGCTTTGCCCAAGGCACGGGATACGTTGTCCAGTGTGTCGACGGAACGTTCAGCAAATCGGGGGGCCACACCGGCGTCTGCTCGCAACACGGCGGCTTCAAGCGAAATCTGTACTCGCCGTGACCGAGCGGCTGAGAGACGAGGCCGAGCGAGCGATCGCCTCCGTGGTCGAGGCTGAGTGCCCGCTATCCAAAGTCGAGCTGCAGATCCATGACGACCGCGCCTGCTGTCCGTGTTGCGGTGACAGTTACCGGGCCAGCCCGGGTCGGCTGGACGTCAGGCGTTGCACTGAGCACGGGCGCATTTGTGTGCACTGCGAGGCGGTGTTCCGCGGGATCACTCTAAATGAGCATTTGAACCCCAAAACCCAAAAGAAACGGCCGCGATTGCCGTTGAGCGGGCTGCACAGCGATGGCCTCCAAGACACCGGACAAAGTCACCCAGCTGTTCTCGGACCTCATGTTCGAAAAGCGACTGTCCCTGGTCTCAGAGGGCTTCTGCCCATACTGTGAGGTCGCGCTCGGGGAGCAGGTCCGTTTCGGACCATTCGTCCGATCACGTTGCTCGTGCTGCGGCGCGCTGTACCGCACCTGCTCCTACCAATCGACGGGCTTTGGGTGGACGTCGAGGCAGGGACACGACTGCCCGCATACGGGCGCCTGGACGTCGGACGAGAACGCGTCCAGAGTACGGTTCGAATTCCGAGACAGGCGGGTGCTTGGTCGAGCGGGACGCGCGAGCGTCATCTGGCGCTGAGCGGCCAAGATGGCCAACCAGACCCTATCGTTTTATTGGTGACCGGCCGGAGCAGCCGCGGGAGATGGCAGCGTGTCCTTGATGCCCGTAAGCAGGCGCGCGAGGCGCTTGGCCACGAACCGGTCGGTGCCGACCCTGTACGGGGCACCAAAGCCCAAGGCTGCGTCGGCGCCGACGCCGCTGCCGGTCTGGAGCGACATGCGCCCCGCCGAGCGCCCTGACGAAAGTGTGAGCGTCCTATCCCTCGGCGAGGCCGCCGCGCGGCTCGGTGTCAGTTGCCCTGAGCTCGAGGCGATGATCGACGCTGGCAAGATCGAGGCGCTGCCGACAGGCTTCACGCGCATGATTCCGGGCCGCGAGGTTGTGCGCTTCCCGGTTGCGTCAAGAGCGTCAACTTCGCAGCCCTAAGCTAGACCGGTGACCGCTCCAAAACGCCGCCCATCGATCTTCCTCGCGTGGTGGTTCGGCGGGGCAACCCAGGGGGTGGCGGACGGATTCTCAAGTGAGCTGGACAGGGTAGGGTGCAAGGTGATTACCGACCCATTCGCACCTGGGGGGCTTGGCTGCCGCAATATCTGGCGCGACATCGAAGCCGCTGAGGGGCTCGTGGCGCTCTATGGGGACTGCCGAGGAGGCTTTGGCAGCTCGTTACTTGCCCAGCCGTCGTACGCAACGGGCATGATGATCCCCGGTCTTGGGACCGACACTTTCATCGCGGAACCGCGGCCGCTCTTCGTCGCGTACCTGGAAGCCTGGCGCATTCCGGCCCACGTGGCCTGGATGATGCCGCACAAACAGATCTCAGCCGATCCCGCCGAGCCTGCACTGCAGGTACGGGCCGAACTTGCTCGGCCACATACGACGTACACGGCTCGTTGCGAGAACTCCGGAGACGGGTTGGCAATCAGCGTTCCCGAACTGCCAGGAGTGCACACACAGGTCCGCTGGCTCTCAGAGATCGATGCGACCATCCGTGACGCAATCGCTCTCTTCTTGGACGTGCGCCCGGATTCATTTGAGATCCGAGTGAAGTTTGTCCGCCTCCTGACCGCGGAGAAGATGGAGGGCGCATGAGGAAAGGTGCGGGGTGAGGCGAGTTCACCGAGAGGATTACCAAAGAGCAGACAATCCTAAAGATTCTTGTCCCCTACGCTGACCCCTACCAGGTTGCGTTGTGCTGCCTGTTCGTGCGCGTCGGTGCGCACATTCCGAATACAAGCGCCCTTTGCTGAGATCGGCCACGACGGGTTCAAATCTCGCCTCCCCGACCAAACGTCCCTTATTTGAACCCGCCCACAAAAAAAGGCCAGCGAACGGCTCCTTGAGTTCGACTCGGGCGACCTGGCCGGCCCCTATCGCGATCCGCTCGATGAGGGCGCGGTTCCACAAGCGCTTGACGTAGGGGTCCGCCGCGGAGTAGCCCTCCCTGGCGTTCCGGATGATGCCCAAGGCCGTCTCCAGCAACTGGCCGTAGGGACTGTCCGTTGCTTCGGCCCTGCTGATCTCGGCCTGGGCGAGGTCGATCTCTTTGGCGATTCGGTTCTGCTCGCGCTTGAACAGATCGAGCGGCAGCGCTTCCGCGAAGTAAGCCTGCAGTAGCTTCTCGCGCTCGTGCTCGGCCCGCACAAGCCGGCGCCGCGCCAAGGCGAGGCTCTCAGCGCTGAAACTCACCTCGTCGGCGAGCTCCTGCTCGAGCGCGCGGCGCAGACGGGCTTCATCGTTCGGAACAAGGTTGAGGCGCCGGTACTGCTCCTCCACCAGTTGCTCCAGCTTCTCCTTGGGCACGTATGGCTCACGGCAGTCGGTGCGGCCGGTGAAACGACCCAGGCAATAGAAGTACGTGTAGCTTCCCTTCGCGGTCAGAGATGACAGCGCAGAACCGCACGATGCGCACACGAGGACTCCACGTAGAAAGTGAGGGTGCTTCGTTTCCCGGACCTTGTCGTGGTCGTGGAGTGCGAAGACCTGCTGCACCCGCTCGAACAGTTCCTTCGAAACCAACGGGTCATGACTGCCCTGGTATTCGACGCCGTTGTGGACGACTATCCCCGCGTACAGCTTCTTGTGCAGCAGTTCTGCGAGCTTCGAGCGGCTCAAGGGAGCGCCTCTCTTGTTGCGCAACCCGAGTGCCGCCATCTCCAAGTGCAGGCTGCTGACGGTGTACTCGCCTGATGCGTACAGCTCAAATGCCTTGGTCACGAGCGGTGCCTGTTCGGGATCGATCGCGAGCACGGCCTCGGCCTTGCGCTCTCCGTTGACGCGAACGTTGGTGTAGCCGGCCGGCGCCAGATGCGGCCAGCCGCCGGTGCGTATCTTCTGCTGCATACCCTTGCGGACTTCCTGGCCGAGGTTGTCGGAGTAGAACTCCGCGATCGCGGCCATGATCCCCTCGACCAGCCGGCCAGAGGGACCTTCGTCCATTCCCTCGGTGACGGAGACGAGGCGGATGCCTAGCTTCTGCAAGCGGGCCTTTACAGCGGCGTAGTCAGCGAGATTTCTTGCCAGGCGGTCGATCTTGTGGACGACAAGGTGCGTGATCCCGCCGTGATCACCAAGCATCGCGGCCATCGCCTTGAACGCAGGTCGGTTCACCGTGCGGGCCGACTCGCCGAGCTCGGTGAACTCATCCTCAACGGTCCAGCCCTTGTCGTACACGAACCGGCGACACGCCTCCAGCTGCGCTTCGATCGAGTAGCCGCTCTCGGCTTGCTCTCTCGAAGAGACTCGCACGTAGATCACCGCGCGGTTCATTTCTTGATGGCCCTCTTCGCCTTCTTCTGGCTCTGAAGAAATGTCAGGTAATTGAGCGCCAACGTCACCTGGGTTTGGTCCAACCCGAATTTGGTTGCGAGGTAGCGCGTCGCTCCTGGCAACGTCGGTGTCGGCCTCTTGAGGTAGCCCGCGTCGGCCAGCAGCTGGTCGGCGGACATCTCGAGCGCGTCCGCGATCAAGGCGAGTTTCGCGATGCCGATCTCCTCGTACTTTCCCGACTCTAGGTAGCTTATGTACGACCGCGAGAGCCCGGTCTTCATCGCCAGACCCGGCTGACTCAGGCCTATCTCCCGCCTTCCTTTCTTGACGACCTCGCCCAGACGCTGGCTGAGCTTGACCTTGCGAACGGCCGGCGATGGCTTGGGCATGTTGATTCAGCTTATCGCCTTCAACCATATCAGTCAACGTGAACACGGCGAGAAATCGCCTTCATCACGCGACCTTTGTGTGGGCCTCGCGGGCGCGCCGCGCGAGCTCACGACGTGCCTGAATCAGTAGCACCTTGGCCAGCGGACGGAGTTCCTGCACCAGTCGCTCCTCCGCTGTAGCCGCCTCGGCCTGCCCTTTTTTCGGTGGCAGGGGCGGCCGTCCTTTCGGCACGGCCAACTCCTCGTGAGTGCTGGATCCGGCGCCGCCGATGAAGGCGGTCGGAGTCGCCCGGAATGATGACGGTAGGCCGTCATCACTCGACATCATTCCCTCCTCGATTGGGGTCAAGCGCTTGACCCCTCGGACTCTCGATACAGGCGGATCAGGCGCCAGCCCTGACGTCATGCCACCTGTCCTCCACCCGGCCGCCGTTCCCACCACGACGGCTTGCCGATGCAGTCGGCGATCGGCCGGTCTTTGGGCATGATTGGCTCCAGCTGGTTGAGCGGAGTCCGCCTCCGGAGCTTGGTCACATCGTGGGCTGGCGCTTCCGCGGCGCGAACCTCGACCGGTAGCCAGATCGCTCCCAGAGGACCCCAGGTCCGCAGCCGATAGGCGGTTGTCGTCCAAAAGCTGCAGCAGGTGTCGTGGCCGAATCGCGGTCGCTCGCGCCAGATGGTGTACTGAAGCTTGTCCTCGCGGTCGTCGGTGGGGACGACGAAGAGAACGTGGTGCAGTTCGGCGTCGCGGTAGTGCTCGAAGTAGCCGACGTAGGAGCCGATCTTCTGGCGCAAGCGAGCCAGCGACTCAGTCGCCCGATCCCACTCCAGGTCGAACAGGATGCGCCCGCCCGCCGCCAGATAGACCCCACAGCCGTCCGGCGTGGGGACGGGCCACTTGTACTCGCGGCCGGTCTGTCGCCGCTCGGCCCGCACGTGCTCCTCGCCGTACCAGACAAGCAAGCCCTCGTCCTTGCACTCTCGGCTTTGCGTGATCAGCGCGACGAAGAACTGGTTGGCCTCCAGGTCGTGGGTGGCATGCCAGCAGTGGTCGCGGGCGTCGTGGCTGCGCCCGACGTAGTCCCCGGGATCGTCGCCATGCCAGTCGGCGAGCACACGCGCCCCCCGGGCTGAGATCAGGAGCAGCGAATGACGACGACGAACGCCGGGGGTTTCGATGACTTTCCAGCGGTAGATGAGACCGAGATCTTTGAGGGACTGGAGTCGCATCTGACAGGAGCGGAGGCTGGGGAAGAAGAGATCTTTGACCTGGAGAGTGTTGAGGTAGCGGTAGTCGTAGAGAGCTTGGAGGATGAGCACGTCGCGTTGGGTGAGGCTTCGGTGTAGTCGATTGAGTTGAGCTTGTGTGGGATGCGACTCGGCTTGAGGAGGAAGGTCTCTGAGGATGATCGGATGAGTTGGGATGAGAGACCGTCCTGGTCCGCTTGGCGGGCCGAATTGAGTTCGGGAAGCCTGCGCTCCGTCCTTCGCTTCCTGAGGCGCAGACCGGAGCGAATCCCCAGAAGCGAAGGCCGGAGCGAAGTCAAGCTCATCGGGGACGCCGTCCACGTCGTCCTCGAACGGGTCTGCGTGCGACGGCATCATTAATTTCGGCTCCCGAAGCCCGTCGACCAATCCATGCAAGCCCTCGAGCCGGCTGTGAGTTGCCGAACGCTCTTCCTGGGCGATCGCCCGGTGGCGTTTCCAAGCTCCTCAGTCGGCGCACGCCGTGCGCACGCCGTGCGCACGCTGCTCGGCGTGCGTCGACCGCGGAGGGGGCCAGAGTCCGGCCCCCTCCGGTAACGCGCCCACATCTGGTCGTGCCAGGCTGGCCATTGACGCCCATCGAGGTCGGGCGTGGGGAGCCAAATCGCCTTCGGCCGACCCCTGTCTTGCCACTCAGCTCCGCGCCGAGGGCCCCGGGTCATCGAATGCCGAGGGCGTGCCAACAAGCTTTGGTGCTTCTACTTATTCACAATGTGGACGATTCGTGTCCGCTGCCTTGAAACTGCAAGAGGAGGTCCCGATCGCGACAGGTGAAATCAAGCCTTCGTAAGCTCGACGATGCGGCCGAGCGTCTCGGCTGCCACATCGAAACCCTCCGGCTACGGATCCGGAGCGGGAGGTTGAAGGCCGTTCGTGGCCCACACGGGGCCTACTTCATTTCCGCCAGGTCGCTCCGAGTTCTGCGCGTGCGCACGCGACCCCCTCGTCAACGCCGCACGCCTACCGCTGAAGACATCGACGTGGCGTGGCGGGCTATGGAAAGGCGGCTGCGGCGGGCGCCGGCCGCTCACGAAGAGCTGGTGCCCTTTCTAGAGGCGCTGAAGGTCAAACGCACCATCAACCTGGGTGCCTATCGGCTTGTCGGCGCCCGCGGCCTCCACGAACTGGGTTTCAGTGCTGACGACATCGCGGCGCGGCTTGGCGTCTCAGTGCGTCACGCACGGCGGTTAATCGGTAAGGACCCCGGAGTCGCAGTCGCTAAGGCAGCCCACCGGTGGGCGCCGATCGAAGCGCGTCGCATCGTGCGCGCCCTGCGCGCTCAGCTTCAAGCCGAGGGCATTCGGTTTCACCAGTGGGTGATGCGAGGCAAGCGCCGGATCGGTCCACCGACCCATCCCGATCGGCCTCGGCCGGCGTTCAAAGTCAAGCGACTCCTGCAAGACGAGAGGGTCGTACTTCGGCGGGCCGGTCTGTCGCCCGAGCAGATTTGGGCCATCAACATTGTCGGCCTCGGCTCTGACGAACTGAATGAGCTCCTGCTCCGTGGCTCTCGATGAAAGGTCCCTGTCGATGCAGCGCATGCTTTCGACTGGGGCGGTCCCTGAATCGAGTGGTGGTCCACGACGCTCGCGACGCGTGAATAAGGGGCATGGCGTAGCTATGTGGTTCGAGTCCGCCGTGGCACATTACTCTCAGTCGCTCCTAGCTCAGCCGGATCGACTTTTGCCCTCTCACAACGGCTGCTGCATGAATATTTGCACTCAACAGCGACCTGGAGCTGGTGGCGGAGGACGAGGTTCTCAAGCGCGACCTCACGACGTGACCGGAAGCCGGCAAGAACGCCGCGAAGCAAGACGAAGATGAGTTGGAGCATCCGGCAGGGTAGCATTCGACGCTGCGGCCACCTGCTAGGGCGAGTTGGACAGGGTATTGCCCCCCTTCAGCCAGGCTAGGACGGGGCTCCCGTTCGGGTAAGCAATGTGCCTTCGAACGCGTCGACTAGGTGACCGACGTTTCGACCTTTCGCTAGCCTTGATGCGCGTTTGAAAGGCTAAGCCACAGGACAAACGTCAATGCCAGAATGAACCACACGCCGCCGAGAATCGATCCAGCCCGCGCAATGCCAGACCCCAGTTCGCCAGTCGCCGCGATTTGACGACGCGCCACCCACCCGAAAATCAGCGCAAGCACCGCTCCAATCAACGGCAGCGCCACGAACCCCAGTACGCCGAATGCGAGGCTGGCCACGGCAAACGGGTTGAAGCTGGAAGTCCTTGCCGAGTGTTGCATCCCACCGGGACTATACGGCGGATCTCCTTGCTCAACCAATCTTCGGTTCAAATGACCGATGCCTCGATTTGACGCGATTTAGGCGCCGTGCGTCAACGCGCATCGCCATGCGACACAAACGAAAGCGACCAAAAAACCGCTACTGCTATTAGTGCTCCCACCACGACGAACTTCTGCGATTACGCAGTCCAACGGAACGAACTGTCGTCGGGCGTAGTACCACTTCCGCACACGTCAAGGCGTGACCGTGCACCTCGGGCCCGCTAAGTTCGTACACCTTAAGAAAATACGGGGCACCCGGACAAGGCCTGTCTTGCCTTGGAGGCCGAGTGAATCCAAGCCGCTACGCCACCTAAAGGTCCTTCGGTGATGTGCGAACTAGGCGGAGGAGCGGGTCGCGAGGCGCCAGTGCGCTACCCGTAGGTGTCCATCATCTTCGCCGGCTCGAGGAAGTCGCAGAGGACCGCTTTCTCGGTGCAGCAGCGGGCCGATTCAGGTCCGGCAGCGGAGGCAATGTCGAGCACTGACGAAGCCGCGCGATCGGACTGTTGACACACGCGTAAGATACCAATTGCTATTAGGTACCTAGCGCCATATGCTAGTGGCGATGAAGGAGGCGGAGGCTGATGCTCAACTCAGGCGCGGAGTCCTCGAGTATTGCGTCCTGGCCCTACTGGAAGACCAGCCACGTTATGGATTCGAACTGGTGGGGCTACTGGAGCAGGCTGGCGGGCTGCTCGGCAACCAAGGGACCGTGTATCCGCTCCTTAGCCGCATGTATCGAGAGGGCAGGGTCAGAACCGAATGGCGAGAATCGCGGCTGGGTCCACCCCGAAAGTACTACGGGCTTACAGACGAGGGCCGACACGCCGTCCGTGAATTTCGCCTTGCTTGGACCAGCTTCAGCGCCGCTGTTAATTCAGTACTCGTGAAAGGGGTAGTGGAGTGAAGTCCCACACAGATCCGATTCTTCAGGCTTACCTCAACCGCCTCGAGGTCGCCCTTGCAGGCGTGGAAAGTGCCGACCGGTTTGAGCTACTCGATCGCGTTCGCGAACATTACGATGCGGCGAGACGTGAGCTGCCCGATCCTACTGACGACCAGTTGGCTGACATCCTTCACAAGCTCGGTGCGCCCGAGGTCGTCGCACGCGAAATGCTAGCCGTCTCCACGGTCCGAGCAGCGGATGGTCCAACGGTGAGTTCCAAGACGCTTTGGATTCCACTTGCCTTAGCCTTGGCTTGGCCCCTCGGGTTAGTGGGCCTTGTCGTCTCAAGCGTCTCGTCTGGGCGCGAGCGCCTACTGCTGGCTGGAGTCACATTGGTCGGTCCGCTGTTATTCACAGGGACCTTTCTTTCGCCCGCAGCGTTTTCACCCAGCGGTCAGGGCGTTGCCAGACTGATCATGGGGGTTCTATGGTCGCCAGCCACAATCGGTGGTTTGGCGGCAGGGCTCGTGCTGCTGCGGAGACATTCGCAATCAGCAGGCGAAACTCCAAGTTCCACCAAGCTCAACGTTGCCCCGATCATGGGCGCAACGGTCTTGGTGTGGCTTGCGCTGGTGTTTATCGTGCGATCCTTGTAGGTTGCACCCGCCTCGTGCAGCAGACACGTCCAGGTCAGGGCGGGATGCCCGTGTCCATCGCGTCCAGCAGGTCGACTCCGTCAACCCGCGGGACAGCATCTAACCCACGGATTCGGTTGTAGAAGCGCCTTGCCGGCGCAGCTAACGACCCGTTGAGGAAGGATCCAGCCGGTCACCATAGGTCCGAAGGACGGCGAGGATGCCTCCTGTGAGTTCGATCTGGGAGTTCAAATAGTGTCCCGTCTCCCCGACCACTCCGCCTGAAGCGCGCCGCCGACGTGTAGGGCCCAGGCAGCCCGCTAGGCCGAATATATAGCGGTACCGTTGCCGGGTCGCCGATACCTTCACGGGATTTGAACCGCTACCAATCGGTCGTCGCCGATGCCAGACCCAGTCGCCGAGCCCCGTCTCGTTCCACAGCGACGATGTCACAAACGAGAGGTGAGCGGTGCTAGTACGAGCAGGATGATGACGGCAGCATTCCCGGGAAGTCCCTCCCTCGAGGTGGGCGATCCGTCTCGAAGGCGCATTGGCCTAGCTGCTGTCATGGCCTTCTGGACCGCTGCCGGGTTCGTCGTCTATCTCTGGGTAGCGAAGGAGATTCGGCTCTTCTATGTTCACGAGCCCTGGCAGAACGACCCGTACGACGCGGTTGTTTCCTTCGCCTTCTTCTTCATCCCGATCTTGGCCGCACTCTGCCTGACCCGCATAGTGCTGTGCAAGAGTGCGCAGCCGTTACCGGTCCGGCGGGTGCGGGAGTTGCTCATCGGCAGCCGCCTCATGCTTGCCGTCGCCGGCGTGACATCAGGGGCCGAGTGGATGAGCTTCGCTCTTGGGGTTGATCGCGAGCTCTGGGACTCCACGACGGTTGTGATGCTGGTGGCTCTCGGGTTCATGACTGTCTTCGTACTTGTGGCCGGAGTGCTGGTCATGGGTGCTCTTCGCAACACTCCGGCGGCGGAGCGGGGCCCGGACTGGTGGTCGGATGCCTCGGCCCTGGTCGACGAATATTGGCGCGCTGATCTGCCATTCGGCACAGTGCTCCAGCGATTCGTGAAGTGGGTCATCGACCGTGTCGCCCTGGCTGCTCGCGGCCGGCCTCTCGCCACCGCGGCGATCGTGTCCATCGGGTTCGGCGGACTGTTGGCCACCTTCCAGGGTCTAGCGGAAGACGGCTTTGCGCCGCCGGTCTTCATCCTCTATCTGTCGGTCGCGGCCGCGAGCATGTTCGCGTTCCTCGTTGCGGCCGGCGCACATCTCCATCTCGCCGGGGAGCGGAAGCCGATGGCCGGCCGATCCCGGAGGCTCGCAGACTCTGCAGCTACAGCCGCGGCGGTCTTCGCCGCCGCGTTGGCTTTCCGCCAGGTGCTGCAACCGATCGTTAGGTTTGTGCCGGGCCGCGGCGTCGGACATCTCTTGGCTGGATGCCTGCTCGTGGCGGTGGCCGTCGCTATCGGAGTCTTTGCTGTCGAGAGCGGATTGGGCATTCACCGCGCGAGCCAGATCCGCGCCAGTTAGTCGAACGGACGCGGCTCGAGGGACCGACAGTGGTGGCGGCGGCGCGCTCCGGAGAAGCGTCAAGACCGTCGATCCGCGTTCGGACCGGAGGTTCAAACAGTGGCCCGCCTACCCGACCAACTTCATCGCCTCAAGCTCAGACGGCGTGAGGCCGGCCTTAGAAATGAAACCCCTGCCTTCCTTGGCCGCAGGTGAAACGCGGGTTGATAGCCCGACAGTCGCCGAGTGCCTCTGTACGGCCTGCCTGGAGTAATCGAGCGGCTCCCCAGTCCGGCGGGCAATCAATTTCAGAACCGCGAGCGGGGGCCGTGCCGATCTTGTCTCAGTCGCGTGTGAGCGAGAGTGCCAGGCTGGGAACGACGAAGGACAGGAGAAAGATCGGCAGGATGCTCTTTCCGCTGCATCGGAAGCTGGCGGTCTCGCCCTCGGCGACGTCGAAGGTCTGGGTTCGGCTGGAGTTTCGGCCGCTGCGGAGTTGCACGGTGTGACGTCCGGATTCGACCGGTATGTCGACGGTCTCGTTCAGTTCGACGGACCCGGCACGCTTTCCGTCGACCAAGACGTCGTACGTGCCGCGGCGGATTTCCACTCCGATGGTTTTGTGCGTCACCCTCAAAGTTGCTGACATGGCTGATCTCCTCCTGTTTTCTTTGGTACCCCGACGGTGGCGACGTGGCTTCGCCGATCATCCGCGTGTCCCGGTCACGAGCCGTTCGCGGTCGAACATCGCGGCCACGATGCGCCAGGCGAGCAGGTCGACAGCCAGCAGCCCGGCGGCGAGACCGAGCGCGAGGTCGGTCGACACCTGGATCACATTAAGCGACATCAGGGCGAGGAGGACCAGCGGCGGCACGCCGGCCAGAACGCTCAACTGCTGTGCGGCGCGCACATCCGTGGACCGGGCGGAGACCGCGATCCCCACCCAGATCGCCCAGCCCGCAAGCAGCGGCGTGAACACCAACTGGACCAGCACGTGTGATCCGGAGTAGATCGCCGAGACGATCACGGGTTCGGCGAACAGCGACGCAGCGCCGAGAAAGATCCCAAAGACCCCGTATGCGATGACAACCGTCGGAATGAACGCGGCCAGCGCCTTGCCAATGAGAAACTCCTCGCGACGGATCGGGGTCATCAGGATGGGCTCGAGCGTGCCCTGCTCGCGCTCGCCGACCACCGAGTAGGCGGACACGACAGACGGCACCATCACGGGGATCACGAGCAGGTAGAGAAGCGAGAGCCCTATGCGCACGCCGAGCGCTTTCCCCGTCACGTTGGCTGCCAGCAGCTGGATCGTAGGCAGGATGATGAAGAGCACCGGCACCATCGCCATCGTCCCGATCACGAAGCGGTTGCGCCGGTAATCCCGCACCTCCTTGAGGCAGATCGCCCCCACCCGAGTCCAGCTGAAGCTCATTGGCTCTTGGCCTCCACGTCCTCGTCTATCTGCTGGAGGTAGACGTCCTCGAGCGAATGGTGAGACTCGGCGATCGACAGAATGTCGGCATTGGCTCCAACGAGCGCCCGTGCCACCTCCGGAGCCGCGAGGTCGGGGTCCGAAACGATCACCGTGTAGCCCGATGGCGTCTGTTCCCATCCTTCGACCTGGGGCAGACTGCCGAGCACCGACTTTGGATCGGCGAGCGGGACGCGGACCCGCACGTCCAGCGATCGCCTGAACAGCCGCTGACGCAGCTCTTCCGGCAGACCGATCAGTCGCAAAGTCGTGTTCAGGATCGCCACCCGGTGGCAGAGCCGTTCGGCCTCCTCCAGCCGGTGCGTGGTGAGGAAGATCGTCACCCCGCGCTCGCGCAACGACACGATCAGATCGTGGACCTCGCGCGTCGCGACGGGATCGAGGCCGGAGGTCGGCTCATCGAGAAACAGCACCGCCGGATCGTTGAGCAGCGCCCGTGCCAGAGCCACGCGCTGACGCAGCCCCTTCGACAGCGTGCCGCAGAGGTCACGGGCGCGGTCTTCAAGATTGACCGCGCGCAGGGCGCGTTGGATGCGTCCGCGAGCGTCGTCGAGTTCGTAGAGTCCGGCGAAGCACTCAAGGTTCTCCATCACCGTGAGGCGCAAATACAGACCCGGCGTCTCGGGCATGGTCGAGATCCGCGACCGAATCGCAGAGCCGTTCTTCGCGCTCAACGGGATCCCGGCGACGATCGCCGATCCCGAGGTCGGCGCGATCAGCGTGCCCAGCGTCCGCACCGTCGTCGTCTTGCCGGCCCCGTTCGGACCCAGGAAGCCGAACACCTCGCCATAGCCAACCTCGAACGAAACATCATCAAACGCAACGCGATCACCGAAGCGCTTGGTGAGGTGCTCGACCACCAGGGCGGATTCACCATTCGAGACACCGAGCGTCGAGGTATCGCCGATCGGTTGAGCACCAGCGGCCACGGCGTCAGGCCGGAAGAGGTTCGAAACGCGCGGTGAAGTGACGCAGCGTCGGCGCCTGCTCCACGATGCGGTACCCGGGGAGATGGGCGGCGCCGCGGGCGACCTCGGCGCAGACTTCGATGACGTAGTCGATGTGGCTCTGCGTGTAGGTGCGGCGCGGAATCGCCAGCCGGACCAGGTCGAGGGTCGCCGCCTGCTCGGTCCCATCTGGCCGGCGCCCGAACATGACGGTCCCGATCTCACACCCTCGCACGCCGCCCGTCTCGTACAGCGCCACGGCCAGCGCCTGGCCCGGGTACTGCAGGGGCGGGATGTGGCGGAGCATCGCGCGCGCGTCTAGATACACGGCGTGGCCGCCGGGGGGCTGAACGATGGGGATGCCCAGCCCGTCCAGGGCCTCTCCGAGGTAGGCGGTCGAGCGCACCCGGTACTGCAGGTAGTCGTGTTGAACGACCTCTTTCAGCCCCTGGGCGATCGCCTCCAGGTCGCGACCCGCGAGGCCGCCATAGGTGGGAAAGCCCTCGGTGAGGATCAGCAGGTTCCTGCACTGCGCGGCCCAAACATCATTGTTCATCGCGAGCCAGCCGCCGATATTGGCCAGGCCGTCCTTCTTGGCGCTCATGGTCATGCCATCCGCCAGCGAGGCGATCTCGCGCACGATGTCGCGCACCTTTCGGCGCTGCTGCCCAGGCTCGCGCTCATGGATGAACCAAGCGTTTTCGGCAAAGCGGCAGGCGTCGAGGAAGAGCGGGACCCCGTGGCGCGAACAGACTTCCCGCACCGAGCGCAGGTTGGCGAGCGACACAGGCTGGCCGCCTCCCGAGTTGTTGGTGATGGTGATGAAGACGACCGGGATGTCGGCTCGACGCGACTTCAGGAGGGTATCGAGCGCTTTGACATTCATGTTGCCTTTGAACGGATGGACGGCGGCGGGATCCCGCCCTTCCTCGCAGAGAAGGTCGACGGCCTCGGCGCCGGTGAACTCCACGTTGGCGCGCGTGGTGTCGAAGTGCGTGTTGTTGGGCACGAGTTTGCCCGGCCCGGCGATCGCCGTGAAAAGGATCTTCTCCGCTGCGCGTCCCTGGTGGGTCGGGATCACGTGCTTGAACGGAAACAGGTCCTGAACACTTGCCAGGAAGCGGTAGTAGGATGGCGAGCCCGCGTAGCTCTCGTCCCCGCGCTGCACTCCCGCCCATTGGTCCCGCGACATCGCGCCGGTGCCCGAATCGGTGAGCAGGTCGATGATCACGTCGTCGGAATGCAAGGAGAACAGGTTGTAGCCGGCCTGACGGATCGCCTTCTTCCGATGGGTTGGCGTCGTCATCCGCATCGGCTCCACCGAGTGGATGCGGAACGGCTCGATGATGGTGCGGAAGGCCATCAGAACATGATCGCTGCTGTTCCCCGCTCGTGCCGAACGGGGCCGTGTTGAAGGGAAGCCGGGTCCGCGTTCGGACCCGGCTCGTCTCCTGTCGCCTGGTTCCCGATCAGGCGACCGCTCGCTTGCTCGGAGTCGATGGGGTCGTGCCTTCCACCGCGTGGCGCACCGTGGCCATCACCCACAGCATGGCCGTAACCACCATCAGCACGACGAGGAACTCCTGCGTGCCGAAGATGAGCCCTCCGACGATCGCGACCGCTAGCGCGATCATCACGATCACCATCGTCATCAGCCCGAACGGGTCTCTGTAGTAGAAACTCTCGCGCGGGGCGCCCAGCGCGCACGCTGCCACGCCTACAACCCCAAGGGCGATGATGCCGGACCGCACCCCGCTCAAAAGCGGCCAGCCCCAACCCTGGACTACCGAAAGCGCCATCACCAGACCCGCCAGAACGAGAACCGTCGACAAAGCGTCTTTCCACGTGAGCCTCATGTGCAATTACCTCCGGCCAGAACCTAACCGGGATCTGGCTGGTCGCCAATTGCCATAAGTCCCTGTTCGAAAGGGTCCATCCGGTCGGTCGCGGCCGTCTCCGTTAGAACCCCCGAACTTTGCTCGGGATGAGCCTCACCGCCACGCTGTAGCTCTCCGCCATCTTCTCGGGACTGCCGAGTCCAAGGCGCACCATCTCCTCGCGGTATTTCGCCACGTAAGGAGCGTTCTGGTGCACGGGCGGCGCCGACGGGTCCACCGTCGCGGCGGCGATCACGATGACGACGTCGTCGCCGCTGCTCCGGCTGTCCAGATGGAGTGCGACTCTGGGATTGGCCTCGATATGGCGCAGCTTGGCCTGGCCGGGCTCGCTGTAGACCAGCAAGCTTTCGCCGTCCCACGAGAACCAGACCGGGTTGGGCTGCGGCGTGCCGTCCCTGGAGACCGTGACCAGCCAGCCGAGGGTGTCCTCTCGCAGCCGCTTGGCCGCTCGAGCGCCGAACTCTGTCGTGGTGTCGATGAGCGGCCCCATGTGCGAGGTTCCTAAGCCACGGCGCGGCCGAACGCGCGCGCGCCCACCATGATCGCGACGATCGACAGGACCAGCATGATCACCACCCCTTTGGCCACGCTGGGATCGCCGAGGTGACCGACGAACACGGCGCGGGCGGCGTCGACGGCGTAGGAGAGGGGGTTGGCCGCTGCGATGTTGCGCAGCCACTGGGGAGCGAACCCGAGCGGAAGCAGGACTCCCGAGAGCAAGAGGATCGGCAGCGCGGACGTGAAGACGATGGGCGCGTAGCTGTTCTCGTCGCGGACCCAAAGCGCGACGGCGTAAGCGACCGATGCGGTCAAAAGCCCGATCAAGGCGATCAGAGCCAGCACGACGACGACGCCGACCGGGTTGATGCTGAGGCCGAAGGGCAGCGAGAGGAGGATCAGGATCAGGGACTGGACCAGGATCGACAGCATGTCGCGCAGCGCTCGGCCCAGAAGAAGGGCGATCCGGCTGACGGGCGTCACGCGAAGCCGTTCGATCACCCCCATCCTGAGCTCTGAGATCAGGCTGAATCCGACGCCGGCCGCACCGAACATGCCGAGCTGCACGAGCAGGCCTGGCACGAACACGTTGTATGCGCCGCCCGACGGAAAGCCCGGGACGCCGGCCAGCGGCTTGAGCAGAGGGGCAAAGAGCACCAGATACAGCACCGGCTGCAGCACCCCGATCGCCACCCAGGCAGGGTTGCGGATGAACAATCCGAAGTAGCGGCCGAAGACGAGCCACGTGTCACGAGCCAGCTTCACGCCGCGGTCTCCCGAAGCGACCGTCCGGTCTGGCGGAGGAAGACGTCGTCGAGGCTCGGCCGGTGAAGGCCGATCGTCATGAGCTGCATGCCCGCGGTGTCCAGCAGGCGGAGGATCGCCGGCATGGCCACCTCGCCGCGATCCACATATAGAAGTATCGAGCCCTCCTCGAGCCGTGACTCGCGGACGAAGGGCTGGTCCTTCAGCACGTCGAGGGCACGCTGTTGCTCCCCGGCCACGCTCAGCGTCACCACGTCGCCGGCGACTGCGCGCTTGAGCTTCTCCGGTGTGTCTTGCGCAACGATCTTGCCGTAGTCGATGATCGCGATGCGATCGCACAGGGCGTCCGCCTCGTCAAGGTAGTGGGTGGTCAGAAAGACCGTCGTGCCCCGCTCATGCATTCGTCGCACCTCATCCCATACCCGCGCGCGGCTCTGCGGGTCGAGCCCCGTGGTCGGCTCATCGAGGAACAGCAGCTGGGGGTCGTGGACGAGGCCGAGCCCGATGTCGAGGCGGCGTTTCTGTCCACCCGAGTAGGTGCTGCCGGCGCGGTCGGCGCAGACCTCGAGCTCGAGCATCTCTATGAGCTCGGCCGCGCGCTTCTTGGCTGCCACGCTCGACATCCCGTAAAGCCGGCCCTGGAAGACGAGCTCGCGCCGCCCCGTGATCTCGCGGTCGGCTCCGCCCGCCTGTCCCACGTACCCGATGCGGTTGCGGATCTCGCCGGGCTGGGTCAAGAGGTCGCAGCCCGCCACCCGGGCGGTGCCGCCGCTGGGCGGCATGAGGGTCGCCAGCATACGCAGCGTCGTGGTCTTGCCGGCGCCGTTGGGGCCGAGGAAGCCAAAGATCTCGCCGGCATTCACCGTCAGGTCGACGCCGGCGACGGCTTCGACGATGCGCGCGCGCGTCTTGAAGACCCGGCGCAGACCGTGGGTCTCGATCACAGCCGGGCCGTTCGTCGCGTCCACCCGGCTAGATTGTGTTGGAAACGACCGGCCCGCCGCGAGTCAGGAACTCCCAGAAGGCCTCCTGGACCGGTCCGCCCTTTCCCTTGCGGCGGATGGCGCTGATCGACCGGAAGATCGGCGGGGTGGGCAGCGCTTTCAAAACTCCCGATGCGATGTCGCCCTCGACCGCCAGTCGCGGGAGAGCCGCGAATCCGAGCCCTGCGAGCACCGCGGCCCGGACGTACTCGGGGTGTCCGAGGTTGAGGACCTCGGCGGAGTCGTAGGCATCACCAAACATCTCGCGCACCCTGTGCTCCGCTGACCAGGTGGGCCCGCGCCGGAGATAGCGATGCTCAGCGAGCTGCGCCGGTGTGACGGTCGGCAGCGCGGAAAGCGGATGGTCGCGCCGGGCGACAAGGATGAGCTCGTCCTCGGCGAGGAAATACGAAAGGAGGTCGGAGTCGGGCTCGCCTTCGATCAGCCCGCAGTCGACCGTTCCCGCCACGACATGCCGGTTGATGTCGGAGGTGGGTTCGACGCTGACGTCCAGCTTGATGCCCGGGCGGAGCCGCGAAAACTCTGCCAGACGGTCGGGGAGGTAATAGCTCGCGCAGGTCGGGCTCGCGCCGATATGCAGTGAGCCTGCCTCCAGGTTCTTCATGGATTCCGAGGTGTCTTCGAGAACCTCGACGGCCCGCAACACGGCGCGGCACGCCACCGCGAGCTCGCGCCCCGCGCCGGTCAGGCGGATCCGCCGCCCATAGTGCTCAAGCAGCTGCAGGCCGAGGGCCCGCTCCAGGTGGTGGATTTGCTGGGTCACGGCGGCCTGGGTCAAAAAGAGCGAGGTGGCGGCGTTGGAGATGTGCTCGTGCTCGGAAACGGCTACGAACGATCGGAGCTGCTCGAGGGTGAAGACGGGCTTTCGCACCCCGATATATTAGCGGTGCTTATAGAACCCATTACAAACAGTTGAAGCGAAATTCTTAATGAAAGCTGAACGCGCGCGTTGTACGGGGTACGGTTTCGAGACGCTCGCCTTGGGCGAGAAAGGAGGTGAAGTTGCAAGTGAAGAGCTTGATGTCCCGCCGGCAGTCCGGCCAGGGAATGGTCGAATACGCGTTGATCCTGGTTCTCGTTTCGATCGTAGTTATCGTGATTCTTTTGACCATGGGGAACCAGATCCAGAACGTTTTCTCCAACGTCGTCGCCGCGCTCGGCTAACTCGATTCTTCTGTAGCGGGCCGGGCCGTCGCCCGGCCCGACTGCGGGCCCCCGAAATCCGCAAGCCCACGCTTCCGCCGGGAGCCCAAGAGGCCTTTGGAAGCCTTTACCGACCCCTAACCGAAGTATCGCCGTCCACGCGCTAGAGTTGCGTGGTGGGGGCTCAGCCGGATTCCGAGCAGTCGCCTGTTCTTGCGCCTCCCGTCTCCCGATACATCAACCGGGAGCTTTCCCGGCTCGACTTCGACGAACGGGTGCTTGCCATGGCCGAGGACGCCCGGCTGCCCCTGCTCGAGAGGGTCCGCTTCCTGGCCATCTTCAGCCAGAACCTGGACGACTTCTTCCAGGTCCGGGTGGCCGGCCTCAAAGAGCAGGTGCTGGCGGCGGTCGCAGTGGCCTCACCGGACGGCCTGTCGCCGCTTGACCAGCTGAAAGCGATCCGGGCCAGGGTCGAGGACCTGATCGGAAGGCAGGATGGCCTGTTCACCCGTGAGATCGCGCCGGCCCTGGCCGAGGCCGGCATCGCCATCGTCAGGCGCGACGAGGTCAGCAAGAAGGAGCTCGGCCAGCTGCACATGATGTTCAGGCAGCAGATCTTCCCGGTCCTGACCCCCCTGGCGGTGGATCCCGGTCACCCCTTCCCGTACATTTCGCACCTCTCTTTGAACCTCGCCGTCATGGTCCGCGACCCGCAGCGCCGCCAGCAGCGGTTCGCCCGGGTCAAGGTCCCTCCGGTGCTGCCGCGGTTCATACCGCTGGTCGAGGGAGAGCGTTACGTACCGCTCGAGGACGTGATCGCGCTGCACCTGCCGGCGTTGTTTCCCGGCATGGAGATCGTGGCCCATCACCCGTTCCGGGTGACGCGCGACGGGGACCTCGATGACGTCGACAGCGATGCTGAGGACCTGCTCGCCGCCATCCAGACCGAGCTGCGCCGGCGCCGGCGCCACGCGCGCGTCGTCCGTCTCGAGGTCGACCCTGACATGTCTCCCGAAGTCCTGGAGCTGCTGACCCGCGAGCTCGAGCTTCAGCCTGCCGACGTTTACGAGGCGGCCGGCCTGCTCGACCTGGGCAGCCTCGCCGCGCTTGCGCGCCTCGACCGCCCTGACCTCAAGGAGGAGTCGTGGACGCCGACCACCCAACCGCGCCTTCGCGGCCTCGGCGCCGAGGTTCCGGACCTGTTCGCCGTCCTGCGCGCAGGCGACGTCCTGGCGCACCATCCCTATGACTCGTTCGCCACCTCGGTCGAGGCGTTCATCGACCACGCTGCGAGCGACCCCGACGTGCTGGCGATCAAGCAGACCCTTTACCGCACATCGGGTCCCGCCAGCCCCATCGTGCGAGCCCTCATCCGCGCGGCCGAGCGCGGCAAGCAGGTAGTCGCCCTGGTGGAGCTCAAAGCCCGCGGTGACGAGCAGGCGAACATCGGGTGGGCGAGGGCGCTCGAGGAAGCCAACGTGCATGTCGTCTACGGGCTGCTCGGTCTCAAGACCCACGCCAAGGTGACGCTCGTGGTCAGGCGTGAAGGCGCCCACATCGGGCACTACCTGCACGTGGGAACCGGCAACTACAACCCGAGTACGGCGCGCGCGTATGAGGACGTGAGCCTGCTCTCCGCGGATGCGGACCTCGGCGCCGACGTCACCGAGCTCTTCAACCTGCTCACGGGTTACAGCCGCCAGGACAAGTACCGCAAGCTCCTGGTGGCGCCGACCAGCCTGCGCGCCGGCATCACACGGCTGGTGGAGCGTGAGACGGTGGTGGGCGGCCGCATCGTCATCAAGGTCAACAACCTGATCGACCCCGAGATCATCGACGGGCTCTACGCCGCATCCCAGGCGGGCGCCCAGGTCGACCTTCTGGTACGCAGCATGTGCTCGCTGCGCCCCGGCGTGCCGGGCCTTTCGGAGCGCATCCGGGTCCGGTCCATCGTCGGCCATTTCCTCGAGCATTCGCGCATCTTCTGCTTTGGCAACGGCGGCGAGCCGGAGTACTTCCTGGGGTCCTCCGACCTCATGCCTCGCAACCTCGACCGGCGTGTCGAAGCGGTCGTCCCGGTCACCGACCCACTCCTGCGCCGGCGGCTGGCCGAAATCCTGGAGATCTACCTCGCCGACGACGTCCTGGCGTGGGAGCTCGGGCCTGACGGTGGATGGCGGCACGTTCCGACGGTCGTCGGGCTCAACTCGCACCGCCGCTTCCAGGAGATGGCCCTCGAGACCGCTCGCGGGCTGACGGTCGTGAACGGCGTGCCGCATGCCTGATCGGCGGTGCTAGAGCGCGAGGTGAAGCTCGGGGCGGGCCCCGCGTTCCACCTCCCGGACCTCAATGGAGTCGTCGAAGGCGTCTTCGTCACGGCGCCCGAGGCGGTCCGCATGGAAACGGTTTACTACGACACGCCAGACCTTCGGCTCGCGCGCTGGGGCGTCTCGCTCCGTCACCGCGCCGGCGAGGGCTGGACCCTCAAGCTCGCTCCGAAGGCCCCGGCGGGCAAGCTGGCTCTAGACCTGCTGCAACGCGACGAGCTCACCTTCGAGGGCGGCGCCAAAAAGCCGCCCGAGGCGGCGGTCGCCCTCGTCCGCGCATACGTGCGCAAGGCCGAGCTCGTACCGGTTGCGCGGCTCTCGACACTTCGGCGGCGCGTACGCCTGCTCGACGCCGCCGGCATTCGTCTCGCGGAGGTGGTGGACGACGAGGTCTCCGTCCGCGACGGGCGCCGGGTGGCGGCGCGGTTCAGGGAGATCGAGGTCGAGGTGGCCGCCAGTGGCGACGCCGGGGACGGCATCATTGCGTCCCTGGTGATGCGCCTGCGGGGCGCCGGCGCCGGCGCCCCGGACCCCACTCCCAAGCACATCCGAGCGCTCGGCCCGAGGGCGATGGAACCGCCGGAGGTGTTTTCCCAGGCCGTGCAGAAGGACGCATCGGCCAAGGATGTGATCCGGAGCATGCTCGCCGACTCGGTGGCGGCGCTGCTCCACCACGACCCGATCGTGCGCACGAGCGGCGACCCCGAAGCCGTGCACCAGGCCCGCGTGGCGACGCGCAAGCTGCGCTCGCACCTCCGCACCTTCGCCCCGCTGCTCGAAATCGAGTGGACCGACCCACTTCGGTCAGAGCTCGGATGGATCGCGATGAGCCTGGGAGCGGTGAGGGACAGTGAGGTGCTGCTCGAGAGGCTGAGGGAGCGCTCGGCCTCCCTGCCTGTGAGCGACGCTCGGTCGGCGGCCTCGCTGCTCAGCCTGCTCGAAGCCGACATCGAGGCGATGCGCAAGAAGCTCCTCGCCGACCTGGGCTCGACTCGATACGTCGACCTGCTGGAGCGGTTGGTGGCCGCGGCCCACGCACCGGCCACCCTCCCGGATGCCGATCAGCCGGCGACATCGCTCCTCCAGGCCCTGGCGTCGACGCCGTGGCGGCGCCTCCGGTCGGCGGTCCGCCAGCTTCCCGAGCACCCCGCCGATCCCGAGCTGCACCGGATCCGCATCCTCGCCAAGCGGGCACGCTACGCGGCCGAGGCGGTGGCGCCGGTCGCCGGAAGCGGGGCGGAAGCCTTTGGGCGCGCGGCGGCCAAGCTGCAGACGGTGCTCGGCGAGCACCAGGACAGCGTCACCGCACAGGCGTGGCTGCGGAGTGCAAGGGTCACAGGACGCCGCGCATTCGTCGCCGGCGAGCTCATCGCGATGGAGCACATCGCCGCGGAGGAAGCGCGAGGCAGATGGCCGAAGGCCTGGAAGTCGCTGGAGCAAAAACGCTTACGCGACTGGATGGCCTGAGCCAGGACGCAGTGGGGACGTTCTACGTCGTGCGCCACGCGAAGGCCGGCAGTCGCGGGCACTGGACCGGAGACGATCGCCTCAGGCCGCTGAGCCAGAAAGGTTTCAAGCAGGCCGAGACCCTGGTTTCGATTTTCGAGCCTTTCCGCGTTACGGCCATCTTCTCCAGCCCGTACCTGCGCTGCGTGCAGACAGTCGAGCCGCTTGCGCGGGCAAAGGGTGCGGCGGTGAAGCAGTCGCCATCGCTCGCCGAAGGCCATGGGCTCGCGGGCGCGATGCAGGTAATGGGCGACCCCGCTCTCGATGGCGTCGTGCTCAGCACCCACGGTGACATCGTGTGGGAGCTGGTCGAGGACCTGGTCAAGCGTCACGTCGTCAAGCCGGGAGGCGGGGGGTATGAGAAGGGGGCGACCTGGGTGGTCGACGTCGAGGCCGGAGCTCCGGTCCACGCCCGCTTCATCGAGGCGCCGTGAGCGCGCCTCCCTCGGCGCTCACGCGCAGCCTTCGCACGGAGATGTCGAAGGTCGCGAACCCGGACAGGGCCAGGGCCATGCAGGCGTACATGAAATCCGCGATGCCGTATTACGGGCTGAGCCGCCCCCAGGTGCGTGGGGTCTGCGAGGCGGTGTTCTCTGAGCGCGAATTCGGCTCGTGCGCCGGTTGGAAGAGCGCCGTGCTCGAAATTTGGCGCGGAGCTCGGCATCGCGAGGAGCGATACGCCGCCCTGTACCTGCTGCGGGCGAGGCGATATCGCGAATGCGTCGGCGCAGACCTCATGCCGATGATCGAAGAGATGGTCGAGACCGGCGCGTGGTGGGACCTGGTCGACGAGCTGGTGCACACGGTCGGCGAGCTGCTCCGCAATCATCCGACGGAGATCAAGCCGGTGATGCGAGCGTGGAGCACGGATCCCAACCTGTGGAAGCGGCGTGTCGCCATCATCTGCCAGCTCTCCTTCAAGGGCGACACGGACCTCGAGCTCTTTTACGCCAACATCGAGCCGAACCTCGGCGATCGCGAGTTTTTCGTGCGCAAAGCGATCGGATGGGCGCTTCGCCAGTACGCGCACACCGATCCGAGAGAGGTGGTGCGATACGTTCGGGCGCATGATGCGAAGCTGAGCGGGCTGAGCCGCCGCGAAGCGCTCAAGAACATCGGCTAGCCTTGCACCGATGACGGTCACGCTGCGGGGCCCGGGCCTGACCGAGGGTCAGGTCGTGGCCGTGGCTCGCGACGGGGAAACGGTCGCGCTGGCCGCGGCGGCGCGGACGAGGATGGAGCGGAGCCGCGCCCGGGTCGAGCGCGCGGCCGGGGCCCGCGAGCCGGTGTACGGCGTGTCGACCGGGTTCGGGGCGCTGGCCCAGACCCGAGTCGCGCCCCTGCGCCAGCCGGAGCTCCAGCTCGCCCTCATCCGCTCGCACGCGGCCGGGATGGGCCCGCCGGTCGAGATCGAGGTGGTACGGGCCACCATGCTGCTGCGGGCGCGCACCGTCGCGATGGGACTGTCGGGGGTGAGGCCGTTGATCGCGGATGCGCTGATCGGGATGCTGAACGCCGGGATCACGCCCGTGGTGCCGCGCCACGGGTCGGTCGGGGCGAGCGGCGACCTTGCCCCGCTCGCGCACATCGCCCTCGCGCTCGTCGGAGAAGGCGAGGTCTTCGACGCCGACGGCGCGAGGAAGCCCGCCGCTCAGGCACTGAAGGCCGCCAAGCTGAAGCCGGTCAAGCTCGAGACCAAAGAGGGCCTGTCTCTGATCAACGGGACCGACGGGATGCTCGGCATGCTGGCCCTGGCGTGCGCGGATGCAGAGCTGCTTTTCCGGACTGCCGACGTGACTGCGGCGATGTCGGCCGAGGCGCTGTTAGGCACGGACCGCACGTTCCAGCCTCGTCTCCACGAGATTCGTCCTCACCCCGGCCAGGTGGCCAGCGCCGCCAACCTCGCGCGCATGATGCGCGGTTCGCAAATCGTCTCCTCGCACCGCCATTCGCAGCACGCCGTCCAGGACTCGTACTCGGTCAGGTGCAGCCCGCAGGTCGCCGGCGCGGCGCGTGACACGCTGGAGTTCGCACGACGCACCGCATCGATCGAGCTGTCGTCCGCGGTCGACAACCCCGTGGTGCTCGAAAACGGCGACGTCGAGTCGACCGGCAACTTCCATGGCGAGCCGCTCGCCTTCGCGGCCGACTTCCTCGCCATCGCCGCGGCAGAGGTGGGCGCGATCGCCGAGCGCCGCGTCGACCGGCTGCTCGATCCACACCGCTCGGAAGGCCTCCCGCCCTTCCTGGCCGACGAGCCAGGGGTTAACTCGGGGCTGATGGTCGCGCAGTACACCGCGGCGGCGCTCGTGGCGGAGAACCGCCGGCTGGCCGCCCCCGCGAGTGTCGATTCGATTCCGACCTCGGGCATGCAGGAGGACCACGTTTCGATGGGCTGGGGCGCGGCGTTGAAGCTGCGCACGGTGCTCACCAACCTCGGGCACATCCTGGCCGTGGAGCTGGTGTCGGCGGCCCGCGCCCAGGATCTCCGGCGGCCCCTCGAGGCCTCACCGGCGACGGCCGCGGTCCGTGACCTGCTGCGCACGCGGGTTGCCGGCGTCGGTCCGGACCGAGTCGTGGCACCGGACCTGGCGGCGGCGGAAGAGCTGATCCGCAGCGGGGCGATCGTCAAGATGGCCGAATCCGTAACTGGCCCGCTGCGGTGAGCCACGTGATCCACGCACCGCGCGGCTCGGAGATCAGCTGCCTGGGTTGGCCGCAGGAGGCGGCTATGCGCATGCTGATGAACAACCTCGACCCGGAGGTCGCGGAGCGGCCGGAGGACCTGGTCGTGTACGGGGGCACCGGGCGGGCGGCGCGCTCGTGGGAGGCTTATGACGCAATCGTTCGAGAGCTGCGCCGGCTCAAGGGCGATCAGACGTTGCTCGTCCAGTCGGGCAAACCCGTGGGAGTCTTCGACACGCACGAATGGGCGCCGCGCGTGCTGATCTCCAACG
>Ga0307374_10000352_pt1 | contig 87465 bp, 77 predicted proteins | sample OX3MG_FD_202532 | JGI IMG/M metagenome (GOLD analysis project Ga0307374, IMG submission 202532) | Soil microbial communities from Risofladan, Vaasa, Finland - OX-3 | ecosystem: Environmental > Terrestrial > Soil > Coastal area > Acid sulfate soil | place: Finland: Risofladan, Vaasa | collected... | reverse complement strand
CGCACTGTGCGATGACGGCCACCTTTTGCAACTCCCGTTGGCTCAACGTGAATGTCTCCTGTCTCATGGGGTGACATTTTCACGCGGCCGTTAAGGGGTGACAGAATTATCTGGCTAAGACACCTCCGGATACGCGGGTGGCGCGTCCTCGTCGGGGCGCGGTATTATTCTCCTCGTTTGGGCCGCTTCATGAGCCCCGATCGGCAGACATCGCCGTCGTCGATCCCTCGAATCCCCAAACCTGGAACTGGCACCCCCTACGCCTTGAATTTCAGCCCGCATAGTTCCAGTCCCTGCGCCTGCCATTTTTTCGTGTCACGCTGACGCGCCAGTGACACCCATCTCGGATTCCGCCGGCAACTTTCGTTTTTTCTTCAAAAACAACCCGGATTTGTGACGCTTGGGCCCGCTTTGCACCCTGCTAGCTCACTGATTCCAAACGCCATGAAATTTGAATTGCAGCGAGGGAACTCGGCTATTTTTCCTCGGTCAGATCGGTTTCCACCGCCTGCGCGTAGTCGACTCCGGCGACTTCGAATCCGAAAAGGTTTCGGAACTGGCGCTGGAAAAGGTCGAAATCGGTCGCTGTCCGCAGATTTTCGGTCTGGATCGCAGGCCAAAGCGAACGGATTTCTTCCTGCACGTCGGCGCGGAGTTCCTTGTCGTCCAGGCGAATCCGGCCCTTTTCATCCACGGCCGGCGTCTTCCCGTCGGCGAGGAAATCGCGGAGCAAGCGCACCATCTGTTCGATCGTACCCTCCTGAATCCCTTTCTCTGCGGTGATTCGCAGCAGCAGGCTCAGATATAGCGGTACCACCGGAATCGCTGCCGCCGCCTGCGTGATCACCGCCTGATTGACGGCCACCCACGCGCGCCCTCCCACGCGGCCGCGAAGCTGCTCGTCCAGGCGGCGAGCCGTTTCTTCCAAGTGTTGTTTCGCGCGGCCGATCGTTCCGTCCCGGTAGATCGGCCAGGTCAGTTCGGGCCCGATGTAGGAATAGGCCAGCGTTCGCGCTCCCTCGGCCAGAAGCCCTTCGCTCAGGAGCGCCTCGATCCACCACTGCCAGTCCTCGCCGCCCATCACGGTGATGGTATCGGCAATCTCCTCGGCGCTGGCCGGCTGGATCGTCACTTCGCCCACCTGCCCGCGATCGAGATCGACGGTCTTGTTCGTATACGGCTGGCCGATCGGCTTGAGCGCCGAGACATGAGCTTGTCCGGTGCGAGGGTTCACCCGGCGCGGAGCCGCCAAGCTGTAAATCACCAGATCCAGCGGAGCCATGCTGGCGCGAATGCGCGCGATCGCTTCGCTTTTGGCCTGGTCGGAAAAGGCGTCGATATTCAGGCTGTGGGCTTCGATGCCGTCCTGACGCGCGAAGCGGTGAAAAGCGGCGGTGTTGTAGAAGCCGGCGGTCGCCGTTCGTTTCCCTTCGGGCGGGCGCTCGAGGGCCACGCCGAGCGTCCGCGCGCCCAGCCCCCACGCCGCGCCAATTCGCGACGCCAGCCCGTAGCCGGACGAGCTGCCGATCACCAGCGCATTTCGGTTGCCTGTTACGGGGTTGGGAAAGGCGCGGCGAACCGTATCGATTTGCCGCTCGACCATTTGCCGGCAGCCTTCCGGATGAGCGTTCACGCAAATGAATCCCCGGGAACGCAGCCCGACCACTTGCATCGGCATCAGATTGTCCTCCTTATTATTTTTGTTGTTTGGGCGGATGCGCCCGAATCGCGCCTAATCCGGGCGCGAAGCGGGCGTGCCGGCGGCAAGCACTCCCGCCGAATCTTCCACGCGAATCCGCCGCTTGTCCTCGCCGGCGTGTTCCAGGTGAATACGAATCACCGGCCAGTCCGAGCGCAATAGGAACTTCTCGGCCCATTCCACGATGACGATCGCCGGCCGGTCGAAAACGTCCTCGAGCCCGAGCGTTTCCAGGTCGCGCAGGCTCGTAATCCGGTACAGATCGACGTGATAAACGGTCAAGTGGTTATGGAAAACGTGGACGAGCGTGAAGGTGGGGCTGGTTACGTCCTCTTCCCGCGCCGCGCCCAGCCCGCCGATGATTCCCTTGGCGAGAGTCGTTTTCCCCGCCCCCAGATCCCCGGTCAGAAAGACCAGCGCCGGCGCGCTGAGCCGCGCGGCAAGCTCGCGGCCGATCGAAATGCTTTCTTCGGCCGACGAGGTCACCCACTCGCGCTCACTCATGCCGCAAAGCCTCGATCAGGCGGCCGAAAGCCTGCGGCAGCTCGCCGACCAGGTCCGTCGCTACCAGCGAAATTTCCCCCACGCGCTCGGCCGCCAGGTCTCCCGCCAGGCCGTGCAAGTATACTCCCATCGCCAGCACCGTTTCCCAACGTTCCGCGCCCAGCCACGCCGTCAGCCCGGCAAGGATCCCCGTCAGAACGTCTCCGGTGCCGCCGGTGGCCATGCCCGGATTCCCGGTCGAGTTGACGAACGCGCGTCCATCGGGCGTGGCCACGATGGTCCGGAATCCCTTGAGGATCACGAATGCGTTCCAGGTGCGCGCCGCCCGGAGCGCGGTCTCGAGCCGGCGCTCTTGCACCTGCGAAGCAGTCGTTTCCGCCAGCCGCGCCATCTCGCCCGGATGCGGCGTCACGGCGAGCGGCCCGCGGCGGGTCTTCAGCGCGGCGGCGTCGCGATCGAATGCGTTCAATCCGTCGGCGTCGAGGATGAGAGGCAGTGGACAATCGGCGAGCACTGCGTGGACGAATCGCACGGTGTCGGGATTCGTCGTGAGCCCCGGGCCCATCGCGACCGCCGTTTTCCCGTCGAGCAGATCGCGCCACAGGCCCGATTCAAAAGCACCGAAGGCGACGGTTCCCTCCGGCGTCGCTTCGAGCGGCACGGTCATCAGCTCGGGCATCTGCTGCGCGACGATACCGAGAACCGCCGCGGGCGTCGCCACCGTCGCCAGACCCGTTCCCGAACGCAACGCTCCCATTCCCGCCAGCGCCGCGGCGCCCGATTTTCCGCGGGAACCGGCGACGATCAGCGCGTGCCCGTAGGTGCCCTTGTGGGTGTTCGGCGCGCGGCGCAGCGGCAAAGCGCGAAACTCGCCCGGCTCGATCCAGTGCAACGTGAGCGACGCATCGTCTTCGAAAAGTTCCGGCGGCGATCCGATTTCCTGCACGATGAGCCGCCCCACGCGCTCGGCGTTCGGCGGCAGCAGCAGCCCGATTTTCGGCGCCGTGAACGTGATGGTGGCGCCGGCGGCGACGCTTGGCCCGGGCGAATCGAAGACGTCCGAAGCCATCCCCGAAGGGATGTCGATCGCAACCACTTCCGCGCGGCCGGCCAGCCGGTTCACCTCTTCGATGGCCATGCCGATCAAGCCGCTGGCCGGCCCGCTCAGACCGGTTCCCAGGAGGCCGTCGATCACCACGTCGGCGGCCGCCAGCTCCGGCCGAACGTTCGCAAACGCCTCGGGGGTGGTTACGACATTCAGGGGACCCGCCGCCTGCCAGCGCTGCAAGTTCACGGCCGCGTCGCCGCGCACGTTCTCGGGCGCCGCCAGAAGGTAGACCGAAGGCTTGGCTCCATGCTCGGCCAGGTAGCGGGCGGCCACGAAGCCGTCACCGCCGTTGTTTCCCTTGCCGCACAGGACGACGATTCGCCGCCGCTCAAGGTTCCCGTGGCGGCCGGCGACGTAGCTGGCCACCGCGCGCCCCGCATTTTCCATCAGGTCGAGGCTGGCGACGCCGTACCGCTCGGTGGTGAGCCGGTCGACTTCGCGCATGCGCTCCGCAGTCAGAGCCTTCATGGCGGCCAGTATAGCGAAAGGCGCGGGAGTGTTTGCGCGGAATTAGCAGCCGGCACGGGCTAGGCCGGCGGAACGGACAAGGGGAATCCGCCAGCCTTGAAGATCGTATGCGCCGCGGTTTCTTTCTCGTCGCGGGGGTCGCGCTGGGCGGCAACGCCCAGCAACGCGGAAGGCCGCGCGGGCGACCACCAGGCGCGCCCCGTACGTGCGCGGGCAAAGGCGAACACAAGGCGAAAATATTTTCTTGACACAGAGAAGAAAAGGAGAATATATTGGCGCCGTTGCGAGGCGCTCGATGCTGGCTCGGGTCGTTCACTCCTCAAAGATGCCGCCGTCCCGTCGGCGGCGACCCGTACCTGCCGCCGTAACGCTTTTTTCCTCAGAAAAAGGCGACCCGAGCGCCAAGGGCGATCCCGCGGGAGCTGCCCACTCCCGTCAGCCCCTGGTCGGCATCGCGCGCCTCGCCTCGATTTCCCCCTGTGCCGAAGCGAAACGCGGCGTCGAGTATTATCTGTTGCCCATCCGCTCGATCCTGAATCATTGCGATTCTTCCCGCGTTCCATTCCCCTGGACGATCAACCCGTACCGGGGCTGCGAATTCGGCTGCCAATACTGCTATGCCCGCTACACGCACGAATACATGGAAATCGACGGCGGCGAATTCGAGCGGAAAATCTACGTGAAACGCGACGCGGCCCTCGCCATCGATCGTGACCTCGCGGAGAAGTGCCGGCCGGGCGAGCATATCGCCATCGGCACGGCGACAGACCCCTACCAGCCGGCCGAGGCGGATTTCGGGGTGACGCGGTCGCTGCTCGATCGCCTGGCGCGGCGCGAGGGCTTGAGTCTTTCGATCACGACGAAATCCGATCGCATCGTCCGGGATTTGGACCTGCTGCGGCGTATCGCCGCCCGGTCGGATTTGCGAATCAATATGACGGTGACGACGCTGCGAACGAGCCTCGCTCGCTTGCTCGAGCCTCGGGCGCCGCGGCCGGATTTGCGGCTGGGGGCGCTCGAAAAACTGCGGGAAGCGGGGCTTTCAGCGGGGGTTTTCGCGATGCCGGTATTGCCGGGGCTGACGGATTCGGAAGAGGATTTGGACCGGCTGGCGCGGGCGGCGAAGGATGCCGGGGCGGAATGGTTCTCGGCGTCGATTTTGTTTCTGATGCCGTCTTCGGCGCGGCAGTTTCTGCCGTTTCTCGATGAGCGGCTGCCGCGATTCTCGGAAATATACCGCGAGTGGTATGTGGATCGCGGCGGGCCGCCGAAAGCGTATCGGGAAAAAATTCGGGACCGCGTCGCCAGGTTGCGTCGCCGGTATGGATTGGGAACTGTGCCGCAACGGCGGCCCGCGCCGCCAGCCTCACCGCAATTGTCGATTTGCTTCGCGAACGCTTGAAGAGCCAGCCGCTTGCGGCCCTCGGCGGCTCGGCTGTCCTGAAATTTCGTTTCGGTTTTTCCTTTGCAACCCCGGTGTCAAGGCGAAAGGCGCGCCGGCGACAGCCGGCACGCCTTTCGCGTGACAGAGGACATGACAAGATGAGCGTCTAACGATGGAGTCTTGGCGAGTGGTGAGTGAGGACGCGCATCAGGATGGCGGCGCTCGCCGGCATCGGCGCGTGACCCTCGATGATCTGCTTGGGGGGAATGTCGCGGCCGTAGAGGGCCTGGTTCGCGTCGTTATCGGGACGGAGGGTCGAGCCGGAGAGCGAGATGCCGGCGAATACCCCTCGGGCGCGGGAATAGGTGAGGATTTCAGCCCGCATATAGGCGTCGGTGGATGCGGCGGCGTTGCGGCCGACCGGGCCGGCCGCGGCGGAGGCATCGGCGCCGAGTTTCACCTTGCTGCTCAGCAAGGAATCGGCGCCCTGATTGTTCATGACCAACAAAACGAAATCGGTCGCCTGGCCGCCGATCTGAAAGCCGAAGCTGCCTCCGGCGAGCATCATCATCACGGGCGGGCTCCAAGGGCCGTCGAAGTGCTTTCCGCTGCGGCAGGTCATGGCACCACGGCCGTAGCTGGCGCCGAAGATGAAGGCGCCCTTCAGCACAGATGGAAGGACGATGACGCAGCGGGCGCTATCGAGCAAGCTTTGGGGGATGTTGTCGGGAATGTTGAGAATTTCGGTGATAACAGCGCCGGTATTTTGGAGGCGCTGATCGACCGCCTTTTTCTGCGCCATGGCCGGTACGGCGAGAAACGTGGCCAGCAGGAATATCCATACCTGTTTCATGATCTCTCCTCACAGTGGCGGTTAGCCGCCAGGCCAATTCCTGGGAATGGATGCATATGTGACACTGAAGTATAGGACGACAAAATATGGGATCTGGCTGCCTGAGCCGCCAGCCGCAAGAGCCACAGTGAATTATAATCGCGCACGGACTTGCGAATCGAGGAAATTGGTCTCCATGCGCTCATTTCGGGTTTTCGCCGTCGCGATGGCCGTGACGGCGTGCTGGCTGATGCCAAATCCAGAACGGACGGTGCGCGCCGCGCCGCAGCCAAGCCGGAGCGCAATCGCGCGCTTCCGCGCCAGCATGCGGCGGATTCTGGCGCAGCGCGAGGCGGCCCGGGCGGATTGGGGCATCCTGGTGGCCGACCAGGGGACGGGGCGGACGCTCTACGAGCGCAACGCCACGCACTATTTCACTCCCGCATCGAATGCCAAGCTGTTCACGGCGGCTCTGGCTTTGGCGGAGCTCGGTCCGCAGTACCGCTGGCGCACGACGCTTGAAAGCTCGGGGCGAATCGACAGCGCGGGTACGCTCGAAGGCGACCTGGTGCTGGTGGGCCGCGGCGACCCGAATCTTTCGAACCGGGTGTTTCCGTTCGGGGAAAAGGAGCAGTTCGACGGACCGCCAGACAAAGCGCTGGCGGATCTGGCCGATCAACTGGTCGCCAAGGGAGTCAAGCGCATCAAAGGCGACATCGTTGCCGACGACAGCTACTTCACCTACGACCGCTATCTGCCCGGATGGACCATCGACAATTTCACGGCTGGATACGGCGCGCCGGTGAGCGCGATCGTGATCGACGACAACACGCTCGAAGTGGACGTCAGTCCGGGCGCGCGGCCGGGCGACGGCGCGGCGTTTCAGGTGCTGCCGTGGCCGGCCTTTTATCATTTCATCGATTGGGCAAAGACAGAACCCGAAAGATCGGGCACGGATTTGGAGTTGAAAAAGGAACCGGATTCGCTCAACGTGAGGCTCGAGGGCGTGATCGCGGCGGGCGCAGGGACGCAGAAGCTCTATATCGGGATCGAGCAGCCGGCCCGCTACGCGGCGGCGCTGCTCAAGCACCTGCTTTTGGAGCGAGGAGTAGCCGTATCGGGAGTTTCCCGCGCCGTGCACCTGCTGCCGAATCAAAGGCCGCCGGCGCCGGTCGCGCGGCAGGTTCTGGCCGAACACGATTCGCCCACCCTCGGCGAGGACGTCCGGTTCACGCTGAAAGTGAGCCAGAACTTGCACGCGGAGTGCCTGCTGCGAACCGTGGCGCACGTGAAGACCGGAGTGGGATCGGTCAAAAACGGCCTCGAAATCGAAAAAGCGTTTCTGCGCGGGCTCGGAATCGAGGGCGACGTGGCGCTCTACGACGGCTCGGGGCTCTCGCATTACGACCTGGTGACGCCGCGCGCGATCGTCACGCTGCTGCGCTACGCCGCCCGGCAAAGCTGGGCGGCGATCTACAGAAACGCGCTGCCGGATGCGGGCCGCGACGGAACGCTCGACGACCGGATGGACCGTATGGCGGCGAACGGGCGCGTGCTTGCCAAAACCGGAACGCTGATGCACGACCGTTCGCTTTCCGGCTACGCTACGACGCTCAATGGAAAACACCTGGTGTTTTCGATCATGGTGAACAATATTCCGCCAGGCGCGAAATTCAATCCCATCATCGACGAGATCGCCGACGCCATGGTCAAGGATTGGGGCGGCCGGGCGCGGCGCTTGCCCGGGAGACGGCCAACGCGGCCCCGCTGAGGGAGGTTCCAACGACAGGAAGGAACATGATCATTACGGTTTTTGGCAGCTCCCGGGCGCGAGCGGGTTCGCCCGAATACGAGGAAGCCCGCGATCTGGGCCGCGCCCTGGCGGCCAGCGGGCTGGGGGTATGCTCGGGCGGCTACGGAGGGGTGATGGAAGCGGTCTCTCGCGGAGCGCGGGAAGCAGGCGGCGAAGCGCTGGCGGTGACCTCACGGACCTTCCGCGGACGAGCTAATTCCTGGGTGACCCGCGAAGTGCAAATGGATAGCTGGCAGGAGCGGCTGTTCGAGCTGGTGCGGCGGGGCCAGGGGTATGTTGTTTGCCGAGGGGGAACCGGAACGCTGGTGGAACTGGCGGTGGTGTGGGAGATGCTGAACAAAGGGTTGATGCGATCGAAGCCGCTGGCCGTGCTGGGCGGTTTCTGGCTGCCGGTGATCGAACAGGTGAACCTGGCCGAAACGGGAAAGAGCACCGTAGGGCCGACGCGCGGCGACCTGGTGGTGTTCCGCGCCGGCTCTCCCGGCGATGCGGCCAGGTTCCTGGCCGAACGGATCGAGAACCGGCGATCGGCGCGGTAGGAGCCGTCGCATGAACTGCCAGAGGGGATCTTCAGGGGCTAAAGCCCCGGGCCTCGTGCTGCTTTTTGTCGGCGCTGAAGCGCCGACCCCCGGGACCAGGGAACTTGGCGGACGCGGTATGCAGCGCGAGGAAGGGTGAAACGACGTGGCTCGCCTGGCGGAAGAACTTCTCGAATTCGACGCTTTACGAGAAATTCTGGAGGGATTTTCCACGTCGGCGCCCGGCCGGCGCGCGCTCGCATCGCTGCGCTTTTCCGAGGATCGCGAATCGCTCGAAGCCGGCTTCGCCCGGATCGGGGATGCGACCGAATACCTCGAAACCGGAGCCGAACTGGGTCTGGGGGCGATGGCCGATCCCGAGCCGTGGCTCGATCGGCTGGCGCTGCCGGCGGTTGTGCTCGATGCCAGGCAACTGCTCGATACGGCCGGGCTTATCGAAACCGCTTACGATACGCGAGCAACGCTCGGGGCGCTGCGCGACCGCTGGCCGCGCCTGGCGGCGCTAGGGGCGGAGCTGGCCGATCTTCGGCCGGTGGCGGCGGCGATCCGGCGGGCCATTCTGCCGGGAGGAGAAATCGCCGATGACGCCTCGGCCGAGCTGAAACGGATTCGGACCGGGCGCGTGCGCGCGCGCGAGCGCACGCTCGAGTTGCTGCGCGCGGTGCTGCGGCGGCTCAGCGAAGCCGGTGCAGAAGAGGATTACGTTACGCTGCGCAACGACCGGTATGTGATTCCGGTGCGGGCACCTGACCGGCGCACGGCGCCGGGCGTCGTGCACGGAGCCAGTTCCAGCGGGCAGACTCTTTTCGTCGAGCCCTTCGATGCCGTTGAGCAGAACAACGAGCTGGTGCGGCTGGCCGAAGCCGAAGCCGCGGAAATCGCCAGAATCCTGGACGAGCTGACCGGGCGCGCGCGCGCGAACCGGCAAGCGCTCGCGCGGATGGCCGGCAACCTGGGGGAAATCGATTCCATCTTCGCGCGGGCGCGCTTTGCGCGCCGTTTCGAGTGCACGCTGCCGCGGTTTTCCTCCGAGGGGCGGCTGCGGCTGGCCGGGGCGCGGCATCCGGTGCTGGAGTTGGCTCTCGCCAAGCGTGGGCGCTCGATGGTTCCGGTGACGATCGAGCTGGGCGGGGCCGAAACGGTGATGGTGATCAGCGGGCCGAACGCCGGCGGGAAAACGGTCGTATTGAAGACCGTGGGACTGGCGGCGCTGGCGGCGCAGACGGGGATTCCGGTCGCCGCCGGCCAGGCCGAGCTGCCGCTCGCCGACCGCGTGCTGGCCGACATCGGCGACGAGCAGTCGATCACCGCCGATCTTTCCACCTTTTCCGCGCACATCCTGAATCTGCGCTCGATGCTCGAGGCTGCCGGCGAGCGCTCGCTCGTGCTGATCGACGAGATCGGCACGGGAACGGCGCCCGAGGAGGGTTCGGCTCTGGCGGTCGCCTTGCTCGAAGAGTTCCGGCGGCGGCGCGCGCTGACGTTTGCCACGACGCATCACGACCGGCTGAAAACCTACGCGCTGGCGGCCGAAGGGGTGGTGAACGCGGCCGTGGAATTCGACGTGGAAACGCTCGCGCCGACCTACCGGCTGCTGCTCGGGCTTCCGGGAACTTCGGGCGGAATCGAGATCGCGCGGCGGCTCGGCCTGCCCGACGAGGTGATCGGGCGCGCGCGGCGGGAAATGGCGCCGGAAGCGCTCGAAGCCGCCACGCTGATCGACGATTTGCACCGGATGCGCGAGCGCCTGGATGCGCGCCTGGTCGAAACCGCCGCCGAGCGCGCCCGCCTGGAAGAGGAACGGCAACGGCTGCGCGCGGAATGGACCGAGCGGCAGCGCCATCGCATCGAGGAGCTTGAGGGTCAGTTTCGCGAAGCGCTGGCAAACGCCGATAAGGAAGTCCGTCGCCTTTCGGCTGAAGTTCAGGACAAAAAGCTGCGAGCCGTCGTCGAGAAACAGTCGGCGCGACGGATGGCGGCGATCGGGTCGCGGGCGCGCGCCGAAACCGACGGCGCCGTTCTTGCCTTTCGCGGCCAGTCGCAACAGGAGATGGGCGTCGCGAGCGAGCCGGCTCTGGTTCCGCTCGATCCCGCCGAGCTCGCCGCCGGGATGACGGTGCGCGTGCGCGGGCTGGAAAAGCCCGTGGTCGTGCGCCAGCGGCAGGGCCGCATGGTCGAGGTGCAGGCTGGACCGCTGCGGATGAAAGTGCCGGTGGAGGATATTCTGGGCTCGGTCCAGGAGCGGGTCGAACCAGGGATGCCGGAACGGAGCCGGATCACGGTTCAAACCCAGGCCGGCGGCGAAGAGGGCGAAGAGGGCGAAGAGATCAACGTGATCGGCTGCACGGTCGAAGAGGCGGCCGGGCGCGTCGACCGGTTTCTCGACCGGGCGGCGCTCTTGGGCAAGGGGCGGATTCGCATCATTCATGGATACGGAACCGGGGCGCTGCGGCGGGGCCTCGCCGAGTTCCTGAAGGCGCACCCGCTGGTGGAAACGATTTCCGCCGAGGCGCCCGGCCGCGGCGGCGAAGCGGTGACGGTGGTGAATTTGAAGGGCTGAACGGAGGCGCCGCTTGTCCGGCGAGGTTCTTTCCGCCTTCGCGTGAAGCACCGGCGGGCAAGCGCTTCCCGTGGAATCGGCAACGTCGGAGCGGGTCTTCAGGGGCTAAAGCCCATTGGGGGTGGATTTGTTTGTCGGGGCTAAAGCCCCGACCCCCGAAAGCAGATTTCTCCCTTCGTTTGGAATAACGAGATAGGGGCGGCCTTGAGAAGGCCGTGCCGGGCGCGGGGCGGCCGGGCGCGCTATACTTTCCGAGTCATCCGCACCACCATGGCTGAACCCGGTTCCGTTGCCGAACGCGTGAAGCAGCAGGCGGATATCGTGCGCGTGGTCGGCGAGTACGTGCGGCTGAAAAAGAGCGGGCAGAATTTCCTCGGCCTGTGTCCCTTCCATCAGGAAAAAACTCCATCGTTCGCGGTGCATCCGGGCAAGCAGATTTACCACTGCTTCGGATGCGGTGCCGGGGGCGACGTGTTCCGCTTCGTCATGGAGATGGAGAAAATTAGTTTTCCCGAGGCGGTACGCGCCGTGGCGGAGAAGTGCGGCGTGACGATTCCGGAATGGCGCGGCGGCAGCGCCGAGGGGCGCGGGGCCGGCGAGCAACGGCGGGCGCTGGTGGAAATTCACCGGCAAGCGGCGGCATTTTTCGTCCGCCAGCTGGCGACCGGCGAAGGGCAAGCGGCTCGGGCGTATCTGGAGGATCGCGGACTCAAGCCGGAAACGATCGCCCGGTTCGGGCTGGGGTGGGCGCCTTCGAGCGGCGAGGCCCTGGCGCGCCACCTGCGAGGGAAATTCGCGGCGGCGCTGCTGGATCTTTCCGGTCTGTTCTCGCGCGATCCCGCCGGTCACATCTTCGACCGTTTCCGGCGGCGCGTGATTTTTCCCATCGCCGCCGAATCCGGCAAGGTGGTGGCTTTTGGCGGGCGGGCGATCGGCGAGGAGCCGCCAAAATATCTGAATTCGCCCGAGACGCGGATTTATACCAAGAGCCGGGTGCTCTACAACCTCGACCGAGCGCGGGAGGCGATCCGGAAGGAAGGTTTCGCCGTGTTGGTCGAGGGGTACATGGACGCCATCGCGCTGGCCGAGGCGGGCGTCGAAAACGTGGCGGCCAGTTGCGGCACAAGCCTCGCCGAGACGCAGGCGCGGCTGCTGGCCCGGTTCACGCGCAACGTCGTGGTCAACTACGACGTGGACGCGGCCGGGCAGGCGGCAACGGACCGCTCGCTGGCTCTTCTGCTCGGCGAAGGATTCGATGTGCGCGTGCTGGCGCTGCCCGCGCGTTCGGCGGGGAAGACCGATCCCGACCAGTTCGTGCGGGAAGAAGGCGTCGGGGCGTACCGCGAACTGCTGGGCCGCTCGCCGCTCTACCTCGACTACTTGATCGCGCGGGCGCGGCAGATGGATACCGGAACGATCGAGGAAAAACTGCGGGGCGTGAATTTCCTGTTGCCGTACGTGCGCTTGCTTTCGAGTCCGCTGGCCCGCTCGGAATGGGCCAGCCGCGTGGCATCGGAGTTGAAGGTGGATCAGGCAGCGCTGCGCGAACTGCTGCAACGCGCGGCGGCGGAGCGGAAAGTGGAGGTGAAGGCCCGGCCGGAACTGCTGGCCGCGGCCGTCACGCCGGCCGAGCGGCGGTTGCTGAAGATGCTGCTGGATGCCGACGCGACCGGAGAACGGCTGGCCGAGCAGATGCGCCAGACCGAACTGCACCGCGGCCTCGAAACCGAGCCGATCTTCGCCGTGCTGCTCGATGCGGTCGGCGGCGAGCGGCCGGACGCAGGCGAGCTCACCGCGCTCGGCGAGCGCCTGCACGAGCGTCACCGGCGGCTGCTGTTCGAATTGGCCTTCGAACCGGCGGCCGAGGCGAACTGGGAGGAAGCCGAAAGCTGCCTTTCGGCGCTGAAGAGAAGGCGCCTCGAAGCCGAGCTGCGCTCGGTGCAAACGGAAATCGAAGCTCTCAAGGCCGGCCGCGTCGGCCCGTCGAACGCGAGAGCGGAACTGGCGCGGCTGCTCGAGCGCAAGCAGACGCTGCGGGTCTCGCTCGAGCGGATGGAAGGTTGAAGGTGGCGCTGGCGGCGGGGCGGGGTGTACTTGCGGATACGCGAGGGCTGGCGCCTTTTGACGAAACGCGCGCAATTTGGTTGGATTGTCGGCAGGCAGCAGGGATGGGGAAGCATTCGTGGCAGCGGATTTTCCAGTCTGAGGGAGATGGGAAATCGGTGGGAGCACCCGGGGAAGTTCCCATTCCCTGGCTGACGGCTCCCCGTTCCGTTTCCTTCAGGGCATGGCCAATGGCGGTACCCGCGTCGACGCCCGGCGTTGTGGCTAGATCGGGAGGCAGGTAAGCATTGGCGATCGAAGAAAAATACGATCAAGTCCGGCAACTCATCACCATGGGAAAAGAGCGGGGCTACCTGCTCTACGATGAAGTCAACGATATCCTGCCCGCTGAAGTGCATTCCTCCGACGCGATCGACGATCTTTTTTCGACATTCGAGCGTCACGGGATCGACGTGTTCGAGGACGCGCCCGAAAAGGCGATCCGCGGGGATGACGGGGCTGACACGATCGAGGCGCCCGAAGCCGATTTGAAAGAAGACGACCCGGTCAACGGAGAACTCGACCTGAGCCCGGGCACACTCGATAAAACCAACGATCCGGTGCGCATGTATCTGCGGGAAATGGGGACAGTGCCCCTGCTGACGCGCGAAGGGGAAGTGGCCATCGCGAAGCGGATCGAACGGGGGCAGATGCTGGTCCTGAAGGTGATTTCGCGCTCGCCGCTCGTGTGGAAGGAACTGCTCGGGATCGGCGAAGACCTGCGCGAGGGCCGGCGGTCGATCAAAGAGATCGTTCAATTCGACGACGAAGAGCTGACCGACGAAAAAGTGAAAGAGAAGACGCAGCAAACGCTGCGGGGGATCGACCGGGTCGCGAAACTGTACCTGGAAGTGCTGAAACTGGGACAGCAGGCGGAGCGCTCCTCCCGCTTGCGCAAGCGCGTCTCGGCGAGGAAACGATGGGGGCTCTCCCGGAGGCGCGTGGAACTTTCGCATCTGGTCCGCTCGATCGATTTCCATCTTCTGGAAAAGAAACGGCTGATCGACCGGCTGCGCCAGATGGTCGAGCGGCTGCAGGCGATCGAGAAAGAGGCCGGAAAACTCGAACGCAGGGCCGAGGCCTCCAAGGGCGAGAACGCGAGCGAGGCGAGGAAGGAGTTGCGCTCGCGCCGGGTCGAGCTGAAGGAAATCGAGATCGAAAGCGAAGTGAGCGTCACGGAGCTGAAGCGCAACCTGCAGCTGATCCAGCGGGGCGAGGCCGAGGCCGATCAAGCCAAAAAGGAGCTGATCGAGGCGAACCTGCGGCTGGTGGTCTCGATCGCGAAGAAATACACCAATCGCGGGCTCCAATTCCTGGACCTGATTCAGGAAGGCAACATCGGGCTGATGAAGGCGGTCGACAAATTCGAGTGGCGGCGCGGCTATAAGTTTTCCACCTACGCGACCTGGTGGATCCGGCAGGCGATCACACGAGCCATCGCCGATCAGGCGCGCGTGATCCGCATCCCGGTCCACATGATCGAGACGATCAACAAGCTGGTGCGCACGCAGCGGCAGCTGGTGCAGGAACTGGGACACGAGGCGACCTCGGAGGAGATCGCCAAGCGGATGGAGATTCCGGTGGGCAAGGTCCGCAAGATCATGAAGATCGCCCAGGAACCGATTTCGCTCGAAACGCCGATCGGGGAAGAGGAAGATTCGCACCTGAGCGATTTCATCGAGGACAAGGCCGTGGTATCGCCTTCCGACGCGGTCATCAACCTGAGTTTGAAGGAACAGACCTCCTCGGTGCTGAAGACGCTGACGCCGCGCGAAGAGAAGGTGATCAAAATGCGGTTCGGCCTGGACGATGGCAGCGAGCACACGCTCGAGGAGGTGGGCCAGTCCTTCGCGGTGACGCGGGAGCGGATCCGGCAGATCGAAGCGAAGGCGCTGCGCAAATTGCGGCACCCGTCGCGGTCCCGCAAGCTGCGGGCGTTTCTCGAAGGGCCGCCCTACGATTTGTGAAACAGGACGCGGATCCCGCGGCCCGCTCCGCGACGGCGGGGGCGGGCCGTTTGCTTTTGCGGCCCGGACGAAGCGGTTATTTCCGGTGGATGGCGGCCGGCCGGTTCACGTCCAGGCCGTAGCGATAGACCATTTCGGCGCCGCGGTCGGCGCCGAGCGTCACGAAAAACGCCAGGACCAGCAGGCCGACCAGAATCACGACCTTCAACCCGTGGGTGAGCCGGCGGCCGGCGACGTAGGCGAAAAACGAAATGCCAAAGGCCAGAAAGAAACTGGTGAGCATCAACTGCTCGTGAATCTCGAGAACGTGGCCGACGGGGCCGCTGGGAACGGCTCTCTGCGCATTCAGGCCGCTCAGCACGGCGAAGGCGCCGCCTAGAGTGCCGAGCCAGAGCAGCCACATGGCGGCGCGATGCGTCGAATCGTCGTGTCGCCACACGGCGGCGATTTCGAATAGCAGAGCCGCCAGCCACAACGCGATCGGAAAATGAACGAATACGGGGTGGTGGTTGAGAGCGGCGTGCCAGCCGGGAAGAATGCGCTCCATCAGCTTTCTCTTTCTCCTTCGGTGCGGTCCGGGGACCCCGGCCGCGAATCCATTATTCCGCGGCCTGGCGTCAAAAGCGAAATCGGCGCCGGGAACGGGCTGCGAGCCGGACAACGAGGACGGACTTGAGTTCTCTTTTGGACGTGCGCGGATTTACGGTTGAGCTGCCGACCTCCTCGGGGCGCGTGCGGCCGGTGGACCAGGCCAGCTTTTCGGTCCAGGCGGGCCAGGCGGTGGGCGTGGTGGGTGAATCCGGCTCGGGCAAAACGATGCTCGGTTTGGCGCTCTTGGGGCTGGCGCCTTCCGGGGGACGGCGAACGGGAGAGGCGTGGCTGGCCGGCCGGGACGGCGCGCCAGCCAGCGACCTGGTGCGTTTGGCAGAGAGGGATCTCGAGAGGATTCGCGGGCGGGAAATCGCGATGGTGTTTCAGGAGCCGATGACCGCGCTCAACCCCGTGATGCGGATCGGGACGCAAGTGGCCGAGGCGGCGCGCGCGCACGAGCCACGGCTCGGCCGGGCGCGTTCCTGGGAGCGCGCGATCGAGGCGCTCGAGCGGGCGGCGGTCCCCGAGGCGCGCCAGCGCGCCAGGCAATATCCGCATCAGCTTTCCGGTGGGCTGCGGCAGCGGGCGATGATCGCCATGGCGCTGTCCGGCGGCCCTCGCTTGCTGGTTGCCGACGAGCCGACAACGGCGCTCGACGTGACGGTGCAAAAGCAGATTCTGGAGTTGCTCGGCCGGCTGCAGCGCGACTTCGGGTTGGCGCTGCTGTTCATCAGCCACGACCTTGCCGTGGTGGCGCAACTGGCCGACCGGCTGATGGTGATGTACGCCGGCTGGATCGTCGAGCAGGGACCGGCCGGGGCGGTCCTCGACCGGCCGGCCCACCCCTACACGGAAGCCTTGCTGCGAGCGGCGCCCCGGCGCGGAGGGCGGCTCGAACCGATTCCCGGCATGGTGCCGCCACTGGACGCCATGCCGCCGGGCTGCCCGTTCGAGCCGCGCTGCCCGAAGCGGCGGCCCGAATGCGCGCTTGAGGCTCCCCAGGCGCGCCGCGCTGGCCCGGACCATTTCGCGCGCTGTATTCTGGTGCCGTGAGCGGCGGGTCCGATCGAGAACAGAATGCGCGAGTGCGCGAGCGGTTTACACGCACCGCCGAAGCTTTTGCGCAGCTGTCGGCTTCCAAGCGCGAGGGCGAAGGCGAAAGGGTCGCGCGGCTGGCCCATACGCAACCGGAAGATATCGGGCTCGATCTGGCTTGCGGCCCAGGAACGTTTACGATTCCGCTGGCGCGCCGAACGCGCCGGGTTCTCGGACTGGACTTGACCCCGGCGTTTTTGGGCTTAGCGCGCAAGCGGGCTGCCCAGGAAGGGCTGGGAAACGTCCGGTTTTTGTGCGCGGACGCAACGGGGATTCCGATTCGCGACGAATCGATCCACGTCGCCGTTTGCGGATATAGCTTCCATCACATGAGAGAACCGCTGCGGGCGTTGCGGGAAATGGCCCGCGTGCTCGTCCCGGGTGGCCGGCTGGCTGTGGTTGACATTTATACGCCGGAAGGCTTCGATCCCAGCGTCAACGACCGCATCGAGCAAGCCCGAGACGATTCTCACTGTCACACCTTCACGCAAGGGGAATTTGGCCAGGCCGTGGAACAGGCCGGCTTTCGCATCCGCGCGACAGAGTTGCAGGAAAGTCCGCGCCGCTTCAGCGAGTGGATGCAAACGGCCGGATGGAAGCCGGACGATCCGGCCTGGCGCGAGGCGGGCCGCATGATGGAAAGCGAATTGGCGGAGGACGCTTCGGGATTTCATCCGCGAATGGTGACGGCAGCCGGCCAGCCGGAGCCGGAGATCGAATTCATCCAATCCATCCAGTTCCTCGGGGCCACGAAATCCTAACCGCGGCGCCGGTAACGCTCGAAGCGCCCGGTGACTCCGTGCTGATCAGCGCGCGCCATCTGAAGAAAACCTTCGTTCTGCCCGGCGGCAGGAGAATCGACGCCGTCGACGGCGTCGATTTCGATCTGCGCGCGGGCCAGACGCTCGCCGTCGTGGGGGAATCGGGCTGCGGGAAGACGACTCTGGCGCGATTGCTCGTCCGTCTGATGGCGCCCGACGGCGGGGAAATCCATTTTCTTGGATGCGACTGGCTGAGGGTCCGGGGAAGGGAATTGAGGCGGCTGCGCCGCCAGATGCAGATGATTTTCCAGGACCCCTATGGCTCGCTCGATCCGCGCCAGACGGTGGCTTCGGCCCTGGCCGAGCCGCTCAAAATTCACGAGCCCGGTCTCGGCAGAGGCGAGCGGCGCCGGCGCTTGGAAGAGGCGATCGAGGCCGTCGGGCTCGGAACGGAGACGCTCGGGCGTTTCCCTCATGAATTTTCGGGCGGGCAACGGCAGCGCGTGGCGATCGCGCGGGCTCTGGTATTGCAACCGAAGCTGGTGGTGGCCGATGAGCCGGTTTCGGCGCTCGATCCATCGATCGGGGCGCAAATTCTGGATCTGCTGGCGGCGCTGCAAAAGGGTTTCGGCCTGACCTATATTTTTATCTCCCACAGCCTGCCCGTCGTGGCTCGCCTGGCGACGCGCATCGCGGTGATGCGCCAAGGGCGATTCGTCGAAGCCGGCGACGCGGAACAGGTGCTTTCGCGGCCCCGGCACTCCTACACGCGCGCCCTGCTGGATGCGGTGCCGGAACTGCCGGACAGGCATCAAGGTTGATGGGGCCGGGACCGCTGGCGTGAGGGCGAACGAGCGGCGTGCTCTGTGGGGAGCGGGCCGGGAGCCGGCTCGCGTGCTGTTAGACTGTCAGGGTCATGAGCTTCCGGTTCGAGGTTCTCAAAACCGATCCAAGCGGGGCGCGGCTGGGGCGTTTGGAGACGCCTCACGGTACCATCGAGACGCCAACGTTCATGCCGGTCGGCACGGCGGCAAGCGTGAAGGGTATTCCGCAGGAGGCGCTCGAAAGCCTGGGCGTCCAGATGCTGCTGGCCAATACCTACCATCTCTACCTGCGGCCGGGACACGAACGGATCGGGCGGCTGGGCGGATTGCACCGCTTTATGTCTTGGCGCGGAGGGATTCTGACCGATTCAGGCGGCTTCCAAGTGTTCAGCATGGCGGGCCTGAGGGAGGTGAGCGACGAGGGCGTGCGCTTCCGTTCGCATCTGGACGGCACCGAGCATCTCTTCACTCCCGAGCGCGCCGTAGAGGTGCAGCAGGCCCTCGGATCGGACATCGCGATGGTGCTCGATGAGTGCATCGAGTATCCGGCCAGCCATGAGCGCACGCGGCAGGCCTCGTTCCGCACGAGCGCCTGGGCGGCCAGGTCGAAGAAGGCCTTTGCCGAATGCGGCGACCGGGCCAAACAGATGCAGTTCGCGATCGTGCAGGGCGGCATGTACGCCGATCTGCGGCGCGAATCGACGGACGAGCTGGCGGCGATGGATTTCCCCGGCTACGCGATTGGCGGGTTGGCTGTCGGTGAGCCGCATTCTATGACGCTGGAAATGGCGAGCGAGGCGACTTCGCGCTTGCCGGCTGGCAAGGCCCGTTATCTGATGGGGGTGGGCAAGCCGGAGGATTTGGCCAGCTACGTGACGGCGGGCATAGATATGATGGATTGCGTTCTGCCGACGCGCAATGCCCGCAACGGCTGTTTGTTCACGAGCCGGGGCCGGGTTCTAATCAAGAATTCAGCTTATGCGGAAGATGACCGGCCCATCGATCCCGGTTGCGGCTGCCCGGTTTGCCGCCGCTATTCGCGCGCGTACCTGCGCCACCTGTATTTGGCAAACGAAATCCTTGCGGCGGTCTTGAATAGCATTCATAATGTGCACTTTTACGTTGACAGGATGAAAGGAATTCGTGAAGCTATTAGATTCGGGAACCTGGCGGCTTTCCTTTCAGACCTTCAGGCGCAGCTAGAAACGGGTCAATTCTAACTTGGCAGTGCAACTTGGCATGTGGCCGCCGCCAAGATATGTTGTAGAGCGATTCCCAGACGATGCCGGCTCGGCATCGTCACATTCACCGGAGGAATAGGGGGGGGGGATTTTTATGTTCCCTCGGGCCGAAACGCTCGTAGGTCAGGCGCAGGCGGGCAGTAGCCTGGTGGCGTTGTTGCCGCTGGTGCTAGTGTTGATCATTTTCTACCTGTTACTGATCCTTCCCGCCCAGCGGCGCCAGAAAAAGATCGCCGCGATGCACCGCTCCCTCAAGACTGGAGATAAAATAGTGACGAATGGGGGCCTCTACGGTGTGGTGGCCGGCGTCGAGGATGAGACGATCCAACTCCGCGTTGCGGACCAGGTGAAGGTGCGGGTCGCTCGCAATGCGGTTGCCGGGCTGCAGTCGGAAGGCAGTAAGGAAAATTGATCGAGGTTCGGGAGTTTCGCGACTAGACGCACAATGAATCAAAACCTCAAATGGAAGGCGCTTTTCATCCTGCTGATCGTCGTGGCATGCCTGTGGGGCCTGTTCGCGCGTCCTTCGTTCCCCACTTCGTGGCGGCAGGTGGCCGACAATTTCCATCAACGCATCAAGCTCGGTCTGGATTTGCAAGGAGGGACGCACCTGGTTTTGCAGGTCGAGGTGCAACAGGCGGTCGAATACGAGTGCAACCGGGCTATCGATACGCTGACCAGCCAGGTCCGGGACAAGAGCATCAATGTCGGTGACATTCGCCGGGTGAGCGATACGCAAATCCTGGTGACGAATGTCAGCATGGCGCAAACGGGGGCCTTCCGCGACGTCGTGAGCAACCAGTTGCCCAACTGGGATATGGTGCCGGCCGCGGGCCAGGCCAATGGCTTCATGCTGACGATGAGTCCCGCGGAGGTCGCCGCCGTCAAGAGCCAGACGATGGAGCAGGCGCTCGACACCATTCGCCGCCGCATCGACGCTCTGGGATTGACCGAGCCGACGATCGCGCCGACGGGCAGTCAGGACGACCAGATACTGGTCGAACTGCCGGGCGAGGGCGATCCGACCCGGGCGAAGGCGGTGATTCAGGCCGGAGGACAACTCGAGTTGCGCGAAGTACTCGACGGACCGTACCCGTCCGAGGCCGAGGCGCTGGCGGCGCACGGCGGAATTCTGCCGGCCAACGGCGAGATCGTTCCCGGCAGCTCGGGTGGATCGGGCCAGCAGGCGGGCGCGACGGTCTATTATTTGCTCACGCGGAATTCGGTCGTTACCGGGCGCGACCTGCGCAGCGCGACGGCCCAGCCGAATCCGGACATGCCGGGACAGTGGGAAGTGAACTTCTCCCTCTCCCGCGATGCGGCTCAGCGGTTCGGCCCGTTCACCGAGCGCAACATCGGCAAACGCCTGGCGATCGTGCTCGATCACCAGGTGCAATCGGCGCCGGTGATTCAGGGACAGATTCAGGATTCGGGCGAGATCACCGGGAGCTTCACGCAGCAGCAGTCGAACGATCTCGCGCTGGTGCTCCGCTCGGGGGCGCTGCCCGCCTCGATCAAGTATCTGGAAGAAAGCACGGTGGGTCCGTCGCTGGGTGCCGACTCGATCCGCGAAGGCGTGCGGGCCTCGATTATCAGCTTGCTGGCGGTGATGATCTTTCTGCTGATCTACTACCGGCTCTCGGGAGTGAACGCCGTGCTGGCGTTGATCTTGAATTTGGTGATCCTGATGGCGGCGCTGGCCTATTTTGGGGCGGTGCTGACGCTGCCGGGCATCGCCGGAGTGATTTTGACGATCGGCATGGGCGTCGATTCCAACGTGCTCGTCTTCGAGCGCATCCGGGAGGAATTGCACGCCGGCAAGGCGAACGCGTCGGCGGTGGATCTGGGATTCGAGCGGGCCTTTCTGACCATCATCGATACTCACGTCACGACGGTGGTTTCGGCTATCTTCCTGTTCATGTTCGGGACTGGACCGGTGCGCGGGTTCGCCATTACCTTGGTGATCGGCTTGATCGCGAATATCTTTACGTCGATTTACGTGTCGCGCGCGATCTTCGACTGGCATTTGGGCCGAATGACGCGTCAGGCGGAGTTGAGCATTTGATTCGAAGTGCAAGCGTAGGGACCGGCGACGCCGGCAGCAACGAAGGCTAGGAAGCCGTCAGAGATGGAATTTTTCAAAAGTCCGAACATCGATTGGATGGGCAAGGCGAAGTATTTCGTCTTGCTTTCGTCGCTGCTGTTGCTCACGGGCCTGGTTGCCTGGCTGCACCAGGGCGGATTGCTCTACGGCATCGATTTCCGGGGCGGCACGTTGGTCTCGGTCCGCTTTGCCACCACGCCGCCCATAGCCAAGATTCGCGCGGGACTCGCGCAGCAAGGCCTGGGCGATAGCACGATTCAACGGAACTACGATCCTTCCGACGCGGCTTCGGTCAACGACGTATTGATCGGGATGAAGGAGACCGGCGGCGTGAGCCAGCGGCTGGACGCGGGGCGCGCGGCGATTCTGAAGGCGCTCTCGACCATATTCCCCGGCAAGCCGAGCATGCAGAACTTCAACGCGGCCACGCCGGAAGATCTGGCCGCTTTTCTGACGCAGCAGGATCCGCTGCACCTGGGCGTCGGGGCCGGCGCGCGCTACCAGCAACTGGCCGCGTCCCTGCTGCGCTATCGCGACTCCGACAGCGGCGGCATCGTGAAGTCGATCGGCGACCTGGCGAAGGCGCCGGGAGCGACGCCGGCCGTGGTAGCGAGCCTGGGAAAGGGATATTACGCGGGACCGTTCGTGATCCGCGACGTTCAGATCGTCGGGCCGCAAGTGGGCTCGCAGTTGCGCAAGCAGGCGGTTCTCGCGACGCTCTATGCGTTGGCGGGCATGTTGGTGTATATTGCGTTCCGCTTCGAATGGGTGTACGGAGCAGCAGCCGTCATTGCGGTGTTCCATGACGTGCTAATTACGCTGGGGTTTTTCTGCTTGTTTCACTACGAGATTTCATTGACGGTGATTGCCGCGCTGCTCACTCTGGTGGGCTATTCCATGAACGACACGATCGTCATCTTCGATCGCGTTCGCGAAAATCTGCGGCTGATGCGCCGCGAGCCGTTCTCGGATATTGTGAACCGTTCCATCAACCAGACTCTTTCTCGAACGATTTTGACGAGCGGGCTGACTTTCCTGGCGGTACTGGTCCTTTTTTTGCTGGGTGGAAGCGTGTTGCGTTCTTTCGCTTTTGCCATGGTGGTGGGAGTTATGGTAGGAACCTATTCCAGCTTCGGGATCGCCGCGCCCATTGTCGTGCTTTGGAGTCGATTCCGGGGCCAGAGGACGGCGGGTGGCGCGGCGCCTGGTTCCGGCGGTCGGCAGTCGAAAACACGCGCAAGCGTGGGGGAGCGGCGCTTGGCAGCAGCCGGAAGGAGGTAGGGCGTGTTTGACGAACTGGTAGTTTCGGGCAAAGATCGTCGCAAGACACACACGCGGTGGACGATCGCGGTTTCCTTGATCGGCCAGGTGGGCATTCTTGCGGTGCTGATTTTGATTCCGTTGATTTACACGCAGGCGCTTCCGACGGCGATGTTGACGACTTTGCTGGTGGCCCCGCCGCCGCCGCCGCCACCGCCGCCGCCGGCGCCGAAGACCGTGGTCGTGAAGCCGCCGCCGTCCTTCATTCAACACAACCAGATGGTGGCTCCCAAGGTGATCCCGAAAAGCATCACCGTGGTGAAGGATCAGCAGACGCCGAATATGGAAAACAGCGGCATCTATGGTGGCGTGGCCGGCGGTTCGGCCGGCGCCCTGGGGGGAATTCTCGGCAATTCCGGACCGGCGGCTCCGCCGCCGCCGCCCAAACCGAAGGTTCCGCAGATCATCCACGTCGGCGGTAACGTGCAGGCTGCCAAGCTGGTCAGCCAACCGATGCCCCAATATCCGGCGATTGCGAAGGCGGCGCGGATCCAGGGCACGGTCGTGCTGCACGCGATCATTGCCAAGGATGGTTCGATCGAGCAGTTGCAACTCATTTCTGGTCCACCGCTGTTGGTGCAGGCGGCGCTCAATGCAGTTCGTCAGTGGAGGTATCAACCGACGCTGCTGAACGGTCAGCCGGTGGAAGTCGATACGGTGATCAGAGTCGTGTTTACCTTGGGTGGGTAAGGGCCGATCGAAGGCTGCAAATCCGCCCCGGGGGATGGAATCTCTCGTTAGGATTGACGATAGGAGGAAATGATCCAATGGCAGCGAACCTCTCACTGGCGGGCCTCTGGCTGCTGCAGGCATCAGGCGGTTTTGACCTGCGCAGTATGTGGGCCTCGATGGGCGTACCGGCGAAACTCGTCGTGCTCGTGCTGTTCATCATGTCGATTTGGTCGATCGCGATCATGATCGATCGAGCATTGATGTACAGCGCGGCGAGGAAGCAATCGCGTTTATTCGTACAGCAGGTCGCGGCGGCGCTGAAGGAAAACAAACTGGACGAGGCGATCTCGATCGCGGAGAAGAACAAGAAGAGTCACATCGCGAAAGTCGTCGCCACCGGTCTGGCAGAATTCCAAGCGGCCACCACGCAGGTTCCCGAGGACGAAGTAATCGATGCTGCCAAGCGGGGTCTGGAACGCTCGGTGGCGATCGTGCACGCCGAGATGAAGCGGGGACTGGGCGGACTGGCGACGATCGGGGCCACGGCTCCTTTCGTGGGCCTGTTCGGAACGGTGCTCGGCATCATTCACGCCTTCCAGGGCATTCAAGCGGAGAAGGCGACCGGACTCTCGGCGGTGGCCGGCGGTATCGCCGAGGCGTTGGTAACGACGGCGCTCGGCCTTTTCGTGGCCGTGCCGGCGGTGTGGACGTACAATTATTTCAACGGCCGAGTCGAGGCTTTCGACGTGGAGATGGACAACTCTTCGATGGAGTTGATCAACTACTTCATCACGCGCCGGGCTTCGGTGAAAAAGAGCTAGCGACGAGGCGGGTGCAAAATGGCGTATAAGCCAAGAGCCGGCGCTACCATGTCGGAACCGAACGTGGTTCCGATGACCGACGTGATGTTGGTGCTGCTGATCATCATGATGGTCATCACACCGATGCTGCAGAAGGGCATGTCGGTCGATCTAGCCAAGACCAACAATCCGGTCAAGATGCCCGACGCGAACAAGGACGATGCGATCATCGTGTCGGTCGCTCGCGACGGGTCGATTTACTTGAAGTCGAAGAGGATCGACATCAGCCAGCTGACTTCAGATGTGCAAAGCGCGGTCCAGAATCGGCTCAACAAGGTGGTCTTCATCAAGAGCGACCAGCGGGCCAAGTACGGCGCTGTCGTCCAGGCGGTGGACGATATCCGGGCGGCCGGCGTCGAGCAATTGGGGTTGATCACGCAGAAGAGCCCAAGGACGTTGACCGGCGGACCGAACCTGGGTGGCTAACACCCGCAGAACGGTAGAGACCGAACCGGGCAGGAGGGTGGCAGAATGGGCATGCAGGTAGGCGAAAACAAGGGGTCGATGAAAGACCCGAACGTGGTTCCCTTGATCGATGTCCTCCTGGTGCTGATCATCATCTTCATGGCGATCACGCCGACGACGCCGGTGGGGCTCAACGCGCAGGTTCCTCAACCGACGCCGCCCAATCAAAAGGTGAATCAGCAACTGAATCAAAGGACCATCGTGGTGCAGGTGGCGGCGGACGGCAGCTTGAAGATCAATCAGAATCCGGTTACCTGGGACCAGCTCGGGACGCAGTTGACGAATGTGTTCAAGGAGCGAGCTCCGGGTGACCGGGTGGCGTTCGTCAAGGGCGACGACAATGTGGAATTCGCCTACGTCGCCCGGGCGATCGACATCATGCACGATTCCGATATCGAGAAGGTCGGGCTCATCACCAAGAAGATGGAAGAAGGCCAGTAGCCGGCTTGCGGCGGTCGGCTTGGCGCCGGGTGAGCTTGCCGATGGGAGGAGCGGGGATGCGTTGCCTTGAGGGTGCGTGGAAGACAGGAATCGTGGTGGCGCTGGCGGTCGGTCTGGCCGGCGTTGCCGGATGCAACAAGCTACGGGCTCGCGATCTTTTGAATCAGGGCGTGCAGGCTTATAAAGTCGCGCAATTCGACCGAGCGGAAGAGGATTTCAGGCAGGCCGCGAGCCTTGATCCCACACTGAAAATCGCCCGGATCTATCTGGCGACTGCCTATGCGAGCCAGTTTGTGCCAGGTTCTCCTGCTCCGGACAACCTGCAGTATGGCCAGGAGGCGATCGCTCAGTTCAAGAAAGTTCTCGATTCCGATCCGAAGAATCTATCGGCGATCGACGGAATTGGCTCGATGCTTTTCAACATGGGCACGACGCCTTTCAACGAGACCATGTTGCAAGAATCGAAGAATTATCACGAAAAACATATCCAGCTGCAACCGGATGCCGCCCAGCCACATTACTGGGTCGGCGTGATCGACTGGACGCTGGCGTTCCACGCCAACCGGGCTTTGCGCGAGGATTACAACAGCCACGTCAAGAGGCAAAAGGATGCCATCACCTTCAGCGATCCGCTGCCTGCAAAACTCCGCGACCAGTTTTCGTCAGATTACGGTCAGATCGTCGACGAAGGCATCGCCCAGGTGAATAAAGCGATCCAGTTGCGCCCGGATTACGCCGATGCGATGGCCTATCTCAACCTGCTCTACCGGCAGAAGGCCGATATGGCCACTTCGAGCCAAGAGCGGGCCGACCTGCTGAAGCAGGCTGACGATTTGGTCAATGAGGTGAATGAAATCAAGCAGAAGGAAGCCTCCGCCCCGAAGTCCAAGAGCTAGGCTAGACGGGTTCCGGCTGGCCTGGGTTCAACCGGGTCAGCCGGCATTTCTTCTGTTCTCTTCAGTTGATCGAACGCCGAGCCATCATGTCCAGCGAAGCCAAACCCCTCAGCAGCGCCGCGCGCCGCACTCTCGACCTGCGCTTCATCGAACTACTCGATAAGGTCCGGCAGATTCGGCCGAACGAGGATCTCGACCTGCTGCGCAAGGCCTACGACTTCGCCGCTGAGCAGCACTCCGAACAACAACGGGAATCCGGCGAGCCCTACCTTACCCACCCGCTCGCCGTCGCTCACCTGCTGGCCGACATGCGGCTCGACGTGGCGACGCTTTGCGCGGCGTTGCTGCACGATATTGTCGAGGACACCAAAATCCCCACGGCCCGGATTGCCGAACAGTTTGGAGAGGAGGTCGCCCGGCTGGTGGAAGGGGCGACGAAGATCAGCCGGCTGGATCTGATCGCGCCGGAAGCTCGCCAGGCGGAAAACGTCCGGAAGATGCTGCTGGCGATGGTGAACGACGTGCGCGTCGTGCTCATCAAATTGGCGGACCGGTTGCACAACATGCGCACGCTCGATTACTTGCCGACCGAACGCCAGGAGCGTATTTCCCGCGAAACGCTGGCCATTTACGCCCCCATCGCCCACCGGCTCGGCATGGGCGCGATGCGCGGGGAGCTCGAGGACCTGGCCTTCAGCTATCTCGAGCCCCAGGCGTACATCGATTTGCGGAACCGGGTGGAATCGAAGCGGAAGTTCTACGAGAAATTCTTGGGGGAAGTGCAGGATCAGATTCGCAAGACCCTCGAGGAAAACGGCATCTCGGCGGAAGTCGAGGGCCGGATCAAGCGCCTCTATTCGATCCACCAGAAGAGTCAGCGCCAGCAGCGCACTCTCGACCAGATCTACGACCTGCTCGCCGTGCGCATCATCACCGATTCCGTCCGGAACTGCTATGCCGCTCTGGGCGTGATCCACCAGATCTGGCCGCCGGTGCCGGGCCGCTTCAAGGATTACATCGCCATGCCGCGGCCGAACCTCTATCAGTCGCTCCACAGCACGGTGATTCGCGGCGGGCAGCTCCTCGAAGTGCAGATCCGGACCCAGGATATGCACCGGATCGCCGAATATGGCGTCTGCGCGCACTGGCGTTATAAGGAAGGAGCTAGCGGCCCGGTTTCCGAGCGCGACGAACAGCGGATTGCCTGGCTTCGCCAGTTGATCGAGTGGGTTCAGGAGATGGAGGAGCCGAGCGAGTTCCTGGCCACGCTGAGCGTCGATCTCTATCCGGAGGAGGTCTATACCTTTACGCCGAAGGGCCTCGTGGTCGTCCTGCCGCGCGGGGGGACGCCGATCGATTTCGCCTACGCCATTCACACCGAGGTGGGCCACGAGTGTATAGGCGCCAAGGTGAATTCACAGATCGTTCCGCTCCGGCACGCGTTGTCCAATGGCGATGTGGTCGAGATTCTCACGCAGAAGGGGCACGGCCCGAGCCGCGACTGGCTCAGTTTCGTGCACACCTCCCGCGCCCGAAGCAAGATCCGGCAGTGGATCAACCTCCAGGAAAGCCGCCGCGCCACCGAAGTTGGCCGGCGCCTGCTCGAAAAGGAGGCGCGCGAACACGGCCGCAGCTTAAAGAAGCTGGAAGCGGAATTGACGAAGGTCGCGTCCGATTATGGATGCAGCAGCACCGACGATCTCTGTGCCAGTATCGGATACGGCAATCTGGCGGCGCGCCAGGTGCTCGCCAAAGTCATCGGTGAGCCGCTCGCCGAGAAACAGCCGACGGAAACTCCCAAGCTGGCTTCGGCGGTGAAACGAATGCTCGGCATGCACGAGCCGGTGATCCTGGTTCGCGGCCAGGACGACGTGCTCGTCTTCCGGGCCTCCTGCTGCAATCCGATCCCCGGCGACGAGATCATCGGCTACATCACGCGCGGCCGCGGGGTGGCGGTCCATCATGCCAGTTGCCCGAACGTGCAGAATCTGCTGTACGAAACCGAACGCCGCATCCCGGTCGAATGGGCGTCGCAGGCGGGAGGCACGTATTCGGTCCGCTTGCGCGTGTATGCCGAGGACAAGCCCGGGGTCCTGGCCGGCATCACCGCCTCGATCAGCGAAGCGGAGGCCAATATCCGCTCGCTCGAAAGCGCCAGCGACGACCTGCGCGCTCGGATCGAGATACTGCTCGATCTGACCGACCACAAGCAGATGGATCGCATTGTGGCTTCGATCCGGCGTGTTCCGGGAATTTTCGACGTGGAGCGAGTCTACAACGTCTGAGGCGGGAAGGGGGGCGGGATTGCGCAGGACCCTCTGGCTTGCCAACCATCCTTGCCTGGGACCTGGGCCGCTTTGGAAGGATTTCGAGCCCGATTCCTCGGCAAATCGGGCTCGAATCGACGTTTGGTCTTCGCGGGAAGACCGGACACCCGAACCGGGAGGCAGACAACACCCACTAGTCGGGGGACTGGCCCACTTCTACTTCTTGTCTTTCTTCGCGAACGTGCGAATGTAGTTCACCAGTTCCCACCGCTGTTTTTCCGGGAGCGCGTCCCACGCCGGCATTGGTGAATTCCCCTGGGTCATTTTCCAGAAAAGCCCGCCGTCGGTGTCCATGCTCATCAGTTTCGCATCGGCGAAGTCCGCAGGCTTTGGGGAAAGTCCGGCTGCCACCGGGCCGTCGCCCTTGCCATTATTTCCGTGGCACATGGCGCAATTTGCTTCGAACAACTGCTTCGCAGCGGCTAGCCCCGCTTTCGTCACGGGCACGGGATTCTTTACTTTTTCGGCGGCAGCGGGCGCCTTCCAACTGGCCGCGCCTCCGGCTTGACCGGCAGCGGCTACCCCGACTCCCAAAAAGACCATCGCTGCGAACAGCGAACACAGCTTCAAAGCACTGCTGAAACTCACGGAACTAGATCCGTTGCTCCCTCTGATCACGTCTAGCCTCCCTCCTGAGATTTGCGAGTACCATCAAAGCGCAAAGTGAGTCCCTTCGTCCGGGGCCGCTCCGCACTGCACAACACGCTTTCCCTTATCAGGCCACGATCTTGTCTATCTCTCCCCGCTGCCAACCCTCTCTATCCAATCGGCAGGCGGATGGCGACGAATTCAAAGTCTTACGGCCTTGCTCGGCGATTCCATGTCAGCCTTACATTATATACGAACGGAAATGCGGGCCATAGCCGCCGACACGCCTCGATATTGCCTTCCTCCGTTCGGGTCTTCTACTCGGCCCCACCTTCCCTGTAAAGGGCAGCCGGTCGGGGGGTCGGATCTATCTAGAATTCCCTTTTCCTGTCGAGCTTCCGGATTCCGGTAATCAATTCGTGGGCGGTGTGGTAGAGGGGAGAAAGGGGATGCGCGTCGTAGGCCAAGTCGTCTTCCTTCGCTTCGGCCGACAACTTGACGTCATGGCTGAACAGGAAAAAGCGGGCATGTTCCCGGCGGGGAAGGGGGTATTTGGTGGTGAAATCGCAATATTCGAGAAATCGTGGGGCGGTTTCGAGCAGGGTTCGCGATGCGTGCTGCAGGCGCTCGTGAGACCCTAGGCCAATCATTCCGCCTCCATTGCTGAAATACAGGCTCACGGTTCCATCGGCCAAAGCGACCAGGCTCGCCACGGTTTCGGGGTATCCGGTCTCGAGCACAAAACCCCAGACACCATGCTCGCCGGCCTCATCGATGATGCCAATCGCATCGGGCGTAGCCGCAAATACGGCATCCCGCAACAAGACGTAATTTTCGGCAAGCTTATAATCCCGCCCGGCAGCCGTGGTTCCGAGCAGGCGCGTCAATAAGGAAACAGTCTGTGTCATGATCTTCTCCGTGCCACGTTTTAGCACAGATCGCATATTTACTGTTCAGTATACATGGGGCGGTTTCCCAAAAGGATAATCCGCCACTAAAGTGCCTACTTTCGGCCGCCGCCGAAACTTCTCCCGGGCCCCCAGGCTCTGCCGCTCCGCCGCCCTTCTTGGGAGACAGGACGATTCAGCCGCTGAGTTCTTCGAACTCGCGGCGCCAATCCAGCCGGTCGACGAGCGAGGGATTGTCCCTCCAACCGGGCTGGACCTTAACGAAGATCTCTAGGTAGATTTTCGTCCCGAGCAAATGTTCCAGGTCCAGGCGGGCTTGCGTGCCGATTTTCTTCATCATCGCGCCGCCTTTGCCGATCAGAATGCCCTTTTGTCCTTCCCGCTCGACCAGGATCGTTGCATAGATGTGGATCATGCGGCCCGATTCCACGAAGCGATCGATGGCGACGCCGATACTGTAGGGAACTTCCTGCTCGGTCAGTGCGAGGGCTTTTTCCCGCACCAGTTCGGCCGCCAGGAAACGTTCGGGCTGGTCGGTGAACTGATCGGCGGGGAAATAGGGAGGGCCTTCGGGCAGATAACGGACCAATTCCCCGGCGAGAACGCCTATGCCTTGGCCCGTCAGCGCGGAAATCGGGATGATTTCCGCCCAGTCGTGCTCGCGCCGGTACGCATCGATCAACGGCAGCAGGCGCGGCTTCTCGGTGCGGTCAATTTTGTTCAGCAGAAGGAAAGCCGGGCCGGAGAAGCGGCGGGCTCTCTCGATCGGGAAGCGGTCCTCGCGGCCGAACGGGCGCGTCGCATCGGCGATCACCGCCAACAGGTCGACGCCTTCGGTTCCCTTTTCGATTTCTTCGAGCATGTGCCGCCCGAGGGAATTTGAAGGGCGATGCAGCCCGGGAGTGTCCACAAGCACGATCTGCGCGCCGGGCCGATGAACGATCCCGACGATCCGGTTCCGGGTAGTCTGCGGTTTGGTGGAAACGATGGCGATTTTATGGCCGACCAACTGGTTCACCAGCGTGGATTTGCCGGCGTTGGGCAGGCCGATGATGGCGACAAAGCCCGAATGGAACGGTGCGCTCGATTCCGGCTTCAACTCAGAAGCCGGCTCCGGGGCCGCGTGGATCTGATCTGCGTCGATGGCCGCCGGCGTGGCCGGCGCGACCGGTTCGGTTGCCGGACCTTTTCTTTCGGCCTGTTTCTTCCTCGATCGGCGCGGTGGCATTCCCACAGTGTAGCAAGCCGGGAAGATCGACTGGCAAGATAGCTACCGCAAGCGATCCGGTCGCCCCGGCCGCCGCCGGGCGGCCGCCTGTTTTCAGGCGGCGCCGGCGGACGAGTTGGGGACCGCCTGCAGGCGGCGCGCGCGCAGACGCAGCACCTTACGCTGATTGGCTTCGAGGATCTCGAAGCGCAAACCCCCGATGTCGACGACCTCACCCGGTTTGGGAACGTGTCCGGCCAAATGATTGAGCAGGCCGGCGATGGTGGTCGCGTCGCCCGAACGTTCGGGATCGAACTCGACCGAGAGCAATTGTTCGAGTTTGTCGATGGGGACGCTGCCGCGCAGCAGCAAGCTGCCCGGAGCCTCGCGGACGACGTCGGGAACCTTCTCGTGGTCTATTTCCCCGATTTCGCCGACGATCTGTTCGACCAGGTCCTCGACCGTCACCACCCCCGCCACGAGGCCGTACTCGTCGATGACGATAGCCATCTGCTGGTGTTTTAGCTGCATTTCCCGTAGCAATTCGGAGCCGAATTTCGATTCGGGCACCATCAGCACGGGCTGCACGAGCTCCCGCACGGTGCGCCGGGCCGCGTCCCGCTCGGGGACTTCCATCACGTCATGGCTGTAGGAGATGCCGATCATGTCGTCGAGGGTGTTTTCGAACACCGGGACGCGGGAAAATTTCGTCTCGACCATCAACCGGCGAAGCTGTTCGATCATCGCGCTGGCGGAAACGGCGACGATATCGGGGCGCGGCGTCATCATGTCCTTGACGCGCTTGTCGCCGAACTCGACCACCTGCTCGATCAGACGGGCTTCGTCTTTTTCCAGCAGACCCTCTTCCCGTGCCGCTTCCACCAGAGCTTCGATGGCCTGATCCTGATACGTCTCCGCGCCCGGCTCGTGTTCCTCCTTCAACTCCGCCAGAAGTTTTCCCAGGGAAACCACGGTTTCCAGGGGGCTGGCGATCACAAAGCAGGCGCGGATCGTGGGTACCAGCGGCAGCAGCCAGCGCGTTCCCGAGCGCGCCAGCAGAAACGACGGCACGAAGTGCAGTCCCACGACGATTTCGGTGCCGATGATGAAAACCAGTTCCAGCACCGCTCGCCAAACCACCGGCTCCCGCCGCACCACCGCGACCAGCGTGACCGCCAGCAAGGCCGCCAGCCACAGGTGCGTTACCAGGCCCGCCAGAGACGCGGCGGTGCGCCGCTCGAAACCGAGTCGCGGCTCGACCGTAGCCTCGAAGGCATCCAGCTGCTCCCGCAGCCGGCCGCTCACGACGCGCTCGAGTTCCCGATAGACGCGGTCGAGGTAGGCGAAGATCGAAACGATCACGATCAACGCCACCACGGCGAGCGTCCACAGCCAAGTGATCATGATCGAGTCAGACCCAGCCGGCGGCGCAGGCGCCGTTCGATCCGGTCCATCTCCCCGTCGTCGGTTTCATGGTCGTAGCCGAGAAGGTGCAGCACGCCATGCAAAATCAAGATGCGGAGTTCCTCTTCGAGAGGGCGGCCCAGGCGTCGCGCGTTCCGCCGGGCGACGGCCGGTGCGATGGCCACATCGCCCAAGTAACCGCCCGAATCGGCGATGGCGGCCGGCGGCGAGCTCCGCTTCGCCCTGGCCGGCTGCCCGGAATGGCCGCTTGGCTTCCCATTTTGCTTCGCCTGGCGGCGCGCGCGCATGCGGCGTTCGTCCTGGGCCGGGAACGAGAGTACATCGGTCGGACCGCGCTTGCCGCGATAGGCGCGATTCCATCGCGCGATCCGGGCTTCGGAAACCAGGCAAACGGCCAGGGAATCCTCCGGCAGGTGGAGGCTCTGTCGCGCTTGCTGCCAGAAGCGTTCGAGAGAAGCGAGCGAGACGCCAACACTGCGCTGACGATTCAGGATCATGGCTTTGTCCGGTGCGCCCGGCGCCTGCCTACGCCGCTGGCCCGCGTCGCGAGACGTGCGGCGCGGCGCCCGGCGCCTGCTTGGTTTCGAACTCTTCATAGGCGCGAATGATGCGCTGGACCAGGTTGTGGCGAACGACGTCTCGCTCGGTGAAGTGAACCTGGGCGATGCCTTCGACATGGCCGACGATCTCGATCGCATCCACCAGACCCGACCGGCGGTCGGAAGGCAGATCGATTTGCGTGACGTCGCCCGTGATGACCGCCTTTGAATTGAAGCCGAGGCGAGTCAGGAACATTTTCATCTGCTCGCTGGTGGAATTCTGGGCCTCGTCCAGAATCACGAAGGAATCGTTCAGCGTGCGGCCGCGCATGAAAGCCAGCGGCGCCACCTCGATAATTCCTCGTTCCAGATAGCGCTCGAGCTTGTCGGCGTCGAGCATGTCGTAGAGCGCGTCGTAGAGGGGACGCATGTAGGGATCGACCTTTTCCTGAATGGTTCCGGGCAGGAAGCCCAGCCGCTCACCCGCCTCGACGGCCGGACGCACCAGGATGATCCGATTGACCTGCTTGGTGAGCAGCGCCGAGACGGCCATCGCCACGGCCAAATAGGTCTTACCGGTGCCGCCGGGGCCGATGGCGAATACCATGTCGTACTTCTCCATCAAGTCCATGTACCGGCGCTGATTCGAACTGCGGGCCGTCACCGATTTCTTGCCGAAGACCCGCGGCCGCGGCGGCGCCAGGATGCTGCGAAGCGCGACGTCCCGGTCGGCCAGGGCGAGCCGGAGCGCCGCCTTGACTTCGCCGTAATCGAAAGCTCGCCCTTCGCGAATCAGTTCGTTGTACTCGTCGAGGATATGCACGGCGCGGTCCACCGCGTCCGCCTCGCCTTCGATTTCGAGCTGATTGTCGCGCAGGGTTGTGGTTACCTTGAGCACCGATTCCAGCAGCTTCAGGTTCTCGTCGCGAGTTCCGAAGAGCTGCTCGATGCCGCCGGCCAAGGGGGCGCTCAATTTCATGGAGCTGGGGTGCTGCGGGGAAGGACTCGCATCTCTATTTCTTCTTTAGCCTAACCTCTTCGTGCCCCTGGGGTCAAGACGCCGTACTGGCTGGAATTAGAAAGGGATTCCGGTGACGGCGGCAGCAAGGGCGCCAGGCGGCGGCCAGGACGCATCGCCGGCGAGCTGGCCCCTGGTGGTGGAAGGAGAAAGCTGGGGTACGGAAGATACGGCTTTTCTCTTCGTAGCCGCGTTCCTGCTCCCGGCGTGCCCAAAATATTTTCACGGCGAACCTCGCTACACTCGCGCAGGTGATCGATCCCTTGCGCCCCGGCGTTTCGCAGCAAGACAGAGCGTGAATTGTTTGTTTGAGGTGTGGAAGGAAGTACTGAAAGTACTGTACGGTACATAGAATTATACTGGCTGAATAATATATAAGGAGTTTTTATTAACATAGTTGACAATCTGCATTGCTGTGCATATAGTGCCTCTGCTTACCTTACATCTATTTCTTGCGCATTTTTGTTACGATGCATTCAACTTTAGTTATCGCGCCGAACAAGTTTTTCATCGACTCGCTGGCTCACCTTATCGGAAAGCAAAGAGAGTTGCAGCTCCTGAGTGCGGGCGAATTCTTGCCGGGCATGGTAGAGCGTATATCCGAATGCGCACCCGACATCGTGGTCCTGATTCCCGCATGGCACGACACGCAGTTCCAGGTCACACGGGCCATTCACGAAGCCTCGTCGAGCACGAAGATTTTGATGATCGGCATGGAGGACGACCCGGCGATCTTCCTGAAGGCGGCGCGGGCCGGGGCGGTGGGTTACCTGCTGAAAGAAGCCTCGTCCGAGCAGATCGTGACGGCCATCTCCCATCTGACTCGCGAAGCCTTCCTGTGTCCCGAGCACCTGCTCCGCACCCTGTTCGATTTTGCCGCCCGGCATCCTGAATTAGGCCCCTCGACAAACGCAAACAACTGGCACGATCTCACGCATCGGGAAAACCAATTGCTTTCATTGGTCTCGGAAGGACTCACCAATAAAGAAATCGCGGGCCGGTTGAATCTCTCCGAGCATACGGTCAAGAATCACATGCACAGCATCTTGCGCAAGACCGGCGCCAGGACTCGCGTCGGCCTGACGCACCAGCATCGTTCCCAGCACGTCTGACAGATTTTATTTTCCCCCCTGCTCGATCCTGATCCTCCCACACGCACCGGTTCTGCTTCCTTACGGATTCACCCCTCTGCCTGGGAAAACGGGTTTTTCTGAAGATGAGGACCGTACCAGGCCGGGCCGCCGCACTAGGAAACTGTTCTCAGGAGAAGCGATTCAACGAATATTCGGGTCGAAATCGCATCGTCCTGAGCCTTGCAGGCGACATCTGATGAGGTAGACGATGCGGGTGTGTCCAAAACAATTCGGGTGGTGATCGCCAATTCCGCGAGGGCCATGCGAGACATGCTGTTCGATGCGGTCCGCAACGAGCCGCATTTCGCCGTGGTGGCCGAGGTGTCCGATGGAGTTTCGATTGCATCGATTTGTGAATTGGAGCGTGCCGACTGCGTTGTCGTTCCTCTCGAAGATGGCCGCGCGCCCATTCGACTGTGCAAGGAGATTTTGAAAAAGCGCCCGGACATGAAAGTAATTGCCGTTGCCGCGGCGGCAGAAATTTCGGCTCTATGTTGGTGGTCCGATGGCGGCGTGCGCTGCGCCTATATGAAATCGTCTCGAGACAACCTCGTGAAAGCGCTCAGCGGCCCGGCTTGTTGAGGCGGACGGAGTCGGGATCACAGCCCTGTAGCATGTGCGGCAGGGAACGGGACGGGCGAATACCGAAGGACCGAACGAGGGATGATCGCGGAGGGAAGGGCATGGACGGGAAAGGATCTCTTCTGCTCGTTTGCTGCGCGTGGGTGGCATTTCAGCCCGCGCTGCGCGCTGCGCCCCCGCCGGCGATCGGCACGGTGATCGGCAGGGGCGAAATCCGCGTCAATGGCGTGTCCGTTCCGAGTGGAGCGGTTCTCTGCAGCGGGGACCGGATCGTTACGAGTTCTGCGGGCGCGGCCGCCGTTTATCTGATCGGCGGAGAAAAACTCGCGCTGAGCGCGGCCACCGTCACCCGGGTCGGGGCAAACGGCAAGGGATTTATCGTGCGCCTGGATCGCGGAAGGGTCGCGGCGATTGGGGGAAAAGATAGCGCGATTGTCGTGCGGGCGAACGGAATTAGCGTCGAATCCAAACAGGCCGGCGGATCCTACCAAGCCGCCTGGACCGGCGGTTCGCTCGAGGTGCTGGGCCGCAGCGGTGTGACTTTGGTGAGCGGAGCGAACCGAACCGTCGCCGTGAGCGCGGGGAGCTTGATGAAAGCCTCCGTGGTTCGGGGAAAGTCGCCGGCAAAACGCGGCAAGATTCTACTCATCACGCTGATTGCGGCGGCTGGGGCCGGCGTCGGCGCAGGATTAGCCCTCACGGCGCCCGGCCCGAGTTGCGTTTCCGCAAGCGAATTGACCTGTCCGTAGAGGGAGCCGAGAGCCGTTCCGTTTGGACAAACGGAGCGGCGGCATTTTCCTGCGCGGAGGGAAAAGAATTTGTAGTCCCTCCGGGGTAAATCGCAAGACCGGGTTCGGGATTCAGATCTCTGGGACTCACAGGGCGGAGCTTTATGCGATTCATCACCGACAGAACCATCGGCGAAGATGCAAGGCCCGATGCGGCATGGTACGCGCTTTGCACCCGCCATCAGCATGAAAAAAACGTTGCCGGCTCGCTTTCGTCAAGGGGCTTTGAAGTCTTCTTGCCGCTCCATGAAGAAATTCGGAGTTGGAGCGACCGGCGGAAACGGCTCCATCTTCCTCTATTTTCCTGCTACGTATTTGTGCGGTCGAGCTTGGACCGGAAAATGGACATTCTGGTCACATCGGGCGTTCACGCGTTTGTGAGCTTCGACGGCAATCCGGCCCCTATTCCGCATTCGGAAATAGAGGATTTGCGCCGGGTCATTCAAGCCGCCAGGATCGAACCCCATCCTTTTCTCCGATATGGAGATTGGGTAAGGGTCAAGTCGGGGCCCTTCGAGGGCATCGAGGGCTTTCTCGTGCGGCGGAAGCGGCAGGCGAGGCTGGTATTGTCGGTGGAAATGCTCGAGAAATCGGTCGCCATGGAAATTGATGCCGTCCTGACGGAACGGATTTGGCGATCGAACTTCGCGCGCAAAACCGGATCCATGGCATGCTCGGCCGGAGAGTTCGGAACAGCCGGTTAATTCACGGAAAACAATCATGTCGTGCCATGCCAAGCCGGCCAGGCGGAACGCGTTGCCGCCTTTCCCCGTCGTCCTGCTGGGCATTGCTACCCTGGCTCTGGGAATGCCTTTGCTAGGCCGGCCGGCCCCCCGGCGAGCGCAGGATCGGCCAGTTTCGCGATCGCCGGCCCGGTTGCCGAAGGAGCCGGGCGCCAAGGCGGCAAACCCGGCCGCCGGCGCGTTGCCGCTGGCGGAATACACGATCGGCCCCGGGGATCTCTTGAACGTCTATGTCGTGGCCGTCCCCGAGTTGTCGCGAAACTACCGGGTGAGTCCTGGCGGCCGAATCACGCTGCCGATGCTCGATCATCCGGTCATGGCGCAAGGGCTTACGCCGGACGAGTTGTCGGAAGCGATCGGCCAGGCGCTGCGCCGGCAAGGCCTGATCTCCCATCCCGACGTTCTGGTCAGCGTAGAGTCCTCGCCCGGCAATTCCATCGCCGTGACCGGTTCGGTTGTCAAACCGGGCGTTTACCCCGTCTTCGGCTCAACGACCATCATTGCTATCCTGTCGCGGGCGGGCGGGCTATCGCCCGATGCGGGAAGCACGGCGGTGGTTCATCGCGGGCCGCGGGCCATGCATTTGCTCGAAGCCTCCGGCGCGGCCGGCACGCTGAACCCTCCGCCCCAGCGGGCCCGAATCGTCAAAGTTCCGATCCGGCATCTGTTCGAGAGCGGCGATGAACCGCAAGATTTGCTGCTCTATCCCGGCGACGATATCGACGTGCCTCGAGCGGGCGTGGTTTACGTGGTGGGCGCGGTCAACCGGGCCGGTGGATTCGCTTTGACCGGCGAGCAGAACCAGCTCACCGTTCTGCAAGCGATCGCGCTGGCCGGCAACGTCACCCGCACGGCCGTGCTCAAGGATGCCTGGATCATCCGCCCGAATCCCCGCAACTCCGCCGGCCGCCAGCAAATCCGGGTGAATTTGAAGGAAATCTTGTCCGGGAAAGCGCCCGATCGAGGGCTCGGCTCCGGCGACATCCTGTTCATCCCCGACAGCACGGGCAAGCAGGTGCTCGCCCGTGCCTTGGCGGCGATCACTAGCGTGGCGATCTACCGCGTGCCGCTCTGAACGGAAATTCCATCGTGTGCTTTTCCCGGCCAATAGCGAACGATTCCCCAATCCAGATTCCGCGTCGCGAGCCGAATCGAATCCGGGTTAGCAATGAGTAGCGATCAACCCAGCTCCACCCGTCATGACTTGCCGGCGCCGGTAGCGCCGCTTGGCTGCCGCACGGTGGACATCAGCCTTTCCGGCGGCGAGCTTTTTTCGCTCCACGCCTGCCGCCAGATATTGCGCCATCGCCGCGCCACGATCCTCTCTGTCACGGTGATCATCACGGTTTTGGCGGCCTGCTACGCTTTCAAGACCAAGCCCGTTTACCGGTCGACGGCGACGATCGAAGTGGACGCTGACCATGCGCCTCTGACGCAAATCAACGATCCGCCCAGCCCGGCGGCCGCCGTGAGCGACGGCTACCTGCAAACACAGGTGGACATCCTGAAGAGCCAATCTCTCGCCTGGCGGACGATCGCGCAGCTCCGGCTCGACAAGAGGGCCGAATTCGAGCCTCGCGGCCGGGCATCCGGCGGAGCAACTCTGCAGAATGCCCGAAGCCGGCGCAGCCGAATCCTGGCGGCGTTCGAAAGGCAACTGCAAGTTCGCCTGGCGCCGGGAAGCCGCATCGTTCGGGTGAGTTTTGAAGACGCCGATCCGGACCTGGCCCGGCGGATTCCCAACGCGCTGGTCGACCAGTATCTCGAATACAACTTCACGGCCAACTACGAGTCGACGCACCAAGTGTCGGATTGGATGGCGAAGGAACTCGGCGGCCTCAAAAAGCAAGTGGTGACCTCGCAGCAGGCCCTGGTCAACTATGAAAAGCGAAACGGCGTGGCAGACCTCTCGAATCAGGGCAATCTCCCGCAGGGAACCCTGGACGACTTGAGCCGGGAGTTGACGGCGGCGCAAACCGAGCTGGCCGCCAAGAAAGCCTTGTATGACGCCGTGAGACGCAATCCCTCGGCTGCCGGTTTGCTGACGCGAGACTCGCTGCTGTCGAGCTTGCAAGGCAAATACGGCGACCTGGCCACCGAATACGCCAAAGCGCTGGCCGAATACGGCCCGGCATTCTACAAAGTCGTCCGGATTCGCAAACAGATCGACGAGGTCAAACTGCTCATGAACCAGGAACAGAAGCGTGAGCAGGCTCAGGTCCAGGCCAATTACCGCGCAGCCAGCCAACGCGTGGCCATCCTCTCACGCACCGTGAGCCGGCAGAGGGCGGAAGTCGAAAAATTCAATGAGTTGCAGATTCCCTTCAATATCTTGAAAAACGACTATCAGACCAATCAGCATCTGTACGAAAGTTTGCTGCAGCGTCTCAAGGACGCCGAGATCTCGGCCGGGCTCAGAGCGACGAACGTCCATGTGCTCGACCGGGCTCTCTATCCCGTCTCCCCCGTGCGGCCGGAAAAAACCTTGGATATAGCGGCGGGTTTGTTGTCGGGGCTGCTCGTTGGCCTGACGTTGGCTTTCGTTCAGGAAGGCCTCGACACTTCGGTGAAACGGCCGGAAGAGCTGGAAAGCGTCATTGGCGCGCCGGTCTTAGCCGTCATTCCCGAGGCCGGAAGTCTTCCGGGCGGGCGTGCGTGGCCCGAGCGGCGTGCCGAGCGGCGAATGGTCGAACGGTGCGTGCTGCAGATGCCCAACTCTCCGATTGCCGAGGCGTACCGCACGCTGCGAACGTCGCTTTTGCTGGCCTCCGCGGCGGGACCGCCGCAGGTTCTGCTGTTCACGAGCACCGAGCCCCGGGAAGGGAAAACCTCCACGTGCGTGAATCTGGCGCTGTCGCTTGCCCAACTGAACCGGCGTGTGCTTCTGATCGACGGGGATTTGCGCCGCGGCCGGATCCAAAGCGTATTGCGGCTTCCCCGCGCCGCGGGCCTGAGCGATGTGCTCGCCGGCGGCGCGCCGCCCGGGACGGTCCTCTCGCAAGTGGAAGAAGCGCCGAACCTGTGGGTGCTTTCCTCGGGCCCGCGGGCATCCTCCCCGGCCGATCTGCTGTCGTCGCCGATGATGGAACAGATGATCGGGGATTTTCGCCGGCGCTTTGAATTCGTGCTCATCGATTCTCCGCCTCTTTTGCTGGTTGCCGACCCGACCATCCTCTCCAAATTCGCGGACGGGATCGTTCTGGTCACTTCCAGTGAAACCACGACCCGCAAAGCGGTCTCGCGAGCCTTGCGAATTCTCGAAACAGCGGGCGAGAAGCTGCTCGGCGCGGTGGTCAATCGAGTCGATGCCCGCCGCGGCAGCGACTACGACTATTACCGCCATCATCACCATTACTACGTGCAAGAGGCTGCATGCGCCGCTGCGGTTCCCGATCGGCCCGGTGGCGGGCAAGATTGTTAGGTTCTTTCGTCATCCCCGCACTTTTCCGCTCCCGTGTCCGGCTCGCCATGAAAGGACGATTTTTCCAGTCGGGGTGGATCGCCTATCCGCTTCGCAAGCCCTTCGGCCACGCTCTTTTTGCGCTGGCAATCGCCTTGGCGGTGTTGCCGGCGGGATACGAGGCCGTGAGAATCGGCGCGGCGTCCATGCTGGGCGCTCTGGGGAAACCGGCCGACATCCGGCTGGCAATGGCTTTCGATCCCGCAGATCCCGCGCTCGATGAACGAATGGGACGCATCGGCCAGACCGCGCTCGAGGCGAGTCCGGCGGAATCGGTTCCCTGGTTCCGCAAAGCGGCTGCTCTCGAACCCGGCAATGGCTGGTATTGGGAGAGTCTGGGGCTGGCCTGTGAGTTCGCGGGCGAGCGGCGCTGCGCGACAAGCGCTTTTTCCCGCGCCCTCTCTCTCGATCCGATGGCCCCGCGCGCCCTGTGGCTGGCGGCAAACCACGAGCTGCTGATCGGCTCGGACGCTGAGGCCCTTTCTCACTTTCGCCGCCTGCTCGCCATGGACTCCGGATACGCCGAGGCGGTTTTTGCCGTTTGTCTGCGCGCGTATGGCAATCCGCAGTTGATGGCCGCGCGCATTTTGCCGGCCAGCTCGTCCCCTGCCTTGAAACTGGCCTTTGTGAATTTCCTGGCGCGGCGCAGCGATTTTCAGCCGGCCGATCGATTCTGGTCCGGGCTGGCGTCCGGTCATGCGCGCTTCGATTTTTCCTTGGCCGATCCGTATCTGGAAAAACTGATCTCCTCGGGCCGCATCGCGCAGGCGGCGCGGGTCTGGCGGGATCTTCGGCGTTTGGGAATCCTGCCGGCGGGCGGCGGAAAAACCGGCAATCTCGTTTTCAACCCGGGCTTCGAAAGTCCCCCGCTGAATGCCGGGTTCGGGTGGCGGTTGCGGACCGTTCCTTACGTCGATGCGGAATTTGCCGATCCGTCGGCGCATGGCGGAATGCGATGCCTGCGGATCGATTACGCCGTTGCCGAAAACGAAGCCTCCGAACCGGTTTACGAACTGATTCCCGTGTCGGGGGACCAGACCTATCGTTTGATCGCCTGGGTGCGGTCGCGGGCAATCAGCTCCGATAGCGGACCCCGGCTCCGCGTAGTGGATCCCCAGCACGCCGCGTGCCCGCCGGCCCAAACGGAAAGCGCCGAAGGAACCACCCCCTGGCATGAAGTCAGTGTCACTTTTTCCACATGCGCGCAGACGAACCTGGTTCGTCTCTCCCTGTGGCGCCCGCGCGGCGATGAATTCCCCAACAGAATCAGCGGGCACTTTTGGCTGGACGATGTAAGCCTGAAACCGGTAAGCAAATCGAGCCTTCCGCCCTCCCGGGACGCCACCCGATGAGCTCTGCCACTTCAGCCGAGTGCATCGCCCCGCAAGCAGTTGCCTCCGGTTCACGGCGAAGCCGGGCGGCGAGCTTCACCGCGTCCGGCCGGATACTGCTCGCGGCTCTTTGGATTGCGCCTCTGGCTCTTGGCGCGGTTGAGCCTTGGGCCTGGCCCGTGCTGACCTTTTTGGCGCTGGCCGCGCTGGCATCTTGGGGTGTGGCTTGCATACGGCGGGGTGAGGTTCGAATTCATTGGTCGCCCCTATATGGGCTGGGGGCTTTGTTGCTGGCGCTCGGGCTCTTCCAGCTTTTCGCCGGCGTGACGCAGGACGGGGTGGCAACGCGGAACGCGCTGATCCTGCTGGCTACGGATTTCGTGTTTTTCTTTATGGCGGGCCAGTTGTTCGCGGGCGAATCGGCGGGTGCATATCGGCGATTTGGGCAAGCGGTCACGATTTATGCCGCCGCTCTGGGCCTGCTCGCCATCTTCCAAGCCTTTTCCAGCCGCGGGCTCATCTATTGGAGCATCCATCCGCGCGTAGGAGCCGTTTTCGGTCCCTATGTAAATCGCAACAACTACGCCGGCTTGATGGAAATTCTCATCCCCGTCGCGGCGGCCTACGCCTTCACGCGGCGCGCCGGTGACTCGCGCCGGCTGCTCGCGATGTTCGCCGTGGCCATCGCGGTGGCCTCGCTTCTGCTCAGCGGCTCGCGTGGAGGGATGGTGGCGCTGCTGGCGGAGATGGTCGTTTTTGGGATTCTTTGCTTTCATCGGAAACGCTTCGCGCGTTGGCGTCGGTACTCGGCAGTGGCCGGCGCGCTGGCGCTCAGCGCCGGCGTTGCCCTCTCGGTTTGGATGAATCCCGGCTACCTTTCCGAGCGAATCGAGAGCGTCGCCTCCTTCCCCGCGGCGCCGGAGGTGACGCTGGGCCAGCGCCTCATCGTCACTCGTGACACTCTGCATATGGCCTGGGACCACCGTTGGCTCGGCACCGGCCTGGGAAGCTTCATGGCCGTGTTTCCCCGGTACCAAAGCTTCGCCGGCAACGGCATTTGGGAGCACGCTCACGACGACTACGCCGAGGCCCTGGCGGAAACTGGCCTGAGCGGCGGATTGCTGCTCCTGGCCGGTTTGATTGTCTTTTTCCGCGCGGCCTTCGGGGGGTTGAGCGACCGCCTGTACTTCTCGGCCGGGTGGATTCAGCTCGCTTGCGCGCTGGGGTGCTGCGGCGCGCTCGTGCACAGTCTGGTCGATTTCAATCTCCACATTCCCGCCAACGCGGCGTGGTTTGCCGTGTGCGCGGGGTTGGCTACCACTCCGGCTATTGCGCGACGCGAGCCGGGCGGACCCGAAGGCGGCGCCCGAAGGGCATGAGCGCCGCTGGCACAGCCGTTTCCGGATCGAGCTTCGCAATATGTCGGAATTTTCCTCGCTGCTGAAATTGGTCTCGCTACTGTTCGGCAAGATTAACGAGGCAAAAAAACGTGTGGAAACGCACCTTTGATCTTCTGCTATCCGGCGCCGGTCTGATCATCTCCATGCCTCTATGGGCCGCCATCGCCTTGGCGGTGAAGCTCGATGACGGCGGACCGGTGTTCTATTCGCAGCCGCGTGTCGGGAAAGATTGCCGGGAATTCATTAGCCGGAAATTCCGCTCGATGGCCGCCGATTCGGACCGGAAGGCTGGCGCCGTGCCGGCATTGTGGCATGACCCGCGCATCACCCGCGTCGGACGCATACTTCGCGCCACCGCGATGGACGAACTGCCTCAACTCTGGAACATCCTGCGGGGCGATATGAGTTTCGTCGGTCCCCGGCCGGAATGGACGCAACTGGTCGAACGCTTTCGCCGGGAAATTCCCTCGTTCGACCGGCGGCACCGGGTTCAGCCGGGATTGACGGGCCTGGCTCAAATCTACGGACACAGCGAGCTGGCTCGCCGCAAAAAGCTTCGCTACGACCTGCTATACATTCGCCGGCGAAACGCCTGGCTCGATTTGCGGCTGGTGCTGGTCTCTTTCCTGGTCACCTTTACCGGCAGTTGGGAACTGCGCTCTTCGAAGCTGCCCTCTCTCACCCGCCGTCTCCGTCCGCGCGGCGCGGCTTCGAGGACTCAAGCGGCCCGAACCCATCTGATCGCCACCTCTTCGCCGGGCAATCCCGCAGCCTAGCCCGTCGCGGCGGGGCGAGCACCGCGGCATTTGGAATTGATGACCGATCATCTGCATCGAGTTCAGATTCTGGGCGTGCCTGTAGACGTTCCGGGCATGGACGAAGTCCTCCGCCTCATGGAGGGCTGGATCGTCGAGGGCGGCGCCTGCCGCTTTATCGCCCTGACCAATTCGCATGGAATCGTCGAGGCGCGCAGGCGGCCTGCCTTCAAGACGATCCTGAGAAGCGCCGATCTTTCCCTGCCTGACGGCAGATGGACCGCGCGGGCCGCCGCGCGAAAAGCGGGCGCGAAAACGCGGCAGATTCGTGGCGCCGATCTGCTGTGGGCGTTCTGCCGCCTCGCCGAGCGCAAGGGCTATTCGAACTTCTTCTACGGCGACACCCGAGAAACCCTCCGGCAATGCCGCCAGCGGCTGATCGCCCATTTCCCCGGGTTGAAAATAGCCGGTTCCTATTCTCCTCCCTTTCGCAACCTCACCGCGCAGGAAGACGCCCGCTCCGTCGAAGCCATCAACGCGGCCAGGCCCGACGTACTTTGGGTCGCGCTCGGTCTGCCGAAACAGGAAGAGTGGATCCTCGCGCACCGCTCGAAGCTTCATGCCTCGGTCGCCGTGGCCGCGGGCGCGGCGCTCAAATTCGTTGGCGGAAGCGTGAGGAGCGCGCCCGAATGGGCCAGCCAGTCAGGCTTCGAATGGCTCTGGCGTTTGGCTCACGAGCCGCGAAGGGTTTGGCGCCGGGCCCTGATCTACGGGCCGCAGTTTGCCGCGCACGCGCTACTCGATGTTTACGGCCTCAGAAGGTACGAATGACAAACCTTAGAGAGCCCGGGGAAATGTTCGTGCTTAAATGCTAAACCCGCCGGCGGTGATGCGCCTCGTGCGCCTGAAGTGGCTAAAGTTTTGGCAAAACAGACTGGCTCGCAACACGATTGCCTTGTACGGCGCATTTCTCGCCAATACGGTTACGCCGCTGATTACGGTGCCCTACACCGTCCGAGTTTTGACTCCGTCGGGATATGGGTCGGGCGCGTTTGCGCTATCGTTTGCGGGATTTGCGGGAATCGTCGCTGCCTATGGATTCGGCTTGACGGCTTCCCGGGAAATTTCGGTTCACCGCGGCGATCTCCGGGCCGTTTCGCGGATCGCCAGTGAAATCGTATCGGTCGAATTGCTTCTGCTCGCCGTTTGCTTCCTGGCATATGGCTTCCTGGTTATGCGGATACCCCGCCTGCGCGCCGAGGCCGCCGAGGCGTGGCTCGCCTATTTGGTTGTCGCGCTCGGCACGCTCAGTCCCGGCTGGCTTTACCAGGGGATCGAGGCGCTCGAGTTTTCAGCTCGCGTGGGCGTGGTACTCAAACTGGCGTACGTTCCGGCCCTTTTTCTGCTCGTCCGGAAGCCCGGCGACACACCCGCTTGGCTGGCGCTACAAGCAGTTGCAGCCGGGCTGGGAAGCGCATGGCTTTGGGTCCACGCTTGGAGGAGACTCGGAATCAGATGGGTTCTGCCGCATTGGCAGGGGATGACTCGTCAACTTCGGCAGGGATTCGCGATTTTCTTTTCCCAATCGGCTGTCGCCCTCTACACCTCCGGAAATGTGTTCATTCTCGGGATGCTGACGAACGTAACCGTGGCGGGATACTACGGCGCCGCCGAGCGGCTGGTAAAGGTGGCCATGGGCGCGTGGGGACCGTTGCAGCAGGCCGTTTTTCCGCGGGCCAGCCGTCTGGCCTCGGAGTCTCGCGAAGCGGCGTTGCGCTTCGCCGGGAAATTGTTTTTCCTGCAGGGCGGCATGGGCGCCGTTCTCAGCGCCGCTCTGCTTGCCGGGGCGCCCTGGATCGTGCCCCTGGCATTCGGCCGGAAATTTGAGCCCTCCATCGCGGTATTGCAGATTCTTTCGGTCCTGCCCTTGCTCATCGCCGTGAGCAGCGTGCTCGGAATTCAAGTCATGGTGCCCTTCAACAGAGACAAGGCCTTCGCGGCAGTCTTGCTGGCGGCGGGACTGCTGAATGTCGGGTTAGGAGTTCTTTTGGCGCCGCGCTGGCAGGCAAGCGGCATGGCTTTCTCGGTCGCCTGCTCGGAGTGCTTGGTGACGGCGAGCATGTTTTGGTACCTGCGGCGCAATCGCCTCGCGCCTTCCATGAACCCGCTCTCCGAGGCCGTCCATGTTTGATTTTCTGGTCGTCGGCGCCGGATTTGCCGGCAGCGTCGTCGCGGAACGGCTGGCGCGCGCGGGCGCCAGCGTTCACATCATCGAACGGCGCCTGCACATCGCGGGCAACGCCTACGACGAATTCGATTCGCACGGACTGCTCGTTCATCGCTATGGGCCTCACATCTTTCACACCAACTCGGCCCGCGTGGTCGATTACCTGTCGCAATTCACCGACTGGCGGCCGTACGAGTACCGCGTTCGGGCCTGCGTCGATGGCCGTTTGGTGCCTTTCCCGGTCAACCGGACCACACTGAATATGCTCTACGGACTCGATCTCGACGAGGCGGGCGCGAAGGTTTTTTTGGAGCGCGCGCGTTTACCCCGGAACCCGATTCTCACGAGCGAAGATGTCGTGCTCAATGCCGTGGGCCGCGACCTCTATGAAAAATTCTTTCAGGGCTATACCAGAAAGCAGTGGGGTCTCGATCCCTCCGAGCTGAGCGCGGCCGTTTGCGGCCGCATCCGCTTTCACGCCGGCGCGGACGATCGCTACTTTTCGGACAAGTTCCAGGCCATGCCGCGCGACGGTTACACACGGATGTTCGAGCGAATCCTGGACCAGCCCGGGATCAGCTATGAACTGGGCGTGGAATTTGGCGGCGGGCGAGACCGGGTTCAAGCCGGGCACACCTTCTATACGGGTCCGATTGACGCCTACTTCGACTGCCGTTTGGGCCGCTTGCCATACCGTTCCCTCCGGTTCGAGCACGAGCACCTCGCCGGCGTTCGCTGGCTCCAGCCGGTCGCAACGGTCAGTTATCCCAACTGCTTCTCGTTCACCCGCGCCACCGAATTCAAGCATTTGACCGGACAAGACCACCCCGGAACGTCGATTGTCCGCGAATACCCGCAGAGCGCGGGCGAACCCTACTATCCCATCCTGACTCCGGCAAACATCCGGCTCTACAAGCGATACGAGGAATTGGCGCGAGCCGAAAAAAACGTCACCTTCGTGGGCCGCTTGGCGCAGTATCGCTACCTCAACATGGATCAAGCCGTCGCCGCGGCGCTCACGGCCGCCGACGCCGTCCTGGCCGGTGAGCTGGCGAGGGCTTGAATGGCCAGGATCAACATCGTCATGCCCGGTTTTTCTCCGCGAACTTTCTCCGGTGGCCTGTGGAGCTTGATGGAGTTTGCGAGCGGCTTGGCCGCCAGAGGACACGACGTGACCGTGGTGCCCGTGCTCCCCTGCCGCCACAAACCCGGTTGGTTTCTCCGGCCGGCGGGCAGAATCGTCACCTCTTCCCCGGCCGAGCGTTGCGGGTCGATCGGCGTTGCCGCCAAGGCGTGCGCCGCCGCGCTGCTGGCCGGGCAGAGGCGGCAGCTGAGAGCAGCGATCGGCGAGCTGGCGTGCGCGGCATTGACTCTTCAGCCCAGCTTGGTTCCGGAAGAGCTTCGAGTTGGAGTTGCATGTCATTACTTAAACCGCGCGCTGCCGCCGGCCGACGCTACCCTGGCGACAGCCTCGTGGACCGCGCTCCCCGTACGGCTCTCCGGCCAGGGCCGCCTGCTGTATTTCATGCAGCATTACGAACCCTACTTTTTCGACGGGGAAGGCGAAGAGGAACGCGTGGCGAAAAGGGAGGCCGAGATTTCCTACGGGCTTGGCCTCGAAATGATCGCCAACTCTTCCTGGCTCAAGAAAAAAATCGAGACTGAATTTCCCCATACCCGCGTTCGTTTGTGCCACCTGGCCGTCGACCATAGCCTCTTTCACGGCGAACCCCGCGAGCCCGGCTCGGGCGGGACAACGACGGTCATCAGCTACAGCGGCAGACGGGCTGCGTGGAAGGGATTCCGCGAGATGGCCGAAGCGGTGAAGATCGCCAGAAACACGCTTCGCGGAACAACGATTCGCTGGCTCGTTTACGGCCCCGCGGCCCTCTTGCCTCCCGATAACCCGGTTGCGCCGTACGAATGGCTCGGTTTTCTGCAGCCTCCACAGCTCGCCGAGGCTTACCGAAGCGCCGATCTCTTGCTGAGCGCATCCTGGTACGAAAGCTTCCCGCTTTTCACCCTGGAAGCGATGGCGTGCGGCCTTCCCGTCGTTACCACGCCGCTCGGGACCGAAGATTATGCGATCCCTGGCGAAACGGCCGAGGTCGTCGCCCCACGCGATCCCCGGAACATCGCCGCGGGCCTCATCCGGCTCATCCAGGACTCGCGCTACAGGCGCCGGATCGCAGGCGCGGGACGGGAAATCTCCCGGGAATTCACCTGGGGAAAGTCGGTATCCGCGATGGAAGAAATTCTCGTTCGAGCGGTGCCCGAGTCCTCGCCGGCCCCCGTCCCGTTGGGAGCATGCCGTTGACGCCAGTTCCCCCGATCCACGGCAACCGCTTGCCGGAGCGGCCACTGGTCGTCATCAGTATTCTGAACTGGAACGGCTGGCGAGACACGATTGCATGCCTGGAGTCGGTCTACGCCCAAGACTATCCGAACTTCCTGACCGTGGTTGTGGACAACGGATCCTGGAACGGATCGGCGGAACGGATACGCCGCTGGGCCATCCGGCGCCTGGGCAAAGAGGCGGCCGTGGTGGAGTACGACAGGTGGACGGCGCTGGCGGGAGGGCGGAGCGAGGACGAGGCCCGGCTCGATGGGAGTGAGCCGGGAAGCAGGCTGGTCCTGATCCGGAGCCGGGAAAATCTCGGCTGGGCCGGTGGGAACAACATGGTCCGGGCTTATTCGTTGCGGAGAAGGAGTGTTCGTTTCGTTTTCTTCCTGAATAACGACGCCGTCCTGGGCGCCGGTTCCCTCACGAAACTGGTCGACGTCGGAGCCTGTCTCCGAAAGGTCGTACTCGCGCCCGTTGAGCAAACTCCCGGCGCCGACGGCGCGCTTGATCACTTGTCCTTACCCAGATTCCTGTTTGCCCCATTGGTCAGTCCCGGCCGCCCCGGGCGGGATACGGGTCCCCTGCGTGAATCCGAAGTTGTGAGCGGGGCGGCGATGCTAGTTTCGAGAGCGGTGCTCGAGGATTTCCTGTGCTCCGAAGGCGAGTGCTTTTCCTCGAAGATATTTCTTTACTGGGAGGACCATCTCTTCTGCCATCTGGCCGGCCGGCGAGGCTCGGTAGTCGGCTATGTGCGGGACGCGGCGGTGTGGCACAAGGGCTCGGCCAGTTCCGGCGGAGCGCTGAGCCCTCTTCTCTTCTATTACCGGGAAAGAGGCAAGATCTTCGCGGCAAACGCGGCGCTTCCGCTCGGCTTGCGAGCGCTTTTTCACGTGGTGAATCCGTGGCTGTGCGTGGCCAGGGCCGCGAAATATGCTCTTGCGAGCCCCGATTGCGCGCAAGCAGCGCTCTGCGGATTTGCGGATGGCCTTCGGGGCGTGGGGGGGAAGTGGCGGGACCACGACCGTTTTGCCGGCCTGTCTTTTCAATCGCCGCCGCTGCTGGCGGAGGAAAACGAACGATGACCGCGCCCCTGGTTTCGGTCATCATGCCCGCGCGCAACGCGGAAAAGACCGTTGGATATGCCATCGCGTCGGTTCTGGAACAGACGATGAACGACCTGGAACTGATTGTGGTGGACGATGCATCGACGGACGCTACGGTCTCGGTCGTTGAAGCGATGGACGACCCGCGCATTCGGCTGCTGAGAAGCCGGCGGAATATCCGATACGCCGCCGCCCGGAACCTGGGCCTGCGATATGCGCGCGGGAAATGGGCCGCTTTTCTGGACGCCGACGATGAGTGGATGCCCGAGCGCTTGGAGCGCCTGCTCGTAACCGCACAGGGCAGGGAAGATTGCTATATCGCCGATCTCGAGGTTCTAGCGGTTCCGGGTCCCTCGGGACGGCTGATGCGCGCAAGGGCGCCCAAGCAGTTGGAAGATGAAAGACTCGAGGATCTCGACCTTGATGCCGCGTTGAAACTGGGCCATGACGTGAGGCCCATGATTCCGGTTTCCGCGTTCGGTCGCGAGGGCGTCGAATTTCCCGAATGGGGCAGTTGCGGAGAATGGACGTTTCTTCTCGTGCGCCTTCACGCGCAAGGAATGCAAGGCAGGCTCGTGCGCCGGCCAGGGTATCTCTATCGGGCCCAGGCGGCACACGATAGCTCGACACTCCTTGCCAGAGAGGAGTTGTTGAACGTACTCGAAATCCTCGCGGCCGATGTCTCGATCCCGGGAGCGAGCAGGCAGCTCTTGTCGGAGAGGGTGGCGCATGCGCGAGAAGGTCTGGTGGCCGCGGCCCTTCGTCACCGGGATGTCCGAAGCTTCCTTCGCTACGCGAGGCGTTATCCCCGCGCCGCTCTCAACTTGCCGCGCCGCGCCTTGCTCTTTGCCGCCGCGAAGGTCCGCGCCTTCCAGGCGACGGCGGCTGTATCACGGGGAATCAATCCCGCATTCCGGCCCTGAGGGAAGGGGCCGGCTCCATCAGTCATGGTCGGTTCGAAAATTGCCGTCACGCACCCGCGCCTGGGTTTCGGCGGGTCGGAAAGCCTGGCGCTTTGGGCGGTCGAGGCGCTCAAGAACGACCACGACGTGTCGTTGATTACCGGCGGCCCGGTTGACCTTCGGTGTTTGAACGAATACTACGGAACGGCGATTCAAGACGATGAGGTTCGGATCGTTCGCGCACCCCTGCCGTTGAAATTGTGGCGCACGGCGAAGCTGGCCGGCCTGCGCGGCGCTGTTTTTCAACGATACTGCCGCCGGATTGCTCCCCAATTCGATCTGCTGATCAATACGTACGGCCTTTGCGATTTTCCGGTTCCGGCGATTCAGTGCATCGCCGATTTCAGTTTCGTCCGGGAATGGCGGGACGCGCTGCACCCCGAGCTCGCCGGCTACCGGCGGTGGTGGTACGGCGATTCGCCGCTGCGGCGAACCTATTTGAATTTCTGTGACGCAACATCCCGTCCCTCTCCGGAGGGCTGGAAACGAAACCTCACGCTCGCCAATTCCCACTGGACGGCGGGGCTCCTGAAGGAGAAATTCGGGATCGCCTCGCAAGTGGTCTATCCGCCGGTATCGGGCAACTTCCTCGAGATTCCATGGGAACGGAGGGAAAACGGCTTCCTCTCGATCGGGCGCGTGGTCCCGGAAAAAAGGTTGGATGCGGCGATCGAAATTCTCTCCCGCGTTCGGCGGCGCGGCGCCGACGTCCATCTGCATGTTCTCGGCGGCGTCGACGATTCCCCCTTTGGCAGAAAGATCAAATGCCTGGCGGCTCGAAACCGCGGCTGGGTTTTTCTGGAGGGATGGGTCTCGGGCCCCAAGAAAATGGCGATGCTGGCCACCCATCGCTTCGGGATCCATGCGCGCACGCACGAGCCTTTCGGCATCGCCCCGGCCGAGATGATCAAGGCAGGCTGCATTCCCTTCGTGCCGAACGGGGGCGGGCAAACCGAAATCATCGACCACCCCGCTCTCACCTTTGAAAACGAGCAGGAGGCCGTAAGGAAAATTGAAACCGTGCTCTCGAGCCCGGAAGCGCAGAAGAGCCTCGCCTGCCACCTGTCGATTCAGGCCCGGAAGTTCTCGACGGAGAATTTCATGGCGGCGATTCGCAAGGCGGCCGAAGAGTTCCTGGCCGCAGCGAGCGTAGTCTAAAAGTCTCCCGTGGCAACCCATCCCAGCGCGGTATCCGAAAGAATCGGCACCGGTTTCGGGCGCCCGGTCGCCGGCCCCGGGTCTTTGCCCCGGCCCTATCGCGTGGCCGCCATTTTCCATCGCCCGCACCCATATTTCTGCAAGTTTTTCGAGCGTCTGGCCGCGCGCCCCGAAATCGATTTGACGGTCTACTTCTATTCGGACCTGGGAGTTTCTTCGACATTCGACGCGGGCTACCAGCGAAGCGTTCGGTGGGATACGGACCTGCTGAGCGGGTACAAGAATCATTTCCTCCGCAATTACGCGCCCCAGCCCAACCTCTCCCGCTATCTGGGATTGTTCCATCCCGGCCTGCTGAGCGAGCTGCGCCGCGGCTACGACGCCGTCATCTTGCATGGATGGTGGGGACTTTCGAGTTCGCTCGTCATACTGAGCGCCTTCCTGCAAGGAACTCCGCTGCTGATCCACTCGGATAAGAGCGCCATGGAACCCGGAGGCGCTCCTCACGGCAGGCTGCGCGATGTGGTTCTCCCCCGTCTGTTTCGCCATGCCGCGGGCTTTCTGGCGGTCGGCCGGTCGAATGCCGATTTCTACAGAAAGCTGGGCGTGCCGGAAGAAAAGATGTTCTTCACGCCGTTGGCCGTGGACAACGCGTTTTTCCAAGCGGAACAAAGGCATCTGGCGCCGCAAAGAGAGGCCATTCGCCGCAAGCTGGGGATTCCATCCGGCGCGGTCGTTTTCCTGTACGTGGGACGGCTGAATCTTCGGAAGGGACTCTTGGATCTGCTGCGGGCTTTCGCCGCTCTTTCCGCCGAATCGGCTCACCTCATGTTCGTGGGTGACGGTCCGGACCGGCCCGCTCTGGAATCTTACGCGATGCGGCACGGGATCGGGCGCGTTCATTTCACCGGCCTGCGGAACTACAGCGAGTTGCCCGCCTCGTATGCGGCCTCCGACGTCTTCGTGCTGCCTTCGCATCACGAACCTTGGGGAGCGGTGATCAACGAGGCCATGAATTTCGCCATGCCGGTTGTCGCCTCGCGCGTGGTCGGCGCCGCGGCCGATCTCGTGGATGACGGCGTTAACGGTTTCCTCTTCGAGCCTGGCAACGTGGCCCAGCTCACCCGTCGCTTGCAGCTTCTCCTGGGCCGGCCCGATCTCCGCAAACGGATGGGCCGGGAATCGGCCCGCCGCATCGCCGGCTGGGATTACGACTGCGGGGTCGAAGGGGTCCTGGCCGCGCTCGGCTCCGTTGTCCGCTTGCGCGATCCCCATGAGACGTGAATCCGCGCCTTGCGCAATACGCGTTACTGGCGGTCTTCCAGCAGGCCCCCGATGGTTTCCGTGCAACCCATAGGGGCACAACGAAAGGTGCTTGTATGCGCCTTCGCCTGCGGGGCCGATCCCGCCGCGAAGTTCTTCGGCGGCGGCGACACGATGGCCTGGAACATCATCCGGCGCCTCGGCCGCGTGCATCGGTTGTGGGTTCTCACCGCCGCCCAGAACCGAAAGCGGATTGAAGCCGGGCTCGAAAAAGATCCGCTTCCGGATGTCCATTTCGTCTACGTGGATCTGCCCGCCGGGTTGCATCGTCTGTTGTCTTGGCCGGGGGGAATACAGCTCTACGCGTACATTTGGCAGTGGCGGGCGTATTTCGTCGCCCGGCGGCTGCACAAAGGGACCGGCTTCGACGCGTTTCACCATTTGACCTATGAGAATGATTGGATGGCCAGTCCTACCGGAGCGCTCCTGCCGGTTCCCTACCTGCGCGGTCCCGGGGGCGGAGCGCACAGGACGCCTGACGAATTCGCTCGCCGGTATCCACTCCGAGACCGTTTGTGGGAACGGATTCGAACGATGGGCCAATGGATCTTCCGGCACGACCCGTTTTTCATCCTCGGCCAGCACCGGGCGAAAGGCATCCTTGTCTGCAACCAGGAGGCGCTCGATGCCATGCCGGAAAGGTGGCGGCACAAAGCCCGGCTTTTCCCGGTAAACGGCGTGCCGCCCGAGGCGTTTCGGGAGAACGATTATCAAGCCGGCGTCCCGGGCCGCTTCCATATCGTGGCGGCGGGACGGCTTGTCCGCCTCAAGGCTTTCGATCTGGCCATTCGAGCCTTCGCGCATTTCGTTGAGCGGGTCTGCCCGGCCGCATCGGCGGATGAGGTAAGCCTTTCCATCATCGGCGAAGGGCCGGAAGGGGAACGCCTCGAAGTTCTTGCGCGCGGGCTTGGCCTCGATGGCCTGGTGCGGTTCGCCGGATGGATGCCGCGCGCGGAGCTTTGGGCGCGGATGCGCTCTTCGGACATTTTCTTTTTTCCCAGCCTGCGCGACGGCGGCGGCGCGGTGGTGATCGAAGCGATGGCGGCCGGCAATCCAATCGTCTGCGTCGATCTGGGCGGATCGGGGATGCACGTTAGGGCCGAATGCGGCGTCAAGGTGAAACCGAAGACGCCCGAGCAAGTCATTTCCGATTTGTCAGCGGCGCTCGAGATGCTCTACCGCCATCCGGAACTGCGCCGTCGAATGGGGTCTGCCGCGCGGCTCCGCGCGGAAAGAATCTACCTGTGGGACGTGCTCGCCGAGGTGCTGCTGGATGTTTATCAGGATGCCTTCGGCAGCCGGAGGGAACGCGGCCCCGTTCCCCATCCCGGAAGCGAAACCCGTGCCCGGCACATACCTGAAATTACAACTTAAAGCTCACGGCGAGCTGGCGCAGTTGGCGCGCTTGCGCCGGGCCGCGGGCTTTGCGCTATTGCTTTGGATATTGCTCTGGGCGGGGTATAACACGGGAATTTACCAGGTGCAGGCCCCGCACTTTCCCGCCAATTTCTTGCAGTTGTTCCACGGCATTCGCGCCTTTTTCCCCCTGCTTGCCGGTTGGCTGGCCCTGCTCGTTCTGCTGCGGAAAGGCGGCGTCAAAACCTGGGCTGTGGCCGGGCCCGTTGGGTTGTGCGGACTGTTCGCGGGCGCGGGCCTGATTTCCTCGGGGCTGATTTCCAAATTCCCCCTGAACGCCATCTACTGGGCATGCATGTACGGCGCCGTCGTGATCGTCCTGCTGGCTGTTTGTTCGGACGCGGAAGCGCTTCCGGTCCTTTCCCGTGTGATCGCGGCCAATTGGGCCATCGATATCGCTCTGCTGTTGGGATTGCTGGGAGCGATTCCCTTCCTGGGCCGTTCAGCGCTCACGCCAACGACGGGAAGCCCTTTGGGCGTGATTGCCTATAACGGGCTGATTGCGAACCACCAGTCCCTACTGGGAATGGCCAGCACACGAAATACGGGTTTAGCGCGGTATGCCGCCGTCGCGGGACTGGTAGCGCTCGGTAAATTGTGGAAAGGGAAATTCCCGGGCAAAGTAGCGTGGTTCGCGATTTTGTTGATTGCCGTCTATGCCCTTGTACTGGCGCAAGCGCGGACGGAGATCGTTGGTTTTCTGGCCGGAACCCTTGTCATCCTGGCGTTGCGAAAGTCCTGGCGTATGTTCTTCATCGGAATCGGCGGGCTGGGGATGCTTTTGCTGGGACTCGCCGGCTTTTTCCGCGTGCTATGGAAATTCAGCACTCGGGGTGGCGGTTTCGACCCGACGCTGACCGGCAGGACCCGCCAATGGATGGAAGGTCTGGCGGCGACCCGACGGTCGCCATGGCTGGGGCTGGGTTTTCAAGCGGACCGCTATTACCTGCATGGCATTCAACTCGAAAACGCGCTATCGCAAGCATTGATCCAGTCGGGCATTCTGGGAACGCTCGCCCTGGTGGCCGCGTTCATTCTAGCGTGGTATTTGCTGGCCCGGTTGTGCGTGGGGCGTTTTTCCAGCCATTTACCGGATGAAATCCCCGGGATCCTCGCGTTTTTCACGGTGATGTCGGTGACGGAATCGACCGCTTTCTACGGTGCGAACTGGCTCCTGCTCGCTCCCGTGCTCGCCTACATCCAGGTCCTCGCCTGGCAGCAAGGAATCTTGAACTTCGGGCAAAGCGTTCTTGGACCCGAAGCCCCGCCCGTAAGTCCCCGCCTCCCAGCGTAGAACCTCACCTGATTTTCCACCCTGATTTTCCATTGCTCACCTTTTGGCGATGAGCGGCCGAGTGCGGCGCCGGGCAACCCAAGCCGCCCGGGGTTAGTCCAATCCGTGTGGACACGCGAGAGCGTCGCCAGCCCATTATCCGCGGTCGCCGAAGTCGTTGAGTGAGAAGGTGATTTGTGATAGCCTCGGCCAGGGGGCGGAGTTCTGTTGATCTGCGGGTTCTTGCGGCAGGAGCGCCCGCCTATCACTCCACGGTTATCTGTGTCGCAGTCCAAATTCGCTGACAGCCTCTGGAGAATGACTGTTTGTGCGGAATTGTTGGTTTCACCCACAGAAGTCATGTCGTCAGTCCCGGCCGAATTGAGAGTGCGGTAGATTCCCTGATTCATCGTGGGCCGGACGAGCAGGGGATTTTTCGCTCCCAATTCGTTTCCCTGGGCTCGACCCGTCTGAAAATCATTGATTTGGACGCCGGACGCCAGCCGATGATATCGGAGGACGGCGACACCGTCCTTGTGTTCAACGGGGAAATCTACAATCACGCCGAGCTGCGTCGGGAGCTCGAGCAGTTGGGCCACCGGTTCGTCACGCGCAGCGACACCGAGGCCGTACTGCGCGCTTTCCAGGAATGGGACGCCGGCTGCTTTGAGCGGTTGCGGGGGATGTTCGCGCTTGCCCTGTGGACCGAATCGACCAAACGCTTGATTTTGGCGCGGGACCGCCTGGGCATCAAGCCGCTCTACCTCTGCCGCCTCCGCGATGACATCCTGTTCGGTTCCGAACTGAAGGCCATTCTCGTCCATCCGGAAGTCGAGCGGCGGATGAGTTTGCCCGGATTGAATTGCTACCTTTCGCTGAACTACGTGCCCAGCCCGTGGACGCTGGTCGAAGGAATCGAAAAGCTTCCTCCCGGCCATTTCCTCGAATGGCTCGACGGCTCGGTCCGCGTCAATTCGTATTGGCGGCTGGCGTTCCGGGAGCAGCCGGAATGGACGGAGGACTCCGCCAGGCAGCGTCTGGATTCTCTGCTTCGGGAATCGATCCGCGAGCACATGATCTCCGATGTTCCGCTGGGAGTCTGGCTGAGCGGCGGACTGGATTCCTCCACCATCCTGCACTATGCCGCCGAAGAGTCGTCTTCGCGGTTGAAGACGTTTTCGATCTCCTTTTCGGGGCGAAGTTTCGACGAGTCCGGCTACGCCCGCTCGGTGGCGGCCCGCTACGGAACCGAGCACCACGAACTGGATTTGAATCCGGACCTGGATCTCGCCGATGCCATCGAGGAATTCGCCTACTACTCGGACGAGCCCAGCGCCGATTCCGGCGCGCTTCCCGTCTGGTTCCTCTCGCGGCTCAGCCGCGAGAAGGTGACGGTCGCGCTCAGTGGAGAAGGAGCCGACGAGCTCTTTGCCGGTTACCTCACCTATCCGGCGGACCGGCTGGCGCGGCTGTTGCGGCGCTTGCCGGCCGGCGCGCGTCAGCTCGGACTTCGTTGCCTGCAGCGCTGGCCGGTTTCGGACGAAAAGATCGGTCTGGAATATAAGGCCAAGCGATTTTTGGAAGGTTCGCTGCTGCCCCCGGGCGAAGCGCACCTGTACTGGAACGGGACCTTCTCGGAAGCGCAGAAACGGGCGCTGCTGTTCGGCGCCGACCACCGGTACCTGCAGGACGTTTTGCGGCAACTGCCCGAGCCAAGCGCTACCTTGGGCGACGTGAATCGCTTCCTTTTCTTCGACCAGATCTGCTACCTGCCCGACGACATCCTCTTCAAGAGCGATCGGATGAGCATGGCGCACGCGCTCGAAGTGCGGCCACCGTTCCTCGATCACCGCCTGGTGGAATTTGCCGCTTCGCTTCCGGAACGGTTCAAACTCCGCGGCTTTCAAAAAAAGTACCTGCTCAATGCATTGATGAAGGAAAAACTTCCTCCGTCCGTGCTCCGCCGGAAAAAAATCGGTTTGGATATTCCCACGCACGACTGGCTGCGCGGTCCCCTGCGCCCGTTGCTGCTGGATGCACTGGCGCCGGAAAGAGTCGGGCAAAGCGGCCTGTTCCGGCCCGAAGAAGTGCAATTCTTCGTTCGCCAGCACCTGGAGAGGAGGGCGAACCTGGGATTTCACCTTTGGGGACTCATGATACTCTTCATGTGGATTAGGAAATGGCAGATCCAGCCAATACCGTATTTCGAAGCACGGGGGGAGCCGCTCGAAAGAGTGCTGCCCTTCAGCTGATCGTTGTCCTTTTCGCCGCCGTAATCTTTGGAAGTTGCATCGTTCGCCCGCCGTCCCTGATGGACGACGTGGACGCGGTGCAGGCCCAAATCGCCCGCAATATGGTGGAGTCGGGCAACTGGGTGACGGCGCGACTAGACGGGATCGCCTACCTGGAAAAGGCCCCGTTCGTCTATTGGGCCATGGCCGTTTCCTACCTGGTCTTTGGTGTTCACGACTGGGCGGCGCGGATTCCGATCGTTCTTTCGATCCTGCTCGTCTGCTGGCTGATCACCCGTTTTGGAATGTGGGCGTTCGGCCGTCGGGCCGGTTTCTACGCCGGTCTGTGCATGGCGACGTGTATCGGGATGTTCCTGTTCACCCGAATTCTGATTCCCGACGTGATTCTGGTAGGGACGATCGCGCTGGCGATGTGGGCGCTGCTGCGCGCGCTCGAGGAGGAGGAGCCGCACCCGCGCTTCTGGGTTTTTGTGCTGGCGGCGAGCATGGGTCTGGGACTGCTCCTCAAAAGCTTGATCGGGGTGGTTTTTCCCGTCGGCGCGGCGCTGGTTTATTTGCTGCTCACCCGCCAGCTCTTTCTCCGTCGCACTTGGAAGCGTTTGCACGTGTGGAGCGGCCTGCTGGTGATCTTGGCTATTGCCGTGCCTTGGCACGTCCTCGCCACGCTGCAGAATCCTCCCTACTGGTCCTGGTCGTTTTACAGCGGGCCGGGCGTCTACCACGGGTTTCTCTGGTTCTTTTTCATCAACGAACAGTTGCTGCGCTTCCTGAATATGCGCTTTCCGCGCGACTACAATACGGTGCCGCCGCTCTGGTTCTGGCTGCTCAATTTGATTTGGCTGTTCCCCTGGAGCGTCTACCTTCCGGCCGCGGTGCGGCTTTCCTACAAACCGGAGGACCGCGCCGGAAGGACGCGCTTGCTGGCGCTTTGCTGGGTCGGTTTCGTGATGGTGTTCTTCACGTTTTCGACGACGCAGGAATATTATTCGATGCCGATTTATCCGGCGCTGGCGCTGCTGCTGGGCTCGGCGATGGCCACCGACGCGAACGCAAAATGGCTCCGCTACGGCAGCAAGTTCCTCGCGGTAGTCGCGGCCGGGGCGGCAGCGGCGCTCGCGGTTCTGCTTTACCTGGTCCGGGGAGTGCCGACCCCCGGCACCATCGCCCGGGCGCTGAGCTACCATCCCAAGGCGTACACCTTCTCGCTGGGGCATATGGAAGACCTAACCATCGGCTCTTTCGCTTACCTGCGCATGCCGATGGTCGTCGCGGCAATCGGATTCCTGCTGGGAGCAATCGCCGCATGGCGCTATGCCAGCCGGCACGCCATGCGCACGTTCATTCTGATCGGCCTGATGATGTTGATTTTTTTTCAAGCCGCGCGCATGGCCATGGTGGTGTTCGATCCCTACATGTCTTCCTGGCCGCTGGCGCAGGCGATATTGCAGGCTCCGCCCGGCAAATTGATCATGGATAACCAGTATTACCGGTTCTCCTCCGTGTTTTTCTACACGGACCGGCCGGCGCTGCTGCTCAACGGCCGCGTGGAAAACCTGGAATATGGTTCCTACGCGCCTGGCGCGCCGAATGTTTTTATCAATGACCAGAACTTCAAAAAGTTGTGGATGACCGGCCAGCGCTATTATCTGTGCACTTTTGACCGCCAGATTCCGCGATTCGACAGGTTAGTCGGTAAAGCCCATCTCTACACGGTGACCGCCAGCGGCGGTAAGCTACTTCTGACGAACCAGCCCGTTGTAGGGAGCGGAGTCTCCGGGAATCCTCCCACAGGGACAAGGTGGGCCGCGGCATGGATACCGATACCGGGCCACGGAGGGTGATGGGTGTGAGCGCTGTGGAAGAGACCGGAACCCAGCCCCGCCCGTTCACCGCCCAGGAGGCTTCATCGCCCTCACCGGCGCGGCGCGTGCTGCTCGCCTTGGCGCGCCTGGGGATCGGTCTCGGGCTGCTGGCCTATCTGGTTGAATCGCGCGTAATCAATTTGAGCGCGCTTGAACGGCTGGTCACCTTCTGGCCTTTTGCGATTGCCGCCGGAGTCCTCTTTCTCTGCGATATGGGCCTGATGGCGTTGCGGCTCTCGTTGCTCTTCCGGCCGCACGATCTGAAGCTTTCCCTGGGATCGGCCTTCCGCCTGACGTTGGTCGGGCAGTTTTTTACAGCTTTTCTGCCCGGCGGCGCCGGAGGCGACGTGGTGAAGCTCTATTACGCAACCCGGGAAAACCGCGGACGGCGCACCGAAATCGTCACGATCGTGCTCTTCGACCGCGCGGTCGGCCTGTTTTCTCTTCTGCTTCTATCCCTGCTGATTGCGCCGTTTTTCCTGCCCCTCCTCCGATCGAGCTCCATCCTCGGCGGTCTGCTGATCGCCGCGGCGGTGCTGGCGTTTGCCTTGCTGGCGGGCGGCGCGATCGCCGTCTCCGGCTATGCGGGCCGGCACCGGCTCGTGCTGCGGATACTCGAATGGCTGCCAGGCGGGGGCCACGCGCGGCGGATGATGGCAACGCTGCGTGGCTATCGGCGCAGCCCCGCAACTCTGGCCGCCGCGGTGGGCCTTGGCCTGGCGGGAAATCTGACCACGCTCGCTTCGACGATGATGATCGGCCTGGTGATGAATCCAGGCCCGGTCGCCTGGCGAATGAGCTTTCTGATTCCGCTGGGGGATGTCGCGAATTCCATACCGCTGACGCCGGGCGGATTGGGCGTTGGCGAGGCTGCCTTTGGTCTCCTATTCTCGCTCGGGGGGCTGGCGCGAGGAGCCGACATTCTGCTCGGTTGGCGCTTGGTGACGGTGCTGGTGGGCCTGCTGGGACTGCTCTTTTACTTGCAAGGCCTGCGGCGCAGCGTTTCCGGCGCGGAGTCGTCGCAGCTGTAGCCAAGAATTTGACCGTACCGTTGTCCAGGCATCCAAAACCTGAGGATACGGTTTGTGGGAGAAGGCGTAGGCAGTGCCCCGGTCCGCGCGCCAGCGGAAACGCCGGACGAAATAGGCTGTTCCGTTTCCCGCCGGATGTCCGGGCGAGGGGGAGATTGCGCTCCCCAATCCCAAAAAGGAGCTTTTCGCCATGCAACTTGGAATGATCGGAATCGGCAGAATGGGCGCCAGCATGGTTCGCCGCCTGCTGCGCGGCGGGCATCAATGCGTCGTTTTCGACCGCGACAAATCCGTCGTGGACCAGATGGCCAAGGAGGGCGCCGCGGGAGCGGTTTCACTCGATGATTTCATCGGTAAACTCGCCGCTCCGCGCTCGGTTTGGATGATGGTCCCGGCGGCGGTCGTCGATAGCGTCATCGCGGATGTCGCGCCCCGGCTCGAGAAGGGCGACGTGCTGATCGACGGCGGCAATTCCTATTACATCGACGACATTCAACGCGCTCGCGAGCTCGATCCGCGCGGCATTCACTACGTCGATGTCGGCACCAGCGGCGGCGTCTGGGGGCTCGAGCGCGGCTACTGCCAGATGATTGGCGGTCCCGCCGCCGCAGTGGAGCGCTTGTCTCCCGTTTTCAAGACGCTGGCCCCGGGCCGTGGCAGCCTGCCGCGCACCCCGGGCCGGGAGAAAACCGGCGGCACGGCCGAGGAGGGCTATTTGCATTGCGGCCCTTCGGGCGCCGGACATTTTGTGAAAATGGTTCACAACGGAATCGAATACGGCGTCATGGCCGCTTACGCGGAGGGATTGAACGTTCTCCGGCACGCCAACGTGGGTGAGCGGAAGCAGGTTCCCGACGCCGAAACGGCCCCTCTGCGGAATCCCGAGCACTACCGGTACGATCTCGACCTGGCCGACGTCGCCGAGGTCTGGCGCCGCGGAAGCGTCATTGCCTCCTGGCTGCTCGATCTTTCCGCCGCCGCACTCCTCCAATCGCCCAACCTCGAAGACTACGCCGGGCGCGTCTCGGATTCGGGAGAGGGGCGGTGGACCATCCTGGCGGCGATCGAAGAATCGGTTCCCGCCCCCGTATTGACCACCGCGCTGTACGAGCGTTTCAGTTCCCGCGGCGAAGCCGATTTTGCCGATAAGATGCTTTCCGCGATGCGATTCGCCTTTGGCGGACATCTGGAACGCAAGGCGAGTGGCCAATCCTGAGACTTCCGTGAAAACTCATGCATCCGGATGCCGATCGGGAAGCATCGAAACAGGCATGGGCGAGGAGTGGGGGGCTTCGTGCGACCACCCGAATTCGAAACGGGCCGAAGGGAGCTGAAAGCAGCGCCCGAGGCTCGCAAGAATCGCTGGCACGCGCCTCTCCACACAGCTCTCAGGAGAGTCCCGTGAGAAAACTGATCGCACCCTTTATCGCTTGCTTCTGCGCGCTATTTCTGGTCCAAGCTACCGCTCACGCGCAACAGATCGACGTCGCATTCAGCGGCGGTACGCTCACGGCCCCGGCCGCCACCACCAACAACACCACCATCACGGAATCGCTCAGAGGCGGCTTCTATCCGGCCTTCAGCGGCGACGTGCTTTTCTACCACCATCTGGGAGTCGGCGCCGAAGTCGCCTGGCGCGGGAGCCAGAATTACTATCGGCCGGACGCATACTCGACGACCCTGCCCTATCGGCCCGTCCTTTTTGACTTCGACGCGGTCTACGCACCCTCGCTTCCGTTTCACTTGATTCAGCCGCAGCTCCAGGCCGGGATCGGCGTCGAGGATGTCCGCTTTTACTGCGCCTCCTGCGGCAACTACTACCAGACCTATTCCACCGTCAAGCATTTCATGGGTCACTTCGGCGTCGGATTGAAATTCTACGCGTTCGGCAATTTCTTCATTCGTCCGGAAGCCGACGTCTATCTCGTTCACAACAACGTCGAGTTCAGCTCCCTGTATGCCACGCGGGTGGGCATCGCCATCGGCTATACGCTCGGCTCTCACTGATTCGTTCTCCGCCGGCGGGCTGTGGATTGCCGAGGAGCGTTCGCTCAGCCTCGCAGCACGAGCCGTCCGCCACCGGTCGCCAGGATGACCAGGCACATCACGACGAGCATGAGATCGTAGTGCCATCCGTAGCCGTCCTTTCCCCAGAACCCGGTGTGCCAGAGGAAGACTTTCTTCCCGATGGCGCCGAGCATGATCAGGATCAGGCCCAGGGCGGCGATTCGCGTGAGCACGCCGAAAACGATTCCCAGGCTGCCCAGAATCTCCGCCGCGCCCAGGAATATCGTGAAGCCTTTGCTCATCCCGATGTTCCGGCCCCTCGCTTCCGGGTTGCGCAGATCGTTCCAGCCGCTGCTGGCGAAAACGACCCCCGCCATGCCTCGCAGGAGCAACAATGCGAAGTCGGTGAACACGGCCAACTCTCCTTCCCGATCCTGCCGCGAGCCGAATTTCGGCGGCCTCGTGCGGGTGGCGGCTTGTGGCGGCTTTCGGCGCGCTCGCGCGGGATAGCCAATCGCTAGAGGGCGCTATTGGGCGATCAGAAGGTTTTCCGCGAAAGGCCACTCCGCATCGATCCATTGTGCGGTGCAGGCGAAGCCGGTCGCCCGGGCCATGCGGAACGGATCTTCCGCCAAGTATTTGTGGCTGCTTTCCGTCCAGATCGTCTCGCCTTCGCCGATCGTCACCCGCAGGTCGGCCTTTCGGATAAAGACCGTCTGCCGGCTCCGCGCGCGAAGGTGCATTTCGATGCGGCGTTCCTTCTCTTCGTATCGCGCCACGTGCTCGAACGCCTCGAGTTCGAAATCGCCATCCAGTTCGCGATTGATCCGGCCGAGCAGGTTTCGGTTGAAGGCGGCGGTGATGCCGAGCCGGTCGTCGTAGGCCTGGAGCAACTGCCGAATTGGTTTTTCGAGATCGGTTCCCAGCAGGAGGAAGTCGCCCGGTTTCAGAATCCGCCGCATCTTGGCGAGGAATTCGAGCCCGCGAGGCCGGTCGAAATTCCCGATCGTGCTGCCGAGGAAAAGGACCAGAATCCGTTGGCCGTCGCGGCGTTCCCGGGCCACCTGTTCGAGACCATCCAGATACTCGCGTTCGAAGCCGAGGATATGGATGGAATCGATGTCGCTCAATTGCCGCCGGCACATGGCCAGCGCCGCGCGCGAGATTTCAATCGGAAAGTAGGAGGTCGGCTGGCGGCGGCAGAGCGCCTGCAATAGCCAGCGGGTTTTCTTGCCGGTCCCGCTGCCCAGTTCGGCGACCTGCAGCGGCGAGGGGATGCGCTCGACGATTTCGGCGGCGTGCACGCGGAGCAGCCGCTCGTCAGCCCGCGTCACGCCGTATTCGGGCAGCAGGCTGATCGCCTCGAACAGCGCCGACCCGATCGCGTCGTACAAATATTTCGACGGCAGCTCCTTCTGCTCTTTGCGGTGGAGTCCCTTGCGCACGTCCGCGGCGAATCCGGCCGCTTCCTGGCTGACCGCTACCTGCGTTGGCATCCGGTTCACCTCCGTGAAGGGGATTCAGGCCGAAACACAACGAAAGCCCGCGTAAACGTACTGGTAGTGCGGCTGAAACCAGTTGCGGAACGTCTTCCGCAGCATCGACGCGGCGGTGCGCGAGGATCCACCTTTCATCGTGAAATGCTTGCCGTCGAAAAAGTTCGCCGAATAGCCCGGATAGAACGGGAAACTCCGGAATCCGGGAAACGGCGCGAACACGCTGGCCGTCCACTCCCATCCATTTCCCAGCATTCCCGATGCGCCCCATCCACTCTCGCTTTCCGGGTAGGCGTCGACCGGAACCGGGTCCCACCGCCCGAAGTCGAAATTCCCCCGGCGCGCCGAAGGCGGATCGCCGCCCCAGGGAAAGAGCCGTTCGCCCGCTTCCGGCGCTGCGTATGCCGCCCGGTGCCATTGCGCTTCGGTCGGCAACGACTTGCCCGCCCATCTCGCGTAGGCGCTCGCTTCCGCGTGGCTCGCGTATACCGGCCAGTCGAGCGGCAGCGGGAATTCTTCGAACATCCCGCGCCACGACCAGTTTCCGCCAACCCGTGTCCAGAAACTCGGATGGCCGACGCCGCCTTCCTGCTTCCACTTCCAGGCCGGCCCGGACCAGAGCGAGCGATTCTCGTACCCGCCGGCCCCGATGAATTTCAGATACTCCCCGTTCGTCACCATATACCGGTCGATCGAAAACGCCGGCACGGCAACCTGGTGTGCTTCGTACTCGTTGTCCCAGCCGAACGCGCCGCCGGCCCGCGTCAGGCCCAGCGTGGCGATACCGGCGGGAATCTCGATCATCCCGGCTTCCGGACGCGGCGCGGCGGGCGCCCGGCTCGCCGGCGCTTGCGCCTGGCGCAACTTCATTTCCAGCGGGAGCTGATGCAGCATGTAGCAGAGCGTCTCTTCGTGCATGAGCCGGTGCTCGATGGCGACGTTGAGCCGTTGCGCGAGCGAGCCGTTCGTGTCCGCTCCATCGCGAGCCGCCTTCGCCAACCCCGCGTCGAGCGCCTCGCGCACGCCCGCGTTGTAATCGCGCACCAACTCGATCGCGGGCCAGTCGCCCGGCTGATCGCTCGGAAGTCCGCCGCCGACCGGGTCGATGCCAAAGGCAAACAGGCGGTCGAATTCCGGCTGGCTCGATGCGAGGTTCCCGGCCAATTCGTGAAGCAGGTTCCAATCGAAGGCTTCCAGATGCCCGATGTAAAAGACGATCCGGTGGCGCTCGGGTATCGGCCGCTCGTAGAGGCGCTCGGGCTTCACAACGCCGAACAGGGCGTCGGTGCGGAGGCGGGCGTCGGCCAGCCGGTCCAGCAGCTCTCGATACGTCTCAAGGGTTTGCCGCGCGGTTGCCATCTTCACCCTCCCGCCATTTCAGCGGCCTTCGCCGCCGGTCTCGATTGGATGCGACTGGCCGGAGCGCCGATTCCATCCCATCATCACTCTTCGGCGCTGGATGGAAAAGAGGGGATTGAAAATTTCCGGGAAGGTTCGCTCGCCCGCCGTTCATTCTTCCCGCACGCGCAGGACTGCCGCGCCGGAAAAAGCGTCATTTTTCAGCGCATCGAGCGCGCGATTGGCCTCGCCGAGCGGAAACGTCTCGACGCGCGTTTCGATCGGAATTTCCGCCGCGATGCGAAGGAAATCCTCCCCGTCCTTGCGCGTGTTATTGGCGACGCTGCAAATCATGCGCTCGCCGTAAAGCAGATCGTAATCGAAGGAGGGGATCGGGCTCATGTGAATGCCGCCGAGCACCAGGCGGCCGCCCTTGCGCAGGGCCCGCAGCGCCGCGGGGACGATTTCGCCGGCCGGCGCGAAAACGATCGCGGCGTCGAGCTTTTCCGGCGGATCGGCCAGCGTTTCCCCGGCCCACACCGCGCCCAGCTCACGCGCCAGCCGCCGGTGCCGCTCGTCGCGGGTCGAAGCGTAAACCTCCACTTTCCAGTGCCGCGCCACCTGGATCGCTACGTGCGCCGCGGCCCCGAAACCGTAAAAGCCCAGCCGCTCGCCCGGCTGGATTTTCGAAAGCCGCAGCGAGCGAAAGCCGATGATTCCGGCGCAGAGCAGCGGCGCCGCCTGCTCGTTGCGGAAAGCGGCGGGAATCGGATAGACGAAATCCTCCGGCGCCACGATCCGCTCCGCGTACCCGCCGTCGACGCTGTAGCCGGTGAACGAGGGATGGTCGCACAGATTTTCCGCGCCCGAGCGGCAGTAGCGGCAGGTGCCGTCGGTGTGGTGCAGCCACGCAATTCCCACCCGGGCCCCGCGGGCGAAGCGCCGCGCGCCCGCGCCGCTGCCCTCGACGACGCCAACCACCTGATGGCCGGGAATCACTGGCGATTTGCGGGGCGCGAGCTCCCCTTCGACTACGTGAAGGTCCGTCCGGCAGACGCCGCAACAGCTCACTCGCACCAGCACTTCGCCCGCGCCCGGCTCCGGATCGGCGACATCGGTGAATTCGAGCGGATGGGTTTCGATCGGGGCGGGGGAACGAAGCAGGCAGGCCTTCATCGTGCGATCTCTCCTCTTGTGCGGTGGCCGCCCTGCCGGGTCGGTTCCGGCGGGAAGCCCCGGTCGGACCGCTCGATGAGCGATCCGTTGACGGTTTCGTCTATCGGTGCTCCAACTGGCGTGCCCGAAAACGGGAGATGTCGATTGTACCAAGGCGAGGGCTCCGCGTGGATCGATGTATCGGCAGAGGGCGGCCATCGGCGAGGGGGCAGGGAAGCGGCAGGACTCATGCAGTTTTCCCCCCTGCGCTCTGCCTGGGCCTCGTTATAATGAATCAATGTCGAATCGTGCCTACCTCAGCCTTTGGTGCAGCGACTGCGGTGAAGCAGTCATGCTGGACCGGCTCGAGAAGCTGCTCGAGACCGTGCCCGTGTCGGCGAGCCCTCCTGGGTTCGCGGCGCTCACGATTCGCGCCGTAGGTCCGGATGAGGTGCCGCTGATCGAGCGGGATTTGCGCGCCGTCACGATGGGCCCCGCCGAGGTCGTCGAGCTGGCGCGGGAATTTCCGCATGCCGACTGCTCCTACGAAGTGCAAGCGTATTGGGACCTATGGACCTACGACTTGGCCTCGGACCGGTGGCAACTGGGACCGCAACCGCTCGAAATCCTCTGCCTGGGCGAGCAATACGACGACGAGGCGTGGAGGGAGATGGGCCACTTCTGGATTCACGCCGGGTTCGAGCATTTCTTCACCGGCCATGCCGGAATGCTCGGATCGGCCGTCGGCGATATCTTTCCCGAGCACCCGGCCGAATCGGAATTTCTGGGCCGGATGAGCCGGCCCGGCAGCTTGCGCGATTACCGCCAGAAAACCCAGGAAAACATTCGAAAGTTCATCGGCTGGGCCGAGCAAATCGATCGAACCCTCCCGCTCGATCGCTGGCGGCTTTGGTCGGAGGGCGAGGAAAACTTCGAGGCCCGGCTGGAGTCGATTCTGGCCGGGCGGTGAGCGGCCTCGATGAATCGGGATGAGGGTGATGAATATCGGGAAACAGAAAAAATGGGCGGCGCGGATAGCAACTCTCGCATCCTTCGGACTTTTTCTATTTGCGACGGCCTGCAGCCAGGCGCCGGCCGTCCCCACGGCTTCGCGGGCCGCCCAGTCCGGCACGGCGGCCGAGGCGGAATACCGCTCGGCTGCCAGGAGCGTGCTCGGAGACGAGAGTCAGGTGATGCTTTCCGGCGACCTCGCGCATAATCAACACATCCAACTCCTCGTCGTGAATCGGCTGTCCCCGATGCCGGGCAAAGCGGATGGTGGCGTATTGGTCTCACGCGCCGCGATTCTGGAAAAGGAAAGCGAGAATTGGCGCGAAATTTTTCTCGCTGACGACCATTTGAAAAACGAAAAGGGCTTCCTCGAGGGAACACCTTTGGATTCGGTGGGCGTCTGGCGCTTGCAGTACGTTCGGAAAAAAGACGGCCTGACGATGTTCTTCACCCCGCTGCGGCAGGCGGCCGGAGCCGATCCGGCGACAGTCGAAATCCGCTGGAATCCCCGCATGCGGCGCTACCAGGCCTTCGACCGCCAGGCCGGCCATTTTCTGGCGGAAGCCCTCACGCCGGAGGGAATGCCCTCGTTCCTGATGAAACGATGAGCGCCGCCTCCCAAGCCGTTCCCGCACCGCCGGTCGCCAGCCGGCGCCAGGCCTGGCGCAGCCTGTGGAAGCTGGCTCCCTACCTGGCGCGCTACAAAGGCGGTATGGCCGGCGGTATTCTGGCTCTGCTGCTGATGGGCATTGCCGGCGCCCTGCCCCCGCTCTATATCGGCGCGATCATCGATTCTCTCTCCGGACACCGGGAACCCATGGCGCAACTGGGCCGGTTCGGCGAAACATTGATGCACTGGCTGGTCCCCTTCTACGCGGCCTCGGGTCATCGCACGCTGGCGCTTTGCTGCCTCCTGCTGGTGGCGGTGATCGCGATCAAGGGAGTGTTCCTGTTCGCGAGCCGGTGGGTTTTGATCGGGATTTCGCGCGACATCGAATTCGATCTCCGGGCCGACCTGCTCTCGCGCCTGCTGCGGCTCGATCCGGAATTTTATGTGCGCAACCGGACCGGCGAGTTGATGTCGCGCGCGACAAACGACCTCAGTTCCGTGCGCATGGTGGTGGGCCCGGGCTTGATGTACAGCGCCACCACGCTGGTCACGATGATTCTGGCCATCTTCTTGATGGTTCGCCTCTCGCCTACACTGACTCTCTGGGTGCTCCTGCCGGTGCCTGTCGTTGCGGTAGCCGTCCGCTATTTCGGACGCCGGATCCACGGGTTCTACGAGCGGATTCAGGCCATGCTGGCCGTGCTCTCGGCGCGCGTGCAGGAAAACCTCACGGGCGTGCGCGTGCTCCGCGCCTACTGCCAGGAAGCGGCTGAAACCGCCGCGTTCGACGAGCCCAACCGCCTCTACGTGAAGCGGAACATCGAGTTGATTTCCACCTGGGCCCTGTTCATGCCCTCCTTGCAGGTGCTGATCGGAACCACGTTCCTGCTGGTTCTCTGGCAGGGAGGCCGGCTGGTCATGTTCGACCGGATTTCCCTGGGCACCCTGATCGCGTTCTACGCGTATATGGCGCAGCTCGTCTGGCCCATGATCGCCCTGGGGTGGGTGACCAACATCTTCCAGCGCGGCGCGGCGTCGATGGGACGTCTCGATTACATCCTCGGCGCCCAGCCGCGCATTCTCGATCGCGCCCCCGGCGGCGCGCCGGCCGGCCTTCAAGGCGAAATCGAATTTCGTCACCTGAGCTTCCGCTATCCCACGACGCACAACGGCGGCGGCCAGCAAGAGCGCGAGCAAGCGCCCGTGCTCGGAGACATTAACCTCCGCATCGCCGCCGGCAGCGTCACGGCGATCGTCGGCGCAACCGGCAGCGGTAAATCGACGCTGGCCGCTCTGGTCGCCCGGCTCTGGGAAGCGCCGCCGGGCACGCTGCTGATCGACCGCCGGCCGATCGAGGACTGGCCGCTCGATGAACTGCGCCGCTCGATCGGCTTCGTGCCGCAGGAGACCTTCCTTTTCAGCGATACGCTGCGGGAAAACATCTCGCTGGGCGTGCCCGGCGCGCCGCTCGAAGCGGTTGCCGAGGCCGCCGAAGTGGCCGGCCTGGCCGGAGACGTCGCCGACTTCCCCCAGAAATACGACACCATCGTCGGCGAGCGCGGGATCACGCTTTCCGGAGGGCAGAAGCAGCGCACGGCGCTGGCGCGGGCGGTGGCTCGCGATCCGAAGATCCTGATTCTGGACGACGCCTTTGCCAGCGTGGATAGCGACACCGAGGAGCGGATTCTGGCCCGGCTCGAGCGGGTGATGCGCCGCCGCACGACCCTGATCATTTCCCACCGCGTCTCGACCGTGCGCCGCGCCGACCGCATCGTCGTGCTCGATCGCGGCCGCATCGTCGAAGAGGGCACGCACGACGAGCTGATTGCGAGCGGCGGCCATTACGCCGAACTCTATCGCCGGCAACTGCTCGAGGAAGAGCTGGAACGGGTATGAGCGGGCATGAAGAGGAAAAACTCGGAAGAATCTACGACACTCGTCTGGCGAGACGGCTGCTGACTTATCTGGGCCCGTACCGGAACCGCGTCATCATCGCCCTGGCGCTCAGCCTCGTCGTCGCCGTCCTGGAAGCCGCCGGTCCGTATTTGTTCCACGCCGGCATCGACTGGGCCATCGATCCGGTGGTCCACCACAAGCTCGCCCTGGCGGCCGGCATCGGCCTGCTCGGGTGGATCGCGCTGGCCTACCTGGCCACGTTGGTGCTCAGTCTCGGCGTCCTCTACGGCCAAGTGATCCTCATGCAGACGGTTGGCCAGAAGGCGATGTACGACCTTCGCCGGGATATCTTCGTTCATCTGCAGGACCTGCCGTTCTCCTTCTACGACCGGACGCCGGTCGGCCGCCTGATTACTCGCGCCACGACCGACGTCGACGCCCTCAACGACCTGTTTGCTTCCGGCGTCGTCGCCATGCTGAACGACGCGTTCGTGCTGCTCGGCTTCGTTGGAGTCATGCTCTGGCTCAACTGGCGGCTCGCCCTGCTGACCTTCGCCGTGCTGCCGCTGATTTTTGGCGTTACCTGGGTCTTTCGGAGTTCGGTCCGCGAGGCCAACCGCGGCATTCGCGTCGCCATCGCCCGCATCAACGCCTTCCTCCAGGAACACATCAGCGGCATGAGCGTCATTCAGCTCTTCAATCGCGAGCGCAAGTCGCGAGAGCAGTTCGAGGAGCACAATCGCGCCTATTTGGACGCCTACAAGCAGGCCATCAAGGCCTTCGCGCTCTTCTACCCAACCGTCGAATTCCTCGCCTACATCGCGATCGCTCTGGTTTTCTGGTCTGGCGGCGGCCAAGTGCTGACCGGCGCCGTCGAAGTGGGCGTGCTGGTGGCCTTCATGCAGTACGCCCAGCGCTTCTTCCGCCCCATTCAGGACCTGAGCGAGAAATTCAACATTCTCCAGACCGCCATGGCCAGTTCCGAGCGCATCTTCCATCTGCTCGACGAGCCCGCGCCGTCGCTGGCTCCGGCCGTTCCGCAGCGGCTCGAACGGCTGCGCGGCGAGATCGAATTCCGCAACGTCTGGTTCTCCTATCGCCACGCGGACCAACCGGCCGAGGAGGATTGGGTGCTGCGCGACGTCTCCTTCCGCATCCATCCGGGCGAGATGATCGCCGTCGTGGGACACACCGGCGCCGGCAAAACCACGATGATCCAGCTCCTGCTGCGCTTCTACGAAATCCAGCGCGGGCAGATTCTTCTCGACGGCACCGACATCCGCGATATGGATCCGCTCGATTTGCGCCGCCACTTCGGCGTCGTGCTCCAGGACCCGTTTCTTTTCACCGGCACCATCGAATCCAACGTGCGCCTGGGCACCGAGGGCATCGACGCCGGCCGCGTCGAATGGGCGCTGCGCGAAGTGGGGCTGGGCCGCTGGATCGACGGGCTGCCCGAGGGCATTCGCACGCCGGTCAGCGAGCGCGGGGCCACCTTCTCGGTCGGCCAGCGGCAGCTCGTCAGCTTCGCCCGCGCCCTGGCGCACCGGCCGGAAATCCTGATTCTCGATGAAGCCACCTCCAGCGTGGACACGCGGACCGAACTCCTGATTCGGGAGGCTCTCGAGCGCATGTTCAGCGGCCGCACCTCGATCGTCATCGCGCACCGTTTGAGCACGGTCCAGCGCGCCAGCCGCATCCTCGTCATGCACAAGAGCCGCTTGCGGGAACAGGGAACCCACCGCGAACTGCTCGCCCTGGGCGGAATCTACAGCCGGCTGTATCAGCTCCAATATCACGACCAGGAACTCAAAACCGTTCCCGCCGGTCCCGATCTGGGCGAACCGCTCACCGCCAGTGACTGAGCTTTTCCGTCTCGCGGAGTTGCGGGGATCGTGACCGCCCCCGGCATCCTCATCTCCGCCGGCGATCCTTCCGGCGCCATGCACGCCGCCCGCCTGGCCCGTGCCCTGACCGATCGCACCGGCGCGCGGATGTTTGGCCTGGGAACCGGGGCGATGAGCCAGGCCGGCGTGGAACTGGTCGGCGATGCCTCGCAAATCGCCGTGATCGGCTTGAGCGAGGCGCTCGAACTGCTTCCCCGTGCCTGGCGTTTGCTCAATCGGCTCGAGGCGGAAGCGGCCCGCCGCCGCCCGCGCCTGGCGATTCTGGTCGATTCCCCCGATTTCAACCTGCGTCTGGGCGCGCGTCTGAAGCGTCTGGGCATCCCGATCGTTTACTTCATCAGCCCCCAGGTCTGGGCTTGGCGCTCCGGCCGGGTCGGGCGGATTCGCCAGCTCGTCGAGCGAATGCTCGTCATTTTTCCCTTCGAGGAAAAGTTTTACCGGGAAGCGGGAGTGGCGGCGGAATTCATTGGGCACCCCCTGTGCGATGTCGTCAAACCGGATGCGCCCGCGGGTGAGTTCCGCCGGCGCTGGTCGCTCGACCCTCAGCAACCGATTTTGGCGCTGCTGCCCGGCAGCCGGCCGAAGGAGCTCGCGCACAATCTGCCCGTCATGACCCGTGCCGAGCGCTTGCTGGCCGCGGCCGGCGTGCCTTGCCAGCCGGTTCTTGCCGCCGCGCCGGGTCTGGCCGCGGGCGATTTCCGGTCCTATCTTGGGCCGGCGCCAAGCATCCGCGTGGTCGAGGACGCCACCTACAACGCACTAGCCGCAGCCGAGTGCGCCATCGTTTCGAGCGGAACGGCTACCGTGGAGGCGGCCCTTCTCGGCGCGCCAATGGTTGTGGTCTATCGCGTGTCGCCCGTTTCGGCGTTTCTGCTGCGCCGTCTCGTGCACACGCCGTTTTTCAGCATGGTCAATTTACTGCTCGAACGGTGCGCGGTTCCCGAGCTGATCCAACAGGACTTCACGCCCGAACGCGTGGCCCAGGAGACGCGCCGGCTGCTCGAGCGGCCCGAGGAACGCGAGCGCATGAAATGCGCGCTGGCCGAGGTTCGATCCCGGTTGGCCAGCCCGAGCCCGCTGGGCGCCATTGGCCGGGCGGCGGAAATCATCTCCAGCCTGCTTTAGCTACGGCTAGCTCCATTTTCTTGCGTTCAGGGCTCCTGGCCGTCCCAAAGCGCCCCAAACCACAGGCAACGCCCAAGGTGTAAACTGATATCCTAACCGCAGGGCAAGGGAAACACGTTGATTCAAGCGAGGGGAAGACAACCGGCGCTACGAGGTTTGTTGCTGCTGGCGGCGCTCGTGTGGGCCGGCCAAGCCGCGGCCCAACAGCCGCCGGCGAAGCCCGCTTTTCACGCTTCTCATTACGAGGTCGATGCGACGCTCAGCCCCGGCAACCAGACGCTCACGGCGAAGGTGCAAGCCGAATTCGTCGCCGACGAGGCTTCGAGCAACCTCCAGGTCGAGTTGAACCCCAATCTGAAAATCGCCTCCATCCAGTTGAGCGGGCAGCCGGTACAGTTCTCGCGGGTTTCCGGCCAGGCGCTCGATGTCGCGATTACTCTTCCCAATACAGTGTCCGCGGGGCAAAGCGTAACCCTGAGCTTCGCCTATTCCGGCCCGCTCGCGGGCGACCAGAACAGTCCCTCGCCAGGCGTGCAACTGGCCTACATCGGCAAGAAAAGCGCCTATCTGCTCCTCGCTTCCAGGTGGTTTCCGCTCGTCAGTTACGTTGGCCAGCGGTATACGGCCGTGTTTCATCTAACGGTTCCCGGGGATTTCGCCATCGTCGGCGGCGGCGCGAGCGGAGCGCCGGATACCGTCAGCCCGCCGCAGAACCCCGCGGCAGCCGATTCCCACTCCGCTCAGGGGCAAGGCGCGGCCCCAGGCCAAGCCGAAGGGGGGCAAGACGAAGCCCAGGGGCAGTGGCTGCGTTACACGTTCACCTCCGACCGGCCGGGTCCGGTGGGAACGTTCGTCGCGGGCGCATTGGAATTGACCCCCGCGAGCGACGGTGGGATGCCCATATCCGTCTACACGCTGCCGGCCGACAAGGCGACGGCTTCGGCCTACGCCGACGAGCTTTCGCAAATTGTGGCCTTTTATTCCAGCCAGTTCGGGTCTCTGCCCGAGCATTCCTTCACGCTCGCGCAACTGCCCGCGGTCGCGCCCATGGAGGGCGTATCGGCGCCCGGGCTTCTTTTGGTGAATCAGCGGCAGTGGGCCAGTCAGCCCAACGTGCAGTTGCTGGCCCGCCTGGTGGCCCACCAGTGGTGGAACGATCTGGTGCTGCCCGCCGCCTCCTCCGACGTATGGCTTTCCGACGGCCTGTCGCAATACTCGGCGGTTCTTTACCAGGAGCACGCGCATGGCGATGCGGGGCTGCGCCAGGCGGTGGAAGATTGCGCCGTGGGGGCGCTGATGGACAACTCGGCCGCCTCGATTGCCGAGGCTTGGCAGCTCGAGCCCTATACGACCGCGTATCAGTCGGTGGTCCGCGACAAGGGCGCCATGGTCTTTCACATGCTTCGCAGCTCGATTGGAGGAAACGCTTTCGGCGAGCTGCTCCGTGAATATCTCCAAAAATATTCCGGTAAAACAGCCACCCTCAACGATTTTGAAACTCTCGCGCAAGCCGCGATCGATTCCCTGCCGGCGCCTGCGGGAGAAGACGCCTTGCCGGTGCCCCGTCTGAACGCCACTGCCTTCTTTTCCCAATGGCTGAACTCGACCGGCATACCCGATTTCCACCTGGAATATACCGTCTACCGCACGCAGAAGGGATTCAGGGTGGTCGGCAAAATCATGCAAAATCTCACCACCCTGAACATGCCGATCCAGGTGCGCGTCGAAACCGAAGGCAATCCCGTAACGAAGACCGTCCAGGTGGTTGGCGACACCACCGAATTCGCCGTCGATACCTTCGGCGCGCCCAAGCCCAACGGCATCCTGCTCGACCCGAGCAACAACGTGCTCAAGGACACGCCGGATTTGCGGGTCCGGGCCTTGATCGCTCACGGCGTGGCGCTGGCCCAGCAGGGCCAGTTCTTCCAGGCGATCCAGCAGTATCAACGCGCGCTCGACATCCAGCGGCAGAACGGCTTGGCGCTGTTCCGCATGGGCGAGGCGTTCTTTTACGAAAAGAACTATCAGGCCGCCGCCAACTCCTTCCGCGACGCTCTCGACGGTCAAATCCAGCCGAGCTTCAAATGGATCGAAGTCTGGGCCCACATCTATCTGGGGAAGATTTACGATCTGATCGGCCAGCGCGAGCGGGCGGTGAATGAATATCAGAAAGCGCTCGATACGAAGGACGATACCTCCGGCGCGCTCGAGCAGGCTCGCGAATACATGAAGAAGCCTTACGGCGCCCAGCCCGCCGCGCCGCCAGCCGCCGTTTCCCCGGGAAAAGCCCCGGGAAAAGGAACCGGGGAAAAGGGATGAAAGCGTGTTATACTCGTACCGCGTTGGATATCGCGGTTGTTTGGTGTGGTTTGTTTGGTTTCGTAGCTGATTTTAGTACGCCCACCTTTGTTCCCCTCCGCATGTCTTCGCCGTAACTCGAACTCAGACTGGCTGTGCTAGTTGCCGTGCTCGCCCGGAAGCCCGTGTGCGCGCTGCGATCGCTTCCGCCAGCGACAAGGAAAAAAAGATAAGAATGCAAACGTTTTCAGAACTTCCGATTTCCACATATGTAAAGCAACGCCTCGCCTCGGCCGGCTTTTCCATACCCACGCCCGTCCAGGCTGCCGCGATTCCCCATGCCCTCGAAGGCAAGGATCTGCTCGCCACCGCGCAAACCGGCACCGGCAAGACGCTCGCCTTCCTCATCCCGATCGTCGAGCATCTGCTTCGCGACCATGCGAAAGGGATTGCCGCGCTGATCCTGCTCCCCACGCGCGAACTGGCGATGCAGGTTGCCGCCCAGTACGACGCATTGCGCGACAAACAGCTCGCCCCCGCGGCCCTGGCCGTCGGCGGCATGCCCGAAGCGAAACAGATCGCTGCCCTGCGCGGCGGCGCCCGCCTGGTGGTCGCCACTCCCGGCCGGCTCGAGGATTTTCTCTCTCGCCGCCTGGTCCAGTTCCGCGATTTGAAAATTCTGGTCCTCGACGAGGCCGATCGCATGCTCGACATGGGATTCCAACCCTCGATTCGCCGCATCGTGGCGGCTCTGCCCCGCGACCGGCAAACGCTCTGCTTCTCGGCCACGATCGAAGCCTCCGTGGCGCCGATCGTGAACGGCTACCTGCGCCGTCCGGTGCGATTGGCGCTGGGTTCGACGCTCAAACCTGCCGAAAATGTCCGCGTCCAGGCCTACGAAGTCGCCCGCACGCGCAAGCAGGATCTGCTCGAGTCCCTGCTGGCCAAGGAATCCGGCCGGTGCCTGGTCTTCGCGCGTACCCGGCGCGGCGCCGAGCGCCTGGCGAAAAACCTGAATGGCTTGGGGTTTGCCGCCGCTAGAATCCACGGCGACCGCTCGCAGTCCCAGCGCACTTCCGCGCTTTCGGGCTTCCAGAGCGGACGCTACCGGGTCCTGATCGCCACCGACGTGGCTTCGCGCGGCATCCACGTCGAAAACATCACCCATGTCATCAACTACGATCTGCCCGAGGTCGCCGAGAATTTCATCCATCGCGTAGGGCGCACGGGCCGCGCCGGCCGCAGCGGCGTGGCATCCACGCTCTTCGCCGCCGACGAGCGAGGCGAGCTGATGCAGCTCGAGCGGACGCTCGGTCTGCGGATGGAACGCCTGCCCGTCGAAGAGCTCCTACTTCAAAAACGTTCGCGGGCGCAATCGGTTCCCAACCGCCGGGAGGTCCCCGGTAATTCCCAGTTGATCCCGCTCCCTGGCGAGTTTCTCCAGGTTCAGATGGGCAACTGACCCGTTCGCCTGCCTTCGTGCAGGCAGCGATTTGAAAATCGTCCGCCAGCCTGACCGGCTCGCGGACGCTTTTTCGCATTCCCGGCCGTCAAGGCCGGGGCGCGCGTGCGTCTTCGCGCTTCGGATTCGTGGAATTGGCGGGGGACCCGGCAAAATCGCCGCTGGTGGAAGGAACCCGAGCGGTCAGCCGGCGAGCTCTTTTTTCATTTTCGCCCAAACCGCCTCGAAAACCTCGTAGGTCGGGCGATCGTACAGAACGAAATAGACGGTCTCGGGCGCTCCCGGTTGGCGAAGACCCTCGGCTGCCTCGCCGAGCATGATTTCGGCGCACTGGCGGGGAGGGAATCCGCCGATGCCGGCGCCGATGGCGGGAAACGCGATGGTCTTCACTCCCTTTTGCCGGGCCAGCCTGAGCGAATGCGCCGTCGAACCCCGCAGCGTGGCCGCCGTCGTCGACCCGCCCAGTTCCATGCTGGCGGCGTGAATCACCCACCGGGCTTTCAGCCGGCCGCCGCCCGTGATGGCGGCCGTTCCGAGGGGAATCGTTCCAATGCGGGCGCATTCCTGCTGGATTTCGTCTCCGCCCTTGCGGCGAATCGCTCCGGCCACACCCGCCCCAAGCAACAGATCGTTGTTCGCGGCATTGACGATGGCGTCGATGGCCATCTCGGTGATGTCGCCCTGGACGAGCTGGATTTTGTCCGTGGCGCCCATGATGGAAGATTCTACCGGAACAGCGCCCTCCGGCGTCAGCATTCCGGCTTTTGATTCCCACCGCCGGCCACGGCGTCGGGACTGCTGGGGGCGATTCGCGGGGATTCGCTGAGCGTCACCACCTCCATGCCCATTCGCCGGCCAACTTCCAGGCAGGCTTTGAGCGTATCCTCCGATGTTTCCGGGGCACAGACCAGTTCGAGCCGCCTGGTATCCATCGGCGGCTCGAGGAATCGCATCCCGATGCATAGCTCGGGCCGCTGGGTGATTCCCGCCATTTCCGCGATCGGCAGCGAGCGGCTGGTTGTCGCCAGGACCGTTCCCGCCCGGGCGAACTTGTCGAGCATGCCGAACAGCTCGGTCTTCAGTTCCATTTCTTCCGGCCCGGTCTCGATCACCAGATCGGCGTCGGCGGCCTCTTCCACGCGGCCGCCGGTGCGCACGCGCCCGAACGCTTGCCGAGCCTCTTCGGAGGAGATTCGGCCCCGCGCGACGCCCTCATCGATCGCCCTCCGCAACCAGTCCATGGCTTGGCCCAGCACCTGCGAGCGGATGTCCTCGATCGTGGTCTCGAACCCGCCCACGGCCGAGACGTAGGCGATGCCGCGACCCATGATCCCCGCGCCAATCACCGCAATCCGGTTTATCGTCATAAAGGTTATTTTTTCCCTGGATTCAATGGATGCCGGGCGTGAATCGGGCGGACCGGAACGTTGATGAACCGGACCGCCTTCGGTTTCCCGCCCCGTTCCACCGGCCCCGCTCAGTCCGATTCCCGGCCGGAAGGCCGCAGCACCTGTTCGAGTTGGGCGGACTTTTCCGTTTTCTCATCCCGATATTTCACAATGACAGGCGTGTACACGGAAATTCCCCACTGGCGCCCCTGAGCGGTTTCGATGGCCCGCGATCCGGGCACCACGACGGCTCCCGCGGGTATGCGCAACGGGCGCTCGCCTTGGCGCCGGTAGATTTCGCCCCTCACCAGATCGTATACGGGCGTGCCGCCGGTGAGAATGGTTCCGGACGCCAGCACCGCGCCCCGCGAGACGATCGCGCCTTCGTATACGCCGCAATTCCCGCCCACCAGCGCGTCGTCCTCGACGATCACCGGCAGGCCGCCCACCGGCTCGAGCACGCCGCCGATCTGAGCCGCCGCGCTCAAATGCACCCGCTTGCCGATCTGCGCGCACGAGCCGACCAGGGCGTGAGAATCGATCAAGCTTTCCTCGTCCACGTAGGCGCCGATATTGACGAAGGACGGCGGCATCACGATGACCCCGCGGCCAATGAAGCAGCCGTCGCGCAAGGAACTGCCTCCCGGCACCAGGCGGACGCCCTGGGGCGGCTTGCGCAGCGGCAGCGTGTGTTTATCGGAAAAGCGGAGCGCGCCCGCTTCGCTTTCCGCGATTCTCCCGATGCGGAATGCCAGTAAAATCCCCTTCTTCACCCAGGCATTCACTCTCCATTCGCCGTTGCCGGCCGGCTGGGCGGCCCGGGCGGTTCCCTGGTCGAGGGCTTGCCGCAGTTCGTCGACGGCCTGGAAGTGATCGTCGCCGGGCGGCTCCTCGGGCCGCTCGAACAACCGCTCGATCCGTTCCGCCAACGTCTTCATCTAGCCACGCTCGCCGAAGTCACCCCGGTCAACAGCCCCTGCGCCTTGAGCACCTGTTCGAGCCGGGCGCGGTTTTCGGGCCGCAGCGGCACCATCGGCAGCCGGCAAGTTTCCTCGATGAGGCCCATCATCGCCAGGGCCGTTTTCACCGGGACCGGATTCGTTTCGTAGAAATTGGCGCGGAGAAGCGGCAGCAGCTCGAAATGCAGCTTACGCGCCTGCTCGTATTGGCCCTCGCGCATGAGCCGCGCGAGCCGGGAAATCCTGTCGGGAACCGCGTTCGAGGCGACCGAGATGATCCCCACCGCTCCGAGAGCCATCAGCGTAAAAGTCCCGGAGTCGTCGCCGGAGAGAACGCGAAAGCCCTCCGGGACCGTTCGCAGCAACTCCATCTGCTGTTCGAGGTTTCCGGAAGCTTCCTTGATCCCCACGATGTTCGCGAGCGCCGCCAGGCGCACGACGGTAGCCGGCTCCAGGTTCGATCCCGTCCGGCTGGGAACGTTGTAAAGGATCATGGGAATGTCCACGGCTTCCGCCACGGCGCGGAAGTGCTGATACAAACCCTCCTGCGTCGGACGGTTGTAATAGGGCGTCACGGAAAGGATCGCGTCGACGCCCACTTCCTTCATCTGCCGGGCGAGCTCGATCACGTGCCGCGTGTTGTTTCCACCCGCTCCCGCCACCACGGGCACGCGCCCGCCGGCCTCCTCCACCACTTGCCGGACCACGGCCACGTGTTCGTCGCGCTCGAGCGCCGGCGTTTCTCCCGTCGTGCCGCAAGGCACCAGAAAATCCACGCCTCCCTGCAACTGGAAACGCACCAGACGGCTGAGCGCCTCCCGGTCCAAGGACTCGTCCCGGCGAAATGGAGTCACCAGGGCCGTTCCACAACCTGCTATTTCTCGCGTCATGTTCTTGCCTCCAAATCCAGAATTTCGGAAAAATGTCGTAATCCCTTTTGCCCTCTCACCCAGCGGGCCGCCACCAGCGCACCTTCGGCAAATGCCTGCCGGGACCGGGCCGCGTGGCGCACGATCAGCGTCTCGCCTTCCGCGTCGAAACCCAGCTCGTGCGTCCCCGGGATATGGCCGGCGCGCACGCTCTGAATAGCGGGCATCCGGCCGGCCAGGGCCGGTTCGATTTGCCGCGCCAGCTCCATCGCGGTTCCGGAAGGCGCGTCGCGCTTGAACCGGTGGTGTGTTTCCACGATGAACGGTTCGTACTGCGGCCATCGCGAGAAAAGTTTCGACGCCTCGCGAGCCAGCCGGTAGAAGAGTTGCACGCCGAGCGAGAAATTGGCTCCGTAGACGAGTCCCGTGCCGCTTTCGGCCACGATCGCTCGCGCCTCTTCCAGATGGCCGTACCAGCCCGTCGTTCCGACCACCATCGGCTTGGCCGCTCCGGCCACGCGCCGGATGTTTTCGAGCACCGCTTCGGCCTCGGTGAACTCCACGACGACGTCGATATCTTTCATGGCCGCCATGGTCAGCCCCGCGCCGCCCGCGTTGGTTTCCACCGTCAGAGCCTGCGCAACGACGAAGCCCCGCGCCGGCGCCAATTGCTCGATGGCGCTCCCCATGCGTCCATGGCCCAGCAACAGGAGCCGGACCGGAGCGACTTGCCCGCCGCTATCGTTCACTGGGAACCTCCTTCGGTTCGCGCGCGCAATTTCAACTCGCGAACCAAGCCTCGATACAATTTGACCGCTTGCACCAGTTCCGCCTTGCTCACCCGCTCTTCGGGCGTGTGAGCCACCTGAATCGACCCCGGCCCGATCAGCAAGGGCTGCCCCCACCGGCCCAGATTCCCCACGTCGCTCACGAAGGAAACAGTCGACGTTTCGAACCCCTCCACGGTTTGCAGCCGCGTAGCGGCGGCGAAGCGCTCGAATTCGTATTCCACGCGGCCATCCAGCAGCGCCCCGATCCTCGCCATCAGAGCCGAGCAATCGTCCACGGTGCGGAAGAGCATCATCGCCTCGGCGCTTTCGGGAACCACGTTGGGCGCAACACCTCCGGAAATCGTTCCGATATTCATGGTGGCCGGCCCGAGTTCGGGGTCGCTGGGCAAGGGCATCGCTCGCAGGCTGTTCAGCGCATCCAATAGTTTTTCGATGGCCGATTCTCCCAGTTCGGGATATGCGGAATGCGCCGCCCGGCCGCGCGCGCGAACGCGCAATTGCAAGACGCCCTTGGTCGCCGTCACCAGCCGGTTGTCGGTGGGCTCGCCCACGATGAGGTAACGCGAGCCCCGGGGACACTCGTTGGCAGCCCGTGCGCCGTCGCTCTGGCTTTCTTCGCCGACGACGAAGAGCAGACCAAGGTCGCCGACGCCCTCCCGCGCCAGTTGCTCGGCGGCGATCATCTGGCAGGCGAGAATGCCCTTGGCGTCGCAAGCCCCGCGGCCGCGAATCCAATTGGCGTCCTCGCTCGAGGGGAAATACGGCCTCACGGTATCTATATGCGTGCTCAAGACGACTTCGGGGGTGCCGAGCGTCGCGATAATGTTTGCGCGGCCCGGCGAGACTTCCTGCGTTTCCACGACAAAGCCCGCAGCGCGCAGCCGCGATTCCAGGAACGCGCTACAGGCCGTTTCCGAGCCGGTCACCGAATTGATATCGACCAAACGCCGTACCAGTTCGAAAAGTTCTTGCACGTTGCCCTTTCCCCGGCCTTTGCCGGGAAACTGCGCGAATCAGGGGGATCATCTTTCCGGCCAGGCCGGAATGGCCTCCCAGGATTCATTCGGATACAAGTTGTGTGCGGGGAAAACCTATCGTATTGGCGGCAAGGCCGCCTTCAGGAGGGACTTTCGAAGGCTGGGCAATACTTTCATGTTTCGTCCGGCGCAGCCGTAAAGCGCACGCGCCGTTCCGCTGATCTTTATATCCCTTGTCCGGGGAATTGTCAATTGCTTCGGCTCTCTGGAATGGGAAGGGGAGGGTTCTTGACTCCCCTATGCCACTGTGATACCACCGAACGCAAAATCTACCGCCTCGCGGGAGTACACTCGCCAGCGATGCTTTTGCCGAAACGGAGGGTTATCTCTTCCCTTTGGGTATCGCGCCAGACGATCTGGCTTCGCCAGCCGCCCAGGCGCGGCGTCCACTGCGCGAGATCGAGGTTTCCGATGTCGCCGGCAAGCCGGGCGTCTGCCGGGCGGAGGCGTTTCCGCCCTCTCACGATCCAGTCGACGACCTGACCGTTTCCTTGCGCGCGGCTGGTTTCGGAGCTTCCAGCGCCAGCCGAGTAGGACGGCCGGACTTCCATCGGCCGGATTCGGGGGTAGCGGGGTGGACCGGCCTATTCGCTTGGTTTTATTTCAAACGTAGAGCGAAAAGAGGAGAAAAGGAGAGACCAGATGGCGGTAAACGCATACTTGATCATTGAAGGCGTACCGGGGCAAAGCACGAGCAGGCAAAATGCCATCGACATTTTTTCCTTCGGTTTCGGTGCGTCAATGCCGGTTGACGTCCAACATGCCGAGGCGCAGATCACGGCCGGACGTGCCAGCTTTTCCGCCGTCACGATCTCGAAGTCCGTCGATAAGACATCGCCACTGCTTTTCCAGCACTGCACCAGCGGAGATTTCCTGAAAAAAGTGGAGATCGTCTTCGACAAGGCGATGGGGGACAAGCAAGAAGACTATTTCAAGATCCAGATGGAAGATGCCCTGATCACCAACATCTCCCTCGGGGGAGGAGGCGAGAATCTCCAGGAATCGCTTTCGTTCGCGTTCAAGAAGATCAAGGTCAGCTACAATCCCGAAAAGGATGGAAAGCTGCAAGGGTTCATCGAAAAGGGTTTCGACGTGCAAACGTTGAAAGCCTGGTAGCCTCTCCGGCATCCGCCATGGCGCATGCCGGAAAGGCGAGGCGGCTATTCCAAGCCCTCACCGCTCGCGGAATTTCAACCGGGCAGAAGCGCGAACAGGCGAATTTCGGTACAATATCTAAAGTTTCGTGCGACAATCCCGCTCGAGCGGAGACGGCTGGTAAAAGCCGCGAAGCAAGCAACCCTCTTTCTTCATCGAACGATGACCACATACATGAAATCGGTATGCCGGGGACTCTGCACTCTACTGGCGGCATTCTCGATTTTGTGCCTGCCGCTGCCGGGCGCGGGGGCAACCGCTTCACGAAAGACCGGAGCTGCTTCGGCTCCGGTGTACGAGCTGCGGCTTTTCGAGACGAACCGGGATAAATCGATCACTGTCGTGTACCGGAGGGGCAATACGTACATTCCTTCCTCCGTCGACCGGCTCGATTATTTTCTTCGCGACCATCTCAACGGCAAGGTCTATTCGATGAATCCCCGGCTTTTCGACCTGCTCCGCGCGCTGGAGGTCAAGGTGGGCCGGCCGAACGCCGTGATCGACGTGATTTGCGGCTACCGTTCGCCTTCGACCAATTCGTATCTGCGCCACCATACCGAGGGAGTCGCCAAACACAGTCTGCACATGCTCGGCGAGGCGATCGATATACGCATTCCCGGCGTTCCGCTGTGGAAATTGCGGCAGGCTGCTCTGGCGCTGCACCGCGGCGGGGTCGGCTACTACCCGGAATCGGATTTCCTTCACGTGGACATCGGCCGCGTGCGGCAGTGGGAGCTGAAGTAATTCAGTAACGCGTGCCGCTTCCCGCCGCCTGGGAATAGGGCCGCCCGGAAGCAATCGCCCTTTCGAGCTTGGCATCGAGTCCGTAGATGTCCCGGAAGAAACGGACTTCCCCGTTTTCCGCCACGACCGCCGTCCGATAAACGATCAGAATGGGGATGGGTTTGGCCAGGTTCACGGCGAGTGTCCGGTCCCCGTTCATCGCCTGGCGAATCCGGTCCGGCGTCCATCCGGGATTGTCTCGCAATACCCATGCCGCCAGGGCGACAGGATCTTCCACGCGAATACAGCCGTGGCTGAAATCCCGCCTCGGCCTGGAAAAAAGCGCGGTGGCCGGCGTTCCATGCAGAAAGACGGTGAACGGGTTGGGCAGATCGAATTTGATTAAACCAAGAGAGTTCCCAGGCCCCGGTTTCTGACGCGCGAAGATCGTTCCCGAGGCCAGGTCTTCCAGAAGTGCGGCATTCACTTTCCCCTCGCTGACTACCCTCCGCCGGCGATCGACGACTTCGTAACCATGCTTTTCGAGGTAGCCGCGATCTTTCTGAATATCGGGAACCAATTCATTTTCCTGAATCGAGATGGGCACGTCCCAGTACGGCCGGAAGATCACCGTCCGCATGGCGCTGGCAAAAACCGGTGTTTGATACTTGCGGGCCTTGCCGACCACCACACTCATCGCCAGTATTTGCCGGCGATCCTTGCCAACCACATGCAGCCGGAATTCGGGAATGTTCACGATGATCCGCGCGCGCCCGGATGCATCCGGCAGCCAGCGCAGCCGTTCGAGCGAAAGTCGAAGTTGCCGGATACGGTGGGCGAGGGGCGTGTTCAGTTCCCGAAACGTCCGCGGCCCGATCCTTCCATCGGAATCGAGTCCATGGCGGCGCTGGAAATGCTTGATCGCGTCGACCAGGGAACCCTGGTAGACGGTTCGAGAAGGCGCGATTTTCGCGTCCGGCGCAAGGTCGCCCAGCAGGCGAAGCCGGTACGCCAATTGCGGCATGGCCCAGTAGGAATCGCCGGGATCGACCGTTTTCCTGGGAACAGGAAGCGGGGGGCCATGATATTCGCGCGCCAGCTTCTGGTACCTGTCGAGCGCCTGGACGCTTCGCCGGTATGCGGGAAGCGGCGGCTCGGCCTCTTCGAGCGCGGCCTCTATATCCGGCCCGTGGATGATCCGCTCGCGGAGAAATTGCGCCAGATCGTACGGGGGGTGCTCGCCGCCGAAACCGGGATGGAAAAGACGGGGATCGACTCGCCCGGAGTGCAGGTCGGAGATGTACCGCATCGAGGAAACGGTGAGCGCAACGTCGAATTGGACCATATCCGCTTGCGCCGGCTGGCCGGCCCGGTCCAGCGCCGCAATCCGGTTCGCCCATCGACGGCCATCGTAGTCGGCTGGCACCAAGCCTTCGGCATCGGCATTTTCGAGAACGCGAATCATCGCCAGAGCCTGCGGCGTAGGTTTCGAATGAAATGTCCACGCGAGGCTGTAGCCGGTGGAGCAATAGAATTCGACCAGCGGGGTTTTGTACGGCGAAAAATCGGGCCGGCGAAGCCCGCCAAGTTTCGCCTCGTCGAGGATCGTTCGCAAGCGAGCTTGGCCGTCCGGCGTGAGCGCCTCGATGGCGTAAGCCGGTTTTGCCGGCTGGGCCGGCTTGGCGGTTTGTCTGGACCGGCTGTTCGTGGCGGCGAACGAGAGCAAAATGACGAGAACCAGCGACGCGCTTGCATGCCGCGGGCATCCCGTCTTTGGGAACTTATTCCGCACTCCCGCGAAAGCCTCCAGGCGGTCTGGCCAACGTTCTCTTCCACGCGGCGACCGCCTTTATTCCTCTTTTCAGTTTCAAGAAGAGCAACGTTAGGGCCACTCTAACGGTTCGGATATACGGGAAGCATTGGCAAAGCGTTCCGGGCTGGGGCCCGGACGCGCTTGCATGCGTTTGAGTTGCGTTAACTGGAGAACGCGCGCCGTTTCAATCGCGTACGCAGTCTAGAGTTGCCGGCACGCCTGCTGCGCCAATTCACGCACATCACGGCCCCACTCGATTCTCGACCGAGGGGCGATGGAAGATATTGAGGGGTCGCCTTCCGCTATGATCCGGCGGCGCCGCTCTTCTTTTCGATGGGAGCTTTTTTCTTCAGAACGGCGATGAATTCGCGCATCCAGGCCGGATGGTCCGGCCATGCGCGCGCCGAGACCATCACCCCGTCGATGACCGCAGCCGAATCGACGAATTCCGCGCCAGCCGCGCGAACGTCGGGTTCGAGAGCCGGGTAAGCGGCGCTTCGCCGTCCCTTCAGAACGCCGGCCGCCGCGAGCGCCAGAGCGGCATGGCAGAGGTGCGCCACCGGTTTCTGATTTTCGAAGAAGTGCCGGATAATTTTTTGGCAATCGGCGTCGTTGCGAATGTATTCGGGAGCCCTGCCGCCGGGAATCACCAGCGCGGCGTAGTCGGCCGGACGCACGTCGGCGAATGCCAGGTCCGCGTTCCAACTGTAGCCGGGCTTTTCGGTGTAGGTGTCGTAGCCGGGCTCGAAATCGTGCACGACGAAGCGCAGTTTTTTCTTGCTCGGCGCGGCGATTTGCACGTCGTAGCCCTCTTCCTGAAGCCGCTGGTAGGGATACATGACCTCGAGCGATTCGGCGGCGTCGCCGGTCAGAATGAGAACCTTGGGATTGGCCATGACTGTTGTAGCAAGGTAAAAATGTCACCCCTAACAGCCGAGTGAAAATGTCACCCCCTCGTTATTTTTTTAGAGGGCCTCGATCTGCAATTTTGTGTCGCCGTGGTAGACGGCGACGCGCCCGGCC
>Ga0307374_10000351_pt1 | contig 87595 bp, 81 predicted proteins | sample OX3MG_FD_202532 | JGI IMG/M metagenome (GOLD analysis project Ga0307374, IMG submission 202532) | Soil microbial communities from Risofladan, Vaasa, Finland - OX-3 | ecosystem: Environmental > Terrestrial > Soil > Coastal area > Acid sulfate soil | place: Finland: Risofladan, Vaasa | collected... | reverse complement strand
TCTTGACGCCGTTGAAGGTGGGAGCCTGAACGACTTCCTTCAGGGTCACCAGCTGAGCTGCCTTGTTGGGTACCTCGATGCCGATTGCCGATTTGCCGGGGATGGGGGCCTGGATCCGGATCGGCGCCGCCAGCGCCATCGAGAGGTCAGGCTGATAGGCGAGGACCTTGCGCACGGCGACCCCCGGGGCGGGCTGGAGCTCGTACTGGGTTACGGTCGGCCCGGCGTTGACGCCCATCACCTTGCACTGCACCCCGAAGTTGCCCAGGGTGGACTCGATGGTGCGAATTCGACTGCGAATCTCGTCCCGGAGCCGCTCGCGCTTGCCACTGGCGGAGTCAAGTAGCTCGACGCTGGGAAGGATCCAGTTGGGCTCGGGCTCGTCGTCGAGTTCGTCGCCAGGCCCAGGAGCGGACGTCGGCGCCGACGGTGCGACCGGGCTCCCCCCCACCTCCACCGCCTCGGCGGCCGCCTCGACCGCGATCGGGTCCGGTTCCAGCTCCTCCAGCCCCTCGAAGATCCGCTGGAAGGCCTCCGGAGCAACCTCATCCGGTGCCGGCGCGGGATCCTCGGTGTCGGCGAATGGGGGCGGCTCCCCGCCCCGGGTCCCGTGTCCGTCTCCGGAGGCGGGTGTGGTCGCGACCCGCCCGCGAACCATGGTCGACCCATCACCGGCGAAGGCGCGCGACGCGGCATCCCCCAGCTGGCCGAAGGCGCGCACCGAGAGTCGCGAGGGGTAGATCTCCAAACCGACGATCAGACCGGCCAAGGCCAGCGCGGCAAGCGCCACCAGGGTCGGGGGAGCTCCCACCAGATCCGCCAGCCGGGGTCCGATCGCTGCGCCCAGCGCACCTCCACTCCCGTGCTGAACGGTCGCTGCCATGGAGATGGCGGAAACGGCCGAGACCACGAGCGCCAGCAACACCTGGCCGCCGCTCCGCTCCGACGTCCTCGAGGCCAGCATTCCGACCCCACCCGCCAACAGGCCGACTCCGATGATCCAACCGCCGATCCCCACCGCATCCGAGATCGCCCGGCCGAAGTCGAAAGCGATCTTGGCCTGGGGGAAGGCGAGCAGGATCACCCAGATCAGGCCCAACGCTATGGCGCTGATCCCGGCCAGCTCGCGGCGCTGGGTTGCCTTCAGGCGCAAAGCAGGACTCGCTTGGTGGCGCCCTCGAGGGGTCGACGGTCTACGTCGAGGGCTCGCCGCCCGCGGTCTCGGCGCCCGGCGCCGCTTCGTTTTCGCCATCTATGAGGGCGTTGACATGGGTGGGATTGGATGGGTCTGAAGCGGTATTGCCACCCGCTGGCCGAAGTCTAGCAGCGAGACCGCACATCTGCTCGCCCTACGGGTGGCGCGTCAGGCGCCACCACAGGCTAGGTCCGGTCAATCCGCGAGCCGGCACCAACCCCACTCGTCGGATGACCCCTGCCGGAGCGGTCAGGCTCAAAGTGCCGACGTTGGTCATCCGCCGTAGGGGCGGACTTGGGACCTCAGAGTGGATTGACCAGCCCAGGCGGGCTCCAGCCAGCGCGACCACTGAGATGTCCTGGCGGGGACGGACGGCAATGCTCTTCGACCACGGCGCCGTCAGACGGGCCACCAGTGCGCCCGGAACAGCCAGGTGAAGCAGGCGAAGCTTGGGCTCGCCCACGGCCAGCAGGGCCGACGCTACCCGGGCAGCCGCAACCAGGCCCGACTCCGGTCCTCCGGGCTGACCCAGTACGGCTCCGACGAGCTGGACCTTTTGGCCGTCCACCAAGGTGTCGGCTGCGAAGACCAGACAGCCCAGCGCTGCCGCCGTCCAACCCGTCTTGACTCCGACCACCCCATCCTGGCCCAAAATCGGGTTGTAGTTGTGGAGCGTCCCAGCTACCGGAAGGGTGACCTCGGGCATGGCCACCACCGAGGCAAACACCGGGCTCTTCATGGCCAGAGCCGCCAGGGTTGCCAGATCGCGCGCCGAACTCACGCTGGTGGGGTCCAGGCCACTGCTGTCGGTGAAGTGGGTATCGCTCAGGTGCAGGCCGGATGCAAGCTGGTTCATCCTCTCAACAAAAGTCGGTTCCGTCCCTGCCACCCAGTCGGCCAGCAGCACTGCCAGGTTGTCCCCGGAAGGCAGCAGCAAACCCTCCAGCAGCTGCAGCTCGGTGAGACTCTCTCCTGCTTGCACCGGAACCACCGAGTCGCCCGCCGAAACCTCGCTCTGGTAGAGGGCTACGTCGCTGGCCGAAACGGTCACCGCGGGCCCGACCGACCCCGGGATCAGAGGATGCGCTCTGAGCACGACCAGAGCAGTGACGATCTTGGTGACGCTGGCGATGGGTACCGCCGTCTCCCGGGGAGACGACCCCAGCCAGCCGAAACCGGGCAGGTAGAGCGCGGCTTGCCCGGTCGCCGGAAGCGGCAGGGCCGGTGGGGATCCAGGAACGACCAACGACCTGGCGATTTCCCGCTGGAGAGCCGGTCGGGGGACGGGGCGTTTCAGTTGTGCGCCGACGGCCGCCCCCGCTCCCAGAAGGAGCAGGACCGCCGCCCCAAGTGCCACCCAGCGACGAGTTCGGCTCACGGCTCAGACGAGACTGACGACGGCCACCACCCGGGGGCGCCAGGGGCCGCTGGCCGCCAGGTGAGCCTCCATCGCCGCTCCTACCGCCCGCCGCACGTCCCCGGGGTCGCGAAAACCCCTCCGCCCACGAAGGGCCCGGCGAACCTCGTCGCGGCCGCCGTCCATGAGTCGGCGCTGGGACGGCTCCGCCTCCCCCACAATGACCGTCTCGGGTCCCGCCAGGAGTTTGCTCAAAGTTCGATTCATGGTCACCGAGACGACCACTACCGGCGCCTGGGACAGACTTCGGGTGACATCGGGAGCCAGGTCCTTCCCTTCGGCATCGATGGGAATGGCGCCCACGCTAACGCTGCCTCGGACCTGCATCTCGGTGGCCGAGATCTCCGCCACATCTCCGTTCTCAATGATCGCGATTGACCCCGCCGCCAGGCCCACCTGACCCGCGAGCTGGGCGTGGGCAGCGAGGTGACGGGGTTCGCCGTGGACCGGGATGAAGTACTGCGGCCTGACCACCTCCAGGAGAAAGCGCAGCTCCTCCCGGGCCGCGTGTCCGCTGGCATGAACACCGGAGGCGCTGCCGGCGAGAACGCGCACCCCCCGCTCGACAAGTTGATTGACGATGCGCCCAACCGTGGCTTCGTTGCCGGGGATTGGATTGGCGGCCAGCACCACGGTGTCGTCGTCGCGAAGCCGGATGAAGGGATGGGTGCCGGCGGCGATGCGGCTGAGCGCCGCCAGCGGTTCGCCCTGAGATCCGGTCGCCAGCAAGCAGAGCTCCCGCGGCGGAATGCTGGCCAGCTCCCGGGGAGCCGCCAGCAAGCCCGGGCTGATGTTGAAATAGCCCAACTGGCGGGCGGTGTCGGTGTTGCGGAGCATGCTCCGCCCGACCAGACAGCAGCGCCGGCCGGCCTCCTGGGCCAGCTCCAGAGTTTGCCGCATACGCGCCAAATTGCTGGCGAAGGTCACCACCAGCACCCGCCCCGGTGCCTCCTCCAGCGCCTCCTTGAGAGCGGGTCGCACCGTCAGCTCAGAGGGCGTCAGTCCGGCCAGGGTTGCGTTGGTGCTGTCGCTCAGCAGGAGACGGACTCCCTCGCCACCCAGCTGCGCCAGCCGGCCCAGGTCAGGGACCATCCCATCGACCGGGGTCTGGTCGAGCTTGAAGTCCCCGGTGTGAACTACGAGTCCGGCGTCGGTGTGGATGGCCAGACCGCAGCTCCCGGGCACGCTGTGGGTCATGTGAAACAGCTCCACCTGCACTTGTCCCACCGAGAACACCTGGCCCAGCGCGGTCTCTGCCAGCGTCGCGTGGCCGGCGAAGCCGCGACGCTCTAGTTTGTTGCGCAGCAGGCCGATGGTCATCCGGGTTCCGTAGACGGGCGCACCCAGCTCCTTCAGATAGAAGGGAAGAGCCCCGATGTGGTCCTCATGGCCATGGGTGAGCAAAACGGCCCGCAGTCGATCCCGCCGGGTACGTAGAAAGGAGATGTCCGGCAGAACCACGTCCACCCCAGGGGTCTCTTCTTCGGGAAAGGCCAGCCCGGCGTCGATGACGAGCACATCGGGGCCCACCTCGAGCAGGGCCAGGTTCTTGCCGATCTCCCCCACCCCACCCAGCGGGATGAAGCGTAGGATCCCCTCCGGCGGCGGGGCCAGAAAGTCGCCGGCAGCCAATTCCGAAGTCTGGCTAGAAGAGGCCAAGCTGCTCGTCCGCAGGAACCGCCGGAGCCTCCGCCGTGGCCGGCACCCGGGGCGAGGCGAGCGGTTGATTGAGGTGATCCTTGAGACGCTGGAAGTCCTGGCGCAGGACTCCCATGAGGCCCCCGTTATAGAGCGCGGCGGCGGGGTGGTAGCAGGGCATGTAGGTGCGCTCGCCTTGGCGGACGAGAGTGCCATGAGCCCGTGAGATCCCGGGGGCCTGAGGCAGGAGCCGCTGCAGGGCATGCCGCCCCAACAGGAGGATTACCTCCGGCTGGAGCACCTCGATCTGGGCGTCCAGATAAGGAGCGCAGGCGAGGACCTCCTCGGGCAGGGGATCTCGATTCCCCGGCGGACGCGACTTGAGCACGTTGGTGATGAAGATGTCGTCTCGGCTCAGGCCGATCTCCTCCAGTAGCTGGGTGAGCAGCCGGCCGGCGGCACCAACAAAAGGTCTACCCTCGCGGTCCTCACTCTCACCGGGAGCCTCGCCCACCGCCATGATGCGGGCCGTTGCGGGACCGACTCCGGGGACGCCCTGCGTTCGACTCAGATGAAGTGGGCAGAGGTTGCAGGCCCGGACCTGGACGGCAATGGCGTCCAGCCGGGCCTGCGCCCCCAGCGACATCTCAAAACTCGAGTCAGGCACCTGGTGAGCGGTCACCGGAAGGAGCGCCGTTGCCGCTCGGAGCGGTACCACCGGCCAACTCCAGAATCGCCTGCTTGCGGGACAGGTTGACCCGGCCCCGATCATCAATCTCGGTCACCTTGACCATGATCTCGTCGCCGATGTTGACCACGTCCTCGACCTTGCCCACCCGCTGGTCGGCCAGCTGGGAGATGTGCACCAGGCCGTCCTGGCGGGGCAGGATCTCAACGAAAGCGCCGAAAGGCATGATGCGAACCACCTTGCCCTTGTAGATACGACCCACCTCGACCGACTCGGTGAGGTCCCGGATCATGGCCACCGCCCGTTGCATCGCCTCCTCGTCGACCGTCGCCAAGAAGACCTTGCCATCGTCCTCGATGTCGATCTGGCAGCCGGTCTCCTCCTGGATTCGCCGGATGGTCTTGCCGCCGGGACCGATCAGGTCGCGGATCTTGTCGGGGTGGATCTGAATGGTGGTGATTCGGGGTGCGTAGGTGGACATCGCCTGGCGGGGATCGGCCAGTGCCTCAGCCATCTTGTCGAGGATGAAGAGGCGACCCTGGCGAGCCTGTTCCAACGCCTTCCGGAAGAGGTCGGAGGTGAGACCCCGGGCCTTCATGTCCATCTGCAGGGCAGTGACCCCGCGCCGAGTACCCGCGACTTTGAAGTCCATGTCGCCCAGGGCGTCCTCCATCCCCTGGATGTCAGAGAGGATGGCGTAGCGGCTGGGATCCTTCTCGTCGGTGACCAGGCCCATGGCAATGCCTCCCACCGGGGCGGCCAGGGGCACGCCGGCATCCATCAGCGCCAGAGTGCTGCCGCAAACACTGGCCATCGAGGTGCTGCCGTTGCTGGAGAGGATCTCGCTGACGATTCGGATCACGTAGGGGAAGTCGTCGGCTGGCGGAACCATGACCTTGACTGCCCGCTCCGCCAGGGCGCCATGGCCGATCTCGCGCCGTCCTGGTGAGCGGAGCGGCCGGGCCTCGCCAACCGAGTAGGGGGGGAAGTTGTAGTGGTGCATGTAGCGCTTGAAGTCGTCCAGGCCCAGCCCGTCCAGCTTCTGGTGGTCGGACATGGTGCCCAGGGTGACGATCGAGAGCGCCTGCGTCTGACCCCTGGTGAAGATGGCGCTGCCGTGGGCGCGCGGGAGGACGCCTACCTCGCACCAGATGGGGCGGATCTCGTCGGTGCGGCGTCCGTCCGGGCGGATCCCCTGATCGAGCACGGCCCGGCGGACCGCTGACTTGAGCACGGACTCGAAGGCTCCACCGATGTCACCCACCCGATCGGGGAAGCGCGCCGTGAGCTGGGCCACGACCTCCGCCCGAAGCTTGTCCACCTGGTCGTCGCGCTGCGCCTTGTCGGACTCGCGGAAAACCTGGTCGATGCGGCCGGCGGCGAAGTCCGCCACCGCCTGCTTGATCTCGGCAGGGACACCCACGTGGGGATAGTCCATGTTGGGCCTGCCCACCTTGCCCACCAGTTCTTCGATCATGCCGATGATCTCACGGACGCGCTCGTGGGCCCGCGCCAGCGCCTCCACCAGGGTCTCCTCCGAGACCTCGCGTGCACCGGCCTCGACCATGTTGAGGGAGTCCTTGGTTCCGGCCACCACCAGGTCGAGCTGGCTGCGCTCCAAGTCCGGCATGCCGGGGTTCTCGACCAGGTGACCTTCGAACTGGCCCATGCGGACCGCCGCGACCGGTCCGTCGTGAGGGATGTCGCTGATCGCCACCGCAGCCCCAGCCCCGATGAGAGCGAGGATCGAGGGATCGTGGACTTGGTCGGTGGAGAGCACCGTGGCCACGATCTGGACATCGTTACGAAAGTCCTTGGGGAAGAGCGGCCGCATGGGACGGTCGATCATCCGCGAGGTCAGGATGGCAGCCTCCGAGGGCCTCGCCTCGCGGCGCATGAAGGCGCCCGGAATGCGCCCCACCGCATACATCTTCTCCTCGTAGTCGCAAGTCAAGGGGAAGAAGTCGATCCCCGGCCGAGGGGCCTTGCTGGCGGTGGCGGTCACCAGGACCACCGAGTCGCCCTGGCGGACCAGGACGGCGCCATTGGCCTGACCGGCGAGACGGCCGGTCTCGAAGCTTAGTTCGGCGCCGTCAAATGTGCGTGAAACAACGGTCTTTTCCATAGAGATCCTCCCCGCGACTCCGGCCCGCAGAGAGAGGTAGTCTCCTCCGGGGATAGGGCTGTCGCGGTTAGGGAAAGGGGATGAGAGCTGAACCTCGGTTCGGCTCCGATCGCCAGTCTCCAACCGCGCGCTTGCCGCTCCGGTGAAGTCTGCCGCAACTCCCGTAAGGAGAGGTCGCGGTCGTAAAAGTAACCGGCTCTCGGTTGCAAGCGAGTGAGCCGGATATCGGTCAGTGTCAGTGGCGCAGCCCCAGCTTGGCGATCAGCGCTCGGTAGCGGGCGATGTCCACCCGCATCAGGTAGTCCAGCAGACGCCGACGCTTGCCCACCAACTTGAGCAGGCCGCGTCGCGTGTGGTGGTCCTTAGGGTGCTCCTTGAGATGCTCGGTGAGCTCGCGGATGCGCTCGCTAAAGATGGCGATTTGGACCTCGGGCGAGCCGGTATCGCCCTCGTGTTGACGGTGATCTTCGATCACCGCAGCTTTGGCTTCACCCTGAAGCATTGTTGGGTACTTTCTCCTTGAGTCGCCACGGATCCCGCCCCACACGCTCGAGCGGTGTTTAGCTGGGCTCCGGGTCGAGCGGAGCATAGCACAGGGGGTCACCCCCACTGGCCGAGGCCGGATCTGGGGATGGGGTGGCTAGAGGGACTTGAACCCTCGACCTCCAGGGCCACAACCTGGCACTCTAACCAACTGAGCTATAGCCACCACGAAGGGCCAAATTATAGGTTCGGCCCACGTTCTCCCTTAGTGAGGATAGCCATCTCAGCAGCGGAATCCACCTTCTCGCCTGAAGCCGACCGCGAATTCATGGCCCATGCTCTGCAGCTGGCTAAGGCGGCCAGCGACCGGGGCGAAGTTCCCGTCGGCGCCGTGGCCGTCCGCGAAGCCGAGATAGTCGGGAGCGCCGCCAACCGGGTGGAAGAGGCCCAGGATGCCACGGCCCACGCCGAGCTACTGGTGATCGCTCAGGCCGCCCAGCGGCTCGAGTCATGGCGTCTGCAGGGAGTGACCGTGTACTCGACCCTGGAGCCCTGTCCGATGTGCGCTGGGGCTCTTCTGCTGGCCCGGGTCGACCGCGTCGTCTACGGCGCCGACGATCCCAAGAAGGGCGCCGTGCACAGTGTGTATAACGTCCTTGAGAACGCTGCCGGCAACCACCACCCCCAGGTAACCGGTGGCTGTAGGGCAGAGGAGTCCGGCCTTCTCCTCCAGGAATTCTTTCGGAGACTGCGGGGCCGATCTGGCTGAGGGGCCGCTGACGCGACTCTGTTAGGCACCTTGACGGAGGCGAAGGCGGGGGCGGCCCACCCTACAATTCCGAGCGCGGGGAGAGGTGTCCGAGTGGTTTAAGGTGCCGCTCTCGAAAAGCGGTGTGGTGCAAGCCACCGCGGGTTCGAATCCCGCCCTCTCCGCCAGTGTGATGTCTCAGGTCATGGTGCCCGTCTGTCGCACGTCATAGTGCCCGATTTGGGCGGGTTGCTGGGGCTGGTAATCGCGGCCGGGGTCGAGGACCAGCTCGCGGAGCAGCGATCCGTCCTCGCGGATCACCCGGACGTGCTTGTTGGCGACCAGCAGGCGGACGGGCACGCCGGCGTAGGCACGGCCCAGGCCGATGTGGCGAAGGCGGCTGAGGTAGCGGATGGTGACCCGGCCCTGCTTGTCCACCCGGTCGTGGCGGACGCGGTAGTGGCCAGCTGGATCCGCTCCGTCGGGTCGGGCCTTGAGGCGGGCGTGGAAAGCGGTGAGCGGGGTTCGGCCGTCCAGGGCCCGGTGCGGCCGGTGGTGGTTGTAGTAGGCACGGAAGGTATCCAGCTGGAGCTGCAGCACGGCCAGGGTGGCTGGAGGTGTCTGCTTGGCCAGGAAATGCTTCAGGGTCTGGTGAAAACGCTCGACCTTGCCACAGGTTTGCGGGTGGTACGGGGTGGAGTGCTTGAAGACGATCCCCAGCCGCTCCAACTCCGTCTCGAGCAGGACCTTGCCGCCGCGGGACTTGCCGCTATAGACGGCACCGTTGTCGGTGAGAAGCGCGGCGGGGTAGCCATGGGTGGCGCCAGCCAGGTGGAAGCTCTCCACCACGTCCGCCCCCTTCACCGTGGTGAAGGCGTTGCAGGCAAGGAGCAGCCGGGAGTGGTCGTCGAGGTAATTGAGGATCTCCACCGCGCTGCCGTCGCCCAGCTGCCAGTGGGTGAAGTCGCTTTGCCACATCTCGTTGGGTAGCGCCGCCTCGAAGCGGACGAAGGAGCAGCGTGGCCGCTTGTGGGGTTGTGGGGTGATCAGGCCCTGGCGCTTGAGGATGCGCCAGATGGTGGCTACCGAGGGGACGTCCGGGTGGTGCAAACGGAGGTGGTGGGCGATGGTGTGCGCGCCGCTGTCGTAGCCAGCGCTGTCCAGTTGCTGGCGCAGCTCGAGGATCTCGCTCTGGATGTCGGCGGCAATTGCATGGGGACACGATCCTGGCCGGCGAGAGCGTGGTTCGAGGGCCGGCTCACCGCCTGCCCGATACCGAGCGACCAGTTTGGTGACCCACGCCTTGGAGACGCCGGCGCTCCTGGCCACCTCGCGATGACTTCGGCCCTCTCGGACGACCGCTTCGATGACGTAGCGCTCCACACCCATGGCCCACCCCCTTTGGTGGGCACTATGTCCTGAGACATACCGCTCCCGCGGTGGGCACTATGTGGTGAAATCACACACCGCCCTCTCCGCCAGGTGGCACGAAACCCGCCCCGCCTCTATCAGCGTGCCCAAAAACCTTTTGACTGGCTGCTGGCGGCCGGTTACAATGGCGCCACTTTGCGCACCGAGGCAGTAATTCGACCGACCAACGCCGAGCCCAGGCTCGGTGCATCCCTAGTTGCAGGAGGGCCGGTCAGCTAGCGCAACCAAATCGCTAGAGCAAAGACCGGTTCCCGAGTTTCGGGCGCCGGTCTTTTTTTTAGCTTCCAGACGCTGGCCGCAGAATTCATGTCCCCGCTCAGTTCTAAGCGCACCCAGAGAACCCTCCCTGCCGCCATGGCTTCTGCCTCGGGGTCCACGAGGACTACTCCTCGCGGTCCTCACCTGGAGGACCCCAGCGACCAGCGCGACAGCTGTGGGATGGGCTTTGTGGCCAGCCTCAAGCGCCGGCCCACCCGAGAGATCGTCAGCTTGGGGCTGAGCGCGCTCCGCCGGATGCTGCACCGCGGTGCGGTCGGCGCCGACCCCGCTAGCGGCGACGGCGCGGGGATTCTGATCCAGATCCCCGATCGGTTCCTGCGCCAGGTTTGCGCTCCTCTGGGTATCTCACTTCCGGCCCCGGGGCGATACGCGGTGGGAACGGTCTTCTTCCCCCAACGACCGGAGGATGAGACGGCCTGCCGGCAAGTGTTCGAACGAGCGGTGGCCGAAGCGGGTCTCGACCTGCTCGGGTGGCGCGAGGTTCCAGTGCGGGCCAGCGCCGTCGGCCCCGTAGCCCGCCGGGGCGCACCCATGATTCGGCAGGCCTTTCTCGACGGAGGAGCCAGCACCGGCAACCTCGAGGACCGGCTCTACCCGGTCCGAAAACAAATCGAAAACGAAGTCCGGTCGCTCGCTCTGGTCAACCCGGAGTCGCACAGCATTTTCGCCATCACCAGCCTGTCTTCGACCACCTTGATCTACAAGGGCCAGCTGAGCGCGCGCCAGTTGGAGGTGTACTTCCCAGACCTCAAGGACCCCCGGCTGGAGAGCGCGCTAGCTCTGGTACACCAACGGTTCAGCACCAACACCGAACCCAGCTGGCGGCTGGCTCAGCCCTTCCGTTTCCTGGCCCACAACGGCGAGATCAACACCTTGCGGGGCAACGTCAACTGGATGCGCGCCCGGGAGCGCGGCTGGCGCCACCCCATCTGCGGCGTGTCACCCCAGCAACTGCTGCCCGTGATCACCCCCGGCGGCAGCGACTCCGCCGCCCTAGACAACGCCGTGGAACTGCTGGTCCGCAGCGGCCAGAGCCTGGCCGAGGCGATGCTGATGGTCGCTCCCGAAGCCTGGGAGTCCGCGCCGGAAATGCCCCGAGCGCTGCGCGAGTTCTATCGCTTCCAGAGCAATTTCCTGGAGCCCTGGGATGGTCCTGCGGCGCTGGCCTTCAGCGATGGCCGCTGGATCGGCGCCTCGCTGGACCGCAACGGTCTTCGCCCCGCCCGCTACCTGATCACGGAAGACTTGGTGGTACTCGCGTCCGAGGTGGGGGTGGTCGACATCAAAGCCAGCCAGATCCGGCGTAGCGGCCGGCTGGAGCCGGGCCAGATGCTGCTGGTCGACACCGCCCGGGGCCGTGTCGTCGAAGACACTCGAATCAAATCGGCGGCGGCCCGACGCCGCCCCTACCAGCAGCTCAACGAGGCCAGCCTCTTTAGCCTTCCGGACCAGGGGGGGCTGACCGCGGAGCTTCCTCTCAGCCTCGGCTCCGACCTCGTCCCCCAGCAGATCAGCCATGGCTACACCGAGGAGGAGTTGCTCCAGGTGCTTGCTCCCAGCTCCGCGACCGGCCACGAGCCGGTCAGTTCGATGGGCAATGACGCCTCCCTGGCCGTGCTCGCTCAGGGCCCAAGTCTCCTCTTTGACTATTTCAGCCAGGGATTTGCCCAGGTCACCAATCCCGCCATCGACTCCATCCGGGAGCGACTGGTGATGTCGCTTCGCACTACCCTCGGGAGCGGCGCCGAGATGCTCAAGAAGCCACCCCAACCCCGGCCTCGGCTCGAGCTGCCCCACCCAATCCTGACCGACTCCGCGCTGGTCAGGATCCGCCACGACCTGGGTCAGACCCTACCGAGCCGCACGCTGGCAGCGGTCTTCGAAGCCACTGGCGACGGAGCGGCCCTGGAGTTGGCCCTGGACCGTCTCTGCCGAGAGGCACTCCAAGCGGTTGAGGACGGGATCGCCGTCCTGGTGATCAGCGACCGCCACGGGGACGCGCATCGCGCCCCGATTCCGACCCTGCTCGCCCTCGGTGCGGTCCACCAAGAACTGGTCCAGGCCGGGAACCGGGCTGCACTCAGCCTGGTGGTGGAGACCGGGGACGCCCGCAGTGTCCACCATGTCGCCTGCCTGATAGGCCACGGCGCCGAGGCCGTCAATCCCTACTTGGGGCTGGCCACGGTGGCGGCGCTGGCCCACTCCAGGGAGTTGGAGACGCCTCGGAGCCCATTGCAGGCCCAAGAAGCGTACATCGGCTCGCTGACGACCGGCCTGCTCAAGGTGATGTCGAAAATGGGCATTTCCACCTTGCAGAGCTACTGCGGCGCCCAGGTGTTCGAGGCGATCGGCCTGGCCGACTCGGTCATGGCCCGGTGCTTCAGGGGAACCCCATCGCGTCTGGGAGGCGCGGACTTCTCCATCCTGGCCGAGGAGGTGCTCATCCGCCACCGGCGCGCCTTCACCAAGGCCGGTGACTCGGCCGTGGCGCTGGGAGGCGACCATCGGTGGCGGCACGATGGGGAGACTCACGCCTGGAACCCGGAGAGCGTGGCTGCCCTACAACATGCTGTTCGCAGCGAGGACGGAGCGCACTTCCGCCAGTTCACCGAGCTGGCCAACGCCCAGTCGACCCCCGCATCCGCCCTGCGCCACCTACTCGAGTTCGGCCCGGGCGCAAAAGTCCCTCTGGAAGAAGTCGAGCCAGCCACCCGGATCGTCAGCCGCTTCGTAACCGGGGCCATGTCGCTGGGGTCCATCAGCAAGGAGGCTCACGAGACCCTCGCCCTGGCCATGAACCGAATCGGAGGGAAGAGCAACACTGGCGAAGGCGGCGAGGACCCAGCGCGATTCATGCCCGATTCTGATGGTGGGTCGCGGCGCAGCGCCATCAAGCAGGTGGCCTCGGCCCGCTTCGGCGTCACCATCAACTTCCTGGTCAACGCCGACGTCATCCAAATCAAGATCGCTCAGGGGGCAAAGCCGGGAGAGGGTGGCCAGCTGCCGGGTCACAAGGTCGATGCCACCATCGCCGGTCTGCGCCATGCCGTTCCCGGTGTCGAGTTAATCTCACCGCCGCCGCACCATGACATCTACTCCATCGAGGACTTAGCCGAACTCATCTGGGACCTGAAGCAGGCCAACCCGGAGGCCCCCGTCAGCGTCAAACTGGTGGCTCAGGCCGGGGTCGGCACGGTAGCCGCCGGGGTCGTCAAGGCCAAGGCTGACCACATCACCATCTCGGGCCACGACGGCGGCACCGGAGCCGCTCCCCTCTCCTCCATCAAACACGTTGGAATCCCCTGGGAACTGGGCCTGGCCGAAACCCAGCAGACGCTGGTCCGCCACGGGCTCCGGTCGCGGGTCACCCTGCAGACCGACGGCGGGCTCAGAACCGGACGCGACGTGGTTGTAGCCGCTCTTCTGGGAGCCGAGGAGTTCGGGTTTGCCACCGCCGCCCTGGTGGCCACTGGTTGCATCCTGATGCGGGTCTGTCACTTGAACAGTTGTCCGGTGGGAATCGCCACCCAGGACCCGGTTTTGCGGCGACGTTTCGCCGGGACGCCCGAGCACGTTGTCCGCTTCTTCATGCTCGTGGCCGAGGACGTCCGGGAGCAGATGGCCGGCCTGGGGTTCCGCACTGTGGCGGAGATGGTCGGACGAGTGGACCGTCTTCGGCCGGTGCAGACGCCCCGGCCATGGAAGGCGGCGCGGCTCGACCTGGGCCCACTCCTGGAGCCGCCGGAGGCGACCGTGGCGGCAGTGTTGGGGGGTCGCCTGGGCCACGATGCCTCGGCACTCTCCCACACCGGCCACCAGGAGCACCACCTGGAGTCTGCCCTTGACGTCCGCCTCGGACAGTCGATCTTCGCTGCCTTGGAAAGAAGCGGTACGGCTTTGGCTCGTTCAACCGTGCGCAACTCTCAGCGGGCTGTCGGCTCCCGGCTCAGTGGGGAGGTGGTCCGCCGCTTCGGGGAGGCAGGGCTACCCTCGGACTCGATCCAGGTTCGCCTGCGTGGGGTCGCTGGTCAAAGCCTGGGGGCCTGGCTGGCGCCCGGCATATCCCTGACCTGCACCGGGGCCGCCAACGACTACCCGGGGAAGGGCTTGAGTGGCGGCCGACTGGTGGTGCGCCCTCCCCGTGGCAGCGCTCAGCGTGCCGCCGAGAACGTGATCGTGGGCAACGTCGCGCTCTACGGAGCCACCGCCGGTGAAGCCTATTTCGCCGGGCAGGCCGGGGAACGCTTCGCGGTGCGCAACAGCGGTGCGAGGGCCGTGGTCGAAGGAATCGGTGCCCACGGCTGTGAGTACATGACGGGCGGCACGGTCTTGGTACTGGGGTCGGTCGGACGCAACTTCGCGGCTGGTATGACGGCCGGCAGGGCTCTGGTGCTGGAACGAGGAAGCTCGGCGCGGCGCCACCTCAACCGGGGGGCGTTGGAGCTGTGTCGCCCTCGAGCGGGAGAATTGGAGCTGGTCGAGCAGCTGCTCCAGCTTCACCTGCTCTACACCGGAAGCTGGCAGGCTCGGACCTGGCTGCGCACGTGGTCCCTCGTGGAACGCCACCTGGTCGTGGTTCGCCCGGACGAGGAGGCGGTCGCGGTAGCGCCGTCAGCGCCTCTCCCCTTCCCCGAGACCGAGCCCGCCTTGGCCTCCGCCTGAGCTGTGGCCGATCCCCTCGCCTTCCTCAAGCACCCTCGCCAGCTGGGGCCAGACCGGCCGCCCGAACAGCGCGTCCGCGACTACGACGAGCTGCATCTGGACCTGCCCGCCGCGGATCTCGGGGTGCAGGCCGGGCGCTGCATGAACTGCGGTATCGCTTTTTGCCACCACGCTTGCCCGCTGCACAACCTGATCCCCGACTGGAACACGCTGGTACGGCGAGACAGCTGGGCGCGAGGCCTGGAGCGCCTGCATCGGACCAACAACTTTCCCGAGTTCACCGGACGCGTGTGCCCGGCCCCCTGCGAGGCGAGCTGCGTGCTGTCTATCAATGACGAGCCGGTGGCCATCAAGGAGGTGGAGCGCAGCCTGATCGACCGCGGCTTCCAGGAGGGCTGGGTCCGGCCCCAGCCGGCTCAGGTTGCCACCGGCCGCCGGGTGGCCGTGGTCGGTTCCGGCCCGGCTGGCCTGGCCGCCGCCCAGCAGCTGGCCCGGGCCGGCCACGCGGTGGACGTTTACGAAGAGGCCGACCGGCCGGGTGGGCTTCTTCGCTATGGCATTCCAGACTACAAGCTACCCAAGGAAATGGTCGACCGACGCCTCGAGCAGATGGAGGCCGAGGGGGTCACCTTCCACTGTGGCGTGCGGGTGGGCCGCGACGTCGCTGCAGCGGAGCTGAGCGCCTCATACGACGCGGTCGGACTAGCGCTGGGCGCACGGCTGCCCCGTGAGCTCGCCATCCCCGGCCGGGAGCTGAAGGGGGTACACCTGGCCATGGACTACCTGGAGCAGCAGAACCGCCGCGTCGCCGGGGCGGCGCTGCCTCCCGGAACGGACCTGATATCCGCGGCAGACCGGCGGGTGGTGATCCTCGGCGGCGGTGACACTGGAGCCGACTGCCTCGGCAACGCCCACCGCGAGGGCTGCCGCAGCGTGACCCAGCTCGAGATAATGCCCGAGCCCCCCCGCCAGCGCGCCCCAGGCAACCTGTGGCCCGACTGGCCTTTGATCCTGCGCACCTCACCAGCGCACGAGGAGGGCGGCCACCGCACTTTCGGCGTCGAGACGGTCGCCTTTGGCAGCGCCGACCTCAGGGTGCAGTGGCTTCAGTTGCGCCAGATGCAACTGAGGTCCGGCCCCGACCGGCGGCTGGTGCCCCGCCCAGTGCTAGGGAGCGAATCCCGGCTCGAAGCCGACCTGGTTCTACTCGCTCTCGGCTTCACCGGGGCGGCGGCGGCCGAGATCACCAGCGAGCTCCAGCTCGACTTAGACGACGGAGGAAGATTGCGGACAGACCCGCTGGGGCGGACGCGTGCGGCTGGGGTATTCGCCTTCGGCGACGCCGTGCGCGGCGCCTCCCTGGTGGTGCACGCGATCGCGGATGGCCGTCGTGGTGCATCCGCCATCGACGCTGCGCTTCGTTCCGCCGCGGCCTAGGCCAGCCGCGCTCGCAAACCCCCCTCGTGAGCCGTGTTGGCTGTGTGGATGACACGTAGATCTCCTGATTCATTCGTGTGTCTGGCCCGGTGACGGCATAGGCAGGCCGCTGCGAAATTCATCGCAACCCGGCCGCCTGGGCCGGGGGCCAATTGCGCCGACCGCGAGAGAAGGAGAGACGGCACCATGTACATTCCGTCGCCCACTTGGCTCAACTCCGGCGACAACGCCTGGCAAATGACCGCCGCCACCTTTGTGGGGATGCAGTCGTTACCGGGCCTTGCCGTTCTCTACGGCGGCGTGGTCAAGCGCAAGTGGGCAGTCAGCTCCATGGTCATGTGTTTCTACGCCTTCTCAGCCGTCTTGGTGGTCTTCGTACTGGCCGGATTCAATGTGGGGTTTGGTCATCCCTGGGTGGGCAGTCTGATTGGCTTTCCACAGCCCGTCCTGACTGCTCTCGGGGAGACGACGCGGGCAAACATACCTCTGCTCGACGGGCTCATGCCCAAGTTTGAGTTTCCCCAGTCATCGCTGGTTTATTTCCAATTCGTCTTCGCGGCCATCGCGCCAATCATCCTGGCGGGTGGCCTCTTCGGACGGATCAACTTCAAGGCCTGGATGATCTTCGTCCCGGTCTGGTCGCTGCTCGTCTACAGCGTCAACTGCTTCCTACTCTGGGGCGGCGGCTGGCTGGCGCAAATGGGCGTGGTCGACTTCAGTGGCGGTTATGTCATCCACGTTGCTGCCGGTATCTCGGGATTCGTAGGGGCCGCGGTCATCGGACCCCGGACCCTCAAGGACCAGCAGGACTTCAAGCCCAATAACCTGCTGCTGGCGGCGGTCGGCGCGGGCGCCCTCTGGCTCGGCTGGAACGGATTCAACGGTGGCGATCCCTATTTCGCCAACGCCGATGCCGCAGCGGCCATCCTCAACACCAACCTGGCGACCGGAGTGGCGATGTTGGTGTGGTTCATGTTCGACTACTGGTTCAACGGCAAGATCTCATTCATCGGTGCCGTCAACGGCCTCATCTGCGGACTGGTTGCGATCACCCCAGCGGCGGGCTACGTGGATGGTTACGGGGCCATGATCGTGGGCCTCTTCGGGGCCATGATCCCCTGGCTGACCATGAACAAAATGGCTGGCCGCTGGCCCTTCCGGAGGGTTGACGACACCCTCGGGGTTGTCCACACCCACTACACGGCGGGTGCCGTAGGAGGCATTCTGGTTGGCCTAGTCGCCAACCCCGCCGTGGTCGAGTACGTAGGTGTGCACGGCAGCTCCAACGTCAGCGTGGCTGGTCTCTTCGCCGGCAACCTCCACCAGCTACTGGTGCAGGTGATCGGACTGCTGGTGATCACTATCTACGACGGCACCATGACCTTCCTGATTTTCAAAGCCATCGGCATGTTCGTCCCACTGCGAATGAACGACTACGAACTCGAGCATGGTGACCGGGTGCTCTTCCAACATGAAGTCTTCGAGCTCCACAACCCAATCCCTCCGCCCGAACCCCTCTAACCGCCCCACCCCAGACCCACGTCTACCTCATGATCTGGGTCAGTGACCGGTGCCCGTCTAGAGGCGCTGGCCAAATTGTCCCCGTGACCATCGCGACTCCCCCACTAGAATCCCAGCGGGAGCGGTCGCCTAGTTGGCCGAGGGCGCGGCACTGGAAATGCCGTAAGGGGGCAACCCCTTCGAGGGTTCGAATCCCTCCCGCTCCGCCCCAGCGGTCCGATTTGCGGCGGGGACCAGGCTGGCGCGAGGGCCAGCCTGGATCGACGTCTTCAGGCGGGCAGGACGAGGCACCACCGGTACGGGCCCATGCCAGCCCCAGAAAGGTGCCGCACCGGCGATTGCGCCTTCCTTGGTGGCATTGCCAGGGGCCGCAGTCCCATCATCCGGGAAGACATTCAGCCGCAGGAGGCCCATGGACCGCCCCCGCTACTCACCTATCCGCGACTACGGGATCATCGGCGATCTCCACAGCGCCGCGCTGGTCGATCGGCTGGGATCGATCGACTGGTTCTGCGCCCCTCGCTTCGACAGCCCGGCGATCTTTGCTCGACTCTTGGATGCCGACAAAGGTGGGTCCATGAGGGTGGTTCCCGAAGACGATTACATCTCGGACAGTCGCCGCTACCTACCGGGAACCAACATCCTGGAGACGGGGTTGAGCAGCGCCCAGGGCCGACTCATGATCACCGACTTCATGGTTGCCAAAGAGCAGCTCCATCAGCACGACGATGACCACATCCTGGTGCGCCAACTGGAGGCGCCCGACGGCAAGCTCCAGGTCAAGGTGGTGGTAGACGCGCGGTTCGACTACGGTCGGCAGGAGCCGGAGGTTGAACTTAGGTCCGACAGCGGATGCCTGGTCCTCAAGCACGACGCCCTGCACCTGCACTTCGATGGGCCGGGTGTGTGGGAACGCGAGGGACGCTGCCTGGTCCAGCACCTGGAGCTGTCCCCGGGGGAGCCCCAGTCGGTACTGCTGCGCTACGACGGGACCAAGTCCCATCACCGCGACTACGACCCACAGAAACTTCTCCAAGTGACTCAGCGCTTCTGGGAGGACTGGATCAAGCGCTGTGAATACGACGGGCCCTACCTCGATCTCGTTTTCCGCAGCGCCCTGGTGCTGAAGCTGCTCATCTACGCCCCGGAAGGTTCGATCGTGGCCGCGCCCACAAGCTCGCTGCCGGAGTGGATTGGCGGCCAGCGCAACTGGGACTACCGCTACACCTGGCTGCGCGATTCCGCCTTCTTGCTCTATGCCCTCCAGCTCCTCGGCTACCACGAGGAAGCGGCCAACTTCATCTCCTGGCTGGAGCGGGTCCACAAGCACAACCCCAACCACTTCCAGATCATGTACGGCATCGACGGCCGCACCGATGTCGCCGAGACCGAGCTGAGCGGCCTGGACGGCTATCAGGGCTCGCGTCCGGTCCGCATCGGCAACGGCGCAGCTGACCAGAAGCAACTCGACATCTACGGGGAGGTGGTCGACAGCGCTTACCTGCACCTGCGCTACGGCAAGATCAAGGTGGCGCCTATGCACTCCACGCTGGTCGCCATGGTGGACCAGGCCATGAATGAGTGGAAGGAGCCCGACAACGGCATCTGGGAGATGCGGGGAGGCCCCCAGCACTTCGTCTACAGCAAGCTTCTCTGCTGGGTGGCACTGGACCGGGGCATCAGCCTGAGTCGGGAGCTCAAAGTCGACAAGAGGCGTCGGGAGAAGTGGGTCTGGGCCAGAGAGGAGATCCGGCACACGATCCTGACTCGAGGTTGGAGCGACAAGTTGGGATCCTTCCGCCAGGTGCTGGACGAGGACCAGCTCGACGCCACCTCATTGATGATCCCGCTTCTTCGCTTTCTCTCCCCGCTCGATCCCCGCATGCGCCAGACGATCCAGACCATCCAGCGCGACCTAACCGACCAGAACGGCTTTGTCTACCGCTACCGCCGCGACGACGGCCTGGGCGCCAGCGAGGGGACCTTTTTGCTCTGCTCCTTCTGGCTGGTGGATAACCTCGCCCTCCAGGGCCAGATCGTCCCGGCTCGCGACCTCTTCGAGCGCCTGACCAGCCACGGTAACGACCTGGGGTTGTTCTCCGAGGAGCTCGATCCCGACAGCGGCGAATTGCTGGGCAACTTCCCGCAGGCCTTCACCCACCTGGCGATCGTCAACGCCGCCGCCCATCTGGAGCGCGCCGCCGAGAACCGTGGGCCCCTGGCCCGCGCCTCGTCCTGACCGGTCAGCCCCGCCGGCCTCGGCCAAGCCGCGACAATTGCTAGGTGGCGATGCTAGAAGTTGATTTTGACCCGGTCGACGAAATCACCGTTGGGGTGGAGGGCGACCCAGGTTCGCGGATCTTCTTCCTGGAGGCCCGCCAGGGGTCACGTCACTGCACTTTGCTGCTGGAGAAAGTCCAGCTCCAGGAACTCGGTGCGCAGCTCCTGCAACTGCTTGAGCCGCCGGCTCGTCGCAGCGGAACACCCCCAGAGCCGGTTACCCGGCCCGGCGATCCGCCGGGATGGCGAGTGGGCAACATCCAACTCTCCCTCGACGAGGAAGCTGGCCAGTGCACCGTCCTCCTCGAGGAGCGCCGCCGGCTGACGTTGGTTGAGGGCGAAGAAGAGTTGGCTGAGCTGGAGGCGGCAGCGGACACCGAGGAGGAGTCAGAGGATGGCGATCCCGACCTCAGGGCGGCTCGATTGGTGGCCACCATCGACCAGGTCCGCGCTCTGGCCGAGCGCTCCTTGCAGGTAATCGAGGGAGGCCGGCCGACATGCCCGCTCTGCCACCTCCCGATCGACCCTCGTGGCCACGTCTGTCCGGCCAGCAACGGCCATCACCGAGCCTGACCGCTATCTCCTATAGGATGGCCCGCGACCGCGAGACGACTCGATGTCGGACACCTTCGGCAATCAGGAGCTAGGCCAGATGGGACGCAGGCAAATTCTGAGGACCGCCTCGGCCCTCCCCGGGCTGGCACTGGTTTTCCTCCTGACCTCCTGCGGTGCCTCGTTTGACGCCGGAGTGACTCCCAGCAACAGCCCCCAGACACCAACCCAGGTCTTCACCAGCCCAAGCGCATCCGCGACGGCATCGCCGAGCCCCTCGGCCAGCGCCTGCACCTCGCCAGACACGTCGGCCACCTATACGTTGGCGGGAGCCCAGACCTTGGCCGGCAACCTGCAAATAAAAGACCAGACGGTGGGCACCGGCAAGACGGTCAAGACCGGCGACACGGTCAAGGTCACCTACACCGGGACACTCCCCGACGGAACCGTCTTCGACAGCAGTTCCAAGGACAACAAGGGCAAGCCGGTCAGCTTCACTCTGGCCGCTGGCAAGGTCATCCAGGGGTGGGTTGAGGGGATCCCCGGGATGCGGGTTGGAGGTACTCGAGAACTGGTGATTCCCGCCGCCCTCGCCTACGGCTGCACGGCCACCGGTTCCATCCCCGCCAATTCCACTCTGATCTTCACGGTCAAGCTAACCGCGATCGGCTGACCTCCGGTACCCTTCTGGCAGGAGGTCCGAGACGCGGCTCTCAATCTGCTGGCTGGCAGCCAGCGGGTCCCCGCCGAGGGGATGGAAGGGCTCCCCCACGCGTATGTGGATCACTCCTCTCCTGGGTAGCAGCCGGTGCTTCGGAAGGATCTTCTCAGTGCCCCAGACGGCGCAGGGAAGCACCGCCGCCCCCGACCGGGTTGCCAGGAATCCAGCTCCAGCCTCGAACGCCAGTAGTCCGGCTTCAGCGCGGTGGCCCTCGGGGAAGAGGAGCAGTGCCCCGCCGGATTGGAGAACGGCCAGGGCCGAGCGGATGGCCAAGCGGTCGGAGGCGCGTCGGCGGACTGGGATGCAATTGCAGCGGATGAGATAGCCCCCCAGGACGGGATTGGCGAAGAGCTCGGCCTTGGTCAGCGCGTGCAGCACCCGGGGCAGAAGAGCGGCCCAGAGCAGTGGGTCGAAGTTGGACACGTGGTTGGAACAAATCAGTAGCGGGCCATCGCCGGGAACGTTGCTCACCCCTTCGATGCGTACTCCCCCCACCGCGACCAGCCTGACTAGGACCCGAAAGGAACTCCTTGTCAGGGTGAGCAGCGGCGACTGACTGCCGTCCAGACGGGTACCTGGCAGGCCCTGGGAGCTAGCGCGCCTGCCCGGGCTCCCGCTCGATGTCATGAGCACCTCCTAATCCTTGGTCGCTAACGCTGCAAGCGGTCGAGCGCTGCTCGAACCGGAAGCGCTCGGTGCAGAGGCTAGTTCATGCGCGGGATCGGGGGCCTCTGGGCCAGGCGGACGAGTGCGCCCAAGACGGTGCCCGTTGATCGGGGCCAGACGAAGCCCTGGGGACGGACTCCTACCGGGAGAACTTGCGGTGGTAGGCGATCATGGCGAAGACGTAGGCGACGACGAGGATGCCAACACACCAGGCAATGGCGACCCAGATGCCGCTGCCGACCGGCTGCAGGGCGAAGAGGTGGCGGATCGCATTGACAATCGACGTCACCGGCTGGTACTGGGCGAAGGCACGCACCGGGCCGGGCATGGTTTTGGTGGGCACGAATGCGGAGCTGATGAAGGGCAGGAAGATGAGCGGGTAGGAGAACACGCTGACGCCGTCCGAGGACTTTGCGGAGAGACCGGGGATTACGGCGATCCAGGTCAGCGCCAAGGTGAACAGGATCAGGATGCCGACAACCGCGAGCCAAGCCAGTACTCCGGCCCCGGAGCGGAAGCCCATGAGGAGGGCGACGAGCACGACCACCACGAGCGATATCAGATTGGCGAACAGCGAGGTCAGCACGTGCGCCCACAGAACGGACGTTCGTGCGATCGGCATGGACTGGAACCGCTCGAAGATGCCGCCCCTTACATCCAGGAAGAGCCGGTATGCGGTATAGGAGATGCCCGAAGCAATGGTGATGAGCAGAATGCCCGGCAGCAGATAGTTCACGTACGACTGCGACCCTGATTTGATGGCGCCACCGAACACGTAAACGAACATCAGCAGGAGACCGATCGGCATCACGGTGGTCGTGATGATGGTGTCCACGCTGCGCGTGATGTGGCGCAGGGATCGGCCCAGCAGGACAAAGGTGTCGCCGAGGAAATGCTGGGTCATCTCTGTTCCGTCGCCTCTGTGACGGCACTCCGGTTCTTGCCAGCGTCACCGTCCTTGCCGTCGTCTCCGACGATGGCCAGGAAGACATCCTCGAGTGTCGGCTGCTTCTCGACGTATTCGACCTTGGCCGGCGGGAGCAGCCGCTTGAGCTCGGTGAGGGTGCCGTTCACGATGATCCGACCCCCGTGGAGGATCGCGATCCTCCCGGCGAGTTGTTCGGCCTCGTCCAGATACTGGGTCGAGAGCAGCACCGTAGTGCCCTGCTCGGCAAGTTCCTTGACCGTCTGCCAGACCTCGAGACGCGCCTGAGGGTCGAGGCCCGTCGTCGGCTCGTCGAGGAAGATGACCGGCGGACTCCCGATGAGGCGACATCGCGATGTCGAGGCGGCGGCGCATGCCACCCGAATAGGTCGCCACCTTCCGGGTTGCCGCGTCGGTCAGCAAGAAGCGACCGAGCAGGTCATCGGCGACCCGGACCGGGTACTTGAGGTGCCGCAACCGGGCAACCAGGATGAGGTTCTCACGCCCGCTAAGGATTTCGTCGACGGCCGCGAACTGTCCGGTCAGGCTGATGGACTGGCGCACGTCCGCAGCCTGCGTGGCGACATCGAAGCCGTTGACGCTGGCAGTCCCCGCGTCGGCCTTGAGCAGCGTGGACAGGATGTTGACGACCGTGGTCTTGCCCGCTCCGTTCGACCCCAGCAAGGCGAAGATGCTGCCCCACGCCACGTCGAAGTCCACGCCGCGCAGCACCTCCAGCTTCTTGTACGACTTCTCCAGCCCCTGCACGTGGATCGCCGACCCCGGGACCTGATTGGCAGTCATCGCGTTGAACTCTCTCGATGAGGACCCGGGGTCTCCGGGAGCTTGCCAGTGCGGCTGAGGGCTTCTCGCCGCTCCTTCCACTCCTTCTCCAGCACGGGAAGCCGCTCCACCAGGAAATCAGCTAACGCGGCCCACTCCAACAGGATCGCCCGCCGTTCCGGTGGGGTGTTGGCGAGCAGCCGCAGACCTTCTTGGGCCAGCTCGCCCTGCTCCTGGTACTCGGAGATGTCAAAGCCCAGCGCCCGGGGCGACGATATGTCGACGCACACCCGGTCCATCCGCTCGCCTGCCGCCCGGGACCGCCGGATGACCCCGAGACTCTCCAGCGTGTTGACCGCGCCGGCGATGGCGCTTCGGCTTGCCAGCAGGGCGTCTGCCAGCTCCGTGATGCTCTGTTCCCGGGGATCGCAGACCCCGAGGTATCCCAGTAGGCGGCCCACCATAGGAGCCATCCCGTAGCGGCGGGCATACAACCGGCCCGCATGGTCCGCAAATGTCAGCTCTCCGTCAGTCGGCATACAGGGCAGTCTACACACCCTACTGGGATAACACGCATCCGTGTTATCCCAGGCATCGGCGTAATCGGTGGTGACCGCGGCCCGGCGGCCCTCACTTCCCGGGGGGCAGGTGCCCCCTGGTGGACTCGAACCACCGACCGTCGCCTTAGAAGGGCGCCGCTCTAATCCACTGAGCTAAGGGGGCGTCGCTCGGAGGCCATTTTGACGGCTCCGGTGTCACCTTCCGAGCCGGGGCGGCGCAAGTGCCCTCCGCCGAGCGATGAAGAGGCGGCGGCAACTCCGTACGATGGGGGAAGTGCCACCGTCCCCTCCCGACCAGGTTGTCACCCGCTGCTACCTGGCCCGCCACTGCGATGTCGCCAATCCGGAGGGCGTCCTGTACGGCCACCTGCCCAACTTTCCGCTCAGCGAGAAGGGTCACGGACAAGCGCGAGCGCTGGGCCATTTCCTGGCTCCTGCCAACATCGCCGCCATCTACAGCAGCCCCTTACAGAGGGCTCAGGAGACCTCGTCCTTGCTGGCTCAGGAACTGGCCCCGGCCCCACCGGTGCTGGAGCGCCCCGGCCTAGTGGAGGCGGAGTTCGGCCGCTATCTCCAGGGAACCCGCTACCGGGACGTGATTTGGCGCAAGCCGCGCTGGTGGGTGCACATGGTCTGGCCCGGCTTGGTTCCCGGGGACGAGGCCATGGGGAAGATGGCGCGGCGAGTGGAGAGCGTGATCCTGGAAGGCATTCGCGACCACCGCGGCGGTGCCTTCGTGTGCATCAGCCACGGCGACCCCATCCAAGCGTTCTGGGCGACGAGCGATGGTCGGTGGCCCTGGGCATTGCACCGTCTCCAGTGCGCCAAGGGCGGCCTGCTCCAGCTCAAGTACCGGGGAGATACGCTGATCGAGAAAACCTACCTGTCCCCCCAGGAACTGGCCGAAACTGTCGCTTCCCGCCGTGGAACGCATGCGTCGACCGTGCCCGAAGCGGCTCAACCGTCGCCGCCCGCCCACTAGGCGAGGGAACCGTCTCCTCCCTGAGGGGGGGGATTCTCCTTGGAGCGGGCAGGCCTGAGGAGTGAGATCGCTCCCCTAATAGGGTCAAAGTGTCGGTCCGCAACCCGCTCCTTGAGGGGAATGATCGAGTTGTCGGTGATCTTGATGTGCTCGGGGCAGACCTCGGTACAGCACTTGGTGATGTTGCAGAGCGCGATGCCCGCCTCGCCGTGCAGTTGAGGGATCCGGTTGGCGACGTCCTTGGGATGCATCTCCAAGGAGGCCAGCCGGACCATGAAGCGGGGCCCGAAGAAACGCTTTGACCCCTCGTGCTCGCGGAGGACGTGACAGACGTCCTGGCAGAGGAAGCACTCGATGCAGCGCCGCTGCTCGCTGACGCGCTCGATGTCGGGCTGAAACATGACGAAGGGGGCGTGCACTCCGGGGGCCGGGGTAAACGGCTGAATCCGCTGGTTTACCTGGTAATTCCAGCTGACGTCGGTGACCAGGTCCTCGATCGTGGGAAACACCTGCATCGGCCGTACCGAGACTTCAGTGGCCGTTTCCAACACCTCGTCGACTCGGGTCTTGCACATCAAGGAGGGGCGTCCGTTGATCTCCGCGCTGCAGGAGCCGCACTTCCCTGCTTTGCAGTTCCAGCGACAAGCCAGGTCGGCCGTGCCGTTGGCCTGGATCCAGTGGATGGCATCAAGTACCACCATGCCCTCAATCTGAGGCACTGAGAACTGCTCCAGGTTTCCCCCCGAGGCATCCCCGCGCCAGACCTTGAACTTGACGTGGCGGTCGGTGGAGCCGTCCTCGTAGGCGATCCGCAGCTTGGTCGGGCGCTCGTCCTCCGGTGACGTGACCACCTTGGGCGCCGGTTGGCCTTTGAGCTTCGCCTGAAGCTTGGCCTCGGCGGCATCGGCGATGGCGGTGGCGGCCACCCTGGTCTCCCCCTCCGTGAGCTTGCGTAGATTCTCAGGCATGGGCGTAAGAGCGGTTCGTACCACCTCCATGCGCCCGTCCTTGCCGAGCCGGGTGACCAGGTTGACGTGACCTAGCTCGGGATCGCGTTCGGGAAAGTCGAGGCGCCACTGCGAGCCTCGGCTCTCGCGGCGCTCCAGCCCGGAGCGGACGATGGCCTCGCTCACCGTGAGCATGAAGAGGTCGTCACGGGCGCCACTGAACCCTGGGTTGTAGGCGGGAGTTCCCGGCACCCGGATTCGCTTGGCCCTCTCCTGGAGTTCGAGAATCTCCTCCAGGGTGTCCCGCAGGGAGTCCTCGGTACGGGCGATGGCGGCTCCTGATTGCATTGCGTTCTGAAGCGCCCGGTGGAGATGGAAGGGGTCCTCCCCCTTTCCTCCCGACAGGGGACGGAGCAGAAGCTCCCGCTCGGCTTCGACGTCAGCCTGGCGCACCCGGGGCAGCAGCTTGCGCGAGCGAGCGTATTCCGCCGCCGCCTCCCCTGCCCGCTTGCCGAAGACCAGGATGTCGCCCAGCGAGTTACCACCCAAGCGGTTGGCTCCGTGGAGCCCGGCCGCCACCTCTCCAGCTGCGTAGAGTCCGGGCACCGAGGTGGCCGCCGTCTCGGCCTCGACGTTTACTCCCCCCATGGTGTAGTGGATGGTGGGCGCTACCTCCATGGGCTCCTTGGTGATGTCAACTCCCGCCAGACTGTGGAACTGCTCGTACATGGACGGGAGCCGTCGCCGGATGGTCTCTGCCCCCAGATGGGTCACGTCAAGGAATGCGCCTCCGTGGGGCGAGCCCCGGCCCGCCTGCACCTCCTTGAAGATAGAGCGAGCCACGACATCCCGCGAGGACAAGTCCTTCTTGATGGGGTCGTAGCGTGCCATGAAGCGCTCGCCGACCCGGTTGCGGAGAATGCCTCCCTCGCCGCGCACCGCCTCCGTGACCAGGATGCCCCGGGCCCCCGGGGGCCAGACCATCCCGGTGGGGTGGAACTGCACAAACTCCATGTCCTTGAGTTCGGCGCCGGCAGCGTAGGCCATGGCCGCTCCGTCCCCGGTGCCCTCCCAGGAGTTGGAGGTGATCAGGAACATGCGTCCCCAGCCACCGGTGGCCAGGACCACCGCCTTGGCCCGAATCAGCACGAATTCCCCGGTTGCCCGCTGGTAGCCGAAGCCGCCGGCGATGCGATCGCCATCCTTGAGCAGGCGGGTCAGGGTGGTCTCCATGTGCACGGTCACACCCTCGGTGTGCACCAGACGATCCTGGCAGGTGCGGATCAGCTCCAGGCCGGTGCGGTCACCGATGTGAGCCAGTCGCCGCCAGGAGTGGGCGCCGAAGGCGCGCTGGCTGATCTTGCCCGCCTTGGTGCGGTCAAAGACTCCGCCCCATTCCTCCAGTTCGACCACCCGGTCGATGACCTCGTGGGCGTAGAGCTCGACCATGCGCCAGTTGTTGAGCATCGCACCACCCCTCAGGGTGTCCCCGAAATGGACCTCCCAGGAGTCGGACTCGTCGAGGTTGCCCAGAGCGGCGGCGATCCCTCCCTCGGCCATGACGGTGTGGGCCTTGCCGAGCAGAGACTTGCAGACAACGCCGACCCGGCAACCGGCCTGGGCAGCGGCGATGGCGGCGCGCATCCCAGCCCCGCCCGCGCCCAGTACCAGGACGTCGTACTCGGCCTCTACGGTCAAGGGCGCCGCATCTCAGAAACCGAGGTGGGGATCATGGATCAACCCGTACTGCAGCAGGCGGATGTAGGCGTCGGTGATGATCAAGCTGAAGAGACTCAGCCAGGCGAAGGTGGAATGGCGCGCGTTGAGCCAGCTGGTGCCCCTCCAGAGCTGTCGCCGCTGCGCCCCCGCCAGGACACAGGAGAAGCAGTCCACGCTCCCCCCCACCAGATGCCGCAGGGAGTGGCAGCCGAAGGTGTACCCGGTCAGGAGCACGATGTTGACCAGCATCACGGCAGTACCCACTCCGAAGCCAAAGTGACCGTGATAGGAGAAGGCACGGAAGACGTCGATCCAGAGAACCACCACAAACGCCACCGCCAGATAGAGGAAGAAACGATGGAGGTTGTTGAGCACGAAGGGCAGCTTGGTTTCGCCTCGATAGGCCGTACCCCGGCCGGTGGGCACCAAAGCCCCGAACTGGGTCGGCTCGCCCTTGGCGCAGGCAGGCGGATCGGCGAAAAAGGATCGGTAGTAGGCCTTGCGGTAGTAGTAGCAGGTGGCCCGGAAACCCAACGGGATGTAGAAGATGAAGAGGGCCGGGGAGACCGGCGTCCGACCCAAGGCCACCTGGGGCGAGTAGAAGGGTGAGAGGTACTGGTGGAACTGGTCGGTGTGGAAGAAGACGATGGTCCAGAGGCTGTAGAGCCCAAAGAGGCTGAGCCAGGAGACCACGTTGAAGGGGTAGAGCCACCACATCTGTCGGAGTTGGGCTCGCACACGGGCCCTGCCGGCGCGGCCCAGGCGCAGGCTGGCGGCCATCAGCCGAGAACCGCGATGGTCTCGCGCACCGCCTCTGCCGAGCGCTTCAATTCGGCCCGCTCAGCCTCGGTCAGGTCGACCTGCACCACCTCCTCAACCCCGGCGGTCCCGAGTTTGACAGGGACCCCGACCACCACTCCTTCGAGCCCGTACTCACCATCCAGGTGAATTGCGCAGGGAAGGATCTGGCGCCGGTTGAGAAGGATCGCCTCGACCATCTGGGCCGCCGATGCCGACGGCGCGTAGAAGGCGCTGCCTGTCTTCAGGTGACGAACGATCTCCGCTCCTCCATCCCGGGTCCGCTGCACGATCTCTTCTAGGCGCGGTCCCTTGATCAGTTGGCCAACCGGCACCCCCGCCACCGTGGTCACTCCACGCAGGGGCACCATGGAGTCGCCGTGTCCGCCGAGGACATAGGCCTCGACGCTGCGTATGGACACTCCGAGCTCTTGGGCCAGGAAGGTCCGGAACCGGGCCGTGTCGAGAACACCTGCCATCCCAATGACCCGGGTGCGGGGCAGGCCGCTGACTCTAAGGGCCAGTTCGGTCATGACGTCGAGAGGGTTGGTGACGATGATCAGGATCGCGTCGGGTGAGTGCTTTACGACGGCGCTCGTGACCTCGCCCACGATCTTGGCATTGGCGCTGACCAGATCGTCCCTACTCATGCCCGGCTTGCGGGCCAGACCGGAGGTGATCACCACCACCCGGGAGCCCTCGGTGATCTGGTAGTCGGTGCCTCCGACAACCTGGCTGTCATAGCCGACTACGGGGCCCGCCTGGAGCAAATCCAGGGCCTTGCCCTCGGCCAGCCCCTCGACCACGTCCACCAGAGCCACGTCCACCAGGTCCAGTTCTGCCATACGCTGGGCTAGGGTCGCCCCCACGTTCCCAGCGCCGACGACTGAGACCTTGTCCCTCACGGAACCTCCTCAGAGTGGGCGCAGAGCTCCCAACTCAAAATCTGATCGGATTCCATGATAGGGATCTCCGCACTCCCTTCTCAGGTTGGGTTGGCGGACCTCCCGGCCCGGGCCCGGCAGGATTCGACTGCCGCCATGGCCGCCGATTGGCCTTCCCACCCGCCCACGGAGACCTCCTTCTGGTCCTCCAGTTGCTTGTAGGTCTCGAAGAAGATCTCAATCTCTCGGAGCCAGTGCGGCGCCAGATCGGCGAGCTCGGTGATGGTATCGAAGCGGGGGTCGCCGGCGGCCACGCAGAGCAGCTTGATGTCGGTGCCATGCTCGTCCGCCATGTGAAGAAGGCCGATCGGGCGGGCTGGTACCTCGCAGCCGGGAAAGGTCCCCTCCTCCACGATCACCAGGGCATCGAGCGGGTCTCCGTCCTCAGCCAAGGTGTCCGGTACAAAGCCGTAGTCGGTCGGGTAGTGGACCGACGAGTGGAGGACTCGATCCAGGCGAATCCGGTGGCTGAGATGATCCATCTCGTACTTGTTGCGGCTTCCCTTGGGGATCTCTATGACCACCTCAACGATTCTTGCCTGGTCAGCCAAATGAACGTCCTCCTGGAAACCCGCCCCACTCAGAGTAGAGCGGCGAACAAGCTACTCGCTGAGTGAGTGGCGCCGCGCCCGGTATTGCTGCAATCAGCGCCGAGAGCGCTTCAGGTCGACGCTGTTTTCCGCAGCGGTAAGGACCCGCGCGGCCACATCGGACCGAATCCAGAGCTCACCGTTGGCCGACGCCTGCACCTCGGTATAGCCTCGTTGCAGCAGCGGAACGATCGGTCCGTATTCGGTGTACGAGTTCTGGGTAAGCAAGACCACCACCGGCCGCTGCGACTTCACCCGCTGCAGGAGGGTGGAGGTGCCAAGCAGGGTGTCGTTTTCGTAGATGGTCGGCTCGGGCAGAATCGGGCGCAACCCAGCCAGCAAATAAGCCCACGAGTCCGGTGACCACACAACCGCAGTTGAGCCGGTCAAGTGGTTTCTCCTAATCCAGGTCACCGCCTGGTACTCGGCGATCGCCGGCGGGCTGTAGAGGGAGACGTACTCCCTCATGCTCACCGCTCCCGTTAGCTTGCCGAGGAAAGCTGGGTAATACTCGGCCGTCAACTTCGCGGTAAAGAGGCCACCTTGGGAAAAGCCCGCCCCCAGCAGCGACCCCCAGATGAAGGTTCCGATGGCGACGGAGCCGATTAGCAGCACCGTCGCCAACCGCGATGAAGTCCTCCATTTACGGAACTGAGGCAGCCTCGCACGGGCCAAGAGCAGGGCCGCCGCCGGTACCGCCGGAAGCAAGAAGTGCAGGTAATCCCGGTTGGGCAACCCGTAGGCAAGCAGCAGTGTCGCCAGCCACACCCAGGGCAGGAGCCTCTCGGCGGGCCAACTCCGCGCCAGGTAGGCGCCGCCGAGAAGCAACAGACAGCCGACCGCACGGGAGAGTAATGACCCCAGGGACGGGTGGAGGGAAGTTGAGGTGTAGCCGTTGTAGCTAGACACCAGCAGGAAAAACACGTTGTGCAGGCCGGCGGCTATCACAAAAGGGGTGATCACAATCACGAATAGAAGTGCCGCAACGGTACTGGCTGTTCCCGCCAGCCACCAGCCTCGGCGGCGGCACACCAGGATCACCACAATGGCTGCGATCAGATCGGCCAGGGCTGTCTGCTGAATAAGAATGGCGACGCCGAAGAGCACTCCCGCAACCACGGCCCAAAGGACTGCCCGACGCTTCCCCGGGGCGCGCAAGGCGGCCAGCACAGCCAGCATGGCCCAGGGCGTCAAGCCGATTAGGAGGTCCTCCGGGAGAGCCAAGTCCCCGTTCAGGAAGGGCGCGGACAGGAAGAACGCTGTCAGCAATGTCGCCACCCAGACGCGTGGCGGGGAGAGGAACTGACGAGCCAGGATCCAAGTTCCCGCCAGCGCCACCGCCTCGGTGACCGTCGAAATTAGATGGATGCCGAACTCGCTCGTGCCTCCGATCCCCAGCCCTAGCTGATAGATCCAGAACAGCATTGGCGGCTTGTTGTTCCAGGTAGTTAGGAAGAGGACCTTGCCATGGGCCATCTGGTAGGCGACGTTGGCGTAGCCAGCTTCGTCGGTGTACCAATGAGGCTCGAATAGTGACGGCAGTCGCAAGACCAGGAGCAGCACCAGGGGAACAGTCAGACTGCGGCTCGTGGCCCACCGGGACGAGGACGCGTTCGTGCTCAATTCCGGGGTTGGTGATCCCGGCGTGCCTTCCGCCAGGGCTGCTTCCACGCCTGCTCCTCTCCTCGTTCAGCTGAGATTCCCGCCCTGCTATTCGCCGAGGGACCGTTGCACACTACTGGCTGTGCTGGCGAGCTTGCCCGCAGCGTGAGCCGATAACCTGGGACTTGTCTGAGAAGTTGCCCGAGCGCGGGGAGGTCGTCGAAGGGGCGCTTAGTATGGCTAGACGATGAAGCCGGGAACTCTCCCCGACCGGGTGGTGGTGACGGGCGGGGCAGGCTTCATCGGTACTCACACGGTGCGCCGACTTCTCCAGTGCGGCATCGAGACCATGGTCGTCGATGACTTCCGCCACGCCTGTATGGAGCCGGTACCGGCAGCAGCCAGGCTGGTCCGAGCCGAGATCGCCAGCAAGGAAGCCAACAGAGCCATTGTCGAGTTCCTGCCACAGGCGATCATCCACCTGGCCGCCCAGGGCGGGGTCAATCGCTCCCTCAAGGACCCCGCGGCAGATGCCGTGGTCAACGTGGTCGGAACCGTGGGTCTGCTGCGGACCGCCGTGGATGCTGGCTGCGGCCGCATCGTCTTCGCCTCCTCGGGCGGCGCAATTTATGGGCGCGCCCGCCGACTGCCCAGCCAGGAGGAGGACCGCGCTAAGCCCCTCTCCCCCTACGGTGCCGCCAAGCTCGCTGGCGAGGGCTATCTGGGTATGTTCTCGCGGACCTTCGGGCTCCACTTCGTGGCCCTGCGCTACGGCAACGTATACGGACCCCTCCAAGACGGCACCGGCGAGGCCGGGGTTGTGGCCATCACGTCCACCCGACTGCGGCAGGGATTGGCACCACAGATCACCGGTGACGGCGGTCAGACTCGCGACTTCACCTTCGTCGAGGACATCGTCGCCGCCAACCTGGCTGCCCTTACCAGCCCTTATCAGGGCGCCCTGAACATCGGCACCGGGCGCGCCAGTTCCATTACTGCGGTGGTCTCCCACCTATCCCGGGCGGCGGCCTTTGCCGGCGCTCCGGAGCACGTCCCCGCCAGGCCGGGCGAGGTCCGCTCCAACTTCCTGGATCCCGGGCGAGCTCAGCGCCACCTGGGCTGGAAGGCCGAGGTCTCACTAGAGAAGGGGCTGACAACCACTTACCGCAGCTTTGCTGGGAGCGCCTAGGGCTGGTCCCTGACTCCCCCTTCAGGTGGCTGCCAGGTGCGGGCTAGCTCCAGACGCAGCCGCACCAACTCCCGTATCGCTCTGAGGATCGGGATCAGTTTTCCTCCGGAGCGAACGCCTGCCAGCCGCGGGTGATGTTGAATTCCAACCTGTCTGATCACAAGCCCGCATCTCTGCGCTTTGAAATAGAGTTCCGTGTTCAGTAATGCAGAACGGGCACGAACCGGCCGGGCCGCTTGGAGCAACTCCTGACGCATGAGCTTGAAGCCGCAGTCGACGTCGCGGTAGGAGATTCCGTAGAGGAGGCGAACCAGAACATTGAAGGTTCCGCTGACCACCGAGCGGTGCCACGGGTCGGCCCGGTGAATGCGCCATCCGGCGATCAAGTCGGCTCCGGAGGACAACTCCGCAAGTCGTCCCAGGTCTCGGGGATCGAACTGCCCGTCCCCGTCTACGAAGGCCACCCAGTCCCCAGAGGCAGCTCTCAGACCGTCAGCGACGGTGATCCCGTAGCCGGACTTCCGGGCATGAGCCACAACCTTGATTTTTGCCGACCACTCTCTCATCTCCGTTTTGGCGACCGCGACGGTGTCGTCAGTGCTGCCGTCGTCGACCAAAACGATCTCGTAGTCGTCGGCGAGTCGGCTCAGGGTCTCTCGGGCGGCGGGAATAACGGCCGCCATATTGGCCGATTCGTTATGTACCGGAATTACCAGACTGAGCTTGCCCTCGAGATGTGCTGGACTGCTCTGGGGGCCGTCAGCCACGGACGACGCTGATGCTCTGGAGCAGGGTGTAGACGAGGGCTGGCAACACCCCCAAGATCAGGGTTCCGGCGGCCGCCACCGTTATCACCCCGAGACCGGCTGGCGAGAGAACGGACCAGCCGGTGGGCAGATCGTTCTCCCCCGAGAGGATCACCCCGGCGCTGTTGGTCGCTCGACCGGGGACCGGATCACCGGCGTACATGATCAGGATCACCCGAAGGTAGTAGAAGAGAGATACCGCCGAGGTGAGAATTCCCCAGATCGCAAGCGGCAGCTGCCCATCGTGGATGGCGGCGGCGAAGAGGAAGAACTTGCCAAAGAAGCCAGCCGTGAGCGGGAAGCCGGCTAGGGAGAGCATGAAGATCGACATCAGTCCCGCCAGCAGGGGCTGGCGTTTAGCCAATCCGGCAAGCTCTGAGTAGCGATCGCAGTCCTCGCCCCGGCGGCTCAGCAGCGTGATCACCGCGAAGGCGCCGGTGTTCATGAAGGCGTAGACGGCGAGGTAGTAGAGCGACGCCTGGGTGCCGTCGGGTCGGCCCACCGCCACCCCGATCAGGATGTAACCGGCCTGGGCGATACCCGAATAGGCGAGGAGGCGTTTGACCGAACTTTGGGCAATGGCCACAACGTTGCCGTAGACCATGGAAACGATGGCGACCAGGGCAATCGGTATCTCCCACTCCGAGCGATAGGGAGCGAAAGTCGCCGAGAACAAGCGCAGCAGCACGGTGAAGGCAGCCACCTTGGTCGCCACCGACATGAAGGTGGTGACCAGCACCGGCGAACCCTGATAGACGTCGGGCGTCCACCAATGAAAGGGCGCGGCAGACGCCTTGAACAGCAGTCCCACGGCCAGCAACGCCAACCCGGCCAGGAGCATGGGATCGACGGGTCCCCGGAGCGCCGAGTGGGTCACCGCTTGATGAATCCCGGTGAGCATGGTGTTGCCGGTCTCGCCATAGACGAGCGCCATCCCGTAGACCAGGAAACCTGAAGCGAATCCCCCCAGGAGCAGGTACTTGAGAGCCGCCTCCTGGGGCAGGCGCTCGCCCCTGGCGAACCCGGCCAACACGTAGAGGGGAATTGAGAGCAGCTCGATGCCCAGGAAGATGACGATCAGGTTGGTCGCGCCGTCAAGTACCAGCATGCCCGTCACCGAGGCCAGGAGAAGGATGTAAAACTCCCCCTCCTCCATCCCGCGGCGCCGCAGGTAGCCGGGACTGAGTGCCACTACCGCCAGCGCGGTGACCAACACAACCAGATCGGAAAACAACGCGAGTCGGTCGTCGGCGAAGGCCCCGTTGAAGATCAGCGAATGGACCGGATTGGCAACCCACTGGCCGATCACTGCTCCTAGCGCGGCCAGCACAACTACGACGCTGATGGCGGGCAGGACGGGGTTCCCCCGTCGAGGCACGAAGAGGTCGGCTATGAGTACCACAACCGAGCCTGCGCCGACCACCAGGATAGGCAGAATCCCGACCAGGTCGGAAGCCGGGACAAAGCGCAGCGGGTACCAGGCAGGTGCCGCCGCTGCCAACTGCAGTCCGGCAGCCATCACGGTCGTGCCCTCGGACTGCTGAGCGCGGGGCTGGAGGCGGTGGCGGCGGTAACTGCCGATCCCCGATCGACCGCCGAGACGTACTGTCCGGCGCTGAAGCGGGTGAAGCGGATCACTGGCCCGGGATAGACACCAATTACGATGATCAAGGCCACCAGGGGAACCAGCACAGCCAACTCCACCGCTCCTACGTCGAGCCGGCCCAAGCGCATGACAGCCCGGTCGGCGGACTGCTCCACCTGGCCATCCGGCAGGCGCAGTCGTCCCTGGGTCACTCCCTGGTAGAGGCGGAGGCTGTACCAGCAGGCGAGAATGACCCCCAGGCTGGCCACAACTGCCCACGCCGGCGACACGGAAAAGGCTCCCAGGAGGATGAGGAACTCTCCTACGAAGGAGTTCAGGAGAGGCATACCCAGCCCGGCCAGAGCGGCGACCAGGAAGAGGCCGGCCAGAATCGGCATCGGCTTGGCCAGGCCGCCCAGCTCGCGAATATCCCGGCTGGCGAAGCGCACCTCATAGGCGCCGACACAGATGAACAGCGCGGCGATGATCAGGCCGTGGTTGACCATCTGGATGATGGCCCCGTTGATGCCATCGATATTGAGGGTGAAGATCCCCAGCACGATGAAGCCCAGGTGGCTGATGGACGCGAAGGCGACGATGCGCTTGATGTCACGTTGGGCCAGCGCGGATAGGGCGCCATAGAGAATGCTCAGCACGCCCAGACCCATCATCAGCGGCTGGAAAGTGTGGCTCGCCTGGGGGAAGAGCGTGAGGTCGTAACGGATGAATCCGAAGGCCCCCAGCTTGCTCACGATGCCGGCGAAGAACACCAGGAAGGAAGTCGTCCCCGAGCTGTAGGCGTCGGGCAGCCAAGAGTGGAAGGGCACCAAGGGGACCTTGATGGCGAAGGCCAGAGCGAAGGCCAGGAACATCCAATCCTGGGCGTTGAGCAAGCTGAAACTGTGTCCGAACAAAGTCAGCGCAGAGCCCGAGCTGCTGTTTACGAATGACTCGGCGGCCATCAGGGTGGGCACGTCAAACGTGTAGACGCCGGTGCTGGCCCCGCTGATGAAGTACACACCGATGATCGCGAGCAGCATGAAGAGGCTGCCGGCGACCGTGTAAATGATGAATTTGAGCGCCGCCCGGCCTCGGTTTTCGTCGCCCCAGCCGATCATGATGAAGTAGAGAGGAATCAGCGCCGCCTCCCAGAAGAAGTAGAAGAGGATCAGGTCGAGCGACATCAACACGCCCATCACCCCGATCTCGGAGAGCAGCATCAAGACGGCGAAACCACAGATCCCGGGCTGGCGCCGGCTCAGCGTGATCGCCGCCAGGAAGAAGAGCAGCGTGGCCAGCGCGATGAGCCAGACGGAGAGCCCGTCGACACCGATGTGATAGGAGAAATTGATCGGCGGTGGTCCCGCCTGGTTCAGCGCGTTGTTGCCTTCGTTGAAGGCCGCATGGGTCGCCGACAACGAGGCCCCGGTATGCAACCAGGCGACCTGCTCTTGGAACTGGAAGCTGACCGGTCCGGTGATCGCCTTCAGTGACGAACCCGCGGCGGTCCCGTGGAGTTGCGCGTCGGAGCTTGGCGGGACGGCTAGAAAGGTCACCAGCAGGACGCAGGCAAGGCCTAGGGCGGCTCCAGTCGTCCCAATCAGGACGAGCCGCGCCAGCCGGGGCCGATTGGTGGGGATGGCGACCACTGCCAGCACCCCTACCAAGGGGACAGCGAGGATGACGCTGAGGATGGGCCAGCTCATGCGAGACGGAGCCCGAGTACGACCAGACCGATCACCGCACAGACGAAGAAGATCAGTGCGTAGTCCCGAAAGAAGCCGGTTTGCATGGTGCGGAGGTCATCAGCCAGGGTCAACACGCCCTGCTTCACCCCCTTGACCAGCTCGTCAAAGAGGTCCGCCTCCAGCACCTGGGTCACCGTCGCCGCCAGGGCTACCGTCGGGCGCACCAGGGTGACGTCGTAGATCTCGTCCCAGTAGAACTTTTGCAGGGAGAGCTGGTAGAGCCAGGGTAAGTGGCGGCTGATCAGGTCGGCGGCGATCAAGCGCCGTCCGTAGACCATCCAGACCAGAGTCAAGCCACCCAGGCTGAGCAGAGTTCCGATCACCAGGGCGAGCGCTTGAATTCCGGCGCTGGCATGGGCGGATGGCGTGCCCACCACCGGCTGCAGGAACTCGCTGAAGACGGTGATCGGATGGAAACCAAAGAAGTCGATGTTGAGGAAGCCCACCACCGTCGCCAGGACAGCCAGCAGCAGCACCGGGATCAGCATCACCGGCCGGGCCTCATGGGCAGTGCTGGCTCGGCTCGTCGCCGGCTGACCTCGGAAAGCCATCCAGACCACCCGGAAGATGTAGAAGCTGGTCAGCACGTTGACCGCGACGCCCAGGACCCAGAGCCAGGGCACTGCGGGGCCGAGCGCCAGGCCGGAACTGAGCAGCTCCTCTTTACTGAACCAGCCGGCGAAAAATGGGATCCCCGCCAGGGCCAATGAGCCCACCAAAAAGGCTCCGAAGGTAAGTTTCATCCGGGTCGAGAGTCCCCCCATGGAGCGGATGTCCTGCTCATCGCCGAGGGCATGGATGACGTTGCCTGCGGCAAGGAACAAGAGGGCCTTGAAACAGGCGTGGGTGAAGAACTGGAACATGCCCGCGGAGTAGGCCCCGGCGCCCACGGCGAAGATCATCAGCCCGATCTGGCTCATCGTCGAATAGGCGATCACCCGCTTGATGTCGAACTGGGTGCAGCCGATGATGGCGGCCATCAGCGCAGTGCCGATGCCGACCGCCGCGACCACCCCGGCGGCCACCGGAGCCTGCTGGTAGATGGGATGGAAACGAGCCACCAGGTAGACGCCCGCGGTGACCATGGTCGCGGCGTGAATGAGCGCCGAGACCGGAGTGGGACCCTCCATGGCGTCGGGGAGCCAGGTGTGCAGGGGCCACTGCGCCGACTTGGCGGCGGCCCCCAGGAAGAGCAGCAATCCGATGGTGGTGACCAGCCCACCCCCCATCGAACCGAGTCCGTTCTGGTTGTGGGCACCGGGCCCAACATTGGCGAAGATGGTTTGCAGATCGACCGAGTGGAGCAGCTGGCCGCCACTTCCGCGCAGGTTGAGGAAGATCAGGAATGCGCCTAGCACCAGACCTACGTCGCCAATCACCTGGGTGATGAAGGCCTTGCGCCCGGCCGTGACTGCTGCCGGGCGCTGGTACCAGAAGGCGATGAGGGCGTAGGAGACGAAGGCCACCATGCTCCAGCCGATGATCAAAAAGATGAGGTTTTCACTCATCACGAGCAGGAGCATGCTGGTGATGAAGAGGTTCATATACGCGAAGAACCGGTTGTAACCGGGGTCTTCCGCCATGTAGCCCACGCTGTAAACGTGAATGAGACCGCCGATCCCGGTGATGACCAGCATCATCAGCACCGACAGGGAGTCGATCCGAACGCTGAAGTCGGCGTTGAACCCGCTCCGAGCCACGGCCCCCCCACCGGAACCGACGCTCAAGTTGAGCCAGTGCCAGAAAGCCACAGTGATGCCACGGCTGGCAGGCGGCTGAGCGAGGAGCTCGGCGAGCAGGATCAAGGTGGCCACAAAGGCGCCCAGGACGACCCCCGGACCGAGGAAGGAGACGACTCGGCGGGGCAATTTGCCAGCACTCAGGGCACTGACCAGGAATCCCGCCGTGGGCAGGCCCAAGGCGACCGCGCAGAGCACCATGGTGAAAGTCGGGTTCATGGCCTTCTCACTCGCGCATCTCACTGAGGTCATCGATATCCAGGCGCCGCCCGGAGCGGTAGACCCCGGTGATCAAGGCCAGACCGACGACCACCTCGCTGGCAGCGACCGCGATCACGATCAGTGCGAAGACCTGGCCCGCCATGGTGTGCGTGTATCGGGCGTAGGTGACCAGAGCCAGGTTGCCAGCGTTGAGCATGAGCTCAATCGACATGAAGACGACCAGGGGATTGCGGCGGACCATCACGCCCAGGGCACCCAACGCGAACATGGCTGCGGAAAGAGTGAGGAAGCCGGGGAAGAGTCCGTTCACCGAAGAGTCCGCCGGTGCCGCGACAGGTAAACCGCTCCCACCGCCGCCACCAGGAGCAGCAACGAGGTCACCTCGAAGGGTAGGAGGAATGTGGTGAAGAGCTGCTCGCCCAGGGTCTGCACTTGGCCATGGGCGTTGACGGCCTGCGGGCTGAAGGGGCCGATCCCGCCGTGAAACTGCCCGCTGGCCGTGACCGTGATCCCGTTCAAGGCGAGTCGGCCCACCATCACGGTGAAGGCGACCGCGGCGATACCCCCCACCAGGACCCGGAGTTCCACTGGCCGCAGCCTCTCCTCCGCCCCGGGCGCCAGCAAGGCGATGATGAACACGAAAAGCACCATTACGGCGCCGGCGTAGACGATGATCTGCACGGCGGCCAGGAACTGGGCATCGAGGAGGAGGAAGAGGACGGCCAGGGCGATCATGTTGCCGACCAGGCTGAGGGCCGAGTAGAGGGTGCGCCGACTGATCACCACTCCCACCGCCCCCACGAAGGCCAGCACCGCCGCGATCCCGAAGATCACTGTCATACCGGCGGCGTGCCCCTCCCCTGTTCGGGAGCCAATGGAATCCTCGGGTTGACGCCCGGTGCCACCCCGGCGGGACCCTGGTGCGAGGACCCTGGCCCCAGAGGGCTGGGCTGCGACGCCGGTGCACCGGTACCCTCTCCTGCTCCCTCCTGCAATTGGGTCGCCCCCGACCAGGCCTCGAGAAGATCGTCCTTGGTCGCCACCAAGCGTTCCCGTTTGTAGTCGGTCAGGTCGAGTCGGGGACCAAGGGTGATCGCCTCGGTGGGACAAGCCTCGGCACAGTAGTTGCAGTAGATGCAGCGCATCAGGTTGATTTCGTAGCGGACCGCGTAGCGCTCCCCGGGCGAGACCGGATGCAGGGGGTCGTTCTCGGCGGCCTGCACGTAGATGCATCCCACCGGACAGGCCCCGGCGCAGAGCTCACAACCGATGCACTTCTCCAGACCGTTGTCGTAGCGGTGCAGGATGTGCCGTCCGCGGTGGCGGGGAGGCACCGGACGCTGCTCCTCGGGGTACTGAATGGTGATGGGTCGACTGGTCATCGCCTTCAAGGTCGTGCGCAGGCCGATGACCATCTCACGGAACATTCCGGTGCCCTCCCAGGAGCCGCTCTCGCCCGGTGACCGACTGCCTCATCGCACCGCCACGAAGATCGACGTGATCAGCAGATTGACCAGCCCCAGTGGCAGGAGCACCTTCCAGCCGAACTGCATGAGACGGTCGTAGCGCAGCCGGGGGAAGGTCCAGCGCACCCAGATCATCACAAAGATGAGCATGGCGACCTTGGCCCCGAACCAGAGCGGGCCAAGCCAGTTGGGCAGGAACCACAAAGGCGCCATCCAGCCGCCCAGGAACATCACCGTGGCGATCGAGCAGACGGTGATCATGTTGATGTACTCAGCCATGAAGAAGAGCCCGAAGCGCATGCCGGCGTACTCGGTGTGGTACCCGGCCACCAACTCCGCCTCGGCCTCAGGAAGATCGAAGGGAAGCCGGTTGGTCTCCGCCAGGGCGCCTGTGAAATAGAGCAGGAAGCCGAGTGGCTGGAGGAAGACGAACCAGAGCCCGTGCTGCTGGTTCACCACCGTCTCCAAGTTCAGGGAGCCGGCCAGGAGGATTGGCCCGATCAGGGCGAAGCTGACCGCCATCTCATAGCTGATCAGCTGCGCCGAGCTGCGCAGAGCCCCGAGCAGGGAGTACTTGGAGTTGCTCGCCCAGCCGCCCAGGAAGATGGCGTACACCCCGAGCGAGGTGATGGCCAGGATGAAGAGCAGGCCGACGTTAAGGTGGGCCAGGTCCCAGTGCAGCGGATAGCCGCCGGGGCAGCTTGGCGAGAGTGGTCCCGCGCCGTGCATCCCGTTGATGCAGATGGTCTGATCAATCGGGATGGTCGCGAAGGCGAAGAGAGCCGCGGCCGCCGCCAGCGCCGGGGCCAGGGTGTAGAGGACATTGTCCCGACCCTCCGGGGCCGCCTTCTCCTTGAGGAAGAGCTTGATCCCGTCGGCGGCCGGCTGGAGAAAGCCGAAGGGCCCGACCCGGTTCGGCCCCAGCCGGAGCTGGATCCGAGCCGAGATCTTGCGCTCGGCGAGGGTCATGTAGGCGAAGCCCGTCGCCAACACCACAACGATGAGCACGCCCTTGACGAGGGCCACGATCACCGCCAGAAGGATTGAGGTGGCGGCCGGGCTCAAGCCGACAGGGTCCAGTCGGGTCGGACTCCACCGATACAGCCGCGATAGCCCGGCACCGCCTGGCTGATCAGCTCGTAGACGGGTCCGGCCAGAGGCTGCACTCCGAGATCGGCGCCCATGCCCCGAGCCAGATCGCCCAGGATGCGAAGGTCGGAGGGGAACGCGTATCGCGGCTGGACCGCGGGGCGTACCCGTTGCACCCGGCCTTCGGTGTTGGTCACCGTTCCTGCCTTCTCCGCAATGGTGCGGCCGGGTAGGAGAACCGAAGCATGACGCGCTAACGAGCCGGCGAATGGCGTGATCCCAATCAGCACCTCGACCCGAGAGAGGGCCTCCTCGAAGCGGGGATCCTCGTCCCAGCCCTGTCCCACCACGAGTAAAGCCCGAATCGAACCTGCTGAGGCAGCTTTGAGGATCTCCCCGCCGTCTCGCCCCGGGGTGCCTGCGGGACGGTAGCCGGGAAGCAGCCTCGGAGTGAGACCGAGGTCCTGGCAACCTCGAGCGTTCATCCCCTCGACGATGGTGAGGATCTTGGTCGTCGTCCCCTTGAGCGCCAGACGAGCCGCCAGCCCGAGTGCCGCCTGACGCTGCTCCTGGTGGGCGACGATGCCGACCAAGTCCTTGCCGGTCAGACTCTCCGCCAGCGCCTCCGGGTCGCCCTCCAACGGCTGGCGGATGACCTCGCGGCCGAGCTTGGTGGCCGCCTTGAAGAGGCGCAGGGTGAGCACCGGATCAGCCAGCTCAGGCTCGTCCCCGATGACGACCACGGCGGCGCAATCCTCGATCTCCGCGATACCTAGGGCGAACTGCTCGGGGGCGATCCCGGCCAGGGCCGAAAGGCGGTGGTCGAGGTGAGGGGTTCCGATCACATCGCGAGCCAACCACTGGAGCAGGAAGGCCTCCTCATTGGTCGCCTGGGTCGACGCCAGGAAACCGATGGCATCGGGTCCGTGGTCGCCCCGCACCCGGAGCAGCGCCCCGGCCCCGCGTGCGACCGCGTCCTGGTAGGAGACGGTCTGCCGGGCCCCGGCCAGGCGCGCCTCCGGGTTCAGCACTCGGTCCGAGCGATTGAGCTCAGGGAAGCTGTAGCGCCCGGTGTCGCACAGCCAGCTGTCGTCGACGTCCGGGTTGTCGTTGCTGGCGAAGCGGGCGACCTGGTCCTCGCGGGCGTCAATGAGGATGTTGCAGCCGTACGAGCACTTGGGGCAGACGCTGGCCGTGCGCCGAAGGTCCCAGGGCCGGGCTTGGAAGCGGTACTTGGCGTGCGTGAGCGCACCCACCGGGCAGATCTCGGCCACATTGCCCTGGAATTCGCTCTGCAGCGGCCGCCCCTGGAAGGTGTCGATCAAGGTCTTGACGCTCCGCTCCTGAAGCACGATCTCCTTCTCGCCGGTGATCTCGTCGTAAAACCGAACACAGCGCCAGCAGAGGATGCATCGCTCCTGATCGAGGACGATCTTGTCGGACAGCTTGATGGCCTTGCCGAAGTGGACCTTCTCCGTGATCGAGGTCCTACTCCGCCCGGGGCCGTAGCGGAGCGTGAAGTCCTGCAGGTCACACTCCCCTCCCCGGTCGCAGACCGGGCAGTCGAGGGGATGGTTGACCAAGAGAAATTCCAGGTTGCCGTCGCGGAACTTGCGCACCTGCTCGGTGGCGGTCCGCACCACCATCCCCTCTGCCACCCGGGTGGCACAGGCCGGCTGCAGCTTGGCTGTCCCTTCGATCTCAACCAGGCACATCCGGCAGACCGCCACCGGCTCCATCTTCTTGTGGGCGCAGTACACCGGGACGTACACCCCCGCCTTCTCGCAGGCGTCCCAGACCAGGGTCCCCTGAGCCACCGCGACACTCCGCCCATCGACCGAGACCGCGAGCAGCTCAGACTCCGGCTTGGTGTCCCCCATCTAGGCCGCGGTCTCCAACTCCGCCCGCACCGGACAATGTCCGGCGCCGCAGTGACGCTGGAACTCGTCGGGGAACATCCTGTAGGCGGACATGACGAACCAGGTCGCGGTGTCACCCAGCGGGCAGAAGCAGCGTCCGTCCATGGTGGCGCAGATATCGGCCAGAGTGGCCAGCTCCTCGGTCGACGCCAGGCCCGCCTCCAGCCGATGCATCAGCTCGCTCTCGAAATATGTTCCCTCCCGGCAAGGGACGCACTTGCCGCAGGACTCATGTTGGTAGAAGTCGACCAACCGCATCGACACGTCGACTAGGCAGGTTGTCTCGTCCATGATCACCAGCGCACCGGCACCGAGAGCCGAGCCGGCGTCCGCCACCGCTTTGAAGTCGATGGCCAGGTCGAGGTGCTGCGGACCCAGGATCTGCATCGAGCCACCCCCCGGCTGCATCGCCTTCAGGCTCCTCCCCCGCCACACCCCGCCCGCCATTTCCAGGAGTTCGCGGAAGGTGGTTCTGCCCATGGCGATCTCGAAATTGCCGGGACGTTCGACGTGGCCGCTGACGCAGAAGAGCCGGCTACCGGGGCTGCTTTCGGTACCCACGGAGGCGTACTTGGCTCCGCCCTCGCTGACGATGTAGGGCAGGTTGGACAGGGTTTCCACGTTGTTGACAATCGTCGGCTGTCCGTAGAGTCCCTTGATCGCGGGGAAGGGCGGCCTGAGCCGGGGCTGGCCCCGGAGCCCCTCCAGGGAGTCGAGCAGGGCCGTCTCCTCGCCGCAGATATAGGCCCCCGCTCCGCCATGGACGATCAGCTCGCAGTTCCAGTCTTGGCCCAGGATGCCCTGGCCGACGAAGCCTGCTTGATACGCTTCAGCGACCGCCTTCTCGAGCAGCTCGCGCTGAGCTCGGTACTCACCCCGGATGTAGATGAAGGCGTGAGATACCTGGAGCGCGTAGGCGGAGATCATGACCCCCTCCAGCAGCTGGTGGGGAAACTCCTCCATCAGATAGCGGTCCTTGAAACATCCCGGCTCCGACTCGTCGGCGTTGACACAGAGGTAGCGGGGGAAGACCCCCTGAGGCAAAAAGGACCACTTGGTGGCAGTCGGAAAACCCGCGCCGCCGCGGCCTCGAAGCCCGGACGCCTTGAGTTCGGCCAAGATCGCCTCCGGGCCCATCACCAAAGCCTTCTTGAGGGCCTGGTAGCCGCCCACCGTCTGATAGCCGGCCAGAGTGGTCAGCCCCTCGGCGCCGAGATGCCGCGTCAGCACCCTGGCCTCAGGCATGGGACCCACCAGCTGGGGACGGGACCGCTCGCTCCCGAATCTCAGCCAGAACCTGATCGGCCCCTTGGAAATCCAAGTTCTCGTAGCTATACCGGTCCACCTGCATCATGGGGGCGCCGCCGCAGCCTCCCAGGCATTCGACGGTTCCCTCCAGCGTGAAGACGCCGTCGGTTGTGGTCTCGCCATCCTCGACTCCGAGCGACGTCTCCAAATGGCGCAGGAGCTCATCGGACCCGCGCAACCCACAGGACACATTGCGGCAGACCTGGATCAGGTGGCGCCCGGGCTGGTGCTGGAAGTACATCGCGTAGAAGGTCGAGACCGCTTCGACCTCGGAAGGCACCAGGTCCAGCAGAGCCGCCACCTCGGCGAGGCCCTCAGGAGCCAGGAATCCGAGCTGCTCCTGAACTGCCCAGAGGGCGGGTAGAACCGCCGAGCGGGCCGATGGATAGAGCGCTTTGGAACGCTCGATGCGTTCTCTGGTAGCGGCGTTGAGGACGGGCACGCCCGGCTGCGACGCGGTGCTTGCCTCAGTCATCTGCGGGCGATCCGGGAATCCACCTGCGGAGATCGAATGACTGGCTCCCCAGTGGGCCGATGGCGCGCTTCTGCATGCCGCAGCTCATTCGGAGTCCACTCTACCAAGCGAGCCGCCTCGGTCGGAAGCGGCGTCCCACCTGCGACCCCGTCAGTGCCGCACGATTACCGCCGTGACGTCGCGCCCTCCTGTCCCCCCCGATGCTCCTAAGGCAGCCCCGGACCCGCTCCTCGAAGCTCGATCTGGGCGGCTGCGTCGGGCCGTTAGCAACCCTGTAATCCAACAGAACTTTCTCTACCTGGTGGGGATCGGCGTCTCCGGTTTCGGGATCCTCCTTGCCCAGTCCTATGCCGCCCACCACCTCACTGCCGCCGAGAACGGCGAGTCCACCTCCGTCGTGGCAGTTCTCAACCTCCTCTACACCACCGCGTTCGTGGTGGCGGCGGGCGCCGCCCGCGAGGTGGCAGGCGCCGTCTCCCGAGGGGTTCCCGCCATCGAGCGTTGGGCAGACCTGCAGCGCAGCGCCTGGAGAATCGGCCTCAGCCTGGCTGGCATCATGATCCCGGTCGACTTCCTGCTCGCCTTTCTGCTCCACCTCCCCCACCCTGAGGTCCTCGCCGCCACCGTCCTCGCCTGCCCGCTGACCGCGGTGGCCGGCGCTCAGCGCGGCTACCTCCAAGGGGGCCGAGACTTCCGTCGACTCGCGGTCAACCTCGTTCTCTACGGTGGCAGCGTGGTGGTAGTGGCGGTGATCCTCCTCCACCTCCACCTTGGCTCCGCTGCGGTTCCCATCGCAACTGTCTGCGGCGCTGCCGGCTCCGCCGTGTACCCCCGCCATCCCGGCGCCCGGAGCAGCCGCACCGCGAGTTCCGGGCGGCTCATCGACTACACCGTGGTGGCGGGAGCCGCCACAGCACCCCTCTTCGGCAACATCGACGTGGTCGTCGCCCGCCACGTGCTGCCCGCCACCGGGGCAGGTCTCTACTCGGGACTCTCGGTGATGGGAAAGATCATCTTCTATGGCACCAGCAGCCTGACCGCGGTGATGTATCCCCGGGTGGCGGCCGCGACCACGGCATCGGCCCGACGCAAGCTTCTACTGCAGACCCTGGCTGCCCTGACTGCGGTGGACGTGGTGGGACTTCTGGTCTACGGCCTGCTCGCCCACCATCTGATCAAGTTCATCCTCGGCACCCAGTACCACCGCGATGCTGCTCTGCTTCCTCTATTCGCACTGGGGATCGTGGCTCTGACCTACGTCAACCTCTTCGTCTACTACGGCATGGGGGCACGCGTCCGTCACTTTGCCCTGGTGCCCGCCATCGGTGTCCCCGTCGTCATCGCCTGGCTCTTGGCGTCCCCGCCGGCGGTCGCCGACTTCGTCCCCCGGATTGCCAGTGCGCTGATAGTTCTGGCGGTCCTGGAAGCGGTATTTATCCTGCCAGCTGTGTTCCGCTCCGGGGAACACAGCTCCAGGGCCGGAAGACACCCGATGGCCTAGCGATCGACGTCCCCCAGGGTGATGTCGATGCTCCCGACCACTGCCACCGCGTCTGCCACCAGTTCGTCCTGAACCATGCGGTGGAGAGCGGAGAGGTTGCTGAATGACGGGGCCCTCACCTTGCACCGGTAGGGACGGTTGCCGCCGTCCGAGACCATGAGGAAGCCGAGCTCCCCCCGAGGGCTCTCGATGGCGTGGTAGATGCTGCCCTGGGGAGGACGAAATCCCTCGGTGGTCAGCTTGAAGTGGTGGATCAAGGATTCCATCGAAGTGTCGATCTCGGCCCGCGGCGGCAGGCTCACCTTGCGGTCCGCCGTGTTGGTCGGACCACCAGGTAGTGCCTTGATGGCTTGGTCGACGATTCGACAGGACTCCCGCATCTCGCGCACCCGGATCAGGTAGCGGTCGTAAACGTCGCCGTTGAGTCCGATAGGAACGTCGAAGTCGAAGTGGTCGTAGCTGGAGTAGGGATGGGCCCGGCGGATGTCATAGGGCACCCCGGACCCGCGCAGGGTGGGACCGCTGCAGCCGAACCCCAGAGCATCGGCGGCGCTGATGACCCCCAGCCCGATCGTCCTCTGGCGCCAGATGGGATTAGAGGTCAGCAGCCCCTCGTACTCGTCGACCTTCTGCTGGAAGTCGGTGGTGAAGGCGCTCACCATGGGCACGAACTCTTCGGGGACGTCAGCCATGAGACCGCCAACCCGGATGAAGCTGGTCATCATCCGGACTCCCGAGATCCACTCCAGGATGTCGAGGATACGGTCCCGCTCTCTCCAGCAGTACATGAATACGGTGGTCGCGCCCAGGTCCAGGGCGTGGGTCCCCAGCCACACCAGATGGCTGGCGATCCGGGAAAGCTCGACCACGATCACCCGGATGTACTGGCCCCGGGGGGGGATCTCCAGGTCGAGCAACTCCTCAGCCGCCAGGGCGAAGCCGAGGTTATTCATGGGAGGCGCCAGGTAGTCCATACGGTCGGTGAGGGGAATGCACTGCTGGTAGATGTGTGACTCGAAACTCTTTTCGAATCCGGTGTGCAGGTAACCGATGTCAGCCCGGCAGCTGCGCACCCTCTCCCCGTCCAATCCGAGCACCAGCCGGAGCACGCCGTGGGTGCTCGGGTGCTGAGGACCCATGTTGATCTCCATGAGCTCCTCGGCAGATTCGATCTTGTCGAGAAACTCCCCTCTCCCCTGGGGGGCGAGGCGGGGGATCCCCTCCTGGCGAGGTATCTGTTCGGGAGGAGTGCCGTCTCCTACCGGCGGTGGCGAGATCGCCATCAGGGGCGCTCGACCGCACCCCGGGTCGCCCCAGGCAGATACTCCGGGCGGTCCTGGGCGGAGAGGGCCCACTCGATGTTGTGGGTGAACGCGACCGGTTCTCCGAAGGAGACGTAGTCCTTGCGGAGCGGGTGCCCCTCCCAATCGTCAGGCAGCAGGATCCGGGTGAGGTTGGGATGGCCGGTGAACTCGATCCCGAAGAGATCGAAGCACTCGCGCTCGTGCCACTCCATCCCGGGATAGATCCCTGCGAGAGACGGGATCTCAGTCTCCTCCGACGCCGCCACACTGAGCCAGGCGAGATCGTTATGAACCAGGGAGCGGAGCAGGTAAACGACGTCGAAACGGAGGTCACGCTCAGGCCAGTCAATGCAGGTCATGCAGATGGCCATCTCGTAGAGCGTGCTGGCCTCGGTGCGGAGCGCGCTGGCGGCTTCCACCAAGTGCTCGGGCGCCAGTGACACCTTCCACTGTCCCCGCTCCAAGTGAGCCTCGACGGACCCCGCCGGCAGACGCCTGCGCAGCAGCTGACTCGCGCGCTTGCCTTTTTCGGCCGGGGTGGGGCCTGTCTTGGACCTCCGCACGGGCGGCTTGGGGCTCATCCGTCTAGGCCCTGACGCTGCTCACCGGAGTCGCGGCGATCTTCTTCTGCAGCTTGATGACGGCGTCGAGAAGGCCCTCGGGGCGGGGAGGGCAGCCTGGGATGTAGACATCCACCGGGACCACCTTGTCCACCCCCTGGATGATCGCGTAGTTGTTGAAGATGCCACCGCATGAGGCGCAAGCGCCCATCGAGATGACCCACTTGGGATCGGGCATCTGGTCGTAGATCTGGCGCAGGACCGGCCCCATCTTCTGGGACACCCGACCGGCCACGATCATCATGTCCGCCTGCCGTGGGGACGCCCGAAAGACCTCGGCGCCGAAACGGGACAGGTCATAGCGGGCGTTGCTGGCGCCCATCATCTCGATGGCGCAGCAAGCGAGCCCGAAGAGCGCGGGCCAGAGCGACGAGTAACGGCCCCAGGCAATCACCTTGCCCACCGTGGTGGTGAACACCCCGACCTGGGCGGCGGCATCGGCCAGTTCCTGCTCCGACGGAATGACCCCGGGGATAGCAGGAGCTTTGGCTGCGCCGGCTCGGGCGGCCAGGACCCGTTCGGGCAGGACCAGCCCGCCATCGGCCGATCTCAGTCCCATTCCAGCGCCCCTTTGCGCCAGACGTAGAGCAAGGCGACTCCCAGCAGCGCCACAAAGATGACCATCTCAACGAACCCAAAAACGTGCAGGGTGTGCTTCACCAGCACCGCCCAGGGATAGAGGAAGACGGCCTCTACATCGAACACGATGAAGAGCATGGCAGTCAGGTAGAAGCTGACCGAGAAGCGCCGGCGAGCGGTCTCGGCGGGGACGATCCCGCACTCGTAGGGAAGTCCCTTGGCCCGGGTGGGGTGGCGCGGTCCCAAGAGGGCAATGCCTAGAGTCATGCCCCCTCCGAAGAGGACCACCATGACCAAGAAGACCAGCAGGGGCAGGTAGTCGAAGAGCATCCGCGTTCAGTCTACCAACGGCCCAGATCCCAGCCCCGACCCGAGCGCCGAGGGCAGGCTCTCGGCCGGCCACGGCCAAGGGTATCCTTACTTGCCTGTCGAGCGGGAGTAGCTCAGTTGGTAGAGCGCTAGCCTTCCAAGCTGGATGTCGCGAGTTCGAGTCTCGTCTCCCGCTCCCCTGCCCCCTGCTCCGGGCCAAGGTGAGGGAGGACCGCTTCGGCAACGGCGGCCTGCCGACTCTCACCGAGGCCGACATCGAAATCGCGCTCAAGTTCCTCCGAGGTGAGAAGGTCGGCCCCAGTCAGGAAAGGCACTCCGCGTCTTCAGGCACTACTTTGCCAGTTCCGAGCAGAGACGCAAGGCTGCGGAGACCTATCTGACCGACTTGCTCAGATCTGCTGGGCACCCTGAATCGGAGCAGAGTCGATAGGCGGGAATGGCTCCTTCGCCGGTTTCGAGTCAACCGTTGCCGCTCCCTTCAGCCAGCTTCCTGGCTGGTCTGGGTAAGTCGCTAAGGGTGAAGGTGGTACCGACCGCCAAGGGACCTCATACAGTGGTCAAACTCAGTCAGTTCAAATTCCCGATGCCGGGAGCCAACTCGCGATCGGCCGAGTTCATGCTGACGTCGACACTCACGGTGTCTCTCAGCCCGAAGCGCTTTGATGCCTACATGGCCAAGCAGATCAACCCAGCGGACCAGCGAGAGGGAAGGAAGCTTCTAGCAGTCCACCTGGGCATCCCGCCGAAGTAACGACGCAAATGACGTTGCGACTGATGCCGAAGCATCAGCGTTCGATCATCTGCATCTCTCTTTCGTTGTGGTGGTCGCCGACCGCAGGGGTGATGTTTGTGAGTTTGGCGGTCTGCGCCGAACTGAGCACGATGCCGTCGGCGGCGGCATTCTCCTCGACGCGGGAGACCCGCTTGGTCCCGGGGATTGGTGCGATGTCGTCCCCCTGTGCCAGGACCCAAGCCAGGGCAATCTGAGCCGGGGTGGCGCCGACCTCGGCGGCCACTGCCCTCACCTCCTCCACGGCGCGCAAGTTGCGCTCGAATGCCTCCCGGGCGAAACGGGGATTGGACTTGCGTGCATCGTCATCCGCGAAGTCGTCAGTGGACCGGATCTCGCCGGTGAGAAATCCCCGGCCCAGCGGCGAGTACGCCACGAATCCAATCCCCAGCTCGCGCAGCACCGGGAGGACCTGTGGTTCCACGTCCCTAGTCCACAGGGAGTACTCCGACTGCACGGCGGTGACGGGGTGAACCGCGTGGGCGCGGCGGATGGTGTCGGGCCCGGCCTCGGACAGTCCGATGTGACGGACCTTGCCATCGGCGACCAGCTCCGCCAGGGCGCCGATGGTGTCTTCAATGGCGGTGTTCTTATCGACGCGGTGCTGGTAGTAGAGGTCGATGTGGTCGGTGCCGAGTCGCCTGAGCGAGCCCTCTATGGCGGTACGGATGTTGCCTGGGCTGCTGTCGAGGTGGCCGGGGCCGCCGCCGGCATGGGAGACGAGCCCGAACTTGGTCGCCAGGACGACGTTGTCGCGGCGGTCCTTGATGGCTCGGCCGACGACTTGCTCATTAGTGAAGGGGCCATAAATCTCGGCGGTGTCGATCAGGGTGACGCCCAGCTCGAGCGCCCGATGGATGGTGCGAATGGACTCGGTGTCATCACTGCCCGCGCCGGTGTAGGCGGCGGACATGCCCATGGCGCCGAGACCAATACGGGCGACATCGAGGGTCCCCAGATTGATGTGCTTAATTACGTCTGCTCCCCTTTGCTGGCTGGATTGGCCAAGGTGGGCCCAGTTCGGTGTAGAAGTAGTAATGCGGCTATCACGTAGTCGGGTTCGGTCTGGCTCGATGACCTCGTCGGGCAGATCCGCCCTAGTTCCTCACCAGTACGGTGAGGCCGGCGTGGGAGGCCAGGCTGTCGGCGAGATCGAGCAGCTGGATTTGGTCGATGACCGCTCCGCGCAGACCGTCGATGCCCTGTAGGCCGGTGAGCGACGAGCCACGCAGGTCAACTCCCTCGGACTTTGCCCCATGGAACAGGGACCCGGTCAGGATGCAGTTCTCAAAGCGGCAGGCGCGGAGGTCGACACCGTGAAAATCGGTTCCATCCATCTCACAGTCAACGAACCGCACCTTGGCCTTGGCGAGGAAGCGAAAGCTGGACAGGGAAAGCTTGCAGCCCTGGAATTGGACGTCGACCAGAGTGGACGAATTCACATCGAAGCCGGTCATTTGGCACTCCTGGAAGGTCGTCCGAGTCATCGCTGCAGAACCCCAGTGCAGGTTGGCCAGATTGCAGTTAGAGAAGACGAGATCACCCAACGACGGTCGCAGAAATCGGGTCGCACTCAGGTCGGTACGAGTGAGGCGACCCCCATCCACGAGTAGCGGACCTGCCGTCTCAGCCAGCGTGGCACCCAGGAGTGAGACGCCCCGGAGCTCACCCAAGAACTCCGCGGCTTCCACCGTTACCAAGTCCTCGGGAACCCGTGGCGAGTACACGCCTTTGTAGGCCCAGGTCGGATCACTGACGCCGGTCACTTCTGATCTCTGGCTCCCACCTCGTCGTGGAATGCCCTCACTTCGACGGAGAGGCCACAGGCTGCCGCCGCCCGGCGTCCCCAATCGAGGGCGGAGAGATCTTCGCCTCGATGATCCAGCAGCCGCCAAGCGGCTCCTGGCCGTGCCTGAAAGGGCCGTGGCCCTGGACCAGCTCCCCCTCTTCAAGTCGAAACGTGGTCGCCGTGCTCGAGGGATGCAGGCCTCCGGCGAACACCCACGCCCCCGCCCTCTGCAGCTCTTCGTTGAGGCTGCCGACCCTTTGCATCGTCTCGCCCAGGACTTGGTCCGGCGGAGGCGCTCCTTCGCCGTGAAAAATGCTGCGTAGGTACTGGCTCATATCGTCTCTCCCTGCTGCGAAGCGGCCTGACCGCCAAGGACTACGCGAATGCCTTGGCCGGCACCCCCAGTCTCAACGCTACCTCGACCAGTCCAGTCTGGCGGAGCGATGCTAGTAGGTGATGCTGACCGACGACACCTTCGTCACTTCCTTGGAGCGAATAACCAAGTTGCCGGAGATAGGCAACGCTCTGACCGAGCTGGCGAGCCGCTACTCCTACGTGCTCCCCGACCCGAGTGTGCTGGCGGTACTGTGCTCGCTCAGCCCGCTGATCGAAATCGGCGCCGGCACCGGTTACTGGGCGTACCGACTCCGCCAGTTGGACATCGACATCTTGGCTTTCGACCAGAATCCCCCTGTCAGGGCGGGCGCCAACCGCTATCACCCCGGGGCGGGAATGTGGACAGAGGTTCTCAGCGGCGATCAACCCGTCCTGGCCGCTTATCCAGAGCGGACGCTCTTTGTGTGCTGGCCACCGCTCTATTCCTCGCTCGCCAATTGCCTCGACTTTTACGCCGGCAACACCGTCGCCTGGATCGGCGATTCGGGCTTGCGTACTGCCGTGCCCTTGGGCTTGGACCCCGGCTTTGAGCAAGTGTTGGCCCATCCGGTACGGGTCCTGGAACCTTGGCCCGGGACCAAGCCCACCCTTAGCGTGTGGCGGCGGCTGGCCACGGGCCAGCTGGCACCGCGCTTGGGCGCCCCCTAGACAACCCAACCTAATGGAACCCGGCCGAAGCGGCCACCTCTGGTAGACGTCGTGCCAGCCGATCACAGACACCCTCAATTGATCGCGTGCTTGCTATATCACCCACCAGTTATGTAACCTACAGGTTATGTCAGCTATGCCATCGGACCAGCTGGACCGCACCTTCGGCGCCCTGGCGCATCCCGCGCGGCGGCAGATCCTATCCCGCCTCACCCTGGGTCAGGCATCAGTGACGGAGCTGGCGCAACCCTTCGCCATGAGTCAGCCCGCTATCTCCAAGCACCTGAAGGTGCTCGAGCTCGCCGGGCTGGTTGAGCGCGGGCACGACGCTCAGTGGCGTCCTTGCACCCTGCGCGCGGTGCCGCTCAAGCAGGTGGCTGACTGGGTGGGCGACTACCGACGCTTCTGGGATGAGAGCCTGGATCGACTGGATGACTACCTTCGGAAAACCCAAGCGAGGGAAGCTAGCCATGACTGACGCCCCGACCCAACGAACGGTCACCATCACGCGCACCTTCAATGCCCCGCGAGAGCGGGTCTTCCGGGCATGGACCGAGGTAGAGGACCTCGCCCAGTGGTGGGGACCCGACGGCTACGCCGCCTCGGTGGAGTCGGATCCCCGCGTCGGCGGCACTTTGAACGTCGTGATGCGTGGTCCGGACGGTATCGCTCTCCCCATGGACGCGATCTACCTGGAGGTCCAGCCGCCCGAGTTGCTGGTCGTGAAGTTCACCGCCCTAGGTGCCGACGGACGGCACCTGCTCGAGGGCATGCTCAGGGTTACCTTCGCCGAGCGCGGTGACCATACGGAGATCACGCTGCGGACCGAGGCGACAGCGCTGGTCCCCGAGGCGATTGCCATGCTCGGCGGTATGTCCGCGGGCTGGAACCAAAGCCTGCAGTGTCTCGAGGATATGCTCAACGGCACCGTCGACCGCCAGTTGGTCGTCACTCGCCTGCTCCCCGTGCCCCCGGATCGTGTCTTCGCGATGTGGACCAATCCCGACGATTTGCTCAAGTGGTGGGGCCCGCACGGATTCACCATCACGCACGCCGAGACCGACATCCGCCCCGGCGGTACGTGGCGCTTCACCATGCACGGACCCGACGGCGTTGACTATCCGAACACCATCGTCTACGACGAGGTCAAGGCACCGGAGCGCCTCGTCTACACGCACTTACAACCGCACTTCCAGTCCATCGTCACCTTCGACGAGATGATGGGCATGACGGCGTTGACCGTGCGTCTCATCTTCGACACCACCCACGACCGTGATCTCTCCGTCGAGCAATACCGGGCTCAGGAAGGTGCAGAGCAGACGATTGCCAGGCTGGCGGCTCTGATCGAGGCGTCGGCTGGGGCGTCCTAGGGGTTCAGAACGAGGAAGCTGGTCGAGTCGACGTAGCTGACTCGCGGCGGAGAGATTGGCTCCCCCCAGGCGCGAGGACCCAGTTTGGCGGTCATGAGTTCGTCGACGACGCGGACAAGCTACTCGACCCGCTTCAGCACCGGCATCGTCGTCCTCCACTACACCCCACAGCGGTAGGTTCGGCCGCGATGCACCGAGCCACCCCTGGTAGTCGCACTGGCGAGAGGGGATGGATAGGCGGGTCACCGGCAAGAGGCATTACTGCCCTGACCGGCTTCCCGCTAAGACGAGCCTGGAGCCGGCGGGGTCATCGCTTGCATCAAGTCGATGGTCCGACCCTGAAGATCGGGCGGCATCTTGGCGAAGATGCCCAGCAGTAGCTCCGCCTGAGCCTGGCGCAGCATCTCGATCAGCTGATCCGCCTCATCGGTACGCTGGATTGCCGCCGACGCCCCTCGACCCTGGCGAACCAATAGGCCGCGCCGTAGCAGACGGCTGACGGCGGACCTCACGTTCCTGAGATCCGCCACCAGGGAGCCGGCCAAGTCGGCCGCAGTCTGCCCGTCGGGGGCTAGCTGGGTGATGACGTCCAGCTCGAAGAGGCTGAGCCGGCGCAGCCGCTGCGCCAGCCGGCCCCGGATGAGTCGGTACATCTGCCGCTCTGTCAGCAGCTGGATGGCCATCCAGTCGTCGAGGATGGCCTCGCGGTCACCGGCCGCCGGGGACGGCTGCCGGATCCCCGCACCGGTGGCGAACTCGGACCCACTCACGGCGTCGTCTCCTCCGGGACCGGGACGCTCGAGGAGAGGACGCTGAGAACTTCGAGGAAAGTCACGATCTGGCTTTCGTCGAGACGGCCCAGAGTGGCAGCCATAGACTGCCGCTGCCAGTCTCGAAACGACCGCACCAGGTCGAGCGCCGCCTCCGTCGGTGCCAGCCAGACAGTGCGCCGATCGCTCGGGTCATAGCGGCGAGTGGCCAGACCCTTGGCCACCATCCGCGCCGCCAGAGCCGTCGCGGCGGCCCCGCTGATGCCCACCGACTCGGCGAAAAGCCGCATCGACGTTCCCTCCGGAGGAAGACAGCGGAGAGCCTCCAGCTGGTGGACGGTGACGGTGCCTAAAAGCTGGCTGATCTCGGGAGGCATGGTTACGTCAAGGGCTCGCTGAAGCCGCGGCTGCACCTCGAGCATCCGCTCGACTAACTCGCGGGCACGCGGCTGGTCGCCCCCGGCCAAGGACGCTGCAGCAAGCTGATCCACCACGAGGGGATTGTTCGATCCTTGTTCCACGTCAGTCAAGTGGTGGAGCGATTCGCGGAACAGGCCCGGAGCTAGGACAGCATCGACGCGGAGTAGCGGGCCGACCAGCGGCTCACCAAGCGGCCGAGGGCGATCAGCAGCAGAAGCATCCCGATCAAGATCAGGCCGGCGGCACCGCCCAGTTCGTGGTCGGCCTTGGACGGCAGGCTGATCCAGTAGAAAACCACGTACGTGAGATAGCCCATCGAATGCTGGAACGGCTGCAATGAGGGATTCTGGTCAGAGAAGCCAATCGTGTACAACAGCGGCGCTGTTTCCCCTACCCCGATTGCCACGGCTACCACCAGGCCCGAGATGATGGCGGGAATCGCGGGCGGTAGGACCGCCCGCCGAAGCGCAGTCAACCGCGAGAGGCCCAGAGCGACGGCGCCGTCTCGCAGGGCAGAGGGGACCTGCAAGAGCGCCACCTCGGTGGTCTTGACTACGTAGGGCAGCACGATCGCCGAGAGGGCTAGGATGCCCGCCAACAAGGAGAAACCCCAGTGCAGTTCGATGTCCAGCACCACGTATCCGACGAAGCCAACCACGATCGACGGGATGCCCGCCAGCGTCTCGTACCCGAGGCGGATCCAGGACCCCTGGCGAAGGTGGGAAAACTCGGCTAGATAGATGCCGCCCGCAATTCCCACCGGAGCGGTCACGACGAGGATCCCGCCGCAGAGAACGAGAGTTCCCAGAATGGCGTTCTGGAGGCCATCGTCGGGAGTGCCCGCGGTGAAAAGATGCCAGCCGGGGACGGGCCAGGCCTGCTCCACCAGGGAGACCACGATCGATACCGAAGGAAAGATCACCAGCAGCAGAGCGATCAGACACAGCGCCCAGAATCCCAGGTCCCGCAGCTGCCGGATCACTGGCTACACATCAGATTCCCCGTCCGATCGGGAGAGGGACTCCGCCACTCGCTCGCCGAATGATCAGCCGACCAACCAGGTTGGTGGCAATCGTAATTACCAGGAGCACGCATCCGAGGGCCGCTAGGGCGTGAACTGCCATGCCCGTGGCATCAGTCAGCGCCGAGTCAAGCAAGTCGACGATCGACGCCGCGAGCGTTGAAAAGCTGCCGTAGATGTTGACCGGCAGCCGATCCAGCAGATTCCCGCTGATCATCAACACGGCCATGGTCTCGCCCAAAGCGCGGGCCCAACCCAGAAGGGACGCCGCCAGGATGCCCCGCCGCACGTAGGGTAGGGTCACCACCTTGACCGTCTCGTAGGGGGTCATCCCCAGGGCAAGTGCGCCCTCCTTGGCCAGGATGGGGACCGTGCGGATCAGCTCTCTGGTGGTGGCGGCGATGATCGGCACGATCATCACGGCCAGTACCAGGGACGCGGTGAGCAGCCCCTCCCCAAAGCCAACGGGGGCCCGGAAGACGGGTATGAAACCGAGCACGGAGGCCAGCACGGGATAGACGTGGGCGGCCATGAAGGGACCGAAGAAGAGGATTCCCCAGAGCCCGTAGGCGACGCTTGGGATCCCCGCCAGCACTTCCAGGAAGACTGACAGGCCGCTCTGAAGACGGTACGGTACCCGCTCGGTGAGGGCCAGGACCGCCCCGACCGACACTGGCACCGCTATCGCCAGGGCGACCACGGACGAAGCGAGCGTCCCCACCATGAAGGGCAGAGCTCCGTAGGTAGCGCCGTGCGGGGCAACGATTCCGTTGTGATGACTCAGGGTGAGGGCGTAGAGCTGGCCGAAGGAGAAGATCTCACCGGTGAAGAAGCCCCAACCGCTGAAGGTGAAGGCCGGGATCGCCTCCCGAATCATCTCGGCCGCCAAGAACAGCAGCATGCCGCTAGGCACCAGAGCGGCAAACAGGAATCCGAGCCGGGCCAGCCGATCGCGCCGCGTCAGATCGCGGTCTCTGACGGCTCTCCCGGCCTGGGGTCCGGCGGGGCCGGCGCTTTTGCCGGCCCCGCCTTGGCTGGTGATCACCTGAGTGCTAGCAGACTTCGCACAGTCGGATCAGCCGGTGATCTTCTGGATGGCCTTGTCCACCTTCGGAATCGCGGCCGTGGGCAGGGCGACAAAGTCGACAGCTGCCAGGTTGTCGGGAGTGGCACCGCCGCTCGATTTGATCGCCCAGGAAAAGAAGGTGCGGATGGCCTCAGCGATCGCCTTGGTCTTCTGTTTCTTCTGGACTATCAGGTACTCGAAGTTGACGATCGGGTATGACTTCGCTCCCTTCTCATAGATGAGGGACTGGGTCAGGTTGGCCGGAGTTGCGCCAGCCCCAGCGGCCACCGCCGCCGTGATCGTGCTCTCGATGGGCCTGACGAACTTTCCGGACTTGTTCTTCAAGAGGCCCTCTTTCAGTCCGCCCTCGATCGCCTGGTTCTCCACACTGACTCCGATGTAGGCGATGCAGCCCGGAGTTCCGGCGCAGACCGTGATCATCCCGGGATTGCCCTCAGCGGTGAGCTCATTGCTCACGGCCGGCCAAGTCACCGTGGTCCCCTCGGAGGGACCGTTCGCCCACGCTTTGTTCGTAGCCGTGAGAAAGCTGGTGAAGATGAAGGTGTCCCCCGAGGAATCGACCCGGCGGACGGGTACGATGGCCAGGTTAGGCAGCGTCACGCCACGGTTGAGGGAGGCGAGCTGGGGTGCGTCCCAGTTGGTGATCTTGCCCTGGTAGATCTCGGCCAGAACATTCCCGGTGAATTTGAGATACGGCGGCGCCCCAGTCACGTTGTAGTCGACCGCCTGCGCAGAAATCGCGATGGGGACGTTCATGAGGCCGGGGTTGGCGAGCGCATCCGCAGCTGACAGGTAGGCGTCCGACCCCCCCAATGAGGTCAGACTTCCGATCGCGTCCGCGATCCCCAGACCCGAGCCTCCGGCCGCGGGAGACAGGGTGAGGTGCGGGTAGGCGGCCGTTACCTGGGGGGCCAGCACCTCGAGGTAGGGATAGAGCAGAGAAGATCCCGCCTCGGTCAGGGTGGTCTGAGTGGTCGGGTTGCCGGTCGGGAGCGGCTTTGGCTTCTTCGACTTGGCCAAGGCCACATTGCCCCCAAGGCTACCGAGTACCAAGAGTCCCACCACCAGCAGCAGTGATGTTCCAGATAGTCGTGACACGAGTCGTTTCGGGCGCATCGAATCCTCCTTCAGGAAATCCAAGGTCAAAACCAGACGGATCGGGTCGCGAGTCGGCGCTCGGTTGCAGCGGTTAGGCTGTCCGCCCCTCCACGTAGGCCCGGCTACGCGCGTCAACAGGGCTCGAGAAGAACTGGTCGGCCGGGGCGGCCTCGACCACCTCGCCGCCGAGTATGAAGAGGACGTCGTCGGCGCAACGGGCAGCCTGCTGCAGGTTGTGGGTGACGAAGACCACGGTCATTCGGCGCTTCAGTTCGCTGAGCAATTCCTCGATGCGAGCGGTTGAATGCGGGTCCAGCGACGAGGTCGGCTCGTCCAGCAGCAGGACCTCTGGCTCGACCGCCAGCGCCCGAGCTAGGCAGAGCAGCTGCTGCTGGCCACCCGAGAGCATGAACGGGGTGCTGTTGAGGCGATCTCCGACCGCATCCCAGAGCCCCACGTCGCGGAGCACCTCCTCGGTCCGTCCGGGGGCCGTTTGACGATTCCAGAGCCCATGGATCTTGGCCGCTAGGGAGACGTTGTCGCGGATGCTCTGGGGAAACGGATTGGGCCGCTGGAAGAGCATGCCCACCCGGCGACGGAGGTCGCGCACATCAGTGCCCTGCCCGTAGATGTCCTCACCATTGAGCAGGATTCGCCCGTCAATCCTGACCCCGGCCCGGTTGTCGTGGAGCCGGTTTAGGCAGCGCAGGAGAGTTGTCTTGCCACAGCCGGTGGGACCGATGAGGGCGGTCACCCTTCCCTTAGAAAAGCTTCCTCCGATGCCCTTCAGCACCTCGCGATTCCCGAACTGAACGAAGAGATCCTCTACCGACAGGGTCGTCTCCGCCTTCTCCGCCGTTGGGCTCGTCACCCGGAAGTCCTCCATCAGCACGGTGCGATCGTAAGTGCCGTCTCGCTAAGGATCGGTAATGAAGCGCCTATGAAATGGTTAAGGGGAACTTGTTGCCGGTTCCTTACCATCCGGCTCTGGTCCTCGGGCAGCCCCAAGCGGCTCAGCCTTCGGAAGTGCCCGCCAACGGTGACTTCCGCCGGGTCATCGTCCGTACGTCGCGGACCAAGAGCACCAGCAGGGTGGGCACGGTCATGACCACCAGAGCCACCCAGATGGCCGGCCGCAGACCCAGCAAAACGGCAAGCGGACCGGCAACTGCGAGCCCAATGGGCATGAACACAAACGAGCCAAAGGCATCGTAGGAGCTGACTCGAGACAGCTTCTCCTGGGGTATCTGCTCTTGCATCGTGGTCGACCAGAGCACGCCGAAGGTCTCCAGCCCGACTCCCCCAATAAATCCACTCAGCAGCAGGGAAAGCAGGGGTGCGCCGAGAGCCAAGAGCAAGAAGAAGGGGATGCTCAGCAGAACCCCCACGGTCGCCACCAGCAGAGGCCGACCCGGCGACCGCCGCAGCATCACCAAGCCGCCCACGATCGCCCCCACTCCGGCCGCGGCATAAATGGCCCCGTAGGCTGCAGGACCGCCCAGCGAGCGGCGCGCGACTATCGGCAGGAGAACGCTCATGGCGCCGACGTAGGCCATGTTGAAGAGGGAGAACTGGATGACGATTCCCCAAAGCCAGGCGCGTGACCAGAACTCACCCCAGCCGGTTGCCATTTCCCTAAGCACTCCCGGCCGAGCCTGCGCCGCAGCGGTCGCCCGAGTGTGGATGAAGTAGACCAACACCGCTGCTGCCAGAAAGCTGGCGGCGTCGATTTCGAGACCCAGCCCCGGTCCGATCAACGCGACCATCACCCCACCCAGAGCCGCGCCCGCCACTCCCGAACTGTTCCGGGCCAGCCCCAAGAGAGAGTTCGCCTGGCGGAGCTGGTTGGCGGAGACGGTCGAAGGGATCATTCCGACGGCGGCGGGAAACCAGAAGGCGAGGGCGAGCCCGTTGACCGCGGCCAGCGCCGCCAGTGACCAAACCTGACTGGTATGAGTCAGGAAGAGCGCTCCGGTAACGGCCTGCGCCACCGCCGAAAGGGCGGCCGTGCTGGCCATGATCGCCTGCCGCTGCATGCGATCTGCAAACACCCCACCGAAGAGGAGCAGCAGCACCATGACCAACTCCCGGGCGGTCAGCACGATGCCTAAGTCGGTGGCGGAGTGCGTCGTCTCGAGGACCCCGAAGGCGAGGGCGACCGGCGCCACCCCGCTCCCCAGCAGAGAGACCGCCTCGGCGGAAACCAAAAGTCGGAAGTTCCGCTCCCGCAGCGGCCCCAGGGCGGGGGTACGGTTGTCGCTGCTGGACACGATCAGCATCCTATTCAGCGCGACCCAGTTGCGATTTTCCAGTGCGCCAGACCGCGACCCTTGCTTGACTCATCGACCCGTCAGAATCCGCTGGTGGCGACCCGGAAGGAGGTGCCACTGCGCTGGACAACCAGACTCCTCCCCTAGCGGCTACGCCAGGAGCCCAGTTGTCACTCCCAGCCAAGACTCCATCCACGCTCGCCTCACCTCTCGGGCGGCTGCGCTTGGGCGGCCGCTTCTGGCGTTACGCCGTGGCCACGGTGGGCTGCGGGCCCCTTTCGCCGCGGCGGCAGTGATCCTTCTGCTGGCTGTTTTGGGACCCCGCCCGCGCTGCGGCGCGACTCCCTGGCAGTCGCCGGCGAGTGACTCGCAGTGCTGCCATCCCGATGTAGCGAGGTTTTGGGACTAACTCTCGCTAGGCGGGAAGAACCTCGCCGCATTGCCGACAAGTCGTCGGCGGGTCCTGGTCGGCTAGAGCGCCACAGCTGGCACAGACGCGCTTCTGCCAGCAGGCCGGATCCCCCCCCTCTTCCGGCGCTGGCTCGCTGACGGCCGCGCCTTCGGTCGGCCGACGCGGAAGTTCGGGTGTCCTAGGCACTTCGCTCTCCACTCTGCCACAAAGTCCCCGGGGCGCCGCCCGAGAGCGCTAGTCTGGGCCGATGGAGGCGCAGGCAGCGGCCCCGGCCGACCGACCGGCGGATGCGACGCGACGGCGGTGGTACTGGTGTCTGACCTTGCTGTCGATCGTGGGCAGTCTGGACGTCGCCCAATTCCTGGCCAGCGGCCGAAGCATGTTCACGGCCGCGCCTGGTCGGGCAGCTGGTTCGGTCCTGGGCCTACTCTTCTGGCTCCTCCTGACCGGGCTCGCCGGCAGATCCGCCACCGGACGCCGCTCGCCAGCAGTCGCGAAGGGGACGGTGATCGTGTCCGGAGTGGTAGCCGTGGGCAGCGTGGGTCTGGTGGGCATCCATGCCGCCGCCCACGTGGGCGGCCTGCGGCCGGCTGTGGGTGGCGTTCTGGGGCTGGCGGCCCTGGGACTGGCTCTGGCGGCTTCTCGGAGCTGAACCGGAGCCGACTCCGGCGCATGGGCATGCGGCCCGGGCGCCGGTGACTTCTAAGCTAGGCCTGTGCCTAGCTGGTACCCGGCGCTGGTGGCGGCTCTTGGCTGGCAGCGCGCTCGGGAAGCTGCGCTCTCCAAGAGGCACGAGGCGGCCCGGCCCGGCCGGCGGGCAGCGAACCGCAGTTTCCCGATCATGGCGGCTGCACATCTCGGGCTGTTCGTCCTGCCCTTCGTGGAGATTCGCTGGGCTCATCGCCGACCTCGCTGGGCCCTCTTCTGGCTCGGGCTCCTAGCCGCGGCCACCGGCTTGCGCTGGTGGTGCATCAGTTCTCTGGGCGATCAGTGGAACATCCACGCCGCTGTACCCGCCGATCTGGCGCCAGTGACCAGGGGTCCTTACCGGTGGATCCGTCACCCCAACTATCTGGCCGTCATCCTCGAGTTCGCGGCGCTGCCCATGGCCGGCGGCGCCTGGGTCAGCGCTCTAGGGCTCTCCTTACTGGATGGCGCAGTTTTACTGGATCGCATCCGGGCCGAGGAGATGCTGCTCGCGCAGGATCCTGGCTATCGGGCGGCCTTCGCCGACAAGGCCCGATTCATTCCGGGGATCTTCTGAGGGTGGCCATCTCCACCGTGACGCCGGGACCGAAGGCCAGTCCCAGACCGCTACCGGCAGGTCCCTGACGGAGATCTGCGAGAACGAACAGGAGAGATGCCGAAGACAGGTTGCCGTGGCGGCTGAACGTCTCCCGGGAGGCGGTTAGAGACCCTGACTCGAGTCCCAAGCCGCCCTCCACCGCGTCGAAGATCCTGGGGCCGCCGGCGTGGACCGCAAAGAAGTCGAACTGCCCTTGGCCAAAGCCCGCCAAGGCCCCCGCCAGCTCACCTTGGATGAGCCGAGGCAGGCTCCGGTCGAGGACCGGGTGGAAGCCGTCATCACGGAGGTCAAAGCCGAGGAGATTCTCGGAACTGGGGATCAGCCGCGTGGCCGTGGCCACCACTTCCAGGCCACCCGGGTCGCCGGTGAGCACGGCGGCAGCCGCCCCGTCCCCGAAAACCGTGGCCGCGGTCATGTTGTCGACCGAGCTATCCTGGGGTTGAAAGGTGAGCGAACAAAGCTCGACGCAAACCACGAGAACGCGGTGGCTCGGCTCCAATCGCAGGTGGCGGTGGGCGGCCGAGATGGCAGCACCTCCCCCGGAGCAGCCCAACTCAGTAAGGGGCACCCGGATGACGTCGCTGCGAAAACCAAGCTCGGCAGCCAAGCGGACGTCTAGCGCCGGGACCATGTATCCGGTGCAGGAAACGGAGAAGACCACGTCGATCTGGTCAGCTCCTACCTCGGCATCGGCCAGCGCCTCCTCTACCGCCAGCCGGGCCAGCCGGGGGGCTTCGCGCTGGTACACGCGCATCCTCTCCCCCAGCGACTGCGGTGCGAAGACTTGGTCGGTCGGCTGGACGGTGTAACGGGTCACCTCCTCCAGACCGGCCCGCCGCAGGTGCGGCCAGATCTGGCTCAAGGCATCCCGGCTGGCCGCAGGAGTGAGCTGGTGGTCGGGTAGGGCCCGTCCAAAGCCCGCGAACCTGGTCATCCCCGGCTCACTCCGAGAAGAGCTGCCCAATCGAGGACACCCACCGAGAGCAGGGACCGGCTTCCGTCGTTGACGCCAAGCAGCGCTTGCAGAGCCTGGGGTCGACGCCGGACCCCGGCCAGCGCCCGACGACTGACCCGCCCAGATCCCGACAAGGAGCGCGCCAACGATGCCACCAGCGAGCGACGGCGCCACTGCCTGGCCATCCAACGGCTGTATCTAACGGCTGCTTCCTCGAGACCCTCATCAATGAAAGAGGCCAGCGCCCGGGCCTGGGTCAGACCGGCACTCATTGCGTCCCCGGTGAGGGGGTCTAAGAAACCCGCGGCATCCCCGGCCAGAAAAACCCGGCCCTGAGCGACGCGAGCCGGCCGCAGGTGAAATGGACCGGCCCCGCTGAGGGGTGCCAGCAGCGGGACCTCTGCCAGGCTGGGATGGGCTCGTTGGACGACGGCCCGGTAGGACTGCTCCCCAGTCAGCCCAGGAGCTCTCAGTCCTCCTCTAGTGCCCAGGACCGCGAGGAGAACCTCTCCGGGCCCGACCGGTGCCAGGTAGGTCTCGACAGAGCCAAGAAGACTGACCTCGATATCCTCGCCCGGGTGCTCCACCGCGAGGTGACCGACCAACCCGTATCGTCCCAGGCCGCGAGCGGGCCGCGACCAACCCAGCATGCGAGCGATCGGAGAGTGGAGGCCGTCCGCCGCCACCAACGCGGAGCCAACCACAGTGCCAGCGGAGGTATCCACCTCGACGCGGTCCTCGAGGGCCCGCACGGCGGTGACGCGCACGCCGCAGTGGACTTTCGCCCGTTCGGCCAATAAGGCATCCAGGCGAGTTCGGCGAACGCCGAAGCCCGGACCCGCGGCGAAGCTGGCCCGGGCCGTCTCCCCATCTGCCAGCGTGTAGCGAACTCCAGCCAGGGGAGGGAATCCCTCCGCGGCTAGGTCCACCCCCAATGCCCGCAGCACTGCCGCCCCGGCCGGCATAAGCCCCTCCCCGCAGGGCTTGTCGCGTGGGAAGGTCGCCGCCTCCAGCACCACCGCTTCGGGCATCATCAGTCCGAGCGTTGAACCAACCGGGCCGCCCCCGACGACGATGATCCCGGCGTCCATCTCTGAGCCGACGCTAACAGAGCCGTCGACGGACGGGAACGGGGCAGGTAGGCGCAGCTCCGACCTCGCCGGCAGCCCGCCAGCTCCCTACCTGTCCCGCTAGGCTCTAGGCGTGGACGTCCTCTTGGTGGTGGGCTCCGGCGACGTCCCGGAGCGGATCCTGGCCAAGGCGCGGTACGTGGTCCGGATCCCGGGCGCGGAATTGGAGCCACAACTGGTGTCCAAGCTGCTGGAACGTCACCCTCGCGAGGTCACAGTGGTGGCGCCTCAAGAAGCCGAGGCTGGGGCCAGCGTCGCCCAACAGCTCCAGACAGCTGGACTGGCCGTCAGCCTGGTCAGCGACGACTTGGGTCACGGCGCGACCGGAATCCCTAGCCGGCCCCTCAGCGATCCCGGCCCCGCCATGGAGGTCTCCGGGTCGCTGCTCGACCTGGTCGGCAACACCCCTCTGGTCCGCCTTGACCGGGTCGGCCGCGAGCTCAAGTGCAACCTCTTGGCCAAGCTCGAATTCCTCAACCCGGGCGGAAGCGTCAAGGACCGTCCCGCGGTGGCCATGATCGATGCCGCCGAGGCAGCCGGTCTACTCAAGCCGGGTGGAACCATCGTCGAGCCGACTTCGGGCAATACCGGGGTAGGCCTGGCAATCGTCGCTGCACGGCGAGGCTATCGCTGCGTCTTCGTGATGCCGGACAAGATTTCCGCTGAAAAGATCGACCTCCTCCGGGCGTATGGAGCCGAGGTGGTCGTTTGCCCGACCACGGTCGCGCCGGACCATCCCGACTCCTACTACTCGGTGTCCAACCGCCTGCTCACCGAGATCCCGGGTGCGTTCAAGCCGGACCAGTACAGCAACCCCGCCAATCCGGCCGCCCATGAGGCGTCCACGGGACCGGAGATCTGGCGCCAGACGGCAGGACGCATCACCCACTTCGTGGCTGGGATCGGCACGGGAGGCACCATCACTGGGGTCAGTCGTTACCTCAAGTCGGTGAATCCGGCCGTTCAGATCATCGGCGCCGACCCCGAGGGCTCGGTCTACTCGGGCGGCTCCGGTCGCCCCTACCTGGTTGAGGGCATCGGCGAAGACTTCTGGCCCGCCGCGTACGATCCGGCAGCAGTCGACCGCGTGGTTGCGGTCAGCGACCGCGACTCCTTTCTGACCGCGCGGGCGGTAACCCGCGAGGAAGGCATTCTGGTGGGCGGATCTGCGGGGACCGCGATCTGGGCAGCGGTCGAGGTGGCCCGGCCCTTGGACCGCGACCAGGTGGTTGTGGTACTCATCCCCGACTCCGGCCGCGGCTATCTGTCCAAGCTCTACAACGACGCCTGGATGGCTGACTTCGGCTTCCTCCGGGCTGGGGGGCAGAGCGTCGCCGACGTCCTCTCGGCCAAAGGCCGGCAATTGCCACCGCTGGTCCACGTCCACCCTGACGAGACGGTGCAGTCGGTGATCCAGCTCCTCCGCGAGTACGAGGTATCCCAGGTCCCCGTGGTCAAGGCCGAGCCACCCCTGGCCGCAGCCGAGGTGCTCGGGGCGGTGCAGGACCGCGAGCTCCTTGAGGCCGCCTTCCGCGATCCCCAGATGCTCACCCGTCCGGTCGGCGAGGTGATGGGTCCGCCTTTGCCGACCGTCGGTAGCGGGGCGCCCCTGGAGATGGCAGTGGCGCGGATGGAACGCAGCGGCGCAGTTCTGGTTCTGGACGACGGCCACCCGGTTGGGATCATCACCCGGTCCGACGTCCTGGGCGCCATGCTAGGTCGGCCCGGTAGGTGACCGCCAGGGAACCCGGCTTCGAGACTCTGGCCATCCATGCCGGTCAGGATCCAGATCCCAGCACCGGGTCTGTTGTCCCCCCTGTCCATCTCTCCACCACCTACCGTCAGACGGCAGTCGGACAACATCAGGGCTTCGAGTACTCCCGTTCGGGCAACCCCACCCGGCGCAGCCTCGAGGTACAGCTGGCCCAACTGGAGCACGCCGCCTCCGGCTTCGCCTTCGCCAGCGGGCTCGCCGCCGAGGACGCGTTGCTCCGGGCCCTGGTCTCGCCCGGTGACCATCTCCTGCTAAACACCGACGCGTATGGGGGCACCTTTCGGCTGGTGGACAAGGTGCATGCCCCGGGCGGTCTCGCCTATGACATCGCTGACGCAACCGACCTGGGAGCCCTGGAAGAGTCGTGGCGTGACAACACCAAGGTGGTCTGGCTGGAGACCCCGAGCAATCCCTTGCTGGCAGTCGTAGACATCCGCGCGGTGGCCGATTTCACCCACGCCAAGGGGGCGCGCCTGGTCGTCGACAACACCTTCGCCACCCCCTACCTGCAGCGGCCCCTGCTGCTCGGCGCGGACGCCGTCGTTCATTCCACCACCAAATATCTAGGTGGTCATTCCGACGTGGTCGGCGGGTTCGCCGCGGTCAACGATCCCGACCTCGCCGAGCGGATCGCGTTTCTGCAAAATTCCACTGGAGCGGTGCCCTCCCCGCTGGATTGCTACCTAGTGCAGCGCGGGGTCAAGACCCTGGCGGTGCGCATGGACCGGCACTGCCGCAATGCCGCCGCCATCGCCGCCTTCCTGGATCAGCACCCCATGGTCGCCCAGGTCCTTTACCCTGGTCTGCCCCGGCATAGGGGCCATGAGATCGCGCGCCTCCAGATGCGTGGCTTCGGCGGCATGGTTTCCTTCCTGCACCGGGGCGGTGAGGCCGCCGCGGTGGAGTTGGTCCGCCGCACGAAGATCTTCATCCTGGCGGAGTCCCTGGGGGCGGTTGAATCGCTGATCGAGCACCCCGCCCGGATGACTCACGCCTCGGCCGCGGAATCGCGCCTCGCGGTCAGCCCCCATCTGGTCCGGCTCTCCGTCGGACTGGAGCTGGTCGACGACCTCATTGCCGACCTCGACCAAGCTCTGGACGCCTGAAGCAGCCGCTACTGGGGCCTCCGACGGGCTTCCCGGCTTAGTGCTCGCCAGCGGCGTTGGGCATCTTGGCGGAGAAGAAGATCGCCTTGGCGGATGGCCAGGGCGTCCAGTTCCCGCTGCAGCTTGCGCTGGCTGGCCAGGCGTTCCGAGTTGAGGCGGCCCTCGGTGATCGCCAGAGCCACGGCGCATCCCGGCTCACCGGAATGCTGGCAATCCGCAAAGCGGCAGCCGCTGGCTAGCTCCTCCACGTCCGCAAAGGTCTGGGCCAGGCCCTCGCTGGCGTTCCAAAGCGCGAGTCCGCGCATTCCTGGGGTATCGAGGAGAATCCCCCGTCCCGGCACGACCAGCAATTGGCCGTGGGTGGTGGTGTGACGGCCCTTGCCGTCGCGTCGAGTCGTCCCGGTCGCCATCAACTCCTCACCGGCAAGGGCATTCACCAGCGAGGACTTGCCCACGCCGGAAGGCCCGAGCAGGGCGACGGTTCGGCCCGGTGCCAGGTGGTCCGAGGCCAGTTCTTCGATACCTGCATTGGTTGCGGCACTTACCAGGCAGACTTCTGCTCCGACAGAGGCGTCCTCCGCCCAGCGCCGGGCCTCGTCCGCTCGGGCGGCACTGCAGGTATCCGACTTGGTCAGCACCACTACCGGCACCGCGCCGCTCTGCCAGGCCAGGGCCAGGTAGCGGTCCAGTCGAGCCGAGCTCAGATCCACATCCAATCCGATCAGCAGCAGCACACGGTCGACATTGGCAGCGATCACCTGTGCCGCTGTCTCAGCTCCAGTCCGGTCACGGACAAAGGCGGTTCGACGGGGCAGGACCGCGAGTACCGCCGGTTCGTCCCCTGACGAGGCACCGTGCCCCACTGCGACCCAGTCGCCGGTCGCAACCAACTGACGGCCCCACTCGGCCCGGACCGGCGCCGGCCCGAGCACGGTGCAGCGGGCCCGGTCAACTCGGGCCACCCTGCCCGGAGCCGCCTGGACCAGACCCAGCGCGGCGAAGGCAGATTGGAAGTCTCGCCCCCAACCCAGGGCAAGCAGAGAGTCGAAATTCGAGGACTCGGTAGAGGTCAAGCGGTCGCCTCCAGTGGGAGGTGTCCGCCGGCCTGATCAGCCGATCAGCGGAGCGCGGGCACCCAATTAGTGCAAGGGCGGGAATCCACCCGGGGAGCATCTAGGACAGGTCTTGGCATCTGCTCACCTCCTCTTTGCTCTCGATTCACGACTGGGAGGTCGTGAGCTTAGCGAGCGCCGCGCTCACGGCGCAAGAGGAATCAGGACGCGCCCGGCATCTAGGAAGGCACGGCCATCCCTGGACCGCTCATTGGCCCAGCTGTAGAGGCCTACGCTTGAGCCATTCGGCTCAACTAGGCGGCCGCTAGCGCGGAGGAATTCGATGGGCATTCAAGTAACGCCGCGCGGCACGAAGGCAGCCTCGGCCCCCCACTTGCTCAACCGAGTTTTCGCTCCCGTCATGAAATTGCAAATGGCTCTGTACCGGCGGAGCAAGGGCGCCGAGCAACCGAAAATGATGGGCTTCCCGGCACTGCTGCTCACCACTACCGGCGCCAAGTCAGGGCAGGTGCGCACGGTTCCCTTGGGGGGCTTCCCGGACGGACCAGATGCCTGGCTGGTGGTGGCCTCCGCCGGCGGCGGGCAACTCCATCCCGGCTGGTTCATCAATATGGCCAAGCATCCGGAGCAAATCTGGATCGAAGTAGGGCCGCGCAAGTTGCATGTCCGCGCTGACTCTCTCCAGGGGACGGCTCGCGACCAAGCCCTGGCGCGCATCGTGGCCATCGCGCCTCGCTACGCCGAGTACCAGAAGAAGACCGACCGGGAAATCCCCATCGTCCGCTTGACCCGGCAAACCTGACTCAGGCCCCGACGTGATGCTGCGGCCGCTGCACCCGTCCGCTCGGCCGCGCCACCACCCCTACGGCGGCGGTCTCAACCGCTCGAGCAGGGGGCGTAGCCGCTGTCGGCCAAGATGGTCTTGCCCGACATCTTGTTCAAACTGGTCCAGCTGCTTCCCGGATGACGGCCCAGGTATCCCGCCACCATGTCGTAGCCAATCGTCCTTCCGGTCAGTGGAGGCATGGTCGACTCACCGAAGAGGGTCCGACTCACAGTGCCGCCGTTGAGTACCTCACTACGAAGTCCGTGACTGCCCAAGACTGGCTCAATGTGCCGCCATTGCCGGCACTCCTGCCCGGCGCTGAGGGCGCCGATCCAGGGATCGGGCGGCCCCGGGAAGGCGAACTGACCAAACGCGGTAGCGATGCCGTCCGTGACCAGTTGGTCAAGCAGTGACCTGTCCAGTCCCGCTCCCTTGGTGAGTCGCACGCTCCGGTCGACCTCTCGGGCCAGCATCCGAGCCAGACCGCTGGTGAGCGAGGACGGCTCGTCCGCCCAGAGCGGATAGAGCCCAACTGTGATGGCCCCCGTTTCGGGGTCGGTGAAGCCGCTGACTCCCACCGGCGCCAGAATCTGGTCGGGACTTCCGACTGTGACCGTGACCGTGGTAGCGGGGCCGGGCAGAAGCTCTCCGATCCGGCTCAGGTCTGCTCTGGTCAGTGCCTCAAGCGCGAAATCGTGGCCAGACGCCTCGTTCACGACCTGGTGGGTCAGCGAGACGGCGAATCGGTCGCCGGCGGCTTTGGCCTGAAGCGGAAGCCTAGGCACGACGTTGGCGCAGCCGCCCAGTAGCGCTGCCGCCAGGATGGTCAGCGGCAGAGCCCGCCCCATGCTCATGAACAATGCCCCGTTGCGGTGAATCCACCGTGGGAAACCCAGGTAGCTGCTTCATGCCACCCGACTTTGGCTTGGCCAACCGCCCCGCGGCAAACTTGGCCGCCCGATCTGAGTCTAGACCTCTGCCCTCCCGGTACCACTCGCACCGTGCGCAATATCGTTGGGTTGGGCCGCGAAGTTAAGGAGGTTGAGATCGATGGCTGACGTTCGCATTGAGGGTGACGACGTGTTGCTGGTCCTGAGTGGATTGGAGAAGGTAGAAGGCGGGCACGGAGATCTCCGGTTTCCCCTTGCCTCGGTTCGTGACGTCGAGGTAGTCGATCGTCCCGTCGACTATCTGGCCGGCCTCAAACTGATCGGCATGGGTCTCCCCGGTACCGCGGTGGGCACCTGGGTCAGCGGCGATGGCGAGATTTTCGCCGTCGAGCACCACGCCAGTCGCGGCCTGGTCATCCAACTGGAAGGTGAGAAGTACCGAATGCTGATCGTTGGGGCAGCAGACCCTAATGCTGTCGCCGAGGAGATCAACAAGTCCCTGCCCGGATAGTCGCGAGCTGGCGCTTGACCCCCGAGCGCGCCTCGCTAGATCCAGCGGCGGCGGCGGAACAGGTAGAGCTGGATCCCCAGCGACGAGGCCATGAGGATGATGGCCCCCGCGAACGCCCATCCCGTGGTGGTGACCGTACCCGTCAGATAGGCGAAGTTCATTCCGAAGAAGCCGGTCAGGAAGGTCAGCGGCAAGAACAGGCTGGCCATAACCGTAAGCGTCTTCATGGTGCCGTTGAGGCGGTTGGAGACGGTCGAGAGGTAGGTATCCATCGCCCCTGAGAGCAGGTCGCGGAGGGAGTCGACGGTCTCGTACTGGCGGACCAGGTGGTCGTAGACGTCGCGGAAGTACAAAGAGGCGTCCGGCTGATTGGGGTCAAGTGATTGGGTGACAAGCCTCTGGAATGAGTCTCGCTGTGCCCCCAGAATGCGGCGCAGATCGGTGACAGAGTGCTTCAGGCCGGTGATCTGGGCCAGGTCTTGCTGGTTGGCGGTGGTGACCAGACGATCCTCCAACTGGTCAACTTCCTCGTCGATCGCGTCGAGAGCCGGGAAGGCAGAGTCAACGATTGCCTCGGTGACCATGTAGGTGAGGAACATCGACTTCCCTTGGGTCAGAGTCGGGTCAACTCCGAGACGGCGGCGCACCTCCTCGAGCGGAGTGTTGGGCTTCCGATGGATGGAAACGACCCAGGTCGGGGAGATGCACAGGAATTGCTCCTGGAGCTCGGTCTCCTGTTTTTTGGTCCACTCGATGGCCATGAGAACCAGGAAGGTGTATCCGGGATAGTCCTCCCACTTGGGGCGCTGTCCCCCCTGCTTGATGTCCTCGATGGTCAGGGCGTGAATGCCAAACCCCGAACTGAGAAGTTCGAAGTCGGCTTTCTTGGGGGCCTCGACGTCGAGCCACAGCAGTCCCCGCTTGGCCCGCAGGGCCTGGTTCAGGCGGGCCAGGTCGCAGTCCTTCTCGAGCCCCTTGCCGGTCACGAGCCAATGCATGGGGGGACTCTATCGGAGTGGTCGCGAGGGTCGAGTTCGAAGTACCGCCTTGAGGACTTCAGCCTCCCAGATAGGACATCTCCGGCTTGCCCAGCGAATGGGCCTGTTGCACCGAGCCGCTGCGAAGCTCGGAGTAACGGTCGACGCGCCGTCCCCAGATCGCTCGTATCTCTTCGATGAGCCCTTCCCGATCGACACCACCACGGAGGCTGGGGCGAAGGTCGTGCCCCAGACGGGCGAAGAGGCAGGTGTGAAGCTTCCCATCAGCGGTCAAGCGCAGCCGGGTGCAGTGGCCGCAGAAGGGCTCCGTGACTGAGCTGATTACCCCGATCTCTCCCGCGCCGTCGAGATACCGGTAGCGCCGAGCGACCGCCGCAGCATCGCCCCCCACCACCGCTTCAAGGGGCCACCGCGCCCCGATCGACTCGACCAGCTCTCGGCTGGGGACGACCTCGTCCATACGCCAGCCGTGACTCTCCCCCACATCCATGTACTCGATGAGCCGGAGCCGATGCCCATGCTCGCGGGCGTATTCGGCCAGGGGGAGAACTCCGACCTCGTTGATACCGCGACGGACGACGGCGTTGAGCTTGATCGGCCCCAGACCCGCCCGAACCGCCTCCTCGATGCCCTCCAGGACGACCCCAATGGGCGCTCCCACTCCGTTCATCAGCAGGAAGGTGTCGGGATCGATTGAATCCAGGCTCACCGTGACCCGATGGAGGCCGGCCTGGGCCAGGCGCTGGGCCGACTTGGCCAGAAACGCTCCGTTGGTGGTCAGGGCAAGATCCTCGACCCCGGGCAGGTCGGCGAGCATCCGCACCAGGACCGGAAGATCGCGCCGCAAGAGTGGCTCACCGCCGGTGAGGCGAACCTTCCGCACCCCTAGGGTGGTGGCCGCCTCGACGACTCGGGCGACCTCCTCAAAGTCAAGGATCTCGGCCCGGGGTAGGAAGCGAAAGCCCTTGCCAAAGACCTCCTTGGGCATGCAGTAAGCGCAACGGAAGTTACAGCGGTCGGTGACCGAGACGCGGAGGTCACCGAGTTGCCGCCCCAGGAGGTCACGGGTGACGATCACCTCACCATCCTAGGCCCGCTTGACGCCGACCCAGATCGGCCAGTTGGACGCCCTAGTGAGCGACCGCCGCCCGCAGGGACTCCCGCAGCGATCCCATGGTGCTCATCACGGCTGTGGGCTCGTAGCCGCAGTGAGCCATGCAGTTCTCGCACTTGGGGTTGCGGCCTCGGCCGTACTTCTCCCACTCCGTCGTCTCCAGCAGCTCCTTGTAGGACCCGACGTAGCCATCCGAGAGTAGGTAGCAGGGGCGCTGCCAGCCGAAGATCGAGTAGCAGGGGATGCCCCAGGCGGTGCAGGCAAAGTCCACCTTGCCTTCCAGGAAGTCAAGGAACAGGGGCGAATGGTTGAGCCGCCACTTCTTGCGCCGGCCGTCGGCGAAGGCCTCCTTGAAGATCGCCCGGGTCCGCTCCACTCCCATGAAGTGCTCCTGGTCGGGCGCCTTCTCGTAGGCGTAGGCCGGGGAGATCTGCATGTTGTCGACCTTGAGGTCGTCGTTGAGGAAGTCGAGGACATCGCGCACCGAGGCGGCGTCGTCCTGGGTGAAGAAGGTGGTGTTGGTAGTGACCCGGAAGCCGCGGCTCTTGGCCTCCTTGATCGCCGCCACCGCCTTGTCGAAGACGCCGTCCCGACACACCGACTGGTCGTGCCGCTCCTTCAGGCCGTCCATGTGAATCGACCACGCGAAGTAGGGATTGGGCTTGAACTGGTCGAGCTTGCGCTCCATCAGGATGGCGTTGGTGCAGAGATAGACGAACTTCTTGCGCTCCAGGAGAGCGCCCACGATCTGGTCGATCTCCTTGTGCACGAGCGGCTCCCCGCCCGCGATCGAGACCACCGGGGCACCACACTCCTCAATGGCGTCGATGCACTGCTGGACCGTCAGACGGCGCCGGAGGATGTCGTCGGGATGCTGGATCTTGCCGCAACCGGCACACTCTAGGTTGCACTGGTAAAGAGGTTCCAGCTGTAGCACCAAGGGAAACTTATCGATGTGGCGGATGCGCTGGGACATCAGGTAGGCGCCGACCTTGACCTTCTGACGCAACGGAATGGACATGCCTTACCTCACAAGTGCGGCTGGCGCCTGCAATATGGTTTAGGACTCTAAACCTTACAACGGTTGTAGAGTCAATCGATGACCTCGGAAGTGCCTCCCTCCGGGCGAGACGGTCACCTGCTCAAGATTGGTGAGGCGGCCACCCTCACCGGAGTGAGTACAGGCCGGATTCGCCACTACCAAACTCAGGGGCTGATCCGGCCCGGCCGCAGCCCGAGCGGTTATCGCTATTTCAGCGCTGACGACTTGGTGCGCATCCTCGAGATCGACCTGCTCCGCAGCCTGGGCATGGGACTGATGGATATCGCCAGTTCCCTTCCTGTCCGGTCGGACGATGGATCGCTTCGAACAACGCTACAGTCGCACCGGGCAAGCCTGCAAGCGGAACGGGGTCGGCTCGACCGACTCATCACTGCCATCGATCTCGCCCTCGAGTCCGACGCTGCCAGCGCCGAGTCGGTGGCTACCCTCCTGGCATCGGCCAATTCCTCCCCGCGGGACAGCCTGGGCATATTCGGTCGCCTGAGCAAACCCCTGTCTGACGAGGCCGCCGCCATCTATCAGGAGATCTTGGGAGGTGGGTGGGGCCTACCGGTGCCCTCGATCTTCGGCAGAATGCTGCTCCCGGCCGCCGTCACCGAGCTCCTGGAACAGGTCGCCCATGCTGCTGGATACGACGAGCTGTTTGCCCGGGTCAGGCAGTTGGCAATGGCCATTCTGAGCTTGAGCGCAACTCCAGTCCCAGATGCAGGCGGACCGGCGCGGGTGGCCGGTGACTGGCTGCAGAGCCTCGCCGACGCCCCTCTCCCCCTGGAAGTGCAGTCGGCCCTGGCGCGCACGATCCCCCGGATCAAGGAACTCGAGGTACTCAACCAGGGCTTCCAACTCTGGGCCGAGTCGATCTCGCCCCCCGCCGCTCAGGTTCTTCGGTCGCTGGAGCAGCAGGCGAATAGCTCCGGGTCGCTCGTCCTGGGCGTGCTCACCGCTCCCCGAACCCGCCGAGGACCCGTTCGGCCGTAGTAGCCCACATACCCCCCGGGGGTATACTCTGATCCAGGCGCTGAGGCGCGGAGCATTTGGTGGATACACACATATTCGAACTTGTTTGGGCCGGATTTCGGGAGTCCGCAGACATGTTCTGGCAGACCTTGTGGGCCTTGATTCTGGGCTTTGGACTGTCCGGCGCGGTGCAGGCATTCGTCTCGAGAGCGGAAATGAAGCGACTTCTCGGAGGCGATGGACTGGGATCTCTGGTCCGGGCCACGGGGTTCGGGGCCGCATCCTCTTCCTGCTCCTACGCCTCCGCTGCGATGGCCAAGTCCCTCTTTGCTGGAGGAGCTGGCTTCGTGACCGCGATGGTCTTCATGTTGGCGTCGACCAACCTCGTGATCGAGCTGGGAATCGTCCTTGCGGTCCTGATCGGCTGGCAGTTCACTCTCGCCGAGCTGATCGGTGGGTTGATCATGATCGGGCTCTTCGTCATCGTGGCCCGGGTGACGCTGCCCCGCTCTGTGCTGGAGGCGGTTCAACGTCGCATGGGAGCCACCGCGGGTGCGGCCGACCCGAAGCCCGCGGGCCCGAGCACCACCACTCCCCTATCCGTCCGCCTTCGTTCCGGCTCCCTCTGGCGAGCCGCGGCCGGATACGCTCTGGCCGACCTGCGGATGCTGCGCAAGGAGTTGCTGGCCGGATTCCTCATAGCCGGCTTCCTCGCGGCACTGGTGCCGGAAGGAGCCTGGCGAGCCCTCTTTATCCCGGGTCATGGTTTCGCGTCCTCGCTGGAGAACGCGCTGATTGGACCCCTGATCGCCATGCTCAGCTTCGTCTGCTCGGTCGGCAACGTGCCTCTGGCTGCGGCCCTCTGGAAGGGGGGAATCAGCTTTGGCGGCGTGGCCAGCTTCCTCTACGCCGACCTGATCACGTTTCCGCTGCTGCTCATCTACCGCCGGTACTACGGGGGCCGCATCACCCTGCGGCTTGTAGGCACCTTCTGGCTGGTCATGTCGGCGGCGGGGCTGACGAGCCAGTACCTCTTTGGCGCCCTGGGAGCCATCCCTAACAGCAGGCCACAGCAGATTGCCCTGCATGCACTGGGCTGGAACCTAACCAGCGGCCTCGACGTCGTTGCCCTGCTGCTGTTTGGGGCGGCCTTGCTCAGGGGCCGGCGTGGGCCTGGCTCACTGCCTTTAGACATCGCCCGAGACCCTGTCTGTGGGATGCAAGTGGATCGGACGCTGGCACCCGCCCGCGTCCGCTACCACAATCAGGAGTTCTATTTCTGCTCAGAGAGCTGCCGGGACCGATTCCAGCGTGAACCAGATCGCTTTGAGACGATAGGCTCGGGAGTCATGGGAACACCTTCACCACCGACCCAGATCGATCCGGTATGTGGGATGCCGGTCGCCGCCAGCTCATCGGTCCCTGCGGCAGAGTTCCAGGGACGACATTTCCGCTTTTGCTCCCCTCAGTGCCGCGAGCGCTTTCGGGCTGCCCCAGAACGCTTTGGTCAGGATCTGCCCATCGAGGCATCCAAGACAGGGGCGACAGAGACCGATCCGGTGTGTGGGATGGTGGTGGATCCCGCCTCCGCAGAGGCTCAAGTCCGCCGCGATGGCCGAGTCTTCTATTTCTGCTCGAGCACCTGCCATGACCGCTTTGTCCAGTCTCCCGACCGCTTCAGCACCATGCAGTCACTGGACATCCCCCGAACCCAGCCGGACTTCCCCATCGACCCGATCTGCGGGATGAGCGTCGACCCAGCCAGGCCGGGCGCCATCTTGGAGCTTCCGGAGGGGACCATGTACTTCTGCTGCCAGCCCTGCGCCGACGAGTACGCGGCGGCGGGGACGGCCAGCCTCTGACAGGGGTGCTGCACTGACCAAGACCCGGACTTCATCGACGACCAGCGACTCAGCGCACAGCGGCACCAGCCAGGGCGTTGCTCGGCGCGGATCCTACCAGGCCAGCAAGCAGGATCTTCTGGTCCGCTTCCAGCGAGTCCAAGGCCAGGTCGCAGGCATCTCACGGATGGTCGAGGAAGAGCGCTACTGCCCGGAAGTCCTGGTGCAGATTCGCTCCGCCAGCGCCGCCCTGGACCAGATCGGCTACCTACTTCTCCGCGATCATCTAGCCCACTGCGTCGCGGAGGGAGTTCGGGCAGGCGAGGGCGACACCTACCTCGACGAGGTAATGGAGGTTATCCGAGGATACAGCCGCCGCTGACGGCGGCGGGGCACATCCTCTGGATGGCGAGCCCAAAGCGTCCTCTTTTGGGCCTAACAGGGTGGGATCATCCCGGGCCGGAGCCGCGCTTGTGGCGCGCCTTGTAGGCGAGCTCCGACACCTGCTCTTCGTCTTCCCCGGCCCGGTCCACCACAGGTCCGTCCTCGTGGGAAGTGTCCTGCTGGCAGTGGTCTGCGGATCCAACTTCCTACCCTGGCGCCACTTTCCGCAGTGGACCGCGGTCCTGCCTTCTCTGCTCTACGTGGTCTCTGCTGCGCTGATCATCACCTCTGTGGGGCACCATCCAGAGTGGAATGGTCCCGATCTTCTTGGTCCCCTTACTTTGGACTGCGCTCTACCAGCAGAAATGGCAGTCGGCGGTGGTCGTCATCGCCTGCACCCTGGCCATTGCCGGCCTCTCTCTAGCGTAGCGGGAGCACTGGCCGCGGTCATGGTGTCGGCACCGGGCGTCCTCGGACGCCGGGCAAAGTATTTTCGGATCGACGGGGACACTGTCAGCGGGGAGTGGGAGTTTGACGAGACGGACAGCTGCTCCGCGTCTACCTTCCCCATGGCGGAGCACCCATATCTGACCGAGGTGGTGCGTACCGGCCAAGCGGCCTGCGGCGCCTACGACCTGGCGGCGGTGGGACCCACCTTGCGGGCCAATCTACTCAGCTACGGGACGACCCACGGAGCTTGGATTCCGATCTCGCCCCGCGGCGTCCTCCCCGGGGTGCTGAGCGTCTCATCCCGGGGAGTGGACAGCTCCGACGAACTGTTCGCTCGCGCGGTCGCCTTGGGGCACATCGTGGAACTGGCGCTCTCCAACGCCTTGACCTTGCAGAAGAGCCAGAGGGTGGCCGCGACAGATCCACTCACCGGGCTGGCCAACCGCCGAGGCTTCGATCTTGATGTGGCCCAGCTGGGAGGACGTCGGCCCTTCGCCTTGCTCGCGATCGATGTGGATGACTTGAAGATGGTGAACGACAGCCGGGGCCATGCCACCGGCGACGCGGTGCTGGTCGGCATCGTCGAGGCCGCGACCATGATCATGCGCGAGGAGACCTCATGGTCCGCATCGGGGGAGATGAGTTCGTCTCATTTTTAGCGGACGCCACCGAGGAGGACGCGATCAAAGCGGCGGAGAGGATCCTGGGGGCACTGAGCCGGACCAGGATCGACGGGGTGGTCCCGGCTGTCATCATCGGGGTCGCCTGCGGCTCCCCAGATGATGAGTTAGCCCGGGTGCTGAGTGAGGCGGACACGGCCTTGTACGTCGCCAAGGGCCAGGGCGGACGCTCATTCATTCTGGCCAAGGCCCCCGTCGCCGCCGAATGGGCCGGTAGAGGCCGCGCCTGACAGACCCGACTCCAGCCTTCCTTCTGGATGTCCGACGTCGGCTCCTCACCCCCCTCTGAGACTGGCCCACCGACCTAGCTAATCGCTTGGGGCGGCGCTGCGAGCGGGGCGCTGCCAGCCGGCGATTTGCGACCAAATCGAGAGCTGGGGCGGAAGGATTCGAACCTTCGAATGGGGGATCCAAAGTCCCCTGCCTTACCACTTGGCGACGCCCCAAGGCGGGTTCAGATTAGCGGAGCAGCAGCAGGTGGCAAAGCTGACGCCGGGTCAGCTCAGGCGTTCTTCTGTACAGGCTGGAACCGGTCGATCGCGGCCAAGCAGCCATCGGGATGGGTCAGTGGCAAGCGATGATCGCCAAAGGGCAAAATCGAGAGAGTTACGTTGGGATAGTGCGAGGCCAGCTCCGCCAGCAGCTGGGGATCCGGGACAGGATCCTTGGCCGGAAGCACTATGTGTACCGGGGCGGTGATCTGATCGAACCAGCGCCAGCCGTCCGCCCGGAGGACGCAGTTGTCGAGCGTCTCTCGGTAGGCGGCGGAGGTGGGCGGGGCTGGAGCGCCAGGCCGGGCTCCGGGAAGGTCGACCCGCCAGACTTGAGCGATCCGCCCTGCCAGGCGCGGACGATCGCCGGGGCCTCCGTAGATGGCGGATGCCAGCCGGCGATTGAGAGGACCACCTAGCTGCAACGGGGTGAGTCGACGCAGATGGCGTCGAGCGCCGGCGGGCTCTCGATAGAGGACAGGACTGATCGCCACGACCGCCCGCACCCGCTCTGGGTGAGTCGCAGCGGCCCTCACGGCAAGGACCGCCCCCACCCCGTGACCCACCCACAGGGCGGGCTGCCGAATCTCCATCTCATCCAGGCTGGCGACGACAGCGGCGACTTGCTGGTCGGGGCCGTAGCCATGCTCGGGGCGGGGCGAGAGGCCGAACCCGAGTAGGTCGGGGACCACCAAAGGCCCCGGGTCGCCCAGTTCATCGAAGGCGGATCCAAAGTACTCGGCCGATCCAGTCAGGGGATGCAGGAGGACGCCCGGGCTCTCGCCGTCGCCCAGCGTCTGCACGCTTAGGTAGGGCTGGCTGCGCTTGCGCTCGGCGGGAGCCCAGCGCACTTCTCGGCGCCGCACAACTAATCGAGTGGCAACCGCGGCCGCACTGCCTCCGACCACGGCTGCCCCCGCCGCCGCTACCTGCCAGGCTCGGCCCCGCATCACTCCTCGCCGGTCCGCGACGTCCAGATCCGCTCCGCCTGGCCGCGAGCACGTGAGCCGCTGGAAGTCCCCACGGGACTCGATGATAGAGAGGAGCTGGCTGGCTTTCGGTTAGCCGGGATAGCTTGCCCCACCAGCGCTCCCGAATACCGTCGCCAGCTCCAGAAATGGAGTGAGCGAGTCAGGATCACTCACCGAGTCCAGGTCCAGTGCCTTCTCCAGGGCCGCCCCCTCGAGGATCTTCTTGATGGGCACCTCAAGCTTTTTGCCACTCAGGGTTCGGGGAATGCGCTCCACTTGCTGGACCAGGTCAGGGATATGGCGAGGCGAGAGCTGGCTGCGGATGGCAGCATTGATCTCAGCCAGTAACTTCTCGGTCAGGGACAGACCAGAGGTAACGGTGACGAAGAGGACCAGGCGAGAGTCGCCTCCTGGCAGGGCGACATCGACGACCAGGCTGTCTTGAATTGCCGCCAGCTCCTCCACCACCTGGTAGATCTCGCTGGTCCCCATCCGTACTCCATGCCGGTTGATGGTCGAGTCGGAGCGGCCGTAGATGATCACCCCCCCATCGGCCAGAACTCGGACCCAGTCACCGTGCCTCCAGATCCCCGGAAAGACATTGAAGTAGCTTTCCCGGTAACGGCTGCCGTCGCGGTCCCCCCAGAAATAGACAGGCATCGAAGGCATGGGCTCCCGGATCACCAGTTCACCCACCTGGTCGATCACCGTCTGGCCCCCTTCGTCGAAAGCTTCTACCTTGGCGCCGAGGCCTCGGCACTGGATCACCCCGGCTCGTACAGGGAGCCCGGGATTGCCCAGGACGAAGGCGGTGCACAGGTCGGTCCCGCCGCTCAGCGATACCACCCAAAGGTCCTTTTTGACCGCGCGATAGGCCCAATCGAAGGCGGCCGGGGAGAGCGGTGATCCGGTAGAGCCGAGAAATCGGAGTGACCCGATCCGGAAATCCCGGCCAGGGTGCAAGTCCGACTTCATGCACGAGCTCAGGTGAGCGGCGCTGGTGCCGAAGTGGCTCACCTCCGCCTCGGCGGCCAGACTCCAAAGCCGGCTCAGGTCCGGACTGGCCGGGCTGCCGTCGAAGAGGACTGGACAGGCACCGAGGAGGAGCGCACTGATGAGGTAGTTCCACATCATCCAGCCAGTGGTGGTGAACCAGAAGCTGCGGTCACCGCTCCCCATGTCCGCGTGCAGTCCGAGCACCTTGAGGTGCTCCAGGACAATCCCCCCATGGCTGTGCACCAGCGACTTGGGCAATCCGGTCGTCCCCGACGAGTACAGGATCCAGAGGGGATCGTCGAAGGCGACGGGGACAAAGTCGGGCTCCTGCGGATTGCCGACCGCCTGGGGCCACGAGCTGGCACCCGCCAGCGGTCCCCCTTCCGGGAAAAGGTATGGCACGCAGATCACCCCGACCACAGATGGCAACTGAGAGCGCACCCGCTCGGTCAGCTCGCGCCGGTCGAAGTCGCGCCCGCCGTAGCGGTAGCCGTCGACAACGAGGAGGACTTTGGGCGCGATCTGTTGGAAACGGTCCAACACCGCCCGCTCTCCAAAGTCGGGCGAGCAACTGGACCAGATGGCGCCCAGGCTGGCGGTAGCCAGGCAGGCGACGACGGCCTCGGGAATGTTTGGGAGATAGGCGGCCACCCGATCGCCCTTACCCACCCCGAGCTGGCGCAGGTGTGCGGCCAAGCTGCCCACCTGAAGACGCAGTTCGTCGCCACTCAGCTCCCGCGCGTGGCGCCCCTCGGAGTAGGCCAGGAGCGCGGTTGGGCTTCCCGCCACAGCTCGAAGACAGTTCTCGGCGTAATTGAGCGACGCACCCGGGAACCAACGACTCCCGGGCATGGAGCGGTCGGCTAAGACGGGGCCATCCGAGCGTTCGCCGGTGACCTGAAAGTACTCCCATATGGATTCCCAAAAGGGTCCGATCTCAGTCGTCGACCACGCCCAGAAGTCCTGGTAATCCTCTCCCGAGATTCCCCGCTCTCGCTCCAGCCAGCGAAAGTAGTCCGCCATGCGGGAACTCTGGAATGCTTTCGAATCAGGCTCCCAGAGCAACGTCCCTTCAGCGGGATCAAGGGCGGAATCCACGACCGGCAAGATACGTCATCGCCTGCGCCCCAGCGCAGAGGCTTAGCTCGCCGCGTTATCGACCAACCGACAGGAGATGGTGGCGTCTTCGTCGAGGTGGTAGCTGGCGCAAACCCGGTGGTATCCATCCGCAATGGTCAACGGGACATCCGTCCCCAAACTCCCCCGTACCAGCAGCACCGGCGAGAGCAACTCGCCCTTGCGTACTTTCTTGAGATCGCGGGCGACTTCGTGATCATCCGCGGCAAGCAGCGGGAGTCGACTGGCCCGGAGAAGATCCTTGGCCATCCGCTGGGTCAGCGCCGCCGCCCTCAACTTGCGCACCACGGCCTGGGACTGGGTCCGTCCCAGGGTCAACGAGAGGTAATCCCCAGCTGCTGGGAAATCGTGCGGATCCGGATCGGTCTTCCAGTGTTCCTTCTTGACCATCTCAGGACCTCCCTCCAGGTCTCGTTTCACCGCGACCCCGACTCCCGTTGCGACAGCCTAAGGGTTCGTCCCTTCCACGTGAACAGGTGAAGAAAGGTGGGGGGTCATGTCAGCGCCCCCTCCCTGAGCGGCCAAGGCGGCGCTGGGGTCCCTTCCACCGGGGCCACGGAGGACGTACGCCACGAGTGCCGCCAGGACCGCTCCCAGCAACGGTCCGATTAGATAAAGCCAGTAGTTGGCGAAATCGTGGATGACGAAGTCGGGGCCGAAGGAACGAGCCGGATTCATCGAGGCTCCACTGACAGGGCTAGCCCAGAGGCCGGCCAGAGCGATGTAGCCGCCCACCGCCAGTGCCGAGAGGGCACCGACGTTCTGCGCCCCCGATGCCGTACCCAGAATGGTGCTGACCAGTCCCAGGGTTAGGACCACCTCGATGAGGAGGGCTTGCCCGCTGCTGAACGCCGCCCCGGGCTCGGTTGCTCCCAGCGAACCAAACTGGCCCAGGACCGCGGAGAGGAGGAGGCAGGCAAGGGTGGCACCGACCAACTGGGCGATCACGTAGGCAGGCACGCGTCGCCAGGGAAAGTCACGGCGCAAGGCGAAGGCTACGCTGACAGCCGGGTTGAGGTGGGCGCCCGACACCTTGCCCATGAACAAGATGATGGCCATCACCATGAGCCCGGGCGCAACGACCTCGGCCCCGCGGCCAATGCCGCCATGGGTCATGGCATTGACCACTGCAGCCCCCGCGGCTACCAGCACCAGTAGGAAGGTACCCAGCACCTCCGCAAAGAGTCGCCGCCACTCATGGGAGGGGTCGTGGAAGTCGCCCAGCCAGGGGGGCTCGAAGTGACCTACGATCCTCTCCCCGCCCGGCGACGGCGATCTCTTTCCCTCACCGGGAATTGCGGGGCGAGTTGGCATTGGAGCAGAAGTAAAGCTGATTGAGGGCTGTAGGCGCTGCCGGTTGGACATCCCGGCCCGGCCGCTCCGATCAGCCGGGCTGGCGCTCCACCCAGACCCCGCTGCTGTCGGAGGCTAGCTGGCTGTATGCCCGCCGGATGGCCGTCCGCGCCGTGCGAGCGGGAAAGGCCGTCTCCTCGTCCATCTCCGAGGGCCGCCGCGAGTTCATGAATCCCTGGCGACAGAGATCGGCGAGGCGCTCTAGATCGGCATGCTGCTGGCGGATGAATACGGGCTCCACCACAGCTCCGTGTCCGGGAACCAGGCGAGCGGGTTCGACGGCCAGGAGCACGGCCAGCGACCCGGGCCAGTCGAGAGGGTAAGAGTCCTCGAAAGACGGTGCTCCGCCTTCCTCAACCAGATCCCCCGCGAAGAGGAGGCGGGAGTCCGCCAGCCAGGCAGCAATGTCGTTGTCGGTGTGGCCCCTGCCGGGATGGATCAGGGTCACTGTCCGTCCGCCGAGGTCAAGATGGGCCTGGTCCTCGAGCAGACATCCGGCGCTGACCACCGGGCTGACCGCCAACTGCTGGGCGATTGCCTTGCTCTCGGAGCGAAGTCGGGAAACGGCCTCGCGCTGCTGCTCGAGGCCGTCCCAGCGCAGATGCTCGGCACAGAGGCGGTGACTCCAAATCACGCCCGGGTCGAACGCTCCATTACCGAAACAATGGTCGAAGTGGCTGTGCGTGTTGATCGCCCCCAGTGGCAGCTGGGTGACGGACCGGGCCCGGCTGATCAGATCTCGGCCGGTTGCCAAGGACGCTCCGGTGTCGACCAGGAGCGCTCGCTCTTCACCTACGATCAAGCCGACGTTGAGTCGAAATGGCTCCGAGACAAGCCGGAAAACGCCCGAGCCCAGCTCTTCCCATGCAGCAGTCGCTGGCATCGGCCCATTCTGGAGCACCCGCGCCCTTCTGCCTACCGATTTCCCCGGACCGAGAGCCTGGCTGGGGTGCCGCAGGATGAGGCCTAGCGGCTAATGCCAGGCTGTTTCACCGCCCTGGGTAGAGACCGCAACCGGTAAGATTTCGACGACTTCCAGAGAGATCCCGGAGAGGAGGGTCGATTCCGTGGCACAAGCCGTCGAAGAGATGCCCCTGGCGCCGGCGGCCGTCGCCGGCAGTGCCAGCACCGCCCAACTGAGCGTCATCCCCTTGCGGGGTCTGCCAATCGTGGCTGCTGTGCTCGCTTTCCTGGTCGCCGCGATCGCTGGTAACTGGCTCTGGGCCCTCGACTTTCTCCACGTGGCCGGGGGCGGCCTGTGGACCGGGATCGACCTCTTCGTGGGCCTAGTGGTGGGGCCAATCATCGGACGAATGTCAGTCCCAGCCAGAGTGGAGTTCTCCAGCCGATTCATGCCCAAGATGGTGTTGATCATGCCTACCTTGGTGATCATCACCCTGGCTTCCGGGCTGCAGCTTTCCCGCAACCTGGGCGACCTCGCAGTGCCCTACCCCAACCACTGGTGGTTGGTGGCATCGTTCATCGTGGTCGGAGTCATGGCGGTGATCGCACTCGGCCTGCTCGAGCCAGCCAATCTTTCCGTCCTCTTTGAGCTCAAGAAGCCGCGCCCCAACGGCCAACTGATCGGCAAGCTCATGCGCCGCTTCGTCTACACCGCCGGGATCACTGGGCTCATGCAGATCGCAATTCTGGTGATCATGACCAGGATCGCCACGTGGTGAGCGACACCAGCCGAGCCCTGCCCCCGGTCACCCAAACAGCGGTGGCATCGATGGCCTTTGTCATTGCCGGAGGAATCTATCTGGCGGCCTACCTGCCCCACCAACCAGAGGTGGTTTTGCCCAGCGTGCTGATCAGCGTGGGTGCGGTCTTGTTGCTCGTGGCAGGCTCGATGCTATTGCGCCTCCGGAACTTCGCTTGGGATCGCTTCTTCCAAGTCAGCGGTTGGGCCTTGGTGGCCTACTTGGTGATCGCGGGTCTGATCGAATTCGTCCTCCTCGTCGATCAGACCCGCGGGCCATTGCTGACCTTGATGACCATCGTGCTGACTGTCTTTGCCATTGATATCCCTATCGTTCTCGGGTTTTCGGTGGCCCGCTACCAGGAGCTTCCCAGCTCATCCCCCATCTGAGCCGGAAGAGTCATTCGAAGTCGGGTGAGGCTGCCCTCACTTGGACCGGTGACCCCCCGAGCCATACTTCGACGACTCGGTGATGCTAAAAACCCTCTCGGTGGCGCTGTCCGCAGAGCCGCCACCATCCACTAGGCATCGGCGTCGCCCCCACCGTCTGGGCTGGTTATCACTTTCCTTGGTTCCGTAGCATGACGTTCAGGCGGACCGCCGGCGCTCTGGTCGCTCTACAGCCGGGAATACTCCACGTCGAAGTCGTGCTCCCAAGCTCCGTCCGATTCACGCTTCTCCCACCGCCCTTTGATGGAGGTGCCGTCTGGGGCGATGGTCGCTTCGAATCGCTGGGAAAACTTCTGGTCGTTGCGCCACATCTGCCAAGTGTCCTCGGTGAACGTCATCTCGTAGATTCGAGAAACCCCCCGGCCATCGGCGTACAGGACCTTGTACTCGGCCTTGGAATCATCCCGTCCTATAAGCCAAGTTGCCGCCGGCGGGTCAGATGGTTCGATGGCTTGGCGCATCACCAGAAGGCGGCCGTCCTCGACCGCTGAGAATTCGACACGCCCGTGAACGACTTGGTCGGGGTCGGGAAGAAAGGATGCACCGGAGAGCGCCATGTCCCACTCACCGAGAAAGAATCCGAGCGCTGCCAGAGCTGGGTTGTTCAAGTCCGTGGTCACGGCTCCCCCCTCTTCTTCGCGGACCGAATGTCTGGGACAGGCTGACCCTCTGACCCGTCGGCATCAGCGTGGGGTAGGGGCCCTAAAGGTATCCCGCGGCGGGTCGCCATGGCTAGCTGTGGCGCCTCTCGAGGTGGTCGGTCACGTCATCTCGGAGAGGAGACGTGATCCCGGCCTATGTGCTCGCCATGAGGCCGACGGAGCTGTGGCACCGCGGGCATAATCGAAGAGTGCCACGTCCCAAACCCAGTCTGTCTGTCCTGGCAGCCATCCTGGCCACTCACCTGGCCGTGACATCGCTCACTTGGTGGAGTCTCAGACATCGCTCTGCAGATCAAGTACGCGGAAGTAAACGGTTCTGGCGGTTGGCGAGCTCGGTGAATACAGGCGGCTCGGTCGCGTACTGTCTTTTCGGGCGCAAGCGAGCCTGACGCCCCGGCCCAAGAGGGTGCCTCCGCGTGAACTTGCAGGCCGGTCGGGGGATCCGTCCGTAGCCTTTCGCCCGAGGAGAGGAGGTCCCCCGGCTCGCCGCCTGGATGATCGGCGAAGACCCAGGCTTTGCTGGTGATGGTTCTGGGTCGAAGACGCCAAGCAGGAGAGGACCCGGGAACGCCGCATTCGCCGGACTGGGGAGGAACTTGAGGAAGGCAAGCGTCGGCCCTGCTGCTGGCCAGGATGAAACCACCGCGAGCACACCGACAAATAGCCGGCCGCTAAGGGGCCGATAAAGTGCCAAAGTCGACCGTCGTGGAATCGGCAGGCGACCGACCAGATCGCGCGGTCACTGACTTCCGCGGCGGCGAGGTAGGAAGGAAGCTGAAGTCAACTAGGCGTTAGCCAACCACCCAAACTGACTATGGTGCCGCGCCTGCTTGGGGTTGCTGGGTGGTGGCCCCAAAATTCAGACGGGCTGGCGAACTTCCGCTCTCCTCCAAGTCTTCGCGCCCCTTACCTCCCACCGCGGGAGGTCCCTGACGCGCGGCGCGAGCAAGATCCGCCGCCAAGAATCGCTGCTTGGTGCTGCTGACTCTGGCCCCGCCAACTTCCACGTCGGGCCTTAGGCGCGAGGCGATCACTGCGTACGGTCGAGTGGAGTTGTGCGCTCACTCGCAACCGCCCCGTGGGCGGATTCGACTTCATTGGGCGCGGACGTCGGTACGGGGTCAGAGAGTT
>Ga0307374_10000350_pt1 | contig 87674 bp, 68 predicted proteins | sample OX3MG_FD_202532 | JGI IMG/M metagenome (GOLD analysis project Ga0307374, IMG submission 202532) | Soil microbial communities from Risofladan, Vaasa, Finland - OX-3 | ecosystem: Environmental > Terrestrial > Soil > Coastal area > Acid sulfate soil | place: Finland: Risofladan, Vaasa | collected... | reverse complement strand
CAGATCGAGGCCCTCTAAAAAAATAACGAGGGGGTGACATTTTCACTCGGCTGTTAGGGGTGACATTTTTACCTTGCTACAACACACAGGTATTTCCGGGCTAGCATCAGGAGAAATTCCCCCGGCGGGTCCTTGTGGGCGGCGGCCGCCGCGCGCCCTCGCCAAAAGTCCCCGTTGCGCCGGCACGCGGCTTTTAGCCCACCCCGGACTTCTTCTCACGAGCCTGAACCACCGCAACGTCCGGCGATCGAGAAGCCCCGTACCGCCGGAAAAGCTCTTCCCGGGACATCCATAGGTAGGAGCGCTGCGGCAAGCAGGCCTTGTGGGGCAGCGCGTCGGGGTTAAAGACCCACGTCAGGCCGTAAATCAGAAACACTTCCAGGAATTCGTGCACGTAGCCCGGAAGGGATTGGTCGGGAACGGCCGAGACGAAGCCGAGGTGGCGGGCCGCCCTTTGAATTCGCCTGTCCCGCAAAAAGGCGACCCGGGCGCGGCAAGCCTTTACGCCCTTGAGTTCCGGATCGGAGGCCACGTATTCGGCCAGGAATGCCAGGGAGGATTGCATGCGCGTGCGAAAAGCGGCGCCCCAGGCCAGCGAGGAGCCCGCCTGGACCAAACTAGGCATGCGCTCATTCCAGAAATGCAGATCGATGACCGGGTCTTTCGGGAGCAGCTGGGTTCCATCGGGAAGAAGAATGCGCGTTTCGGACGCAATGACGCCAATGCGAAGGATGCAATCGTCGTTTTCGCAGAACTCAAAAATCCCTTTCGCTCGCCGGAGAGACCGGTCGATAGCCAAAACAGCCCGATCGACACTGCCATGAAGCAAGAAATCGAATCCGCGGCGCGTGGCATCTCGATGTTCCATGGAGAAGATCGCCTCTGGTCCAGGAGCTATGGTGCGCCCTTTCGCCGATTACCCGACTATACATTCTACCCTCATATGGGGGGATTATCTCGCGGTCCCCGCGGCCGTGCCACAGGGACTCCCGCTTCGCGGATCGAGGGTCGGAACGCCCGCTTCCCGTGTTAGATTCAGCCAGGAGGAAGCGGCGCGCCGTGGAACAGGCGGAAGCACGCATCGGCTGGATCGATATTCTCTGGCTGGTTTTTCTGGCCGGGCTGGCTGTCTTGCCGCCCATCAACGAGATCCACAAACAGTTGATGCTTGCCGGTTTTGGCGCGCTTCAGCTGCTCGAAGGACGCCTGGTGGCCAGATTCTCCGGCGCGGGGCGAGCCGCGAGCGTGGCCGTCAAAATCCTACTGGCCACCCTGCTGATCGGCCACACCGGCGCGCTCGGCATCAACAGCATTTATTACCCCATCTTCTACGTTCCCGTCGTGACGGCGGCGATCTATTACGGCGCGCTGGGCACTTTCCTCTGGACGGGCATAGCTTCCCTGGCCTACTGCATCTATCTGATTCCCGCCGAATTGGCCGGATACGAGCTGACCGACGCGGGCCAGTCCACCCTGATTATCCGCATCCTATTCTTCTTCATCGCCGCCTTTCTGGTGAATCGTTTCGTCGGCGAAAATCGGCGCCAGGTGCTTCGTTACCAGGTTTTGTCGGAAGAGCTGGCCGATTCCAATCGCCAGCTCCGCCAAGCCCAGGCCGAAGCCCGCCGCGCCGAACGCCTGGCCGCCCTCGGCCAGCTTTCCGCCGGCCTGGCTCACGAAATTCGCAACCCGCTCGGGGTGATCAAGGGCTCGGCGGAGATGCTGGGCCGCAATCTGGAATCGGCGTCGCCGATTGCGATCGAGATGGCCGGTTATATCTCCTCCGAGGCCAATCGCCTGAACGGCTTGATCTCCCGTTTTCTCGATTTCGCCCGGCCGGCGAGGCTCGATTTGCGGCCCGTGGATCTGGCGGCCATCCTGGACCGGGCGGCCGACAAGGTGCAAAAGCAAAATGCCGGCGCGGCAATCACCGTTGAGAAGCAATATGCGGTGAACCTGCCGCAGGTCCTCGCCGACGAGCAGCTTTGCGAACAGGTTTTCTTCAATTTGGTTCTCAATGCGTACCAGGCCATGAATGGACAGGCGGGCAAGCTCGATCTTTCGATCGTCCCCTCTTCCGGCCCCGACCGGCGGCCGGGCGTCGAAATCAGCGTGGCCGACACCGGCCCGGGGGTTCCCGAGGAGTTTCGCGAGCAGATTTTCAATCCCTTTGTCACCTCGAAAAGGGACGGCGTCGGTCTGGGTCTGGCCATCGTCGCCAAAATCGTCGACGACCATCGCGGTACAATCCGTTTGGACACCGCCCAAAAGGCCGGCGCCTGCTTCCGCGTCTTTCTGCCGGCCACGCCGGAAAGCTGAGACCCGGACGTTTGGCCGCCGTGACTGCCCGGTTCGCTGACGCCTTGCCGTCTCCGGCGGGAACCGGCCTTGCCGGCCGCGGAATCGAATCGAGCGGGAGGGTTGGCGCCACCATGGGCTCCATCCTGATCATCGAAGACGAACCTAAAATGCGGCGCCTGATCGAGCTGAGCCTCGGCGAGAACGGGCATACGACCTTTGCTGCCGAAGACGCCGAAACCGGTCTGAGAATCCTGAACCAGAACGAGATCGATCTGGTGGTCACCGATTTCCGCCTTCCCGGGATGAATGGCCTGGAGTTCCTGCAGGCCGCCAAGCACGTCGACGCTTCTCTCCCCGTCGTCGTCATGACGGCCTACGGCACCGTCGAATCGGCCGTCGAAGCGATGAAGGCGGGCGCCAGCGACTACATCCTGAAGCCCTTCTCGCTCGAAGAGTTGCTGCTCGTCGTCGGCAAGGAGCTCGATGCCTCGAAGCTGCGCGAGGAAAACCGCGCCCTGCGGGAAGCGCTCGGCCAGCGCTACCACTACGACAACATCATCGCCCAAGGCGAGAAAATGCAGGCTGTTCTCGCCATGGTCGAACGCGTCGCGCCCACCAACACCACCGTCCTGCTCGGCGGGGAAAGCGGAGTCGGCAAGGACCTGATCGCCCGCGCCATCCACGAGCATTCCCTGCGGGCTTCGGGACCTTTCGTCAAGATCAACAGCACCGCCATTCCCGAAAACCTGCTCGAAAGCGAACTGTTCGGCTACGAACGGGGCGCTTTTTCGGGCGCCTCCTCCACCAAGCCGGGCAAATTCGAACTCGCCAACAAGGGCACGCTCTTTCTCGATGAAATCGGCGATGTGCCCCAGGCCATTCAAGTGAAGTTGCTGCGCGTCCTTCAGGAGCGGGAATTCGAGCGGCTGGGCGGCACGAAAACTCTGAAGGTGGACGTACGTCTGATCGCGGCCACCAATCGCGACCTGCGCGCCGCTCTCGAAGAAGGCACGTTCCGCGAGGATCTGTATTATCGGCTGAACGTCGTGGCGATCGACGTCCCTCCCCTGCGCGAGCATAGCGAGGACATTCCCGGCCTGGCCCGCTTTTTCCTGGAGCGCTTCGCCGCCGATTCCGCCGGCCCTCCCAAGCAACTGACGCCGGCGGCGCTCGCGCTCCTGATGGATTACCACTGGCCGGGCAACGTGCGGGAACTCGGGAACATTCTCGAACGCGCCGTCACGCTTTCCCCGGCGAGCGTGATCGACGCTTCCGATATTCAGCTCGATACCGTCCCTTTCCGTCGCGCGACGGCAAACGCCGCCGTTCTTCCCCCGGGCATGACGCTCGAGGGGTGGGAAGAGGAGATCATTCGCGAAGCGGTGCGCCACGCCGGCGGCAACAAGAGCCAGGCGGCTCGCGCGCTGGGTCTTTCCCGCAACGCCTTGCGCTATCGCCTCTCGAAGATCGGCGTCCCCGACCCTCCGGAAAGTGACTCTTAATTCCGAGGGAGGACGGCCTCGCGCGCCCGGCCGCGACCGGGCATGCCTCACCAGTTCTCCGCGCCGGATCGATAACGCGCGGTGGCCGAAAACCACCACCACCGCACGAAAACCACCGGCGTCACGCGGCCATTGATTCCTAAAAAACAACCCCACGTCCGGGAATATGCTGAAATATCAGCGCTTAGGCCATATATCATTTCGTGGCAGCTCTGGAACGCCATCTGCATTCATATAAGCTGTGTTTCTGAATCTTGATCCGAAAGACCGGCGGGAGGTATGAAATGAGAGGATTTCTAGCCAAAATCGCAATCCTGGCTCTGGCCCTGGCAAGCACGGCGGGCGTGGGCCGAGCCCAGGACCAAGCCCCCCAAGAAACCGGGCAGCAGAATCAATCCCAACTCGGCGTGGCACGCGTCAGCCTGATCGAGGGCAACGTTTCGATCGAGCGCGCCGATTCCGGCACGTGGGTGGCTGCGACGGTGAACACGCCGCTGATGAACGGGGACACGATCTCGACCGGTCCCGATTCGCGGGCCGAGGTTCAGCTCGACTATGCGAATGTGCTCCGGCTCGATTCGAGTTCGACGGCGAAGATCGCGAACCTGGATCGCAGCCACATCCAGGTACAGGTGTCGCAAGGACTGGTGAGCTACGACGTGCTGAACCAGGATCAGGCCCAGGCCGAAGTCGACACGCCGAACGTTGCCGTGCACCCGCTCGGCAACGGCAGCTACCGCGTGGAAGTGGATTCGAACGCGCAAACGCTGGTGACGGTGCGCCGCGGCGAAGCCGACGTTTCCACTCCGCAGGGCAGCACCCGGATCGAAAACGGCCAGTTGATCACGATCCAAGGTACCGACAATCCTCAGTATCAGATCTCGAGCGCGGGACCGGAGGATAGCTGGGATCAATGGAACTCCAACCGGGATCGCCGCATTGAAGACGCTTCCACATGGCACTATACCAACCACCACTACACCGGCGCGCAAGACCTCGGCTCCTACGGCCACTGGGTATACGTTCCCAGTTACGGCAACGTTTGGCAGCCGTACCAGTCGGCCGGCTGGGCGCCGTACCGCGACGGGCGCTGGGTTTGGGAGCCATTCTACGGTTGGACGTGGGTATCCTACGAGCCGTGGGGCTGGGCGCCATATCACTACGGTCGCTGGTTCCTCTATGATGACGACTGGTCCTGGTGGCCGGGCCCCGTCGCCTTTTACCCGGCCTACTATCCCGTCTGGTCTCCGGCTTACGTTTCGTTCTTCGGCTTCGGCTACGGCGGAGGGGGCTTCTCCTTCGGCGCTAGCTTCGGCTTCGGCAACGTCGGCTGGTTGCCGTGCGGTCCTGCCGATCCATACTTCCCGTGGTATGGCGGGGGACGCCGATTCAACGTCATCAACATCACGAACATCGGCTACATGCGGGACGATTACCGCCGCTATGGAGGCTTCGGTCCCCTGTATCGCGGCCGCGGAGGTTACTCGAACTTCGGATCCGTGCTGAGGGACAGGCGACTCCGGGACGGAGCCTCGTGGATGTCTGGCAGGGAATTCGGGCATGCGCGGGTGCCGCGTCAGCAAGGGCATATCGATGCAGCCGCCTTCCGGGAGGGCCGGATGTTCAGCGGGCGCGTTCCCGTTTTGCCGACGCGCGAAAGCCTGCGATCCACCAATCGCGCGCCCGATCCGGCAACCATGCGCCGGGGAATTTCGAGCCACGAACGATTTTTCACCAAAAGTCGTCCCGCTCCCGCGCAAAGGTCATTCTCCGAACAAAGGGCGCGGCTCGAACGAACCATTCAGGGTTACCACAGCCAATCCGGCAGAAGGGCCGGAGGGTCTGCGTTCACGCTAGGCGCCCGGGGAAGGTCCGGCTTCAACGCCGGACAGCCGGGCAGCAGGAACGGCTCTCAGTCGCATGTTTTCGGGCGGGCTGGCGCGGCTAGCCCGAATTTCACCAAAGCGCCGAACGGCTCGCGTCCCTTCGGCAATTCCGGACGGCAACACCCGGCGCCGGCGCTACGCGCACCCGCGCAACGCGGCGCCTTTTCGGTCACGCGGCCGGGCGGAGCAACGAGCCCGCGCTCGGGCTGGCACGGCTTCGGCCAACCGAATCGCGGGGCAACCGGGAATGGAGCGCGGATGGGCCAGGGACACTCGGCTCCCGCATTTACCCCGAACAACAGAGGAGGCGCGCGCGCCCCGGCCCAGCGCCGCGGCAACTTCCAAACGTTCACCCCTTCGGCCCGTCAATCGCGGCCGGTACAGCTCCGCTCTTTTCCGGCGCAAGCGCCGGCCAACCGTCGGGGATGGAAGACTTTTACACCACAACAGAGGCAACCTCGCCAGGCGCCTGCGGCACGAGGCGGACACTCAGCCCCCGTCCAAACGCAAGCCGGCGGGCGATCATTTACGCCCTTCTCCCGGCCTGCTTCGCCGCGTGGAGGCAGGGGCGTACAGCCGGGCCGCCAGCCGCTCAACCTGCGGCAGCCGATCGTTCAGCGGCCTAGCCACCGCTACCAGGCGCCTCGCAACGGCAACAATGGACCACGCAGCTTCGGTGGCGGCCCCGCTTACGGCGGCCGCAACGTCTATCGTGGCGGCGCGGGCCGCGCGCCAAGCCGCCCAAGCTACCAGGCTCCTCGTCGCGCCTACGGTGGAGGCGGCGGATACAGAGGAGGGGGAGGCTCTCCGCGCGGCGGCGGGCATCCCCAAGGCGGAGGGGGCCACGCGGCTCCACGAGGCAGGTCCGGAGGAGGATCCTCCAATTCTTCGGGTGGTCAAAGGCACGGTCGCTAACCGTACATAATCAGTCCGTCTGGAGCGGGAACCCGGCTGCACCCTCGCCGGGTTTCCCGCCATCCAATAAGGGTTGGCCCGCGCGGACTGGGCAAAGCGAGCGCCGTCCCGCAGTCCGGACGGCGAAATACGTGCTACCCTTATACCCAGTTAGGCATTCCCGAAGAATGGCCTCCGCAGAACCCATTTACCCGCCGGCGGGGATCTTTTCCCCGCGTCATCTCGCCGAACAAGCGTTTTCTCGAGCCGCGGGAGCACCGCTGGTACCCGGCAACCAGATTCGCATCCTGAAAAACGCGGAGGAAAATTATCCCGTCTGGCTCTCCGCCATTCGGCAGGCCAAGCGGAGCGTTCATTTCGAGAGCTACATCATCAAGGATGACCGGATCGGCCAGAGCTTCGCCGAGGCGTTTATCCAGAAGGCGCGCGAGGGCGTTCGCGTCCGCATGATTTACGACTGGCTCGGCGCGCGGGGAATCGCGGGGCGGCGATTCTGGAAGCGGTTGCGCGCCGGTGGCGTCGAAGTGCGCTGCTTCAATCCGCCTTGGCCGGACAATCCGCTGGCATGGCTCAGACGGGACCACCGGAAATTGATCGTCGTGGACGGGGAGGTGGGCTTCGTCGGCGGCCTGTGCGTGGGCGACGATTGGGTGGGCAACGCGGCCCGCGGAATCGAACCCTGGCGCGACACGGCGGTTGAAATGCGCGGCCCCGCGGTCGCGGATCTGGAATGGGATTTTGCGGACATGTGGAAGGCGGCGGGCGGGCCGGCCGTGCCGGAGCAGGAATTACCTTCCGTCAGCCAAAAATTGCCCGCGGCCGGCAGCGTGTCTTTGCGGGTGGTGGCGACCAATCCCAATACGGCCAGCCTCTATCGCCTGGAACAGTTGATTGCCGCCCTGGCCCGCCAATCCATTTGGCTCACCGACGCTTATTTCGTCGCGACGACGCCGTTCCTGCAGGCGCTGGGCGCGGCGGCGATGGACAGCGTGGACGTCCGGCTGCTGGTGCCGCGTGTGAGCGATATTCCTTTCGTTCGTTCGCTCTCCCGCGCCGGTTACCGCCCGCTGCTCGAAGCCGGCGTGCGCGTCTTCGAATGGAACGGGACGATGCTCCACGCGAAAACGGCCGTGGTCGATGGCCGTTGGGCAAGGGTCGGCTCGTCGAATCTGAACTTGGCGAGCTGGATCGGCAACTGGGAACTGGACGTCATTGCCGAAGACCGCGGCTTCGCCCAAGAAATGGAACGGATGTACCTGGAAGATCTGGCCCTTTCCACCGAAATCGTGCTCGAGCACGCCCGGCGGGTGCGGCCGCTCGAACGGCCGCGAAGGCGCGCCCGCCGGCGTTTGGGACAAGGCAGCGCCGGCCGGGCGGCGTCGGGCATGCTGGCAATCACCAATACCATCGGCGCCGTGATTACCCGGCGGCGGATTCTCGGACCTGCCGAAGCCAGCCTGATGTTTGCGGCGGGCATGCTGCTGGTGCTCTTGTCGGTGATCGGCTGGATTTGGCCCTTGCTGCTGGCCATTCCGCTGGGAATCGCGGGTGTCTGGGTGGGTCTGGCTCTGCTGCTGGGCGCCTACAAGCTGTGGCGGAAAAACCGCGTGCCGCCGCCGGGCGCGGAAGCGCCCGAAACGCCGGTTGAAAAAAAAGATGAGGCTCGTCCGGCTCCGGGGCAGCAAACCGGTTCCCTTCTCAAACCGAACGAGTCGCCACTACAATCAAAACAATGAAGAAAGAGACCATTCGGATCGCCACGTACAACGTCCATAAGTGCCGCGGGATGGACGGTCGCGTTCGGCCCGAACGGATTGCGGAAGTGCTCGGTGAAATCGACGCCGATATTGTCGCGCTGCAGGAGGTCATCAGCACACCCGATAGCCGCGGCCACGAGGACCAAGCCGGCTTCCTCGCGCATGAGACCGGACTCAAGTTCGTGCTCGGGGAAACCCGCCGGCGCGGCGGCCGGCCGTACGGCAATCTGCTGCTCAGCCGATTCCCCATTCGCGCGGTGGCGAATTACGATATCAGCGCTCCCGGCCGCGAGCCACGCTGCTGTTTGCGCGCCGACTTGGGCCTCGACCGGAACAACCTGCTGCACGTCTTCAACGTCCACTTGGGAACCTCGTTTTTCGAGCGGCGGCACCAGGCGCGCCGCCTGATCGGGCCGTCGATTCTGGGGCATCCCTGGCTCAACGGTCCACGCATCGTATTGGGCGATTTCAACGAGTGGACGCGGGGTCTGGCGACTCGGTTGCTCGCCGCGCGGATGGCAACGGTCGACATCGAGTCGCACCTGGGACGCAAGCACACCTATCCGGGGATTCTCCCGGTGCTGAATCTCGACCACATCTATTTCGACCGGCATCTCGAGGTTCGGATGGTCGAGTTGCACCGGACGTCCACCGCCCTGGTCGCCTCGGACCATCTCCCGCTCGTTGCCGAGCTGAAACTGCTCTCCGGCGCCGACGGCAATGGGCACACCGCGCCGCCCGACCGCACGCGCCACACCGCCTGAACCGGCGGGAAGCCATCCCTGTTGGCCGGCAGCCGGCCAAGGAGAGTGAAACCTGGCGCGACGAGGTGCTGGAATGCGTTTGATCGCCAGCCTTCTGGTCTGCTTCGGAGCGGCATGGCTCGGGTCTCAATTCACCCGGCCGGCGCTCGCACCCTGGTACGCGAGCCTCGCGAAACCCTCCTGGACGCCCCCGAACTGGGTCTTTGCGCCCGCCTGGACGACGCTCTTCGCCCTGATGGGCATCGCGGCGTGGCTGATCTGGCGGCGATCGGGACTCCTCTCCCTGCCGCTCGGTCTCTTCGCCCTGCAACTGACGTTCAATGTGACTTGGTCTGGCTTGTTTTTCGGGCTGAAGTTGCCAGGAGCGGCCATGGGGGGAATCGTATTCCTCTGGCTGGCGATCCTAACGACGGCGATTGCCTTCTGGCCGGTGAGTCGCGTTGCGGCGTGGCTGATGGCGCCCTACCTCGCGTGGGTAACCTATGCGGCTTTTCTCAATTTCGCCATTTGGCGCCTGAACCGGTGAGCCCGCAACGCAAGGGGCGCCACCAAGCCATGGATTGCTCATGAAAATCGAGCCTCCCCGGGTACTACTCACCGGAGCGACCGGCTATATCGGCGGGCGGCTCTTGAGCGCGCTCGAAGCCAAGGGCTGCCGGCTCCGTTGCCTGGCGCGGCGGCCGGAATTTCTGCGTTCGCGGGTGAGGCCGTCTACCGAGGTCGTGGCGGGAGACCTGTTCGATCGAAATTCGCTCGCCGATGCCATGGCCGGCGTCGCCGTCGCCTACTATTTGGTTCATTCAATGGCTTCGGGCGGCTCCTTTGCCGAGGAGGACCGCCGCGCCGCCGCCAATTTCGCCGCCGCCGCCCGCGAGGCGCAAGTGAAGCGAATCGTCTATCTGGGCGCGCTCGGCAGCGGCCAAAACCTTTCGCCCCATCTGGCCAGCCGCCAGGAGGTTGGCCGCATTCTGCGCGAATCGGGCGTTCCCACCATCGAATTTCGCGCCGGAATCATCATCGGATCGGGCAGCCTCTCCTTCGAGCTGGTTCGCTCGCTGGCGGAGAGATTGCCGGTGATGACGGCGCCGCGCTGGGTCCGCACGCCGACACAACCGATTGCCATCGAGGACGTCGTGGCCTACCTGGTCGCCGCGGCCGAGATCGATCGGGCGGACAACGCAATTTTCGAAATCGGTGGCGCCGACCGGGTCGGCTACCTGGATTTGTTGAAGGAATATGCGCGCCAGCGCGGTCTGAAACGGTTCGTTGTAACCCTGCCGGTTCTCACGCCTTGGCTTTCGAGCCTGTGGCTGGGGCTGGTCACGCCGCTCTACGCGCGCGTGGGGCGGGAGTTGATCGAGGGTCTGCGCAACGAGACCGTGGTCCGCGATCCCTCCGCGCTCGCGGCATTTCCGATCCGCCCACGAGGGATGCGCGAGGCGATTGCCCGGGCGCTGGTCCGCGAAGACCGCCAGTTCGCGCTGACGCGCTGGTCCGATGCGGTATCGTCGCAGGGCCGCCCGCCCGCCTGGGGCGGCGAGCGGTTCGGCTCGCGCATTGTCGATACGCGCCTCGCCCACGTGCCGCTTCCTCCACAGGCCGCTTTCACACCGATCGAGCGGATCGGCGGAGACACCGGCTGGTACTACGCCACCTGGCTCTGGCTCGTGCGTGGATGGATCGACCTGATGGCGGGCGGCGCGGGAATGCGGCGGGGCCGGCGCGACCAGGAGAAACTGCTTCCCGGCGACACGCTCGATTGCTGGCGGGTCGAAACCGTTGAGGCGCCGCGGCTGCTACGCCTCTCGGCGGAGATGAAGCTGCCAGGGCGGGCCTGGCTCCAATTCGAGCTGGCGCCCGATCCGGAAGGCACGATCATTCGCCAGACGGCCATCTTCGAACCCTTGGGGTTGGCGGGCATGCTCTACTGGTACGGTCTGTATCCGGCGCATCGGCTGATTTTTGCGGGGATGCTGCGCGGCATTGCCCAAGCGGCCACCCAAGCCGCCGCGCGCGGCTAGCTGCCTCCGCCGGCCGCCCCGGCTTCGCCGAGCGATTGGTCAACGAGCTTGAACATCGTGCCCTCCAGCCCGTTGAGCACGTCCAGGGCGCTCGCGTCGCCCTTGGCCAGGTCCGAGGTAACCGTATCGCGCTGCTTGAGAATCGAATCGAGCGCCATCTTTACCCCCGGCTCGTCGCTTCGGCGCATCTCCTCCTGGCGCACGGCGTTGAAAAACTGCGTTGAAATGGCCGAAGCCTGACCGTAGTCCTTGGCCGATGTTTTGCCGATGAGCGCCAGCAGGCGATTCTGCAGCGTCGCCAGACGCAATTTCCCCTGCGCCTGATCCAACTGGGTGGTAACGACCGTCAATTGCCGCCGCGCCTGCTGCGCCTGCTGGTGTTGCGGCCAGAATCCGACGATGTATGCGACCGCGATCAACACAATGCCGACAATAATTCCCACCCGTTTCATCGCCCTCCTCCTCGTAGGGTTTCCGAACAGCCCACCCACATGGTATCCCTCCGGCGGCGGGGAAATGCAGAAATCATGGTCTGGCAGGGGGTTGCGCTTGCGCGCGATGCCGCCAAAGGCCCGGACGAAATCCCGTCGCGCAGCGGCCGCCCGCGATTCGCTTCCCGTTTCAGAAAGATTTTTAGCGATATGCCTGTGTCAGGCTCCGCCAAGCAGCGGGATCGGTCTCCGCAGCCGCTTCCGCTTCCATTCGTAGTCCTTGCGCGCGAGGCGCTGGTGCTTGGTGACCTGGATCTCCAGCTCGTCGAAGGCGCGGCTGAGAGCGAAGCGCGCTTCCGCATTTCCAGCCGAAACGTGAAGCGTCGCGCCGGGAACCTTCAAGTTCAAAATCACCGTATAGATCCGCTTTCGCGCGTGTTTGTCGTAGCAGGCGTGCAGGGTCACCACGTCGGCGTCATACTGCCCCAACCGCTTCTCTAGTTTTGCCGCATATTGCGTTATTCCGTGTTCGATTTGAGGGCGAAAGTCGCCGCACTTGTATTGAACGGTAACGTTCATGGCGAACTCCTTCCGGCGGGAAACACTGAGGAATGTTGGAATGAACCGCCTGTAGCATTGGTCGGTTCCCTGAAACCACTGCCCTCAGGATAACGCCGCCTCTACCCGGAGGCAATGGCGCTTTGGGGTTTTAGTACCATGCGGGTCCATGCCGTTGTGGAATCCGGCAGAGCCCGATTGACACGGGGTCGCGCCCACTTTAGCCTCGATTGCCGCCAGCGATGTCCGCCTCGTCCACATCTTCGCACCCTGCGGGAAGCATTCGGGTTGGACCGGCCGGATGGTCGTATGCGGACTGGGCCGGGGTGGTTTACCCCGCGCGGCACGCGGCCGATTTTCACGAGGCCGCTTATCTGGCTCGTTATTTCGACACCATCGAAATCAATACCTCTTTCTATCAGCCGCTTCGCCCCGAGACCTGCCGCCGCTGGATCGAGCGGGTATCGCCGAATCCGAATTTTCTGTTCACCGCGAAACTCTGGCAGCGCTTCACGCACGAAACCGGCGCTTCGGCCGAAGACGAACGCGTTTTCCGCGCGGGAATCGATCCTCTCGCCGAAGCGGGCCGGCTTGGGGCGCTGCTCATGCAGTTCCCTTTCTCGTTCCACAACACGGCGGAAAACCGCGCCCGGTTGGAGGGGCTGATCCGGGATTTCGCGGCGTATCCCCTGGTTGTCGAGGTTCGTCACTCCACGTGGAACGAGGGCGCGTTTTTCCATCTGCTTCATGAGCGCGGCGTCGGCTTCTGCAATATCGATCAGCCCGTCATCGGCCGTTCCCTGAAGCCCTCCGGGCGCGTCACGGCCCCGGTCGGCTACATTCGCCTTCACGGTCGCCGCTACGACACGTGGTTCAGCGATGATCTCTCGACGCCTCCGCAGGAACGCTACAACTATCTTTATTCGCCCTCCGAGCTCGAGCCGTGGGCCGATCGCGCGCGCCATATTTCCGCGCACACCCGCACCACGTTCGTCATCACCAACAATCATTTTCAGGGGAAATCGATCGTCAACGCGCTCGAGCTGATCCACCTGCTCACCGGCGCCAAGGTGGACGTTCCCGAGCCGCTTCGCCACCACTATCCGGAGCTGAATAAAATCGCGTCCGAGCCCGAGCCGACGCTTTTCCCTGGCGTGTGAGCGCGTTTTTTATCGTGGCTTTGCGGGGCTATTAAGGTACCTCATTGGGGGCCGGTGTCCCGGCGTAATGTCCTTCCAGGTCGCACCCCCGTCAGTCGTTGCGTAGAGCGCCCCCGCGAGCACCCAGCCGCGCCCTCTAGTCGGGAATTCGACACCAGAAACGACCTGGCCCCATGCGACGGCCGCAGAGCCCACGACCTTGCTTTCGCCTGTTGGCGCGCTGGCCCGCAGGGTGATTCGACCGCGCCCCGCTTCGGGCAGGATAAGGGTCGTCCCGACCACGGCGGCGGGCAGGTTGGTACCCGTGCCGTAGTGAGCCCCCTCCGGCCATCCAACCCTCCTTCAGAGTCACGAACTTGATCGATGCAGCGATCATTGGAGCGCTCCGCACCCGCTGCCACGTTTCGCCCCCGTCGCTTGTCGAGAACAGCACCCCGGAATTAAATGCGGCGCTGCTTACGAGCGAGAGGTCGATCCAACCATGCGACGGGTCGACGAAGTCGATCGTTCCGTCCCCGCCGAGTTCCTCCCACTTGCCCAGGCCGGGCAACTGGACTGGGGTTTCCGTCCACGAAGCGTCCCCATTGTCTGTGTACGCGAGTTCGAATCCCCAATCGCCGAAAACGACGCCGTTGGTTATCGGCGGGTGCGAGGTCCTAAGCAGCGCCCAGCCGTCCGACTCGTTGAGGAAGAAGACGTTGGCGATCTGCGTTGCTCCCGCGGGTTGCGCGGCGGCGTGATGTTGCGCCAATCCTGACCAAAATCGTTCGTCCAATAGAGCATGCCGTTCAGCAACCAGCCTGTGTTTTGGGTGAGGAGTTTCATTTCGGTTGGCGTTGATTGCGCCCGTGCTGCCAGGGGCAGCCCGGCAAAGATAAGCCCGAGGATGACGGCGATTGTTTGTATGCGCGACATCTGCGTCTCCCGATCGGCTAGGTCCCGAAAATTCCCATCGAGCCTGCCAAGGGCGTTGAGGCACTCCTACACCCTGGAGCGAAGTCGTCAAGCCTTAATTTTCCTCTTTATTCGGGAACGCCCCACGCCTAGTCGCCTTGATACACCAATAGCCACGCGTCTACAAAGAGCCGACGGACTTCGGGAGATAGATCGAGAGCAAGGGAAGGAGCGACAGAGGGACTGGGCGCGCCGTCGTTACTTCTTAAAAAGATCCTCGAAGGCCTTGCGGGCGTCGGTCGGGCGCGGATGGCTGTTCACCACAGTCGGTACGGGGGCCGTGGCTACCGGAGAAGTGTCCTTTTCGACTGTCCTTCGAAACTCGAAAAAGGTGCAATCGTTATGTGCGTCTTTTTTCGCGATCCGCTCCGGAATCGGCTGGGTGCATTCGAACTGCAAGCCGGTATCGAAATGAACGCACTGCTTGCAGCTATGAAGTTCGGCCTGGCAGCGCGCGCAGCGGCCGGCAGCGCTGAATCCGGGCGCGAGGACGGTGCCGCAATTCGAGCAGCGGGCGCGCAACACCGTGCCGACCATGCGAGGAGTTTTCGGACCGAGCCGGTCCAGGCGCGCCGGACGAGATTCGGCAGGGCGCTGTTCGCGCGGGCGCTCCTCGCGCTCGTCGCCGCTGCTCATGTAGCCTCTGTGCTTATACTTCCGCTCCATTCCTGTCCTCCAGGGAAAACCTGATCGTTAAGTAAGAAAGATGCCTTGGGATAATGACGTCGATCCGTGCCGGTTTCCCGTCAAAAATAGAATTGGCAGAATTTCTCCGGCGCCCCAGTCGCCGAAACTCCGGATGAATCCCTGGCTCCTCCAGTTATGAACGGGCCCAGATATGGGCAAACCCTTCAGGCGGTAGATCGGGCTGGAGGAAAGCGCGGCGCTGACCCGCTAAATCCAGAACGGCTTGTGCCGCCAAGTATCCGCTGCGGACCGCACCTTCCATTGTGGCAGGCCACCCCGTGCGCGTCCAGTCCCCCGCAAGGAAAAGTTGCCGAATCGGGCTACAGGCTTGGGGACGCCAACGGTCGACGCCGGGCGCGGGGGAAAACGTCGCCGCCGTCTCCTTCACCACCGTCGCTTTCGCGAGCCCGGCCGCGCACGTCGCGGGAAGAACCATTTCCAATTCCTTGCGAACCATTTCGATGATTTCCTGCCGGGAGCGCGTCACCAGATGGTAAGACGCGCTGATCACCACCTGCAGGTATTGCTTGCCTTCCGGTTCGGCCCGGCGGGAATCGGAATCGGCCGGGCCGGCCAGAAGCAGCGAGCGATTGAAGATCCACTGGCTTTCCAGGCCCACCAGCGCCAGGAACGGCTCCCGCATCACGGGCCGGTCGAACCAGAGGTGCACGCCCGTGATCGGTGAAGCGCGCAGCTGCCTCAAATTATCAAACACGGGTTCCCGGTCGACCAGATCGCCCGGCAGCATTTCGAGCAGCGCGTCGTGCGGCACGGCGGCCACGTAGGTGTCGGCCACTTCTTCGCTCCCGTCATCGAGCACGATGGCGGCCGCGCGTCCCTCCTCGATCCGAAAACACCTCACTCGCGCCCGCGTCTGGATCTGGCCGCCCCGCTGCGAAAGGCCTTCGCGGCAGCCCGCGTAGAGCTCGCCGAGCGGAACCCTGGGCACGCCCACGCGGAAGCCTGCGCGGTTCGACAAGAACGCCTTCCAAAAAACATCGATCCCGTATTGCGCCTCCGCGCGGCCGAGGTCCTCGTCGAGAGCGCTCACCAGCACCACTTTCCAGAACCGGTCGATCGCCGCGTCCGTTTGCCCGCGCCCGCGGAGCCATTCGAGCATCGTCACGCCCCGCGCGTCCTTCGGCCGCCCGCCCTGCCGCAGGATTTCCCCGAGCGCCCGCCCGATGGAGATTTTGTCCCGCAGTCCCAGGCTGCGAAACCGGAGCAGCGACGGCGCCAGGTGCAGCGGCGCCGGAAGCGGAGAAAGCCGGATCTGCGAATTTCTGCCTTCGCGGTCGGCAAACGGGATGCGGTCGAAATAGGCGATCTTTCCGCTGGCCCCGGCCCGGCGGTAGAAATCCTGCAAATTCGTGCAGCAGCCCATCGTGACGTGCTGGCAGTTGTCGATTTCCGTGCCGTCGGGGAGGGAATACGAAGCGGCTCGCCCGCCCAGATGCGGGCGTTTTTCAAACAAGCGGACCCGGCATCCGGCCTCAGCGAGCGCGATGGCGGAGGAGAGCCCAGCCAAGCCCCCGCCAACTACGATCACGCTGCTTGAACTCATAGCTCTCCGCCGGGCCCAGCCGCGCCCAAAGAAGTATGGCGATCTTTTCCGCCGTCGAAAGGCGCGCGCGCGCGGAAAACACGTCGAACCGCCGCCGCTCGATCTCTTCGAGCAGGCCGCTGTAGATTCGGGCCAGCGCCCAGAGCGCGCGGCGGCTGTCTTCTTCGACCAGGGGAACCAGCGCCCAGGCCTGCCGGTAAAATTCCCAGGCCCGGCTGGTTTCGAACCGCAGCATTTCGGCCAGAGGAGCGGCCGGCGCCACGTCGCGCGTCAAATCCCGCGGGCTGCATCCAAACCGCTGGAAGTCTTCCTCGGGCAGATAGACTCGTCCCATCCGGTAGTCTTGGCCGAGGTCGCGCAGAATGTTGGTTAGCTGGAACGCGATGCCCATCTGCTCGGCCAGCTCGGGCGCCCGCCGGTCGCTGAAGCCAAAAACATACAGGCAAACCAGTCCGACCGCTCCGGCGACATGATAGCAATACCGGCGTAAATCGTTGAATGTGGGATAGACAACGCTCTCGAGATCCATCTCGGCGCCGGCGACCACGTCGAGCAGGTAGCGCGGGGGGATACGGTAGCGCTCGATCGCGTCGGCCAGCGCGGGCCAGAGCGGCTCCTCGCCCGGCTCGCCACCGAGAGCGCGCCCGGTCAACTCCCGCCACTCGCCCAGCATGCGCCGTTTCGTCTCCGCCTCGCCCGGCGTATCGGCCAGGTCGTCGACCCGGCGCATGTAGGCGTAGACGGCGCAAAGCGCCATGCGTTTGGGCCGGGGCAAGAGCCGGAAGCCGTAGTAGAAATTGCGGGCCGCGCGCCGCGCCAGCTGTTGGCAATACGCGTAGGACGCCTCGACCGATACCGCCATCGCTCACGCCGCCCGCTCGGAGCGGCCGGCTCCGCCACCCAGCCACCGCCCGGCGAGCGCGCGGCCGAGCAGGCGCATTTGCGTCGAGCGCCGGACGACGGGCCGGCGTGTGAGCGTATCGTAGCCGGCCGCCTCGATCGCGCCGATCACCGCCAGGCCGCCGCGGCTGAAGAGTTCGATATCGATTCTCCACTCGGCGGAGACGAGATCGGCCAGGGGCAACCCCTGCTCGAAGAGCCTGCGCGTGCGCGCGATCAGGTCCTGCATCAACTGGCGATACCTCGCATCGAACCGCCCGGCGGCGATGTCCTGCTCGCCGAGGCCGTACGCGGAAAGCAGCTCCTGCGGAATGTAGATTCGTCCTTTGCCGTAGTCTCTAGCAACGTCCTGCCAGAAGTTCACCAGTTGCAGCGCGGTGCACGTCGAATCGGAGAGCTCGGTCCGCTCCGGGTTCCGGTAGCCGCCCAGCGCCAGCACCAGCCGGCCCACCGGGTTCGCTGAGTACCGGCAGTAATCGAGTAAACTCTCCCAATCCGCGTATCGGCGCACCGTTTGGTCCTGCCGAAAGGCGCGCAGCAGATCGCGAAACGGCTCGGCGGGCAGCCCGAAATCGGCGATCGTTTCCGCCAGCGCGACGAAGACGGGGTGCCGCGGCTGCCGGGCAAATGCCCGGTCGAGTTCCGCTTCCCACCAGTCCAGCAGTTCGAGCGTGGCCCGCGGGTCGGCGACTTCATCGCCGAGGTCGTCGGCCCAGCGGCAATACGAATAGACGTCGTAGAAGGCCTGATGGAAGCGCCGCGGCAGAAGCCAGCTGGCAACCCGAAAATTCTCGTAATGATGGCGGGCGAGCCAGCCCGTGTACCGGCGGGCGTCGGCCAGCGAGCAATTGTCGGCAGGCAGGCGGCGCGCGATTTCCAAATCACGGACACGCGCCAAGCTCGAAGGGCTGGCCGTGGCGGGCAACGATCCTCCCCCGGTCGTAGCGGCTACGGGATCACCGCCGTTTTCAACTCGCCATTGCGGTTCTTCATGTGCTCGAAAATGCGAGGCAGTTCGGCCAGCCGGATTTCGCCCGTCACCAGGTCCGCGGCCGAAATTTCCCCGCGGGAAACGGCGTCGAGCGCCTCGCGAATGAATGGCGGCGTGTGGTGGAAGGTCGATTTGAGCGTGATCTCGGAATAGTGCAGCGCCGCCGGATCGAGCCGGACCTCGGAACCGCTCGGGCACCCGCCAAACAGGTTTACCGTGGCGCCGCGGCGCGCCATCTGCACGGCCCATTGCCAGGTGAGCGGCGAGCCCACCGCTTCGATGACCGCATCGGCGCCCCGGCCCCGCTCGGTCAATTGCCGCGCCGCGTCGACCGGATTGAGCAGCTCGTTCACATCGAACATTTTCCAGGCGCCCATCCGCTCGGCCGCTTCCATCTGGCTCTTGCGCTTCCCGATTGCGATCACCCGCACCCCGCACGCCGTCAGCATGCGCGTGAACATGAGTCCGATCGGACCGCACCCGATCACCACGGCCGTGTCCCCAGGCTGAATTTCCGCTTCGGTGATCCCGCGCAGCACGCAAGCCAGCGGCTCGACCAGGGCGGCGTCGGTGAAGGATACGTGTTCCGGGATTTCCAACAAGCTCTGCCGTACGATCCGGCCCGGAATCCGGATGTATTCGGCATAGGCGCCGTTGTTGAAGAGCAGGTTTTCGCACAGGTTCGCCTGGTTGCGGCGGCAGAAGAAGCACTCGTTACAGGGAGCCGAATTCGACGGAACAACGCGCATGCCAACCCGGATCGAGGCCGGCACGGCGCTTCCCACGGCGCTGACCACCCCGGCCAGTTCGTGACCGAAGACCGCCGGCGTAAGGATCATTCGAGGGTGCGATCCCTGTTTCCACACTTTCAGATCGGTGCCGCAAGTCAAGGCGACCTTCACTTGCAACAAGACTTCATCGTCCGCCAGTGCGGGAATGGCGACTTGCTCGATTTTCATGTCTTCCCGGCCATATAACACAGCCGCCGTCATAAGGCCGTTGAGAATGGCAGTTTGCATTTAAGGTATGACCATCACTTTCATGGAATCCGCCCGCGGACGAGCCGCCAAATCCAAGGCGTCAGCGATCTCCCCCAGGGACAAACGGTGAGAGATCATCTCCCGCACCGGTAAAATTCGCTCGAAGACCAGTCGCGCCGCCTCCTCCTGCCGGTCGACGGCCGCGCTGTAGCTGCCCAGGATCTCCTTCTCCTCGATCCCGACAGCCGCGGCCGGAAGCTCGATCCGGAGCACCGGATCGTTATGCGCAAACAGTAGCACGCGACCGCCGGGCCGCGCGAGACCCAGGGCCTGCTCCACCAGGGCCGGGACCGCGGCAGCCACCAGCACCGCGTCCGCCCCGCGGCCCGCGCTGCGCCGCCTCACTTCCCCGGCCAATTCGGGCGCATTCGGATCGAACGACGCCGCGGCGCCGAACCGCAGACTGGCCTGGCGGCGCGGCGGCAGGGGATCGGACGTAACGACTTCGGCGCCACGCAACCGCGTCAGCATCATCAGCAGCATGCCGATCGGGCCCTGGCCGAGGACGGCGACCAGCTCGCCGGCGGCCACGCGCGCTTTCTCCACCGCCTTGATGCAGGTGTTCAGTGGCTCGATGAACGTGGCTTCCTCGAAACTCACGTCCGGGGGAATCGCCAGCATTCCCCGCTCCGCAATCCACGGCATCGCCCTCACATATTCGGCGAACCCGCCGCCGCTGGGCTCGAACCCGGCCGTCAGGCCCACGTTCTTGTATTGGGGGCACTGGGAAAACAGCCGCCGCTCGCAATAGAAACAGTGGCCGCAGGGGACGTGGTGGAAACTCACGACGCGATCGCCCGGTTTCCAGCGGCTTACACCGGCGCCGACTTCGGCAACCGTGCCGGCCACCTCGTGTCCCAGGATCAACGGCGGCTGCAGGAATCCGTGCTGAATCTTCTTGATGTCGGTGCCGCAAATGCCGCACGCCCGGACGCGAATCAGCACCTCGCCGGCGCCGATCTCGGGAATGGGTACTTTCTCGACGACGACGCGGCCCCGCCCGCGGTATACCGCCGCGCGCATCTGGTGCGCCGCGCGAGCTGGCTGGTCGTTTGCGACTTGTGTTCCCGGCGAATTCATTTTCCGAGCGCGTTCCCCGTCTCTCCGCCGTCCCCGTTTCGAGCCGCGGCATTCACGTACCGGTCGAGAAATTCCGCCAGAATCGCCGAAGCGCCCCGGCTTTCCCGGGCCATACGCACCAGCCCAGCCGCCGTCGCGGGCCTACGAAGAAGCTCTCCGGCCAGCCGCGCGGGCCGCACCCGGCCCCGGGCGTCGAAAACACGATTGAAATCGACCGGCAACTCCGCCTCTACCGGATCGCTGATGACCCGAATCACCACGCCGGGAACGCCTCCTGCCGCCGCTTGCTCGACCACGGCGAAAGACTCCATTTCGACCGCATCCGCTTCGGTCCCCAAAGAGCGCTTTTCGCGGCTGGTGCCGGCCACTCGCGCCGATGTCACGAAAACGGCCTCCTGGGCGCCAAGGTTCTTGGCCTGCTCCACCCACTTCGCCGGCAGTACCAATTCGCGTCCGTCCTCGAGCCGGCGCACGCTGCGGCCCACCAGTACGTGGCCGGGCCGGTAGGCGTCCCGTAAACCGCCCGCCAGCCCGGAAGAAATCACCAAGTCAAACCTGTTCTCCTTCATGACCTGGGCGACCACCCGGGCGGCGTTTTCCGCTCCCACCGACGTCAGAACCGCTGACACTTCGATATCACCCTGGCGCATCCGGTATGCCTGCCTGGCGCCGGTGCCGCCATCGGGCTCAAACCCTGCCCGCCTGCGCCACGGGGCGAATTCCACGCCCAAGGCGAACGTCACCAGGAAGCGCACAGCCTTCAGGCGGCCAAACCGCCGAGAGCAATCCCGTAGCCTCGCTCGCGGTACCAGCCGACGGCGCGTTCGAGCGCGGCCTCGACCGCCCCCGGAGCGAAGCCCAGCTCCCGCACCGCCCGCGAACAGTCCACAAACATCTTGTGGCGCGACATGCGCACCCCGTCCAACGGAATCTGCGGCTCCCGGCCCCGTACGCGCGCCACGATCGTATCGGCCAAGCCGGCCATGTAGGCCACCGCGTGGGGCAGGCGAACTCTGGGCGCCTGACGGCCGGTGATGCCGGCCAGCAGGTCGAGAATCTGCTTCAGAGTCATGTTGCGCTGACCCAGAATGTACCGCTCGCCAGGCTTGCCGCGTTCGGCGGCCAGTAGGTGCCCCGCCGCAACATCCTCGACGGCCACCAGGTTCAGCCCGGTATCGACGTAGGCCGGCATCCGCCCGCGCAAAAAATCCACGATGATCCGGCCGGTCGGGGTCGGCTTGGCATCGCCCGGCCCCACGGGCGTCGTCGGATTGACGATCACGACCGGAAAACCGCCTTGCGCGGCGCGCAGCGCTTCCTGCTCGGCCAGGAATTTCGAGCGCTTGTAGTGCCCAATCATTTCGTCCAGGCGCGCCTGGGTCGCTTCGCTCGGAAGCGGGCCCGGCCGCGGCACGGCGATGGTGGCCACGGTACTCGTGTAAACGAACCGCTCGACTCCGGCCCGGCGCGCGGCTTCGATCAAGTTCCGCGTACCGGCGACGTTGCTTTGGTAAAGCTCACTGGGATCGGCGGCCCAGAGGCGGTAATCGGCGGCCACGTGAAAAACGCAGCCAACGTTCCGGCACGCCCGATCGAGCGATTCCCGGTCCCGCAGATCCCCGGTGACGAATTCCACCGGCAGTCCGGCCAGCAGATCGCGCCGGCTCGACGCGCGCGCCAATGCGCGCACCGGGGCGCCCCGCTCGACCAAATGGCGCACGAGGTGGCTTCCCACGAAGCCGGTTGCGCCACTGACCAAAGTTGTCTTCGTCATTGAAGAATCGGCAACGCTCCACGGCCGGCGCCTGCCTTGTCAGCGCCGGTCGCCGGAGCGGCCCCGCCTCCGTGGCCGTTTCCGCCGGTGACCGAGGGATGAACGCGCGGTGGGCGAAGCGGCTTGCGAGTGCCGGGAACGAGCTGCCACTTGAGCAATTTCCAGTTGTCACCCAGGTGGCGATTGGCGCCAAGTACCGCCGAGGGCTCGTAGCCGACATGGACCATGCAGTCCTGGCAGCGAGGGTCTCGGCCAAAGCCGTACTTCTCCCAGGGAGTCTTTTCGATGAAATCCTTGTAGTTAGCCGAGTGCGAGTCGGTCATCAGATAACAGGGGCCCTTCCATCCGCGCGGGTTGTAGGTCGGATTGGCCCAGGCCGTGCACATCAAATCGCGCTCTCCCCGCAGGTATTCCAGGTAGATGGGGGACATCATCAGGTTGTAGCGTTCGAGCAGGGCGCAGGCCAGGCGGAACTTCTCCTGAATCTCCTCGCGCGACATGAAGATATCCCGGGTCTGCACCGCCGCGTAGGAATAGGCGGGCGAAAGCATGAAGCCGTCGACGCCGAGCCCGGTGAGAAAGTCGTACAGCTCGCTAATCTCCTCGAGATCGGTCTCTTTGTAGATGGTCGTGTTCGAGCAGACCAGGAATCCGGCGGCCTTGGCGGCCTTGATTCCCTCGACTGCCTCGCGGAAGACGCCGTCGCGCTCGACGCACATATCGTGGGTTTTCTCCATGCCATCCAGATGGACGTTGAAGAAGAAACTCGAGCTCGGCCGGAACTCGTGCAGCTTCTTGCGAATGAACATGCCGTTCGTGCAGAGGTAGATGTGGCGCTTGCGGTCGAGCAGCTCCTTCGTCAGGCGGCCGATTTCGGGATAGATCATCGGCTCGCCGCCGCAAATCGAGACCACCGGCGCGCCGCATTCTTCGGCCGCGCCGAGGCACTGCTCGACCGTGAGCATCTCGTTGATGGTGGTCTTGTATTCGCGGATGCGCCCGCATCCCGTGCAGGTCAGGTTGCAGGCATGCAGCGGCTCGAGCATGAGTACCAGCGGGAACTTCGCTTCGCCGCTGAGTTTCTTCTTCATGATGTAGCCGGTCAGGCGTCTGGTCAGTGTCAGTGGAAAACGCATGAGCTTCAAGCTCCGTTCCTCGTGAGTTGGTCCGGCAAAAACCGGACGCCTTCGCTTTGATCCAGCCCTTCGATCCGATTCCTATACCGGGCCAGCGCATACAGCGGAAAAGAGTTCCGATACAGATGGTAACCCAAATAGAAGACGCTGGGGAAACCGGTTCCCGTGAAGGTTTCCTCGTCCCAGGACCCGTCCGGGTTTTGCGTGGCGAGCAGGTACTCGGCCGCGCGCCGCGCCCCGTCGTCGTCCGGACCGGCCGCGGCCAGCAGGCCGATCAGGCCCCAAGCCGTCTGCGAGGGAGTCGAATCTCCCTTGCCCTTGAGCGAGGGATCGTCGTAACTGGCGATCGTTTCGCCGAAACCGCCGTCGGAATTCTGAACCGCATGCAACCATTCGACCGCCCGCCGGCAAACGTCCTCGCCGTCCAAGCCGTTGGCTTCGAGCGCGCGAAGCACGCCGCTGGTTCCATAGATGTAATTGACGCCCCAACGGCCGTACCAGGCGCCTTCGCTGGTTTGATCGCCGCACAGGAAGCGGTAACCGCGCCGGATCGCCGGATGGGTCGATGGCCAGCCGAGCTGGCCCAGGCACTCCATGACCCGGGCGGTGACGTCGGCCGTCGCCGGATCGATCATGGCATTGTGGTCGGCAAAGGGAATCTCGGTGAGGATTTGGCGGTCGTTGTCCTTGTCGAACGCGCCCCAGCCGCCGTTGCGGTTCTGCATGCCGAGCAGCCAGCGCGCGCCGCGCCGGAGGGCCGATTCCAGCCGTGGCGCGTCCGGGTGCGCCACCCGGCGCAGCGCCATCAGCACGAAGGCGGTATCGTCGACGTCGGGATAAAAATCGTTGCGGTATTCAAATGCCCAGCCGCCCGGTTCCACCCCTTTCGCCTTCTTCTGCCAATCGCCAGGCCCAAACAGCTGCCGGTCCAGCAACCAGTCCGCCGCCCGCACCAGCGCCGGATCGTTCGGCGCAACGCCGGCCTCTTCGAGCGACACCATGGCAATGCAGGTGTCCCAAACCGGAGAGAAGCACGGTTGCAGGCGGATCGTATCGGCTTCGGCAATTTCCAGCCGGGCCAACTCGCCGATCTCGCGCGCCGTCAGAGGATGGTCGGGAGAAAGGCCCATGGCGATCAGCGCCAGAACCGAATTCAGCATGGCGGGGTAAATCGCCGCCAGACCCTCCGAGTTCTTCAGATGCTCGAGCATCCACCGCTCGGCCTTGGCGAGCGCTCGCTTCCTCAGAAATTTTCCCGGCAGCCGCTCCCGCAGCTTCATTCCCCGGTCGATGGCCAGAAAGAAATTCCGCCACGTGAACAGCTTCCCGCTCCAGGCAAAGGGAGCATGACGGCGCGACGGATCCCGGAACAACTGTTCGATGCCAATATCGACCGGCAACCGCCAGGCGGGCTTGCGGGCCCAGAGAATCATCAGCGGCACAACGATGCCGCGAGTCCACGACGATGCCTCGTAGAGGTTGATCGGCGACCAGCGAGGCAAAAGCATCAGCTCAGGCGCGATAGCCGGAACCATGTCCCAGTCGATCACCCCCGCCATCGCCAAATAAAAGCGGGCGAAGCTGTTGGTGGCCTCGATTCCGCCCAATGCGCGAATCCGCTCCGCGGCGCGGGAAATGTGACGCGCTTCGGGCTCGTCACCGGCCAAACGCAGCGCCACGAAGGCTTTAACGGTGGCGTTCAGCTCCGACGGACCCCCCAGGTAGATGTTCCAGCCGCCGTCGGGCAACTGCCGCTGGCGTATGTAGTTGGCCAGCTTGCGCACGCGGTCCGGATCTGCCCGCCCGATCAGGTGCAGGTAAAAAATGTAATCGGATTCCAGCGTCGTATCGGCCTCGAGCTCACCACACCAATAGCCTTGGCTTTCTTGCAAGGAAAGCAGGTATTGGCTGGCGCGCGAAACCGCCCGGCGCAGTCGCGCAGCAAACGGCCCCTCTCCGCCCCGGTTCCCCGGATCGAACTCCCGCTGAACTCCAACTCCTACGGCGTCCGCCATCGACGTTCTATGCCATCCTTAACTTAAGGGAATTGCACACCAATCACACATCCGTTCACCGCTCTCTTGCTGGCAGGTAAACCCGCTCCCCTGGCAAGCGGTACTGCACCCCCCGCTCCCCCGGCGCAGGCCTACCTCCTAAGCGGCATAGGTGCGGGACCTTCCCCGTTCCTCAATCGGTGCCCAAACGGAACGATCCGAAGGCCCCCTGGAATAAGGCGGTCGTAGAAGACCGCGTCAATTATCTTCGGCTTCGAGATCGGTGGTCAACTAGAAACTCACAGCCGTCAAGCATTTGCGGTGAGCCGGGCGCCGAAATCTCCCCCGGCTAACCCCCGGCGCGCCTGGTGAGAGCCGGCTCCGTTGGCGTTCCCGACTATACGCACACCGCCATTGCGAAGACCGATGCAGCCCGATTCCCGAGCGCCTCCCGGCATCGGACGGCAATCTGGCGCCCTCGTAAGATATGAAGATTCCCGGCACCGAACAGTTGCCCTCCTGTTTTCAGAAGAGCGTTGTGTTCCAACTTGGAGCAGTTACTCGCCGCCGACTTTCCGTTCCAAAGCCTTCAAGCGCTGGGCCAACTCAGGCACCCGGGCCAACCAGGCATGCTGCTCTTTGAACTTATCCAGCGGCCGGCAGGGCGTGCCCCACATCACTTTCCCGCGTCGCACGCGCTTTCCGGGCAAAATCCCGGCCTGCGAGCCCACCACCGCGCCGTCTTCCACAAAGGCATGATCGCCCATCCCTACTTGGCCGCCGATCACCGCATTCGAGCCGATGTGGCTGCTGCCGGAAATCCCGGTCTGCGCGGCGATGACGGCGTGCTCCCCGACGGTCACGTTATGGGCGATCTGGACCAGATTATCGATCTTCACGTCCTTTCCGATGCGAGTGGTACCGAGGGAGCCGCGGTCGATTGTCGTATTGGCGCCGATTTCGGCGTCGTCTGCGATCTCGACGCCGCCTAGCTGGGGAAACTTCCACTGCCGGTCATGCCCGCGCACATATCCGAAACCGTCACTGCCGATCACCGAGCCCGCATGCAAGATCACGCGGTGGCCAAGCCGCGCGCCGGGATAGAGCGTTACGCGCGGATAGAGCAGGCACCGCTCGCCAACTCGGGCCCCCCGTCCCAGGAAGCAGAACGCCCCGATTTCACTTCCGGCGCCGATTTCGACATCGTCTTCGATCACGGCGTGGGGACCGACCGCCACGCGGGGCCCGAAGCGCGCCGTGGGGGAAATGACGGCGGTCGGATGAATGCCTCGCGCAAGCGGATGCGCCTGGACGACGAGCGTCGCCGCCCGGGCAAAGGCCAGCTTGGGCTCGGACACTTCGAGAATGGTCTTCCCCTCGAGGCGGATGCCGGGCGGCACGAGCGCCGTTCCCGCTCGCGAGGCTGCCGCCTGGCTTTGGTAGCTGGATCCTTCGCAATAGATCAGATCGCCGGGGGCGGCCTGATCGGGCCCCGCCAGGCCGCAAACGAGCCGGTCTGGATCGCCGGCCAGTTCCGCCCCCAGAAATGCCGCCAGATCGCGCGCGGTGGTTGTCATGGCATACCTCCGTCAAAAGGGATAGAGCGGCGGCTCGCCCGGCGGCCGCGTTTTCCAGCGCTTGTGAACCCATAGCCACTGGTCGGGATTGCGCCGAACGAAATCTTCGACCACGCGGGTGAAGCGAGCGGTGTTCTCTCGGATGTCGCGTTCGTCGTCGCCGGTGCAGACGACTTCGACCGGGCGCTCGAGCCGCAACCGGTACTTGCGCAAGTCCGGGTCCCAGAGGAGAAAGCCGGGTACAACCGCGGCGCCGGTGCGCAGGGCGACGCGGGCCAGGCCCGAGCTGGTACAGGCCGGCACGTCGAAAAAATCGACGAAAACACCCTCCTCGAGCGACGCATTCTGATCGATCAGCACGCCCACGGTTTCGCCCTGGCGAAGCAGGCTCAGTATGGCGCGAGCGGATTGGTTCTTGTCGATCGGCCGGTTTCCGGAAAGCGAACGGTAGCGGTTGATGAGACGATTCACGCGGCTATTATCGATCGGCCGGGCCAGGAAATGCAGCGGGTGGCCGTAAAGCGCCTGGGCGAACGGGGCCAGTTCCCAGGCGCTGAAGTGGCCGGTGAGGAAAAGAACGCCCTTGCCGCGATCGCGCGCCGCGGCGTAGTTCTCGAATCCATCGAGAAGCACCGTGCGTTCGATGCTCGCCCGCGTGTAACGGGGAAAATGCGCGAATTCGGCCGCCATCCAACCCACCTGACGAATCACGCCCCGAATCGCGCGGCCGCGCTCGCCCGCGCTCCAATCCGGGTAGGCCAGCTTCAGGTTCCAATGCGCGGCGCGACGCAGCGGCGGCCGCAACCAGTACAGCAGGCGCACCGCTTGCACGCCGAGCAGGCGGGCCAGCGGCAGCGGCAGAATCCCGAGCAGCCCCAGCGCGGAGCGAGCCGCGACGTATTCGAGCCACTGCTTCACCGGGCGTCGGGCGCCATTATCCATGACGGGCCATTATCTACCAGGAGGCCGGCCAAGGCCGCTCATAGTAGACTCGGGGTGATTTGTCCGAACGCCGCATCGATCGCTCGTGGACCGCGCTGGCCGTCTTTTTGCTGGGCGTGTGCCTTTTCGCCGGACTGGAATCGATCGGCCTGGTCGGGCCCGACGAGCCGCGCTACGCCTGGATTGCGCGAGCGATGGCGCGGACGGGCGACTGGCTCACGCCGCGGCTCTGGGGCCATGCGTGGTTCGAGAAGCCGATTTTGTACTACTGGTCGGCGGCCGCGGCGTTCCGCCTCGCCGGCGTGAGCGAACGGGCGGCGCGGCTGCCAAGCGCGCTGGGGGCACTGGCAGGAGCGCTGCTGCTCGCCTGGGCGGCGCGGCATTTCTACGGGCGCCAGGCGGCGAAGCTGACGCTCGTGATCTTCCCGACGACGCTCGGCGTCTTTGCCTTTGCGCACGCCGCGACGCCGGACATGCTGCTGGCCGTTTCGCTCGAAGCAGCCCTGGTTGCCGCCCTTTTCGCCATCGCCTGGCCCGGCTTCGGCCGGGCGGATACGGCCAATTCGAAGAAGTTGCCGCTGGTGGCGGCGGGCGCGTTCATCGGCCTGGGCACGCTGGCGAAGGGGCCGGTGGCGATCGTTCTGGCGGGCGGAAGCGTGCTCTTGTGGGCGGCTCTTACACGGAGATGGCGGGACGGGTTCCGGTTTCTTCGCTGGGAACCGCTCGGGGCGTTCGCCGCGGTGGCCCTGCCGTGGTACGTGGCCTGCTCGCTGGCGAATCCCGGATTCGCCCGGGCCTTCCTCTGGCACCAAAATATTCAGCGATTCCTGACTCCGGTTTTCGAGCATGTGCAGCCGTGGTGGTTCTTTTTCCCGATTCTGGCCCTGGGACTTTTGCCGTGGACGGCCACGCTCGTGCCGGCTGCGCGCGACGGCTGGCGCCTGTTTCGTTCCGGTCGCGCGGCCGGCTCGCCAGGCTTGCTGGTGGCCTGTTGGGCGGTGTTCCCGCTTCTGTTTTTCAGTTTTTCCGAATCCAAACTGCCGGGCTACATTTTGCCTGCCCTCGCGCCGCTGGTGCTGCTGATGGCCCGCTCGATCGACGGCGTCGCCGCGGCCGAGCCGGCGGCCGGGGGAAAATCGCCCGGCCGCCTTGGAAAATGGGCGATTGCGCTGGTGGGGGTGACGTGGATCGCACTGTCCGCCGCGGCAGGCCATTGGCTGCGGCGCCTGCCCCGGACCTGGGACATCTCCCATCGCGAGATAATTATGGGCGTTCTGGCGGCGACGGCGGCGGTTGGGGTGGTCGTCATTGTGCTGGGACTTTTGGGCCGGCTGCGCCTGGCCGTGGGCGCATCGGCGCTCGCTATGGGCGTGCTCGTGGCGGTTCTAGCGTGGGCTTTCCTGCCGCAGGTCGGTCCCTACCTTTCGGCTCGCGACGCGGCGCGCGCCGCCCGCCAAGCCGCCGGGCAAACCGCCGTCATCGAAGCCTACCGGCTGCCTCGCGACTGGGCCTATGGGCTCGATTATTATTCGGGCCGGAAGCTAGCCGAATGGTCCCCGGCGGAGAAGAAAGCGGCGTGGGTTTACACTACGCGAAAGTCTCTTCGGACAATCCCCGGCCAGGATCACCCGATCAGTTCCACGGTGACGCTGCCGGGCGGATTGGCATTGGTCCGCGTCTCCGGTGCCAGCCCTTGACATCGCGCCGGCCGCTTCAGGATCACGAGTGCAAAGGCGGGAAGGCGCGGGGCGAGTTTACGCGAAGTGCTTACGATCGCCCGGCGGCGGCCGAGCTCGGCGTACAAATCACAAATCCCGGTCAAAACAGCTTTGTCCGAGGTACGCGCCGAGCGTATCATACGTGTAATTGAACCTAGCGCCTGGCCAATCGTAGGAGTCAGCATGGCTTCGCAAATCGTACGCAATTTCATGAAGCAGCAAGGGTTCCCGGATGAGGCCATTCCAACCTGCGACATGCACTTTGCCGGACTCTATTTTCAGCCCCGCATCGTCGGGACGCTCCTTCTGGTGGCCATCATCCTTGCTTCCCCGGTCTTGTTCCTTGTGCTTTCCGGTGCGCTCTGGTGGAACGTTCTGGTTCCCGCGCTCAATCCATTCGAGCTCATCTATAACCGGCTGATTGCCGTGCCTCGCGGAAAGACGGTGCTCACGCCCTCCCCCGCGCCTCGCCGCTTCGCGCAAGCGATGGCCGCGGCCATGATGCTGATCGTTGCCTTGGCGCTGCTGCAAGGCTGGGTCGTCACCGCGTGGGTCTTCGAGGCATTCTTGGTGGCGGCATTTTCTCTGCTCCTATTCGGCAGGTTCTGTCTGGGCGCATACATTTATCACCTGTTGCGCGGACGGATTTCGTTTGCCAACGCCACCCTCCCCTGGGCTCGCTCGCGATAGCGACCGGCGCCGCTCGGCTGCCAAAATCTGCCTGCCACAGGAATCTTCCGAATGAACTGTCTCGCCCGGCCAGGCTGGCCGGCGAAAGGCGGGTCAGTTCGTCGCGGAGGTGCGCGGCGCGCGGGCCTCCGCGGCCAAGGACTTCCGGGCCCTTTTGAAAAACCATTCCCCGACGCGCCAGGCCAAGAGCGCACCGAAGATGGCCGCATAGAACAACGGCGCCCGTTTGTCGGATTTCACCTGCCAGTAATAGTGGATCACGCCGGCCACGGCGGTCAGATAGATGAGCCGGTGCAGCATCCGCCAGCGCTTTCCTCCGAGCCACCGAATCGACCAGGCAGTTGAAGTCAGCGCCAGCGGGATCAGCAGCACGAACCCGGTGAAACCGGCGATGATGTAGGGCCGCTTGTGAATGTCCGACCAGATCTGATCCCACATGAAATATTTATCGATGCCGAGGTAGGAGAGGAAGTGCATGCACACGTAGAAGAACGCGAAGAGCCCCGTCATCCGGCGAAAGCGGATGAGTTCGGGCAGGCGCAGGATTCTGCGCGCGGGCGCGATGGCCAGCGTGATCGCCAGAAACCGCAGCGTCCATCGCCCGGTCGTGTATTCGACGAACTGAACGGGATTGGGGCCGAGATCGGAATGGAGGATTCGCCAAAGCAGGATGGCGAAGGGGACGAGGCAAGCCAGGAAAAGGATGCGTTTGGTCCACTTGCTCAAGAGAATGGATTTCAAATTCCGTCCGCCCTGCATCCGGCGTCCCCGCACCCGGCGTCAATGATACTTGCGAAGATCCATTCCCCGGTAAAGGCTCGCTACCTGGTCGCCGTATCCGTTGAAAATTCGCGTGGGGATCGGCCGGGCGAAGAGCCCCTGTCCGAGCCTGTGCTCGTACGCTTGACTCCAGGGAACGGTATCGACGCCGGGATTCACGTTCGAGTAGAAGCCGTAGGCGGAGGAAGAATACTCGTTCCAGGTCGTTGGCGGCTGCTCTGCGACCAGGCGTATCTTCACAAGGGACTTGATGCTCTTGTAGCCGTATTTCCACGGGAGGACGATGCGGACCGGCGCCCCGTCCTGATTGGGAAGTGCTTCTCCATACATGCCGACCGAGAGCAGCGTGAGCGGATGCATGGCCTCATCCAGACGCAAACCCTCGACGTAGGGAAAGGAAATACCGGCGCTGGCGGCCCAGGGCATCACGGCCGGGTTGAAATAGCTTTGGAAGGCGACGTATTTGGCCTTGGGGGTGGGTTCGGCGAGCCGGAGGATGGCGCCGAGCGAATAGCCGATCCACGGCACGACGATCGACCAACCTTCGACGCAGCGATGGCGGTAGATTCGCTCCTCGAGCGGCGCCAGCTTCTCGATTTCGGCCAGGGAATATTTCCGGCGGTTTTTCACTTCGCCTTCGACGGAAACCGTCCACGGCGAAGTGACCATTCTCCCGGCGTTCCGGGCGGGATCGGACTTGCCGGTTCCAAATTCATAAAAATTGTTGTAGTGGGTGACGTCCTTGAAGGGCGTGATCTTTTCCTTGGTGCTGTAGGAGCCCGGCACGAAGGACAGTTTCGCCTGCGGATCGGCGCTCGCGGCGGGCGTTGCGAACTTCCATGCCTCGCGGCCGGCCAAGGCGGCCGCTCCCGCGATCCCCATCCCCGCGAGGAATTTTCGCCGATTGAAATAAACCTCTTTCGGCGTGATCTCATCGTCGGTCGAGTAGGGCGACTTCTTCAAAAACATCGCGAACCCTCCCATGGCGGGAATGCCAGCCAGGAGCCTCTCTGTAAATTGTACACTCCCTCCTTCTTTCGATGTCCCCGGCGGCGAGAATGTTTCAGCCCGGCGCCGCGCATCGAAAGCGGATCGTGCGACGGCCACCGACTCGCTTGAAACCGGGTTCCGGGCGGGGTATGGTCTGTGTAGGGAAACTCCTCGCTCCGCCCGGCTCAGGCGGCGAGGGGTGTTCTTCCCCCAGTGCGCTTCCCTTTCCGTTTGGACTGATTGGCCGCGGCCCGGGCTTCCAGGAGGCAGCATGAACGGATTCAAGCACACGATTCCGCTGGGCCGCGCGTTCGGCATCCCCGTCAATCTGGACTATTCCTGGTTTCTGATTTTCGGTCTGCTGACCTGGATGCTGGCCGTGGGCTATTTCCCCGTGCGATTTCCTGGCTGGGACAAGACCGAATACTGGGGCGTCGCGGCCATTTCCGCGGTGATGCTTTTCGTTTGCGTGCTCCTGCACGAATTCGGGCATTCGCTCGTGGCGATGCGGTACAAGATTTCCGTTGGAGAGATCACGCTGTTCATTTTCGGCGGCGTTTCCCAGATCACCGCCGAACCGCCCAGCGCGATCGCCGAATTCTGGATCGCAATCGCCGGCCCGGCCGTCAGTTTTGCGCTGGCTTTTCTCTGCTACGGAGCCCGTTCGCTGCTTTCCGGCGGCACGCCGCTCTGGGCGCTGGTCGATTATCTGGCTCTGCTGAACCTCGTTCTCGGACTCTTCAATCTGATTCCCGGATTCCCTCTCGATGGCGGCCGGGTCTTGCGGGCCATCGTGTGGGGAACGACGCGAAGTTTCCAGCGGGCGACGATGATCGCCGCGAGCACCGGCCGTTTCTTCGGCTTCGCGATGATTTTTCTGGGCCTGTGGATGCTGCTGAGCGGGAACGTCTTCAACGGCGTGTGGATCGCCTTCATCGGCTGGTTCCTCGAAAGCGCCGCCGGCTCCCAGATCCAGCAGACCATGGTGAAGGGGCTGCTGGTGGGGCACAAAGTGTCGGAGGTGATGAATCGGAGCTTCGACCCCGTGCCGGGCGAAATGACGCTCGCCGAGCTGGTGGAAAAACACGTACTGACGGGCGGACGGCGGTCGTTTCTGGTCGGCCGGAACGGCCACCCGGACGGGCTGCTGACGCTTTCGGGCATCCGAGAGGTGCCTCGTCCGGCGTGGCCGACGACAACCGCCGAACGAGCGATGATTCCGCTCGAGCGAGTGATCAGCATCCCCGCGGGAGCCGAGTTGTGGACCGCGCTCGAGAAAATGGGGCGCAGCGGCGTCAATCAGATTCCGGTGGTGGATAACGGCACGGTGGTCGGCTTGCTGTCGCGCGAAGACGTCGTCGAGTACCTGCACGTTCTGCGGCAGTTGAGCGGGTAGTAAGCCGTTTCATTCTCTCTCCCTGTTTTTTTTTGCCGATCTTCCCGGCCCGGCCAGGTATCGCCGCCGGGCTTGCAACGGTATAATGCCGGAAGGCGACCTTGCCCCTGCTGAGCACACGAGTGGAACTGACCGACCTCCGGCGCGTCGACTCGCGTAAACTCCAGCCTCTGTTCGATGAGGAGGCACGCTGCTGGATCGAGCAGCTTCGCTGGGATTACGCCGCCTCCCTCGATCTGATCCGCAACTTCATCGACGCGCGTTCGCTGCCCGGCTATGCCGCATGGCGAAACGGGGAACCCGCCGGCTACGGTTTCTATGTGATCGAAGAGCACAAGGGGCTCATCGGGGGGCTCTATGTCTCCACCCGGTTCCCGCAAACCGAGGTGGCCCGGCTGCTTTTCCGGGAGATGCTTACAACCATGCGCTTTCTGCCGCACCTCGCCCGCGTCGAAGCACAACTGATGCCGACCGGAACCGACCTGGACGAAGTGCTCGCCGAGGAAAAATTCCTCCTCTACCACCGGCAGTTCATGCTCCTTCCGCTCGGCCGGGAACAGTCCCGCGCAGCCGAGCCCGCGGGCGCTCATGGACTGATCCTGGAACCCTGGAACGACCGCTGGGTGGCGTCGATCTCCCGGCTGATCCGTCTGGCCTACGAAAATCATATCGACGGCGAAATCAACGACCAGTATCGAAGCGATGCGGGAGCCAGCCGGTTTCTGCGGAACATCGTTTTCCTGCGAGGCTGCGGCGAGTTCCTGCCCAAGGCGTCGTTCCTGCTCGCCAGCCCCGGCAGCGACACACCGATCGGGGTGGTGCTGACTTCGGCGGTCGCGCCGGGCGTGGGCCACACGACGCAAATCTGCGTGCTTCCCGGCTATCAAGGACACGGACTGGGGCGGCAACTGCTGGAAGCCTCGGCCGCAGCTCTCGGGCGGCAGGGATACAACGGGCTGTCGCTGACGGTGACTTCGGTGAACCGGCGCGCGGTGTCCCTCTACGACCGGATGGGCTTCCAAACGCTGCGCCGTTTTTCGGCCGGCGTGTGGAAGCCGTGATTCACGCTTCCCCGCCTACCACCAACTGACCGGGCAGGCCCGTCCGGGGACAAAAGGCAAAATGGCGCTTTGGGTTGCGCGCCGCGGGAGCCAGTCGCGCCGCCGCTATTCGTGGTTGCCGCCGGCGAGCGCCTCGAGGTCCTTTAGGGGCTGGCTTTCCCCCATGGCGATCAGAAAATCTCCCGGTTCAATCTGGTCTTCCGCGGGGGGATTGAATTCGATCTTGCCGGTTTTCCGGCGGATGGCGAGCACGAGGACGCCCAGACGGTTGCGCAAATCGGCATCGCGCAGCCGCAGACCGGCGAGCCGGGAATGCTGGCCAATCGAAACTTCCTCAATCTGCAGGTCGAGTTCGTTGCCCAGCGAGGAAAGGGCGAGATCGATGAACCGCTGCACGTGGGGCCGGGTCATCAGCCGCGCCATGCGCTGGCCGGCGTAGATGTAGGGCGAAACGACCAGATTGGCGCCCGCTTTCAGCAGTTTCGATTCGGCATGTTCTTCACTGGCGCGCGCGACGATAAAGAGGTTGGGAGCCAGGCTCCGGGCCGTCAACACGATGTAAACGTTTTGCGCGTCGGTCGTGACGGCGCTGGCCAGGGCCCGCGCCTGCTCGATTCTCGCCTCGCGCAGCACCGCCTCGTTCGTCGCGTCGCCCAGAACCACCGGCAGGTTTTTCTCTTCCGCCCAGCGCGCCCTGTTCGGGTCACTGTCGACGATCACGACCGGCAGCCGGCGCGCGCTCACTTCGGTGGCGATCCGGCGCCCGACGCGCCCGGCGCCGCAAACGATGAAATGGTCGTGGAGGCTCGAGATTTCGCGTTTCATGCGGCGGCGACCGAAGAAAACGCCGAGTTCGGATTGTATCACCCCATGGGTGAGCATCCCGATCGCGTAGCCGATCACGCCGAGCCCCAGAAAAATGAGGATCACGTTGAAGTACTGGCCCGAGCGGGAAAGTTGATTCTCGGGCTCGGCTCCAATCGTCGAAACGGTCATCAGGGTGGCGTAGAGGCACTGGAACCAGGGCCAATGCTGGATGAGCCGGAACCCGACCGTTCCAACGACGAGCAGCCCGGCCACCATTCCCAGAATGATGGCTACCTGGCGCAAGAGTCGCACGCCAGCATTATACGGATACGCTTCGCCAGTTGGAGAATCGTTCCACTTGCGAATTCGAGCGGCGAACGCCCTTCTGGGGGAGATGCACGAGACTTGTACGGCCGGGCGATGCCGTTGCGCGGAAAAGCGGCCCAGGGACGGCCGGAACTCAGTGGTTCTTGCTTAGGCGGCGGAAGTATTCGGCCACGGCGTCCCGGTAGCCGGGCGGAATCGGCGGGGTCTCGCTGGCGCGGACCTGGCCGGATTTCTGGCTGTCGAGCTTGCCGCGCAACTCAAGTTCAATATTCTCCACTGCCGCGAGCGCCTGACTTTGCATCCGTTTGAACACTGCGGGATTGCCGGGAAACCGGCGAGGGTCGAGGGACTGCATCCGGCGAATCAACTGCCGCACTTCGCGCGCGATTTCCGGGTCCTGCCGGACCGCGCGGCGAAGCTGGTTCAACGTGCTGACGCTCTGTTGAAACATGGCTTCGGGATCGGCCGGAAGCCGGGAATGATCGGGAGCGACCGGCTGCGGAAGATTCGAGTTGTTGCCGGTGTCGATGTTCCCGTTGGGGTATGCGCCGCTTCGCTGCCGGCCCCCGGTGTAGCCGCCGACAGCCGGAGTATCCAGGCCTTCTCCGACGGGTCCGCTTTGCCGCCCGCCCGGCTGGCCGCCTTGACTGCGGGCGCCCAGTGCGCGCGCGAGCGCCTGCATCTGGCTGCGCAACTGCTCGGCGCGACCCAGCGCGATTGCCGCCTGGGAGTTTTCCGGTTGCGCGGGGCCGAGCGCGCTCTGCGCCTGGCGGAGATTGCTTGAAAGCCGCCGCAAATCGGAGTGGATCTGCAACTCGGAAGCGGGTTCGGGCGCAAATCCCTGCCGGAGCCAATCGGCGCTGCGTTGCAAACGCATCTGCAAATCCGCCCGGTCCAGGTCGCCCAGGGCGTCGCGCAGTTTCGAGGCCGCCGGAGGCTGCGTGGGCGCCAGGTTGCTGGCGGCATCGCGCACTTGCTGTTCGATGCGCGCGAGGCCGTCGGCGAGGCGCTGGCGATCCCGCGCGAGCGATTGGGCATTCAGTTGGGAACGAGGCTGCTGGGAATCGGCAGACTGGCTATGTTGAACCAGCCGGCGAATCAGGTTGGCCTGAGCCTGCTGCTGGCTCGCGAGGCGATCGGCCTGGCGGGCCAGCGAATCGATGCGGCCGGAGGCCTGTTTGTCTTGCACGGCGCTGAGCGCGGCGGTGGCTTGGCGGAGGCGGTCAGCGGCGCGGCGGGCGTCGGCGGCACTGTGTTGCCGCGAGGCGGCGCGGCCAAGGGCGTCGCTCGCCTGGCCAAGCGCGTCGAGGGCGCGCTGGATGTCCCGATTGCCGCCCCCTGGCGCCGACGCCCCGTTCGCCGGCCGGCCCTGGGCCGTCTGGCCGGAGGAGGCAGCGCCCTGCTGCCCGCTCCGGGCCATATCCTCGAGTTGTTGCTGCAAGCGCTGGGCGTCCCGGTGGAGCATCTCCTCCTGCCAGCGTTGCTCGAAGCTTTGCCCGTTGCCGGCGCGCTGCCGGCCGGCGAGGTCTTGCTGGCGGCGCGCGAGTTCATCGAGCTTGCGGAGCGCATCGTCGATGTTCCGGGCGCGCTGGTCGGAGGAAGCGGTCTGCGCGGTTTCGTACTGGTTTTTCTGCGTGTCGAGCTCCAGATCGAAAAGGCCCGCCAGATCGCGTCCCGCGTTTCCCGCTCCCGCGCCGCCGCCAAAGGCGACTTGAATCCGGCGGAAAGTGGCCTCGGCCTGCAATAAATACCGCAAAGCCTTCTGCTCGCTGGGCAGGGCATCTTTCCAATGTTGCTGGTGCAATTGATCGGCCGCTGGCCCCATCACCTGGGCGGCGGCGGCCATGTCCTTCTGGAAGCTGCTGAATTCCTGGTTCTGCTGGTTTAAATCGCGCAGTTGCATGCGGCCGGCGAGCGCGATGGCCTGCTTGCGCAGCTTCGACTGGACCTCGGAGAGGAATTTCCCGGCTTCGGCGGCTTGCCGCGGCAAGGGCTTTTCCGCGTTCTGCCGCTCCCAGGTCGAGGCGATGATCTCCTTTTCGCGCCGGGAGATTTCGTTCTGGCCGTTCATGCCCCCGCCGCCACCGCCGCCCGATTGCTGCGATTGCGAATAGTCGATTTCGTAGGGAACCGCTTGAATGAAATTTATGCCGGTGTGCGACTCGATGCGAGCATCCTTGGCCGAAGCGTAGTAGCTGACGACGTCGCCGGGGACGAGCTTGAACTTTTCGAGAGAAAGCACCGCCCGGCCGCTCGCTTGCTTGGCGCCGGGCCGCTTCAAGAGATCGACCGTATGCTCGGGGCCGCCATTGACGGAATAGTGGAGGCCGAAGCCCTTCAGACCGAAATCGCCCGCGGCCTTGACGGCGACGGTCACCTCCTCGATCGGGCTGGCGCGGTAATCGCCGGCGGGACGGACGACTTGAACCTCGGGTGGATTCGGCTTGTTCGCCTCGATGAAATAATCCTCGGAGAGGCGCACCGGCCGGCCTTGGACGATGGCGGCAACGTGGTAGGCGCCGTCTTTCGTCATGGCGATGGAGGCGCGGTAGAGATCGTTCCGGCCGCCGGAAAGGGAAATTCGCCGTCCGTCTTCGAGCAGAAGAACGCCGCCGCCGAGCGGCCGGTCCATTTGAATCGCGAGATCGGCGGTTGTGCCCTGGATTGCGCGGAGGTCGCCGCCGCGTTTGACGACGGCGTCTTTCATGCCGGTCCAGGAGGGATACCGGTAGGTAACCTGGATTTGCTTCACGGCGGGCAGGTCCACGACGCCAATGTGGAAATGGCGCGAGCGGACAGCGCCCGCCTCCGCGTAGTATTCGACGCCTTCCGGAAGTCCCGCGAAAACAAACTGGAAACCCGAACCGCCGGGCTGCGGCTTCATGGAAAGCTCGTTCCATTTCGTCGCGCTGTCGTAGCGGGCCAGCAGCCGGACCCGGGAGGTCTCGAAGCCGATCGGCTGCGCGGTGACGAGTTCGTCGGAGTTGCGGCGGACCGAAGCGTTGCCGGGGCTGACGCGAATTTCATATAGAGGAGCGGCGCCCGCGCGCGAGCCCATCCAAAGCAGCGAGGCGCCATAGCCGACGTAGCCGGGCCCGGCGGCGATGAGCCAGATCAACACGCCGGCGGCCGCCAGGGCCGCGCCCAGCGATACGAGCAGCGCGCGACCCGAAACCAAACTTTCCGGATTGAACGAGCGGGCCAGTTTCACGGTGTCGGCGGCCAGCAGGTCGAGGAAGGGTTCGCTAGCGGCCGCGTCGCGCTCGACGTAAGTGACCAGACGCTGCTGAAACGGCGGAAACGCGGCCTCGGCTTTGGCGGCCGCCTGGCGCCTGCCGAGCCGCCGGAGCGGAAGCGCCAGACCGACCCCGGCCGCAAAAAGGAGCGCGCCCAGCAAAATAAAACGCGCTCCGATGACGCTCCAGGCGGAGAAGGCAAAGCCGTTCGCGACCAGGACAAGAAGCAGGGTAGCGGCCAGAGCGGCCGAGGCGAGGATCAGGACTCCGCGGGACGCGGCCGCCAGGCGCAAGCGGCGTTCGATCCGCCCGATGTAGGAGTTGAGCTCTTCCCTTGCGCTCATGAGCCCTCCCTCCGGACGCCCAGGTGCAAATTCGCCACCCAGGATTCCGCCAGAGCCACAAGCAGTACCAACAGCATAACGTACCACCAAAGCGGATAGGGATTGTATTTTTGCGCCACCTGCATCGGCGCGGGAGATGCGGCTGTTCCTGGGCCGGGACCGGCGGGCCTCGAGGCCCACAGGGACAAGGTTTCCGCCGGAATGACTGCAAGATCGGATTCACGGCGGTCGGCATTCACCCCGATCACGTCCTGGCGGCCATCGGCGAGCCGCAATTCGTAGAAGCCGGCATCCGGCAACCGGTAAGAGAGCGCCGTCGTGGCCTCCTGCAAGGAAAGAGGCCGGCGGCCGGCCGGATCGATCAGTTCGACGCTGACGGCTTGTTCCTTGCTGCTGCGCAATTGCAGGAAAGACCCGACCATGCGCGAGCCGCCGCGGTTTTCGACGCCGGCTAGGGAGTAAGCGGCCTGCTGGACGAAGGGCACGAAATCGGGCTGAAGCGGGAAATCGTTGGTGAGATTGCCGAACCCGGAAGTGAATAGCAGGACGCGGCCTTCGCCGACCCTCTTGTCCAATAGCAGAGGGGTTTGATCGGCGAGCCGGGCGGCGACCCGGGCGCCGGCCGCGTCCACGTTCACGGCATAATAAAACTTCACGCCCGCCCAGCCGTTTGCCTGGCCGACGGGCGCGTACGACCGGTCGGCTTCGCCAACGGTCAGGAACCGGTCTCCGCTCTCCGCATAGTTGCGCGCCCCCAGGATTTTCGCGCCGAATATCGGGATGCGCGAGCGCGCGCCCGTAGAAGTGCCGGCGGCAATCAGCACGCCGCCCCCGTTCCGGACGTATTGCAGGAGAGCGTTTTCGAAGGATGACGGCAGCGCCGAGACATCCGAGAGAACGACGAAGGCATACTTCGCCGGTTGAACGCTCAAGGCCCGAACGCTCAAGGCTTGATCGGCGGTAACGCTCTCCATCGTGAATGCCGACTGGGCCGACGCCGCCAAAGCCGCGCCGAAATAGAGGGGCGAGCGCGTGTCCGCGGACCGGTGGAGGAACAAAACGGGCTTTGGATCGGAGCGGTCGACGGCGAAGTAGAACGCGTCGTCTGCCGGCAGGGAGTCGGCCGAATCGATGCGCAACTCGCAGCGGCTGAATCCATACGGCACGCGGAGCGAATCAAACTCCGCCGTGGCGCGCCCGCCGGCCGGTACCTCGACGACGCGCGTTTGGGTGGTCTTCCCGTTGACGATGAGCGAGACGGTGCGGGCCGCGGCGGGAGTGTGATAGCCGGCGATGACGGCCTCGACGACGGCCTTCTTGGGATCCCAAACCTCGCCCGGAGCGTTCACGTTCTCCACCAGCCAGTTCGGTGCGTCGCTCTTGACGACCGGATGCAGAACGAGCGAAACGCCGGTGGGAAGAGCCAAATCCGCGAAGCTGGCGGGCATAGCGGACTTCTGCATGTCGCTAAAGAAGTGCAGCACGATCGGTCCCGGAGCGTTTTCGCCGAGCGCGCCCGCCGCGCGCGCGAGCTGGCCAAAATTGCCGCGCCCGTCGCTGGGCTGGATGCTCTCGACTGCCGAAGCGAGCGCGCGCGGGTCCCTGGTCGGCCGGGTCAGCGCGCGCAAGCCGGCACCGAAGGTCATCACCTGGGCGCGCTCGGCAGGCGGCCGGGAAGCGAGCACATCTATCGCCTCGCGCTTGGCGCCGGCCAGGCGCGCGCCGGCGCGCATGCTGAAGGAGTTGTCGATCACCAGGAGCATGAGCCGGTTCGTTCCCGCCTCTGCGGCCGGCCGGTTGACGAACGGATCGGCAAACGCCAGGACCAGAAGCGCGAGCAGTGCCAGACGCAGCGCCAGCAGGAGCAGATACCGAAGCCGGCGATGGCGGATCGAGCTTTGCGCGCGCGGCTCGAAGAACATCAGCGAGCTAAAAGGCCGCGGCGTGGATGTGTGCCTCCGAAGCAGGTGCAGGTAGAGAGGGACGGCCAGGGCCGCGGTGCCGGCGAAAAACCAGGGAGCCAGAAATCCCATGCCTAATTCCTCTCCTGCCGGATGGTGAGATATTCGGCGAGGGCGTCGTCGAGGGGACGGTCGGTCCGCAGGGCGAAATAGTCCATTCCCGCGCCGCGGGCGCGGCTTTGCAACTCTTCGACGTGCGCCTCCATTTTCGGGCGGTACTCGGTGCGCGCGTATTCGGGACTGACCTCCATGCGCTCGCGCGTTTCCGAATCGACCAGCAGCACCGGCTCGCCGATCTCCGGCTGAATTTCGCCCGGATCCAAAACATGAAAGAGCACGACTTCGTTCCCGTGGAAACGCAAGGGCTCGATCGTGCGGACGATTTTTTCCGGGGACTCGAAGAAATCGGAAAGAATCAACACCAGGCCCCGCCGGCGGAGGAATTGCTGGAAATGATCGAGCGGCTTCGCGTAGTCGGTGCGCGCTTGGGGTCGGGCTTGTTCGAGCCCGGCCAGGAGGCGATGAAGCTGGCCGTAGCGAGTGGAGGGGCGAATGTAGTTTCGCACCTCGTCGTCAAAAACGATCAGCCCGGCGGCGTCGCGCTGATTCCGGATGGCCAGGTAGAAAAGCGAAGCGGCGATGAAGCGCGCGTAGTCGATTTTGCTGACGGCGCCCGAGCAATAGCTCATCGAGCTGCTCGCGTCGAGCAGCACGGTCAGCAGGCTGTTCGTCTCGCCCCGGTAGCGCTTCAGATAGCAGCGTTCGGTGCGCGCGAAGACGTTCCAATCGACGTGGCGCAGATCGTCGCCCAGCGAGTAGGCGCGGTATTCGGCGAACTCCTGGCTGAAGCCGAAATCCGGCGAGCGGTGAAGACCGGCGACGAACCCGTCGACGACCGTCTTGGCCACCAGGTCCAGGTTCGAGATGCGGGCCAGTACCGCGGGATCGAGGAAACGCTGCACGTTCAGGCTCCCTCGGGCGGCGGCATTCGTTCGAGCAGGCGCCGCAGGATTTCGTCGGAATCGATGCGGTCCGATTCGGCGTAGAAACTCAGCAGGATGCGGTGGCGCAGCACCGGCGCGGCCAGCGCCGTGATGTCTTCATAGGCCACATGGTAGCGATGGCGGGAAAGGGCGCGGGCCTTGGCCGCCAGCACGATATACTGCGCGGCGCGCACGCTGGCGCCGTAATTGACGTACTTCTTGACGAAATCGGGTGCCAGATCGCTGTTTGGGCGCGTGGCGCGAACCAGGCGGACGACGTAGGCCGCCAGCGATTCCGCGATCGGCACCATCCTCACCAGCTGCTGGAAATCGAGAATCTCCGGCGCCGAAGTGACCGCTTCGACGCGGGCGACTTTCGTGGTCGTCGTCAGATCGACCACCTTCACCTCGTCCTCGGCGCTCAAGTAATCGAGAACGATATTGAAGAGGAAACGATCGAGCTGAGCCTCGGGCAAGGGATAGGTGCCCTCGAGCTCGATCGGATTCTGCGTGGCCAAAACGAAAAACGGCGACGGCAGCGCGTAGTGATTGCCGCGCACCGTGCAGGAAAGCTCCTGCATGGCTTCGAGCAGCGCCGATTGCGTCTTGGGCGGGGTGCGGTTGATCTCGTCGGCGAGCAGGATATTGGCGAAAATGGGCCCCTGGACGAACGTCCAGCGGCGATGGCCAGTGGTGGGATCTTCCTCGATGATGTCGGTGCCGGTGATGTCGGATGGCATCAGATCCGGTGTGAATTGGATGCGCTTGAACACCAGGCCGAGCGTTTGCGCGATCGTGCGCACCATCAGCGTCTTGGCCGTGCCGGGCAGGCCGGTGATCAGGCAGTGCCCGCCGACGAACAGGCCCGTGAGTATTTGATCGAGCACCTCGTTTTGGCCGACGATCACCTGCCGGACCTGCGCGAGGATGCCTTCGCGCACGGCGAGGAAGCGCTCGACGCGCCTCTGCAGTTCTGCGGAATTCAGACTGGTTTCTGCGGCAGTGGCCATCGGTTCATCTCCTATTCGGGACCCACGAGCTTCAAAAGAAGCTTTTGCGCGGGACGGTAATCGGGCGCGGCTTCGAGTGACAGCAGAACGTAATTCTTGGCTTTGTCGCGCTGGCCGGCGTCGAAGTAGGCTTGGGCGAGATCGAATTCCGCCGAAGCCCGGTCGAGCGGGTGCATATCCAAGACGGCGGAAAACTCCCGGATCGCGCCCGGATAGTTGCCCTGGGCGAGCAGCAGGGCTCCCAGGCGGCGGTGGAGACCCTCGTCGATCGGGTAGATATCGATGAGGCGGCCGAGCGTGGCGGCCGCTTCTTCGGGTTCTCCCAATCCTTCCTCGAGCGATGCCAGCTGCTTGAGCGTCGCGGGATCGCTTCCGCCATGCTTTTCGTATTCCTTGAGGATGCTCGCCGCCGCTTTCTTGTCCTGTTTGGCGATGTCCGCCTCGGCGATGAACTCGTAGGCATTCGCGCCAAACACGTATTGCGGATACATCCGGACCACCCGGTCGCCCTGGGCGAGCACGGCGTCGTAGTGGTGATTTTGGGCCTGTCCGGCAAGAGTCTTGAGAGCGGCGCGCCACAGGTCGAAATTCGCGATTACCCCTCCCACGTCCTTGTACAACCAGGCCTGAAACTCTTTATCGAACTCCGCGGGCGCGATTCCCAGGTTTTGCTCGATGGCTTGGGCGGTCGTCTTTCGCTGGGCAAAGGAGTGCGCCATGTCGAGCAGCTTCGCGGCGCCCCAGCGGCTCTGGATGTAATCGCAGATGCGCCCCGCCTGGTAGTAGGAAACGAAGACTTGCGCGGGATATTCGGGATGAACGAATCCCTGGTCGAGCCGCGTTACGGGAAGAAGCTTCTTGTCGCGCAGCGCGACGACGATATCGGGCGTGAGCGCATCGGCCCATTCCCCGGACGCCTGCGATTGTTCGTGGACCGCCAGTCCCTCGGTGAACCAGCGCGGAACGAGGTGGTTCGTGAGGGTAAGAATGTAGACGTGGCTCATCTCGTGCCAGAGCGTGCTCGCCCAATTGAAGGAGCCCGGCGGGCGCGCCGAGGGGCTGTCCATGGCCACGACTTCGCCGAACGTGACGCCTTCGGCGCCCAGGCCGGGCATGCCCGTCGTGCGCACGGCGAAATCTTCGTGATCGGGATAGAGCTGAACCTCTACGGGAGCGGGCAGCTTGAACTGGTATTTTTTTTGATAGGTTGCCATGGCGCGCCGCAAGACGTCTTCGACGTAGGGGCGCAGCAAGGCCGCTTCCTTTTGATTCAGCATCAGAACGATGCTTCCGTCCCGGTAGGTCGCGAAATTCTTGTAGCTATCGAGCAGGCGCAGGCCGTTGACCGTGGCCGCGTCGCGGTAACCGTTGTCGTAGCACATCACCAGTTGCCGGCGCGCCTCATCGTCTTCGCCCAGGCGCAGCAGATTGATGCCCAGCCTAGACCGGGCTGGCCAAAGCCGCGGATCGAGCCCGAGCGCCTGGCGGTAATAGGCGATGGCATCTTCATACTGGTAGTGGAAGACGAGCTGATGCGCGACGATCGCGTAAGCCTCGCCGTAATACGGATCGATCCGGCGAATCTTGGCGAGCCAGCTGTCCGGCGAGCGGCCGTCCAGCAGCTCGACGGCCGCGTGAACGGCCATCGCATCGAGCGCGTCGGGGTCGAGCTGGAGGGCGCGGCCGGCTTGCGCGACGGCTTCGCGCGTATTGGAATCCTCGAGCGCGAGGTTCGCGGCGAATTCATGCGCTTGGACGAGTTTCGGATCGAGTTCGAGCGCCTTGGCCGTCCATTCGAGGGCCTTGCCGTCGAATCCGTCGGCGCTTACGCGCGCCAGGCCCAAATACGCCTGCGCGCTCCGGGGGTCGCGCTTCAAAGCTTCCTCGAAAAGCCGCTCCGCGGCGGCGGCGTTGAATCGCTCGCGCAGCAAGAGACCCCAGCGCACGCGATAGAGGGCATTGCCGTTGTTTTGAGCGACGGCAAGACGGAACGCATCGTTGGCCTCTTCGTACCGGTCGAGGCCCCAGAACCCTTCGGCGCGCAGGTAGGGGCTCGAACTGTTTGTGAGCGACTCGAAGCAGGCTTGCGCCTGGCGCGGATGCCCGTGCAGGTCGAGCGAGCGGCACTCTTCGGGCGTGGCCGCCCGCGCCGCGCCGGCGCTCAGAAGCGCCGCCGCGCAAACCGCCGCGAACCCAAGCCTGAGCCTCACTTGTCCAGTTCCTCCTGAACTCGGGCCAGCTCGATCAGCGCCTTGCTGATTCGCCGCGTGTAATCCTCTTGCGACATTGCCGCCTTGTGGTACTTGAGCGTGTCGATCTCCCGTTCCAATTCTTCTTTCTTGGCCAGCAGCGCGCGCTTGGCCGGGTCGTTGTAAATTTCCCGGGCCCCGCCCAGGCGAATGAGCGTGAAAGTCGACAGGAACAGGCCCTCGCGCGTGCCCGCCGAAGGCGCCCGCACGGCCTGGTGATCGCCGGTGTCTTCGAATACGGCGTGCTCGGTGGCCAGCCGTTTTTGCGCCGTGTAGAAATCGGCGGTATGACGGCGGGCGTACTCGAAGGCTTCGAGCGCGCTGATCGAGCCGTCCTTATTCAGGTCGGCCCCGGGGTCGTGCAGCGCCTGGACGAAATAGCGGGCGAAGACGGTCGCGTTTTTCTCCCTGCCGTCTTTGGTGGCGGCGATCACGGCGCGGCCGCGTCCCTCGAGCGCGGCCACCGAGCCGCCGCTCGCTTCGCTCGTATCGACGATCAACTGCCGCCGGGAAGGGATCTTGTCGCAAAGTCCGGCCAACTCGCCGGCGGAAATATCCGGGCCCGCGAGGTTGAATTTGTACTGGTAGCCGTCGTCGGTGCCGTGGCCGATGAGGATCAGGACGAAATCGTCGCCCGGCTTGGCCTGGGCGGCCACCTTCGCCAGCACCTCGGTCATTTCCGCGCGCGTCGCGCCGGTCAGCGTGAAGACGTGCACGTCGACGCCGGAGCTTTTGAACAGTTTGTCGAGATCGCGGGCCAGCTGCGTGAATTCCTGATCGTAGACGGGTTCGCCGCCGATTCCCGCGACGGTCACGTAATAGATTCCCGCGCGCGCGGGAATCGCCACCGCGAGAATTGCTCCCGCGACCAAGGCCGCGAGGCGGGTTTTCATACGACACCCCACTTCCGGCGCAGAACCCACTCGGAACAGAGCAGCAGCAGAATCACCAGGAAAACAGCCGGCATATTCCACAGAGGATCGGTCTGGCGGACGGTGATTCCCGCTTCGGAGTACGGAATCGTGGCGGCCAGCTTCGAAAGATCCTCGGGCCGCCAGTAGCTTCCGCCCGTCTCCCGGGAAAACTTTTCGAGCAGATCGCGATTCTGCCCGGTATGGAAATTTTCGGCCACCCCGTCCAGGCGCTGGAATGTCACTACGTCTTGGCCCATTTGCTGGCCGCCGCGCTCGGCGGTCACTTGCGCCAGGTAGGAGCCGGGTTGATCGGCCGTCCAATCGGCTTGAAACGTGCCGGGCGCGTTGGGGACCGGCCTCATATCGACCATGGCGGAGAGGCCATCCGGCCCGATGATGTGAGCCTGAACGCTGGCATCGGGCGCCGGCAGGTAATCCTTGTCACGAACCTCGGCGGTGAGCGTGGTGTGTCCCTCGTCGAAGAGGGTGCGCCTCGGAACCGACGCCACCACTTGTCCCGGAGTGCCGGCGGCGAGCCAGCGCAGCAGTTGTTGCCAGAAGCTCGTATGCGTCGGGTTGCCGGCCGGAAAGAGCATTTGCCATCGCCACGTGCCGGAAGTAGCCAGCACGGCTGTCCGCCCCGATCCATAATTTTCCGTGACGAGAAGGGGCATCGTGCGGCCGCCGGCCTTCGAGTCGGCCAGCACCACGGCTCCGGGCTTAGGCGTGCCGGCTTCCTGATAATCCATGAGGTAGGGAAGCTTCATCCAGAGATGGGCGTTCTGCTGCGGATCGTCCACCAGGCGGCAGATCAGGCTACTAGTTCCCGCAGCCGTCAGCTCCACCGTTGCCGGCGCCCGGTGGAAAGTACCCCTTCGGTTCGGCAGCACGACCGGGAGCAGGTCCGCAAGGCTCGAACCGGCCCAGCCGCCGTCGGCTAGCGCAAAACGCCCGCCAAGCCACAGCAAGCCACCCCCGCGGCGATTCACGAACTGGCGAATCAGGTCCTGCTGGGCCGGCGTGAAATAGGCGGCTTCCAGCGACCCGATAACGAGCGCTTGGAAACCGAACAGTTCCTGGGCGTTTGCCGGGAACCCTTGCGCCAACTCCTGCGGATTGCCGATCCCCTGGCGGTAGATCGTGTTGGGCGTCGTACGAAGCATCGACGCCAGTTGGACGAGCGGGTCGCTTTGCTCGGCTTCCCGGATGAATTTGTACTCCCAGCGCGGCTCGCCCTCGACGTAGAGGATCCGGAGCTTGTCCGAGGAGACGTTCACCAGGCGCGTAACGGCGTTATTGGCGGTATTCACTTCGCCGGGAAGGGGCGCAATCGAAAATTGGAGCTGTTTTACGCCGGCATCGCCGGCGTTGAAAAAGAGGGTTTCGGTCTGCGCCCGGCCGTCTCCGGAGAGAGTAATCTCGTGCGAAGCGAGCAGCTTGCCGCCGTCCCTAACGGAAAGCGCCGTTTTCTGGCCGGCGAGGCCGCGCTGGTGGAATGTCACCGACGCCGCCATGCGAGAGCCGGCCAGGGCGCGAGGCGCTACCGAGACGTCATCGATCTCGGCGTCGCTCTCCATCTGCCGGGCGCCGAAACCGACCGTTTGCACCGCAATATGCCGGCCGCGCAACTGGGCGATGGTGTCCCGATCGATGCCGCCGGCGTTGTCGGCGCCGTCGCTCAGCAGCACGATCGCGCCGATCGGAAGATCGGATGTCTCCTCCATCAATTGCCTGAGGCTCGCGCCGATGTGGGTGGCCGGAGCGTCGGGCCGAAGTTTTTGGAGATTCGGGATGCGCGTAACGCGAGTGTCGAAACGGTAGAGACGCGTTTGAAACTTTTTTTGCAGATCGCCGAGTACGCCGCCCTCGAGCGCCTTCGCCGCCCGCGCCTCGCGCGTCGAGCCGTTTTCCGAGATCGCCATGCTCCGCGAATCGTCCACGAGCACCGCGATGATGTTTTGCCGCGGTTTCAGCTCGGCCACGCTGATCGCCGGCTGCCACAACAGGATCAGCAGAAGCGTCGCCAGCGAGGATTGCAGCATCCAGATGGCGCCCGCGCGCCGGCGGCTCAGCCCCGGCGCCGCTTGCGGGAGGCGCGAACGAACCAGCCATCCCAATCCGGCTACCGTCACCAGCACCAGCAGAACCAATATCCACTTCGGCCATGTTCCCAGCAGGAGGAATTCGCCCTTCGAAAAAACCGCCGACGGGTACTTGAAGAGCCATTCAAACATGACCGCAGCCACCTCGCGCCGCCGGGACCACGATTGCCGCCGCCCGCGTCAGTGCGTCATTGCGTAAAGCGCGTAATCGATCCCCACGCGAAATGCCAGCGACGAGAATCGCTCCGGGTACTCCGGGCTGTCGGCCCACTCCCAGGCGTCGCCCAGGTGCATGTTGTGACAGATCGCCACCATGACGCTTCCGTCATCGGCGCGGATGGCTCGCCATTTCGGCACGTAGCCGTCCTTTTCGTAGGTTCGGCCCGTGTAGACGTATTGTTCGCCGGGAACCTGAAATCGATAGTTGAGGCCGTAGAGCGTGTGAAAAATCGGGGCGTCGTTGTCGAGGTCCACGATCGGGCGGTTTGGCAGCACCATGCGCATCCCGCGCACAAATCTCTGCCAATCCTCGGTGCCGTGGAAGTCATCGACCATCAGAAATCCGCCGCGCAGCAGGTATTGGCGCAAGCGAGCGGCTTGAGGGCCGGTGAAGGTCCAATTGGACACGGCCACGGCGTAAAGAAAGGGGTAGTTGAAGACGGCGTTGTTGTCGAGGTCCACCACCTGCTCGGTCGGCCGCGCGTCGATGCGCGTCAGCCGCCGAATGGCCAGCAGCAGCTGCCGGTCCGCCTTGGGATAGTCCCGGGACCAGTTTCCCCGTCCGTAGCGACGCCCATAGCCGTATCCGAATCCGCCGAAGCTCACCGCCGCGGAGTCGTAGCGCAATCGGGACCAGTAGAATTCAGCCTTTACGTTGCCTTGCGCCGGCGTGACGGGCACGGAGGGACCCGAGCCATACCATTGAAATGCGCGGGATTGGGTAGCCAGAATGCAAACACCGAGCGCCACCAGGGAAACCACGGCCGCAATGCGGGGCGCGGACTTCATGGGGTACTCGGGGTATTGGGGAGAGCATATCAGAATGCCCCAGGCATCTCCAGTCGGGGCCCGGCTGCGCTCGGCTGGCCTCGCCGCTTCCTGCCGGGTATGCTTTTCCTGCGGCTTCCATTCCCAAGGAGGTGACCGTGATTCGCAGCTATCAGGGTAAAACGCCGCAGATCGCGGCAAGCGCCTGGATCGATCCCGCCGCTACGATCATCGGCGACGTCACGCTGGAGGAAGATGCCAGCATCTGGCCCGGCGCCGTATTGCGCGGCGACGTGAATTTCATCCGCATCGGCAAACGAACCAATATTCAGGACAATTCCGTTCTGCACGGAGTGACGGACAAGTTTCCGGTCATTTTGGGCGAGGCCGTTACTGTGGGCCACGGCGTGATCCTGCACGGCTGCACTGTCGAATCGCGCTGCCTCATCGGCATGGGGGCGATCATTTTGAATGGAGCCAGAATCGGCACCGGCTCGATCGTTGCCGCCGGTACGCTCATCACCGAGGGAACGGTCATTCCGCCCGCGAGCCTCGTCATGGGCCATCCCGGCAAGGTTCGGCGAACGCTGACGGATGAAGATCTGGCCGGGATCGATCGCTACGCGGCGCATTATCTCGCTCGCAAGAAGGCGTATCAGGAAGAGAGCAGTGGCAAGTGACTAGCCACCGGCTGCGGCCATCCCTTAGACTCGTAGTTTTGGCGATCCAACCAGAGAAATGACCGAAAAGAAAAAATTCCGCGCCGTGCGCGGCGTGCGCGACATCCTGCCGTCCCATCTTCGCAAGGAGGGCGACGCGCCCGGGAGCTCGCTTTGGAACTGGTTCGAGCAGACCGCGCGCGACGTGCTCGAAAGCTACAATTTCCGCGAAATTCGCCTGCCCATCTTCGAGGAAACCGAGCTGTTTGCCCGCTCGATCGGCACCGAGACGGACATTGTCTCGAAGGAGATGTTCACCTTTTTGAACCAGTCCACCTTCGAAGAGGGGGATGCAGACTCGCGCGAGCGTCTTACCTTGCGGCCGGAAGCGACAGCGTCGGTGGTGCGCGCCTACATCGAACATGGAATGCAGATGCACCCCGGGCTTGTGAAGCTCTATTACAACGGGCCGATGTTCCGGCGCGAGAGGCCGCAGAAAGGCCGCTACCGCCAGTTCTACCAAATTGGCGCGGAAGTGCTGGGCGCAAGCGACCATCCGGCACTCGACGCCGAGCTGATCGAGATGCTGACGGTGCTGATCGAGCGGTCGAAAGTCGCCGATTGGACGCTGCTGGTCAATTCGATTGGCGACGCGAGTTGCCGGCCGGCTTACGTCGAAAAACTCCGCGAAGAACTGCGCAAAGTGAAAGACCGGCTCGGGCCCGATAGCCAGCGGCGCGTCGAAACGAACCCGCTGCGCGTGTTCGATTCGAAAGTGCCCGAAGAACAGGAAATCATCGCCGCGCTGCCGAGGATCACCGACCATCTGTGCGAGGACTGCCAAAAGCATTTTGCCGATTTGCGCCGGCAACTCGATTTGCGCCAGATCCCCTACAAACACGAGCCGCGCCTGGTGCGCGGGCTCGACTATTACACGCGCACCACGTTCGAAATCACCAGTCCTCACCTGGGCGCGCAAAACGCGCTGGCCGGCGGCGGGCGCTACGACGGGCTATCGGAGATGCTCGGAGGGCCGCCGGTAAAAGGCATAGGCTTTGCGCTCGGCGAGGACCGGTTCATCGAGGTGATGCAGACGGCCGGGCAGATCGAGGCCAAGCGCCCGCTCGACGCCTTTATCGTATGGATGGGCGAGGAGGCTTATCCGGCGGCTGTGCGTCTCGGGCGGCGGCTGCGCGGGGAGGGTTTGTGCGTCGAAATTCCGGCCGAGCAGGCGAAATTGAGAAAGGCGCTGAGCCTTGCCGAGCGCGTGGGAGCGCGGTTTGCGGTGATTCTGGGCGAAGATGAAGTGCGGAGCGGCGAGTTCACCGTGAAGCGCATGGCCGACGGCAAACAAGAGAAACTGACCGAAGCGGCAGTAGCCGGATTCGTCAGGACGACGCCGGGGGATTAGGAGCTGCTTCAAGACCAAGGAAAGACTGTTTCAGGGGCTAAAGCCCATGGTCTTGTAATGCCTTTTTGTCGGGGCTGAAGCCCCGACCCCCGAAACCGGTAGGATTGCACATGTCTTCATGGGAAAGCGCGCGGGCAGGGGCGCCCGCGCTACCGAGGGGCTGAGCGATGCTGGATACGTTGGGCGATTGGAAGCGAACGAACTACTGCGGCAGTCTGCGCGGGGCCGATGCTGGGCGCGAGGTGGTGCTGATGGGCTGGGTGCACCGGCGGCGCGACCACGGGCAACTGATTTTCATCGATGTGCGGGACCGCAGCGGACTGGCGCAGGTGGTTTTCCACCAGGACCGGGCGCCCCAGGCGCACGGGAAAGCGGAAGACCTGCGCGCCGAATTCGTTGTTGCGGTGCGCGGCACCGTCGTTCTGCGGGAAAAGCCGAATCCGCAGATTCCGACCGGCGAAGTCGAGGTGATGGCGAGCGAGCTGCTGCTGCTCAACACGGCTCAGCCCGCGCCGTTTCAAGTGGAAGACGAAGTTACGGCGAGCGAGGAAACGCGGCTCCGCTTCCGCTATATCGATCTTCGGCGGCCGCGGCTGCAACGCAATCTCGCCTTGCGGCACCGCGTGATCTTCGAGATACGCCGCGCGCTCGACGAAATGGGGTTCTACGAGGTCGAAACGCCCGTGCTCGCCCGGCCGACTCCCGAGGGTGCGCGTGATTATCTGGTGCCCAGCCGCGTTCATCACGGGCAGTTCTATGCGCTGCCGCAATCGCCGCAGCTTTTCAAGCAGTTGCTGATGGTTTCCGGCCTGGACCGCTATTTCCAGATCGCCCGCTGCTTTCGCGACGAGGATCTTCGCGCCGACCGCCAGCCCGAATTTACCCAGCTTGATCTCGAGATGTCCTTTCCGCATCAGGACGATATTTTTGGCGCGATCGAGCGCGTGCTCGAACGCGTGTGGAAGGCTCTCGACCTGCCGATTACACCTCCCTTCCGCCAAATGGAGTACCGCGACGCGATCGAGCGCTTCGGGAGCGACAAGCCCGATCTCCGCTTCGCCATGGAATTGCAGGATGCGACGCCCTTCTTCGAGCCGGCTCGCGAAACCCTGCACCTGACGGGCAGCGTGCGGGCGGTGGTGGCACCGGGCGGGGCGTCTTTTTCACGCAAGCAGATCGACGAGCTGGTCGAGCAGGCGAAATCGCTTGGCGCGGCCGGCGTCTACACGGTGAAGGTAACAACGGAAGGCGCGAGCTCTTCGCTCGAAAAAAACTTGGGCGCGGACGGGTTGCGCGGACTCGCGCAATCGCTCGGCGCCAAGCCCGGTGATTTGATCGTCGCCGTCGCCGCTCGCGAGGAACGCAAGGATGTCGATCCCGCATTGCTCATCGCCGGGCAGTTGCGCCTGGCACTGGCCGCGCGCTTGAATCTGATTCCCGCCGGCCGCTGGGAATTCACCTGGATCACGGGATTCCCGCTCTTTGAATGGAGCGAAACGGAAAAGCGGTGGGTGAGCGCGCAGCACCCATTCACCGGGATCGTGGACGAGGATCTCGACAAGCTCGAATCGGCCCCGTGGCAGGTGCGATCGAAGGGGTACGATCTGGTTTTGAACGGCGTCGAGCTGGGCTCGGGCAGCATTCGAATCCACCGGCAGGATATTCAGGCGCGTGTGTTTCGCCAGCTGGGGCTTTCCGACGAGATGGCCCGGCACCGGTTCGGATTTTTCCTGGACGCGCTGAGCTACGGCACGCCGCCGCACGGCGGCATCGCGCTGGGCCTCGATCGCCTGGTGACCCTTTTGGCCGGGGAAAAATCGATTCGCGAAGTGATCGCATTTCCCAAAACCACCGCCGCCCAGGACCTGATGGCCGACGCGCCCTCGACCGTGGATGCGGAACAGCTCGACGAATTGGGGATTCGGATCAAAGAAGCAGATTCCTCGAAGCAATGAGCAAGATACGCATTTTGCCGGAGACGGTGGCCAATAAAATCGCCGCCGGTGAAATCGTCGAACGGCCGGCGTCGATTGTGAAGGAACTGGTCGAAAACGCCATCGACGCCGGCGCGCGGTCCGTACAGGTGGAAGCGGTCGCCGGCGGCAAGCGCCTGATTGCGGTGACCGACGACGGCTGCGGCATGACGCGCGACGACGCGCTGCTGGCCTTCGAGCGTCATGCGACCAGCAAGCTGCGCACCGAGAGTGACTTGCTCTCGATTGCCACGCTCGGATTTCGCGGCGAGGCCCTGCCGACGATCGCCGCCGTCTCCCGCCTCGTGATGGAAACGCGAGTCGCCCAGGAAGAACAGGGAATGCGCATCGAGTGGGCGGCGGGGAAGATGGTCTTGGTGAAACCGGTGGGCGCGCCGGCGGGAACGAAAGTTTCGGCGAGCGACCTTTTCTACTCGCTGCCGGCGCGAAGAAAGTTCCTCCGGTCGGAAACGGTGGAACTGGGCCACATCGCCTCTCTGGTGACCCATTACGCGCTGGCCTTCCCGGAAATGCAGTTCCAGTTGAAGACGCCGACCCGGGAGATCGTGAATGTCGCTCCGGTGGAAAAGCTCGCCGACCGCCTCTATCAGCTCTTCGGCCGGCAATCGCTCGATGAATTGATCGAGATCCCCGAGCATTCCGCGCCGATGCGGGTGTCGACGATTGAGCCTGAGGACGGCTCGGCAGATGCGGTGGAGATGCTTTCCGTGCGGGGGTTCGCGTCGCGCCCGCAGATCGAGCGGCCCAATCGAAACAACATCTACATTTTCGTGAACCGGCGGCTGATCCGCGACCGGCTGATCCTGCACGCGATTGGGGAAGCCTATCGGAATCTGATGCCGGCGGGAGTCTTCCCCGTCGTGCTCCTGTTCCTCGATATGCCGTACACGGCCGTGGACGTGAACGTGCACCCCTCGAAAGTCGAAGTGCGCTTCCGGCACTCCTCTTTCGTGCACGATTTCGTGCGCGACTCGATTCGGATGGCGCTTTCCCGCGCGCGGGCGGTGGCCACGTTTCCTTCGCGCTCCCCAGGAGCCGCGGCGCCGGCCGCGGAAACACCGGCTGCCGCGCCCGGCCCCGCGCCAACGGCTTTTGCGGCCGAGCCCACTCCGGCAAGCGCAAATCCGCCGGCGCCCCCGCTTGTTCCAGCAAGTCCGGGCGGCGGGTTCGAGCTGACCGGAGGTCCGGCGCGGGGGCAGGCGGAACGGCTGGGCTTCGATCCGGCGCAGACGATCGAGATTGGTGCGGGCGCCGATTTCGCCGAACAGTTCCGCCAGGCCGCCCGGACGCCGCCGGAACCCGAAGCCAGCCCGGAATCGATTGCGACGCTCAAGCCGCTCGGCCAGGTGAACAACAGCTTCATCGTCGCCGTGAGCGGCGAAGGGCTCTGGATCATCGACCAGCACGTGGCGCACGAGCGGGTGCTCTTCGAACAGCATTTGGCCGCGCGGCGCGCCGGGCGCGTGGCCGGGCAGCGACTCCTCGCGCCGATCGTCGTCGAATTGAGCCCGCGCCAACTGGTCATATTCGACCAGATCGCCGAAGAGCTGGGCGCCAACGGATTTGAAGTGGCCATGATGGGCCCGAGAAGCGTGGCGATTCAGGCGACCCCGGCCGGCGTTGCCGGCGGCGACGCCCAGAAACTGCTCGAGGAGATTCTCGACGGAATCGAGCGGGAAAATCAGGCCGTCTCCCTCGAAACGCTGCAAGCAAAAATCGCCGCGTCAACCGCCTGCCGCGCCGCGATCAAGGCGTATATGCCGCTCGATCAGCGGAAAATGGAATGGTTGCTCGCCGAGCTTTCCCGCACCGAGTACCCGATGAGCTGCCCGCATGGCCGGCCGGTGCTGCTGCGGTACACGGTGAAGGAAATCGAAAAGGCCTTCAAAAGAATTTGAGGGGACCCAACCCGTGATGCAAACGGCCAAACTGGCCATCGCGATTGACGGGCCGGCAGGCTCGGGGAAGAGTACGGCGGCCCGGCGCGTGGCCGAGCTCTTGGGGTACGACTACATCGACAGCGGAGCCATGTATCGCGCCGTGGCGCTGGCTGCGCTGCGCGCGGCTATCGCCATCGAAGATAACGACCGGCTGACCCTGCTCGCCCGCGAGCTTCGCATCGATCTGCGCCTGGAAGACGGCCGGACCAAAGTATGGCTCGACGGCGAGGAAGTCGGCGAGGAGATTCGCCGGCCGGAAGTTTCACTCGCCGCCTCGCGCGTCTCGGCGATCGCCGAACTGCGAAAGGTGCTGGTGCGGAAACAGCAGGAAATGGCCGGCGGCGGCGGCGGCGGCGGCGGCGGGGTGGTCATGGAAGGGCGCGACATCGGCAGCGTCGTGCTGCCGCACGCGGACCTGAAGGTTTTTCTGACCGCCAGCGCCGATGTGCGAGCCCGGCGGCGGGCCCAGGAACTGGCCGAGGGCGGGCAGCCGGCCGATTTCGAGCGAACCAAGGCGGAAGTGATCGAGCGGGACCGGCGCGACAGCCGGCGCGCCGCCTCCCCTCTTTTGGCCGCCGACGACGCAGTCATTGTTGACAGCACGGCCATGGAGCGGGAAGAGGTGGCCCGGGTGATCGTTCTGCTCGCGCGAGAAAAAGCGCAACGGCGGAATCTCGCGGTTCCGTAGCCGGTCGCGTAACGGCGGGAATATGTCTCGCAGACGCCTTACGACGGGCTTTGCATCGAGGCTAGAAATTCGGCGTTGGTCTTGGTTTTCGACAGCCGGCTCAGCAGTAGCTCCATCGCCTCGACCGGCGAGAGCGGGCTGAGCACCTTCCTCAAAATCCAGACCCGGTTCAGATCCTCGGGTGGCAACAACAGCTCGTCCTTACGAGTTCCCGAACGGTTGATATCGATCGAGGGAAAGATTCGCTTGTCCACCAGGCGCCGGTCCAGATTGATCTCCATGTTTCCGGTGCCCTTGAACTCCTCGAAAATCACGTCGTCCATCCGGCTGCCCGTATCCACCAGGCAGGTGGCGATGATCGTCAGCGAGCCGCCCTCCTCGATGTTCCGCGCCGCCGCGAAAAACCGCCGCGGCCGCTGCAGCGCGTTGGCGTCGATGCCGCCCGAGAGGACCTTGCCCGAGGGCGGCGTCACCGCGTTGTAGGCGCGCGCCAAGCGCGTCAGCGAATCCAGCAGAATCACCACGTCGCGGCGATGCTCGACCAGGCGCTTGGCTTTTTCCAAAACCATTTCCGCCACCTGAATGTGGCGCTGGGGCGGCTCATCGAAGGTCGAACTGATCACCTCGCCCTTCACCGTCCGCTGCATATCGGTCACTTCCTCGGGCCGTTCGTCGATCAGCAGAACGATCAGGGAAACCTCGGGGTGGTTGGTCGTCACCGAATTGGCAACCGTCTGCAACATCATCGTCTTGCCGGTCCGGGGAGGCGCCACGATCAGCCCGCGCTGCCCCTTGCCGATCGGGCACAGCATGTCGAGGACGCGCCCGGTGAGGTTCTCCTTGGACGTCTCCAGGCTAACGCGCTCCTGCGGATAGAGCGGCGTGAGGTTATCGAAGAAGATCTTGTTCCGCGCGACCTCGGGGTCCTCGAAATTGATCGCATCGACTTTGATGAGCGCGAAGTAGCGCTCGCCCTCCTTGGGCGGGCGAACCTGGCCGCTCACCGTGTCGCCGGTGCGCAGATCGAACTTGCGGATCTGCGAAGGGGAGACATAGATGTCGTCGGGGCCGGGCAGGTAGTTGTACTCGGGCGCGCGGAGGAAGCCGAAGCCGTCGGGCAGGCTTTCGAGCACACCCTCCGAGAAGATCAGCCCGCTCTTTTCGGCCTGGCCGCGCAGGATCTGAAAGATCAGTTCCTGCTTGCGCATGCCGGTCGCGCCGGGGATGTTCAGTTCTTTTGCGATCTTGGTCAGATCGGTGATGTTCTTATCTTTTAATTCGGCAAGGCTGATGCCCATTCTTCTTCCTTTTCCCTACAGGGGGAGCAAAAAGTGATGACGCCGTCGGCGTCAGTTGGTCAGTTCCTGATCCGATTGCAGGCTCTCGTTGAACTCCTGGGTAACCCCGACCGGTTCCGCTGTCGCGACAACCGGCCGCTCCAGCGTGAAGGTCAGCACCTCGTCCATTCTCTCCACAAACTTGACGGCCAACTGCGCCAAAATCTCTCCGGGGACGTCGGCAAGATCCTTTTCGTTATCGCGCGGCAAGACGACCGTGCGCACGCCGCTGCGATGGGCGGCGAGCAGCTTCTCCTTCACGCCGCCGATGGGAAGCACCTGGCCGCGGAGGGTGATTTCGCCCGTCATGGCCACCGCGCAGGAGACCGGAATACCAGTCAGAGCGCTGACGATCGCCGTGGCGATGGTGATGCCCGCCGAAGGGCCGTCCTTGGGGATGGCGCCTTCGGGGACGTGGACGTGGAGGTCCAAATGCCGGTAAAAATCCTTCGCCAAACCGAACTGCAGGCTTCGCGAGCGGACGAAACTCATGGCGGCCTGCGCCGATTCCTGCATCACGTCGCCGAGTTGGCCGGTGAGCGTCAGGCGGCCCTTGCCGGGCATGATGCTGGCTTCGGTGATCATCACCTGGCCGCCCATCTCCGTCCAGGCCAGGCCGACGCAAAGGCCGATCTCGTTTTTGCTTTGTGACCACGGATCGCGGAACTTGGTCACGCCCAGATATTCGGAGACGTTCGACGCCGTGACCTCGACCGCCGTCTTGCGCCCATCCTTGACGACCTTGCGGGCCACCTTGCGGCAAACGTTGGAGATTTCGCGTTCCAGATTGCGCACGCCGGCTTCCCGCGTGTAATAGCGGATCAGTTGGGTCAGGCCCGGGTCGGGGAACGTCAGATTGGTATCGCTGATGCCGGTGGCTTCCCTCTGCTTGGGGAACAGGAAGCGGCGCGCGATTTCCAGCTTCTCACGCTCGGTGTAACCGGGCAGCCGCAGCACCTCCATCCGGTCTTGCAGCGGCTGGGGAATCGTGTGGAGCACGTTGGCCGTGCAGATGAACATCACCTTCGATAGGTCGTATTCGACGTCGAGGTAATGATCCATGAAGGCGTGGTTCAGCTCCGGGTCGAGAACTTCCATCAGCGCGGCCGAAGGGTCGCCGCGGAAGTCCATCGACATCTTATCCACCTCGTCCAGCACGAAGACGGGATTGGTGACCCCGACCTTGCGCATCATCTGCAAAATCTGGCCCGGCAGCGCGCCGATGTAGGTGCGGCGATGGCCGCGAATTTCCGCTTCGTCGCGCACGCCGCCGAGCGAAAGGCGCACGAACTTGCGCCCGGTGGCCCGGCCGATCGACATGGCCAGCGAAGTCTTGCCCACCCCCGGCGGCCCCAGGAAGCACAGGATCGATCCCTTCGGGTTTTTCACCAGTTGCCGGACGGCCAGGTATTCGAGGATGCGCTCCTTGATCTTTTCCAGGCCGTAATGATCCTCGTTGAGAATGCGCTCGGCGGCGGCGATGTCGCGGATTTCGCGCGAGTGCTTTTTCCAGGGCACGGCCAGCAGCCACTCGAGATAATTCCGCGAGACGGTCGATTCGGCCGACATCGGCGGCATGGCCTCGAGCCGCTTCAGCTCCTGCAGGGCTTTTTCCTTCGCGTCTTTCGACATGCCGGCCGAATCAATCCGCTTGCGCAGCTGATCGAGCTCGGCCGCCTCGTTCCGTCCCAACTCCTTCTGGATGGCCTTGAGCTTTTCGTTGAGGTAGTACTCTTTCTGCGCCCGCTCCATCTGCCGCTTCACGCGGTTGTTGACGGTCCGGTCTACATTCAGCTTCTCGATCTCGATTTCCAGCAGTTCGGCAATCCGGTTCAGCCGTTCGCCCGGATCCAGCAGCTCCAGCAGTTCCTGCTTTTCCTCGACCGACACCTGGATGTTCCAGGCGATGCTGTCGGCCAGCCGGTCGGGGTCTTCGGTGCGGACCGAGGCGACTACGTTGTCGTAGTTGAGGCTCTGGGCGAGCTTGACGTATTGCTCGAAGAGCGAGGTGACGCGCCGCGTAATCTGCTCGATCTGCGGAGTGATTTCGACATGGCTCTGGATCGGACGCAGGTTGGCGCGGAAGAATCCTTCCTCGTTCGACAGCTGAAGCACCCGGGCGCGCTCGGTGCCCTCGACCAGGACGCGGATGTTCCCGTCCGGCAAGCGCACGCTCTGCACGATACGGGCCAGCGTGCCGACATGGAAGATTTCGGTCGGCTTGGGATCGTCGACGGAGGCGTCGTGCTGGGTGGCCAGAAAGATTCTCTTGTCCCCGGCCAAGGCCTCTTCCAGGGCGCGGACCGAGGCTTCGCGCCCGACGATGAACGGCGTCATCACCTGCGGGAAAATCACCATATCCCGCACCGGCATCATCGGCACCCGCTTCACTTCGCTTTTTTCGCGGCTGAACATCGGATCTTTGCGCCTCGCCTAACCCGCCTTTTCGAACAGGGCCCAGTTGATCTGCTGGGTTCGGACCATTTCGCTGGTGATGACGAACTCGCGGATCCGGCGTTGCGACGGTAGATGGTACATCAGATCGAGCATCAAATCCTCGAGGATCATCCGCAGGCCGCGGGCCCCGACCTTGCGCTGCAGGGCCAGTTCGGCCACGGTTTCGAGCGCGTCGTCGGTGAATTCCAGCCGCACCCCCTCGAACTCGAAAAGCTTCTGATACTGGCGGATTAGGGCGTTTTTCGGCTCGCGCAGGATGCGAATCAGCGCCTGCTTGGCCAGATCATCCAGCACCCCGATGACCGGCAGACGGCCCACGAATTCCGGGATCAGGCCGTAGTGAATCAGATCGATCGGCTGCGCCTGTTCGAGCAGGCCGAAATTGCGCCGGGTCGCCGTGGCCGGCTCGCCGCTCGTATGGAATCCGACCGAGCGCTGTCCGATCCGGCGTTCGATGATTTTCTCCAGGCCGACGAATGCCCCGCCGCAGATGAAGAGCACGTTGGTCGTATCGACGGGGATGAATTCCTGATAGGGGTGCTTGCGGCCGCCCTGGGGAGGGACGTTCGCGAGCGTTCCCTCCAAAATCTTCAAGAGGGCTTGCTGAACGCCTTCTCCGGAAACGTCGCGCGTGATCGAAGGGCTCTCGTCTTTCTTGGCGATCTTGTCGATTTCGTCGATGTAGATGATCCCTTGCTGGCAGCGGGAGACTTCCCAATCGGCGTTCTGCAGCAGCTTGAGCACGATGTTCTCGACGTCTTCGCCGACGTAGCCGGCCTCGGTGAGCGTGGTCGCATCGACGATGGCGAACGGGACCTCGAGCATCCGCGAAAGGGTCTGCGCCAGAAGGGTCTTGCCGGTGCCCGTGGGACCGATCAGCAAAATGTTGGACTTGGACACTTCGATTTCGCTGGGCTGGCGATTGAGCTGGATGCGCTTGTAATGATTGTAAACCGCGACGGCCAGCTTCTTCTTGGTTTTGTCCTGGCCGATCACGTAGTCCTCGAGAAACTGCTTGATCTCGGGCGGGCGCGGCAAACGGCGGCCGGGGACGGGAGCGGCCTGCTCGCGTTTTTCCTCGTCGAGGATCTGCTGGCACACGCGCACGCACTCGTTGCAGATATAGGCGCGAGCCGCCTCGGATGGAGAGCTGATAAGCTTCTCGACCTGTTCCTGCGTCTTGTGGCAGAAGGAACAGCGAAGCCCATCTTCACTGATCTTCTTCAAGCTGTATGGCTCCTTTGCCTCGAGTCGGGGCCAACCTGGTCAGTGCGCATTATTGTAGGCCGCCACCGGCCCGAACCAAGCCGCGTCATCAGCCCTGTGAGGTAACCGTTATTAGCGGCCTCAGAGATGCTTGGCGATGATTTCATCGACGATTCCGTATTCCTTGGCCTGTTGGGCGCTCATGATGAAATCCCGCTCGGTGTCCCGGTCGATCTTTTCCACCGGCTGGCCGGTATGCGTGGCCAGAATCTGGGCCAGTACCGCGCGCATCCGCAGGATCTCCTTGGCCGTGATGTCGATGTCGGTCGCCTGGCCGGAAACGCTCGATATCCACGGCTGATGGATCAGCACGCGGGCGTTCGGCAGGCAAAAGCGCTTTTTCGGGGCGCCCGCGGCGAGCAGCACGGCCGCGATCGAGGCCGCTTGCCCGATGCATATGGTGACGACATCGGGCCGGACGAACTGCATGGTGTCGTAGATGGCCATGCCCGCCGTGATCGAGCCGCCCGGGGAGTTGATATAGAGCGAGATGTCCTTTTCCGGATCCTCGGCGGCGAGGAAGAGGAGTTGGGCGGTGGCCAGGTTGGCGACGTGGTCGTCGATCGGCGTGCCGATGAAGATGATGTTGTCGCGCAGCAGGCGCGAATAGATATCGTAGGCGCGCTCGCCCCGGTTGGTCTGCTCGACCACCATCGGGACAAGGGTGGTCCCGTAAGAGCCGCTGTCGCTGGAATGTTTCATGACTGAGACCGGGAGGTTTTGGCTGATTCCTCAGTTCCCTGACTTCTGGGAGTCACGCGGATCTGAGCCTGCTGGTAGAGCCAGTCCAACGTTTTTTCGTTACGAAGCTTCGATTTCATCGTATCGACCGCTCCTTCCCTTGTCAAGCGAGCGCGAAGGGCTGCGACGCTTTCCCCGCTTCTCTCGGCAGCCGATTTCAGCTCAGCCTCGAACTCCTCTTCGCCGATCTCCACTTTTTCCGCCGTCGCAATGCGGTCGAGGAGGATTTCGGCCCGCACGTCCCCTTCGGCCCTTTCGCGCTGCTGGCGCCGCATCGCCACCCAATCGACGTTGACCGATCGCGGATCGACGCCCTGAGCGATCAGCCGACGCACGGCGCGCTCCAACCGGGCGTCCATCTGGACCTCCACCATCGCCTCGGGGACGGGGAAGGCGTGCCGGCCCAGGAGCAGGTCGACGATCTTGTCCTTGGCCAACGCGTTCTGGCGCTCCTCGCGCGCGGCTTCGAGCTGCTGGCGGATCTTTTGCTTGAGTTCCTCGAGCGTGTCCGCCTCGCCGGTTTCCTTGGCCAGGTCGTCGTTCAGCTCCGGCAGCTTCCGCTCCTTCACCGCCACGACCTCGACCGCGAAGTGGAAATTGTTGCCGGCCAGCTTGGCGTCGGGATAGTCGCCCGGATATTCGACGTCGAAGCGGCGATGGTCGCCCGGACTCGCCCCGCGCAGATTTTCGCTGAACGAGGCGACCGTCTCCTCGGCGCCTACGTGGCAGAGCGCGTTGTCCATTTGAATCGGCTGCCCCTTGCCGCCCGCCGGTATTCCGTTCATTTTCAACACGGCGTAGTCGCCGTCCTGCGCCGGCCGCCCTTCGACGGGAACGAAGGAGGCGGCGCGCTCGCGCATCTCTGCGAGGGCCCGGTCGACATCCTCGCCGGTCACCTCGGCCGATTCCACTTCCACTTCGAGATTCTTGTAGTCGCCCAGATCGAATTCCGGCAGAACCTCGAAACGAGCCTTGAACTTGACCGGACCCCCGTCGTTGTAGTCGACCTTTTCGACTCGCGGCTGCGCGACGGGAACCAAGCGGGCTTCACCGAGCGCTTGCTCGAGCCGCTCCGGCACCAGCGACTGCAGCACCTCGTTCTTGATGTCATCGGCGAAACGCCGGCGGATCAGCGTAACCGGCGCCTTGCCCGGCCGGAACCCGGGGATGCGCGCCACCCGCGCCAGATCCTTCGCCACCTTGGCGATTTCCGCCTGGACCGTTTCGGCGGGGATTTCCAGCTCCATCTCTTTCCAGCAGGTTGTATCAGTCATCGGGGTACCAGTGTGCTGCGCCCAACCGAAAATCTTGCAATCGAAAAGACCGGGGATAGCGGTTCCGCGGCAGGCGGAAAACATCATAGGGGAACCGCATCGGCTCGGTCAAGCTGCCTGGGAAGGGGCCCGGAGAGCTCTTTTGGGGACTCTTCCGCAGACCGCAGATGTCCGGGTCAGGAGCGGCGCCCCGAACCGCTCGCCAGACGGGAGGATTTGGATTGAGCGTTTCCCCCCTTCAGCTGTCCTTCCCGTGTCACCAGGTTGATAAACGCCATGGTGGCGCGAGGCAAGCTCCGCCCGCGACGGTAAACCAGCCCGAGTTCGCGCCATAGCTCGACGCCCGCAATGGGAATCAGGACGGCCTGGCCGGCGTTCACCTCGTCCATGGCGAATCGGGAACTGATCAGGGATACGCCCAGGCCCGCCGCGACGAACCGTTTGATCATGGCGACGCTCGGCAGCTCCATCGTCACGCGGATCTGCGAGCGGTAGGGCCGGAAGAACTTGTCGAGCATCTGGCGCGTGAAGCCGGTGCGGGGAAAAATCAGCGGTTGCCCGGCGACATCGCCGATGGTGACGCTCGAGCGCCGCGCCAAGGGATTATCGACGCTGGTCATGAGCATGATCCGGTCGCGAAAGATCGGATGCACGTGCAGGCTCGGGGACTTGATCGGCAGCGTGGCGATGCCCGTGTCGATGGTCCCGTCTTCGACCCGTTCGATGATTTTGTGGCTGAAGTTGCGGTAGATGGCAATTTGCACGGCCGGATGCAGCCGGTGATATTCGGTGAATATCCCCGGTAGCACGTAGAGGCATGTCGCTTCATTGGCCCCGACCGTGAGGACGCCTCGCGGCGTGCTGGCCTGATCGGCCACGGCGCGTTTGGATTCATTCCGCAGGGTCATCAGGCGCTGGGCGTATTCGAGCAGCACCTCGCCCGCCGGAGTCAGGCGCACGACCTTGCCGGCCCGGTCGAGCAGCTTCTCGCCATACTCCTCTTCGAGCTGGCGAATCTGGGCGCTGACGGCGGATTGGGATAGAAAGACCTTCTCGCCCGCCCGCGAGAAGCTGCGTTGCCGGACAACCTCGACAAATGTAGTTAGTTGGTCAAAGTCCATTTCTAATCAGAGTATACCGTCTGAGACAAGGAAAAGAGTAATCACGGAGCCGTTCGGGAAGGGACGCAGCGGCGCTTTGCGCGGGAAACTACGTGAGCGAGGTTGACCCCATCAGGAACTGGTCGATGGCGCGCGCGGCGCGCCGGCCCTCGGCGATCGCCCAGACGACGAGCGATTGGCCGAGCCGCATATCGCCGCCGGCGAAAACGCCGGGAACCGAGGTCATGTAGTTGGCGCCGGTCGCGACATTGCCTCGCGCATCGAGCGCGACGCCGAGCTGTTCGATCAGGCCCGCTTTCACCGGACCGAGGAATCCCATGGCGAGCAGAACCAAGTCGGCGTCCATCGTGAACTCGGTGCCGGGAAGCGGCTCGAACTTCGGCAGAGGGCCGACGCGCACGGCGTGCAACTGGCGAACGTGGCCGTGCCCGTCGCCGGTAAATTTCGTGGTCGCGACAGCCCAGTTGCGGATGCCGCCTTCTTCGTGCGAACTCTCCGTGCGCAATTGAAGCGGCCACAGCGGCCAGGGCGTCGAAGGCGATCGCTCTTCGGGAGGCATGGGCATAATCTCGAATTGCTGGACCGATTTCGGCTTCTGGCGATGCGTCGTGCCCAGGCAATCGGCTCCGGTGTCGCCGCCGCCGATAATCACCACATGTTTGCCGGTCGCGAGGATGCCCTGGGAGACGGCGTCGCCGGCCACACGGCGATTTTGCTGCGGCAGGAATTCCATCGCGAAATGAATGCCTTCGAGCTCGCGCCCCGGCACGCGCAAATCGCGCGGACTTTCCGCGCCGCCCGCGAGCAAGAGCGCGTCAAACTCCTTGCGCAAGTCTGCGACCGGAACACCGCTGCCCACGTGCGCATTCACCTGAAACTTCACGCCTTCGTCGGTCATTTGCTCGAGCCGGAGGTCGAGCACGCGCTTCTCCATCTTGAAATCCGGAATGCCGTAGCGCAACAAGCCGCCGACGCGATCGTTCTTTTCAAAAACCGTGACTTCGTGACCGGCGCGGCGCAGTTGCTGCGCCGCCGCCAGGCCGGCGGGTCCCGACCCGATCACCGCGACCCGCTTCCCGGTCAGCGTCCCGGGCGGCTCGGGACGAATCCAACCCTCGCGGAAGGCGTGCTCGGCGATCGTTTTCTCAATTTGCTTGATGGTGACCGGCGGCTCGTTGATCCCCAAGACGCAGGCGGCCTCGCACGGCGCCGGGCAAATGCGACCTGTGATTTCCGGGAAGTTATTGGTCGCGTGAAGCACGCGAATCGCCTCCCGCCAGCGGTCGCGGTACACCAGGTCGTTCCAGTCAGGGATGAGGTTGTTGAGCGGGCATCCCGTATGGCAGAAGGGCACGCCGCAATCCATGCAGCGCGCGCCCTGCGTGCGGACCTTTTCTTCCGGGAAGGGCTGATAGACCTCGAGGAAATCGCCGACGCGCTCGGCCACCGGCCGGCGAGCAGGCATTTCGCGGGCATACTCCTTGAATCCGGTAATTTTACCCACCGAGCACCTGCCCCGCCTTTTGCGCCGCCGCTTCCCGCACAGCGCCCGAAACCAGCGGCACGCCGAGCACGCGTTTGTATTCGTGCGGGAAGACCTTCACGAATTGCGTGACGGCCGAGTCCCAATTCTCCAGAATCCACCGGGCCTGCGGGCTGCCGGTATATTCGCCGTGGCGGCTGATCAGGTCCAGCAGTGTTTCGATATCTTTCGGGTCGGTGACGGGCTCCAAATCCACCGAGCGGTGGTTGCATTTGACCGCGGCGAATTCACCGTCCGTCGCATCGAGCACAAAAGCGATGCCTCCGGTCATGCCGGCGGCGAAGTTGCGGCCCGTCTTGCCGAGCACGACCACCAGGCCCTTGGTCATGTACTCGCATCCGTGGTCGCCGACGCCTTCGACGACCGCCGTCACGCCCGAGGCGCGCACGGCGAAGCGTTCACCCGCCATGCCGTTCAAAAACACCTCGCCGCTCGTTGCGCCGTACAGGCAAACGTTGCCGACGAGAATGTTCGCTTCGGGGACGAATTCCGACTGCCGCGGCGGATAAACGACGATGCGGCCGCCGGAAAGCCCCTTGCCCAAATAGTCGTTCGCTTCGCCTTCGAGCGTGAGCGTGACGCCGGGCTCGAGGAACGCGCCGAAGCTCTGTCCCGCCGACCCCGTGAATTGAATGCGAATCGTGTCTTCCGGCAGGCCCTTGCCGCCGTAACGCCGCGCGATTTCGCCGCCCAGCATCGCGCCGACCGAGCGATTCACGTTCGTAATCGGCAGGCTTAGATGGACCGGTGTCTGCTCGTCGAGCGCCTGCTTGCAATATTCGATCAGGCTCACGTCGAGCGAGCTTTCGATTTCGTGATCCTGCTCGACTTTCTTGCGGCGGCCGACGTGGCCCGGCAGGGCCGGCCCGGAAAGAACCGAAGAAAGGTTGATGCCTTTGGCTTTCCAGTGGTTCGCCTCTTTGCGCTGGACCAGGCAATCGAGGCGGCCCACCATGTCGTCGAGTTTGCGGAAGCCGAGCCCGGCCATGATCTTTCGCACTTCCTCGGCAACGAAGAAAAAGTAATTGACCACGTGCTCGGGCTTTCCGGTGAATTTCCGGCGCAACACGGGGTCTTGCGTCGCGATGCCCACCGGGCACGTGTTCAAATGGCACTTTCGCATCATGATGCAGCCCATAGCGATGAGCGGCGCCGTCGCAAATCCGAACTCCTCGGCGCCGAGCAGCGCCGCGACCGCCACGTCGCGGCCGGTTTGCAGCTTCCCGTCCACCTGCAGGCGGACGCGGCTGCGCAAATCGTTCATTACCAGCACCTGCTGCGTCTCCGCTAGGCCCAGCTCCCAGGGAATGCCGGCATGGCGAATCGAGCTGATCGGCGAGGCCCCCGTGCCGCCGTCGTAGCCGCTGATCAGGATGACGTCCGCGTGAGCCTTGGCGACGCCCGCGGCGACCGTGCCCACGCCCGCCTCGGCCACCAGCTTGACGGACACGCGCGCGGAAGGATTTACCATCTTGAGGTCGTAGATCAGCTGCTTCAAATCCTCGATCGAATAGATGTCATGGTGCGGCGGAGGCGAAATGAGCGGCACGCCGGGAATCGAATGGCGGATGCGCGCGATCACTTCATCCACCTTGTGCCCGGGCAATTGGCCGCCTTCGCCGGGTTTCGCCCCTTGGGCGATTTTGATTTGCAGGTCGTCCGCGTTCACCAAATATTCGGTGGTCACGCCGAACCGCCCCGAAGCCACTTGCTTGATGGCGCTGCGCCGCAGGTCGCCGCTCGCGTCCGGGACAAAGCGCTCTTCATCTTCGCCACCCTCGCCGGTGTTCGATTTGCCGCCGATGCGGTTCATGGCGACGGCGAGCGTTTCGTGCGCTTCCCGGCTGATCGAGCCGAAGGACATCGCGCCGGTCGCGAAGCGCTTCACGATCTCCGAGGCCGGCTCGACCTCTTCGAGCGGAACCGCCGGACCGGCCGGTTTGAAATCCAGGATCCCGCGCAGCATCAAGAAGTCGCGATTCTGCCGGTCCACGATCGATGAAAATTCCCCGAACGTTTCGGGCGCCGCCTGCCGCACGGCTTGCTGTAGTTTCGCGATGGTCTCGGGATTGATCAGGTGCTTTTCGCCGCGCACGCGATACTGATACTGGCCGCCGACGTCCAGCTCCGTGCCGGACTCGGAGGGAGCCAGCATGGCGAACTCGTGGCGCATCTGCGCCTCGCGCGCGATCACCGCCAAATCCACGCCCTCGATGCGGGACGAGGTGCCGGTAAAATATTTCTCCACCAGCGACCGATCGAGTCCGACGGCCTCGAAAATCTGCGCGCCCTGGTAGCTCTGCAGGGTGGAAATGCCCATCTTCGAGAACGTCTTGAGCAGCCCCTTATCCACGGCCTTCAGGTAGTTCTTCAGTACTTTGTCCCAATCGTCCCCGGGCAGGAATTCTCCCTCCTGGAACAGATCCTCGATCGTCTCGATCGCGAGATACGGATTCACGGCGCTGGCGCCGTAGCCGAGCAGCAAGGCGAAGTGCATGACCTCGCGCGGCTCTCCCGATTCGACGACGAGCGCGACCCGGTTTCGCGTTTCCTCGCGCACCAGGTGATTGTGGACGGCGCTCAGGGCCAGCAAGCTCGGCACGGGCGCGTATTCGCGATCCGGGCCGCGGTCGGAAAGAATCAGCAGCGTGTAGCCGGATTTTATGGCGAGTGAAGCGCGGCGGCACAGGGCGTTGATCGCGCGATCGAGCTCGGCCGCGCCGCCCTTGACGCGGAAGAGCATGGGAAGCGTCATCGCCAGCAAATCGCCGCGGCTTACGCGCCGCAGCTTCTCCAGCCCGAAGTTGGTGATGACGGGATGGCGCAGCTTCAAGGTGTGTGAATTCCTGGGCGCTTCATCCAGAATATTGCCTTCGCAGCCGATGTAACCGCACAGCGACATCACCAGCTCTTCGCGGATCGAGTCGATCGCGGGATTGGTGACCTGCGCGAACAACTGCTTGAAATAATTAAAGAGCAATTGCGGTTTGTCGGACAGGCACGCCAGCGGCGTGTCAACGCCCATCGAGCCCACCGGCTCCAGGCCTTGCTTGCCCATCGGCACGATGACGGTCTTCAGGTCTTCATCCGTGTAGCCGAACGCGCGCTGGCGCTGGACCAGCGTCTCGTGGTCGCTCGGATGCACGTGGACCGGCGTGGGCAGGTGGTCGAGCGTGATCTGGTTTTCCTTGAGCCATTCCGCGTACGGCCGCCGCGCGGCGAGATGCTTCTTGATTTCCTCGTCGGGAATCAACCGCTTCTGGACCGTATCCACGAGCAACGTGCGACCGGGCTCGAGCCGCCCCTTCAGCCGCACCTCTTCGGGCTTGACCGGAAGCACGCCCGCCTCGGACGCCATGATGACGAGCCCGCCCGTGGTCACCAGATAGCGTCCGGGACGCAACCCGTTGCGATCGAGTCTGGCGCCGACCACGCGCCCATCGGTGAACGCCACCGCCGCCGGGCCGTCCCACGGTTCCATCAGGGAGGCGTGATATTCGTAAAACGCCTTGATATCTTCGGGCATCGTGGGGTCGTTGTCCCACGCTTCGGGAATGAGCATCGCCATGACGTGCGGCAGGCTGCGTCCGGCCAGCGTCAACAGTTCCACGGCATTGTCGAGCATCGCGGAATCGCTGCCGCCGGGAGTAATGACCGGCAGCAGCTTCTGCATGTCCTCGCCAAAGAGCGGCGAGGCCAGCGCCGATTGCCGCGCCTGCATCCAGTTGACGTTGCCCCGCAGCGTATTGATCTCCCCGTTGTGGCCGATGTAGCGGTAGGGGTGCGCGAGCGACCAAGTCGGAAACGTGTTGGTGGAAAAGCGCTGGTGAACCAGGCACAGCGCGCTTGCGACGTCCGGCTCGCGGAGTTCCTTATAGAAATGCTCGATCTGCGGGGCCAGCAGCAATCCCTTGTAAACGATCGTGCGGCAGGAAAGCGAAGGAACGTAGAAATACCCTTTCCCCTTCATGTCGCTTTCGGCGACTTCCCGCTCCGCGCGCTTGCGCACGACGTACAGTTTGCGTTCGAGCGCATCCGCGTCCATGCCGGGCGCCCGCCCGATGAAAATCTGTTCGATGTAGGGCTGGCTGCCGCGCGCCAGCCGCCCAATCCGGGTGGCGTCGATGGCTATGTCGCGCCAGCCGAGGAGCGTCAGCCCCTCTTCCTGAACGATTCCTTCCAAGATGCCTTCACAAAGGATCCTCTCGTGGGGTTCCACGGGAAGGAAAATCATGCCGACGCCGTATTCGCCGGGACCGGGCAGGTGGAATCCTAGACGAAGCGCTTCACGCTCAAAAAAAGCATGAGGAATCTGCATCAGAATGCCCGCGCCGTCGCCGGTGTCGGGGTCGCATCCGCACGCGCCGCGATGCGTCAGGTTTATGAGTATCTGCAGGCCCTTGCGGATAATCTGGTGCGAGGGTTTGCCCTCGATGTTCGCGACAAACCCAACGCCGCACCCATCGTGTTCGTGACGCGGGTCGTAAAGCCCTTGCGCCGCTGGCAATCCGAAAATGGGCGATTTGTGGTTCATCCCAATTATCTTATCAGGTGGCCGGCCTCGAACGAGGGGCAGCAGGACAGCCCAGAAAACTAGGCCACGTCCGGTTCGCCACGACCGCAAGGCCGGATAGAATCAATGGAATCGGCGGCGTAAGCAAGGCCGTGGCTCTGGGCCACTTCCGCTCGCAACGGTCTTTCCCCCAGCCTGGCTACAAAAACCATTTCACAGGAATCAGGCTCGATTCCCTGATTTTGACTCCAATGGGGCAACATAATCCTTACTTTCGGCGACCGCCGCCCCAAAGTACAATTAAGAATTTCGATATATCGGATGGATTCTTCTGATCCATCCACACCGCGCCGCCTGGTTCCTTCCAGCGTATACAATAATTGTGCCGTTCCTGAACAGGCCCAAGCCTTTCATTATAGGGGAGATAGTAGCCTGTTCGCCAGAAGGGAGTTGAAAATCCGGCGGCGGCTCGGTGTGCCGAGTCAATCCCAGCTTTGGGAGGCATTAGGCACCGCACCGCTTGCGCCGCCCAGGCGATCCCACAACTTTTATTTTATTAGCGGCTCGTCAACTGCTTGAATCACGGGCTTGCCAACTTGCCGGCGCGGCCTCATGGCCGTCCGCATCTTGCTTCCTGCCCGCGATCCCCGCTCTACGCCAGCTTTTGTTTCTTCAGTTTCGCCCAGCGTGCCCTTTGAGCGTCGGCGATTCTCTTCCGCGCAGCCGCGGAAAGCCGGCGGCGAACTTTCGGTTTCTTCCCCCCTGCCAAGGCGGAACTCGAAACGAGTAATTTCCCGACGGCGACAATCGCCCTGTCCAGCCGTCGCACTTCCTTCACCATGTGGCTCCGCTCAGCTCTCAACTCTTGAATCATTTGCGCCAGATTGGCCATTTTTCAACGTTTCCTTCCCTGTGAGCTAACAATCAGAGTTCCGAATAGTATACACACAAGGTTTCGTGTTTTTGCCTTTGCGGCTCGTCATTTCGAAACCAATCGACTTACTCGCCAGCAATATGGACCAGTTGGTGCGGAAGGTGGGAGTCGAACCCACACGGCCTTCCGGCCACAGGATCCTAAGTCCTGTGCGTCTGCCAGTTCCGCCACTTCCGCGGCAAGCGTCTTCCCTAACTTAACATCTGCGCCACCGGTGGGGAAGAGCAAGTTATCTTTCTTCGTGAATTCTACTCTCGCCTTTTTCGATGTTTTTCTCTCCCCAAAGTCAATAGTACCTTGCCCTATTTCCGTTCTAGGAAAATAGTTGGATCGCGTTAAGTTCCCCTCCTGGGTATTCTGACTTCGGGGCACAGATGTCCCTCATGTCAGCGGAAGCAAGTCGAGGAGGAGTGATGAACACGATGCTTCGTTTGTGGAAAGAAGAAGAAGGTCAGGACCTGGTGGAATACGCCTTGTTGGTGGTTCTGATCGCACTGGGAGCCATAGCAGCCATGAGGGGCTTGGCTAGCGCAATCAGCGACGCCTTCAACAACGCCGCGGGGAACCTCGTCAGCGCCAGCTCCTGAATCGTTTGACCTCGCAGTAGGGGCCGAGTTCCGCTCTCCTCCTTCCGGCGGATCGACCCCGCTGTGGGTCGTTTCCCGATAGCAAGGGCTCGTTTCTTTCAATTCCCAATAACCCTCCAGGAACCCAAAAACTTTCTCGAACGAAGCGGTCGTAAGTTATCGATAGTTGCCCGATCGCCCCGCGGATAGGACTGCCGGTCCGGGGCTCGCACCTACCGACCCGTTTTGCTCTTGGTGAAATCCTGGGTGATGTAATACTCGCCGTGGGGCCCCGCGACGATTCCCACTCCCACGTTCGTGTAATTCGGGTTCAGGATATTCCAGCGATGATTGTGCTGGAATCGGGGTTCGTTCATGAAATTCGCTTCCGCCTCGGCGACGCTGCTCGCGATAGCGATATTTTCTCCCTCGGCCTGCCAGGCGATTCCCGCGGAGTTCAGCCGGTCGACAATCGATTTGCCGTCCGGTGCCACATGGCCAAAGTATCCTTGCCGAATCATGTCCAGGGAATGCGCTCGCGCGATGGCAGCGAGCTTCTGGTTCCAACGGAGTGGATGCAAGCCTCTGGCGTTCGCTGGGTTCAGGCGGTCGCGATTGATCAGATCGAACATCCGTCTTTCCATTTCGCGAGTCGAGGCTGCGGCGTACGGTCGCCGGGCCGCGGGATGGTGGACGGCAGCCTCGGATACGGCGGCGCTCGGGGGACGGGAGCGGTGGTGCCCGGGAGCGCGGGGTACGGTGCTCGCTGGACTGAAGCGATGGTGCACGGGAGCGTGGGATACGGTACTCGCTGGACCGAAGTGGTGCCAAACGCCCGCTCTCTGCGGCTGCTTCGGGGGCGCGCTGTGTCGATCGCCGAAGTGGTGCCAGACGCCCGTCTGTTTTTTCGTAGTACGGGTTGCCGTCCGGGTTTGAGTTTGAGTCTGCGCTTGAGCCGGGCCGCTGGATTGGCTGGAAGTCTGGTTTTGGCCCGCTTGCACGCCGGACGCCGCCGCAAACGACAGGCACACGCCTAAGGCCAATATCGATAGACGCGGCGCGGCGATTGCGATCCGCAGTCTCGAGTTGGCAAAGCCGCCGCTGGCGCCGGAAGGCCGGTTCTGTTTGCGCGGGGCCGGCAGAAATTCGGGTGCGATCTCAGATGGGGTAGTCTTTCGCATATTCCATTTACTACAAAGTACACGCCCTATCCTTCGGCCGCAATAGCTTCAAAGTTCCCTTCCACCTGCCCGAAACGTTGCCCATGCCTTGCCAGGCTAGCCAGGCTAGGCCGCGAGTAGGCTGTTCCTTCTTCAGCCTACGCTTGCTTGACGTGGCGAACCGGGACTACCATGCGAAAGCCGAAGCGCGCAAAGCAATCCACGCCATTTTTCCGCGAGGCATCCATGTCGAAATGGAAAAAACCGCTGGGCATCCTGGCAGCCGTCATCGTGGTGGTGCTGCTGATTCTGATTGTCACGCCGTTCTTCATCAATGCCGATACGTTTCGCCCGCAGATTGAGCAGGCCCTGAGCCACATGCTGGGCCGAAACGTCGAGATCGGCCACTTGCAGGTTTCCCTGTTTCGCGGGAGCCTGGTCGCCAACCGGATTTCGATTGCCGATGATCCAGCCTATAGTCGCGAGCCGTTTCTGACGGCGCGGTCGCTTGCCGTGGGCGTCGATCTCGCGCCGCTGCTCTTCTCCCACGCGCTGAAGGTGCACTCGTTCACCTTCGACGGCCCGCACATTCAGTTGCTGCGCGACAAGCGCGGCGACTGGAACTTCGCCTCGCTCGGTGGAAAAGGGACGGCGAACGGTTCGCCGGCAAGCGCGGCGGCGATGAGGAACATTACGATCGATCGGCTCGCGGTGACCGGCGGCACGATTGCTTTCGGCCGCGCCGGCCAGCCGACCCGTCAGGCATACGACGACGTGAATATCACCGCTCGAAATATCTCGACGACGCACCCATTTCCCTTGCAATTCGATGCGAAAACGCCCGGCGGCGGGAGCCTGCATCTGCAGGCGAGCGTGGGCCCGCTTGAAAACGTTTCGGCCGACCGTTTGCCTTTCCAGGGCCAGCTCCAGGCCAACGCCGTGCCGGCCGCGGACGTGCAGAATCTTCTGGCGGTTCTGGGCTATTCGCTTCCCGAGGGTTCGTCGCTGCAGGGGGGGACCATTCAGGCCAAACTCAAACTCGACGGACCGCTCAATGGTTTTGTGACGTCCGGGCCGGTACAGCTTTCCAATATTCGCTTGGCGGGGTTCAGCCTCACATCGAAACTCGCCGGAGCCCTCGGCCACGCCGGGGCGGCGACGGGCAACGACACCCTCATCCAGCTCGCCAGTTCCAATCTGCGCTACTCGCCCGATGGGGTGCGCTCGGAAGATCTGAAGGTGGTCATTGCGGATCTCGGAACGCTAACCGGGTCGGGAACCGTAGGCGCGGACAACAGTTTGAATTTCCATCTGGTGGCGAAGCTGACGGGTTCGATCCCGCTGGCGCAACTCGTCACACTTCCCATGATCGCCCAGGGCGGCGGCGAAGGGCTTCCGTTTGATGTCAGGGGGACGACCTCGCATCCGGTCATCGTTCCGGACATGAAGGGGCTGGCGGGTAACATCGTCAAGTCGCTTGCCGGGCCGGGCCAGCAACAGCAACAAGGCGGAATCGGCGGGATCATCGGGGGCTTTCTCGGGCAGAAGAAAAAGCCCTGATCGCGCCGGAGGCTCTGGCGGCGCGGCGCGGCCCCGGCCCCGGAACCGGTTCCGCTATTTCGCGCCAGCGTATCTTGTGCGTCGTGCGCCCCCGCGCCTAAAGTGACGGCGCGCGCTTACACGAGGGATGTATACTGCGATTGAGCAGGCTCTTTTGGCGGAACTGTTCGCTCCCTCTCCGCCCGCTTCCCCACCGTTTCCCTCGTGAGGAGGAACCATGTCGCCGGCCAGGCCAAAGGTCACCATTGACGGCAACGAAGCCGCCGCATTCGCCGCCTATCACACCAGCGAGGTGATCGCCATTTACCCGATCACGCCGGCATCCCCCATGGGCGAACTGGCCGACGAGTGGGCGGCCAAGGGGAGGGAAAACATTTGGGGGGCCGTACCGGAAGTCATCGAAATGCAGAGCGAAGCCGGCGCGGCCGGGGCGCTGCACGGCGCGATTCAAGCCGGCGCGCTCGGCGCGACCTTTACCGCGTCCCAAGGTTTGCTCCTGATGATCCCCGACATGTACAAAATCGCTGGCGAGCTGACGCCGGCGGTGATTCACGTGGCTTCGCGCACGGTGGCTACGCACGCGCTCTCGATCTTCGGCGACCACAGCGATGTGATGGCCTGCCGGACAACGGGCTGGGCCATGCTCGCCTCGAATTCGGTGCAGGAAGCGATGGACTTGGCGCTGGTGGCGCGAGCCGCGACCCTGGCCTCGCGCGTTCCCTTCCTGCATTTCTTCGACGGATTCCGCACCTCGCATGAAGTCGCGAAGGTGGAACAGCTCGCCCTCGAAGACCTGCGCGCGATGATCGACGCCGAGCCGGTGCGCGCTCATCGCGCCCGCTCTCTTTCGCCCGAGCGGCCCGTTCTGCGCGGCAGCGCCCAAAACCCCGACGTTTTTTTCCAGGCCCGCGAGGCGATCAATCCGTTCTATCGGCGCTGCCCGGCCGTCGTCGAGGAGCAGATGGAAAAATTCGCCCTCCTGACCGGGCGCCGCTACCGGCTCTTCGACTACGTCGGCGCCCCCGACGCCGAGCGGGTCATCGTGATCATGGGTTCCGGCGCGGAAACGGTGGAAGAAACGGTGGCCTTCCTCGCCGGGCGCGGCGAGAAGGTGGGTTTGGTGAAGGTGAGGCTCTACCGGCCGTTTTCGGTCGAGCATTTCATCCGCAGCCTGCCGCCGACGGTCCGGGCGATTGCGGCTCTCGACCGCACCAAAGAGCCCGGGGCGACGGGCGAGCCGCTTTACGGGGATGTGGTGACGGCGGTAAACGAAGCGATTGCCGAAACCGGCGCGTCCTTCGCTCCCGGACTCCGGATCGTCGGCGGCCGCTACGGGCTCTCCTCGAAAGAATTCACTCCGGCAATGGTGAAAACGATATTCGACGAACTGGGCCGGCCGAAACCTCGCAATCATTTCACCGTGGGAATCCGCGACGATGTCACCCACGCCAGCTTGGACTTTGACCCGGAATTTTCCGTCGAAGCCCCCGATACGGTCCGAGCGGTTTTCTTCGGACTCGGCTCGGACGGCACCGTCGGCGCGAACAAGAACTCGATCAAGATCATCGGGGAGGGTACCGACCTTTACGCCCAGGGATACTTCGTCTACGACTCGAAAAAAGCCGGCGCGATGACCATCTCTCACCTGCGTTTCGGGCCGAGGCCAATCCACTCCCCCTACCTGATCTCCCAGGCCAGTTTCGTGGCCTGCCACCAATTCTCGTTTCTCGACCGGATGGAAATCCTCAAACTCGCGCAGCCGGGAGCCACGTTTCTGCTCAACAGCCCCCATGGCCCGGCCGATGTCTGGGAGCATCTTCCCGTCCGGGTGCAGCAGGAGATTCTCGACAAGCGCCTGCATTTTTACGTGATCGACGCCGACTCGGTCGCCCAGGCGACGGAGATGGGCCGGCGGATCAATACCATCATGCAGACCTGTTTTTTCGCTTTGAGCGGGGTGTTGCCGCGCGCGGACGCCATTGCGGCCATCAAGGCGGCCATTCGCAAGACCTACGGCAAACGGGGCCAGGCGGTCGTAGAGATGAATTTCGCCGCCGTCGATCAGACGCTCGAGAATCTCTACGAAGTCGCGGTGCCCGCGCAGGTGAGCGGTCGGATCGAAATGCGGCCGCCCGTCGCGGCCGAGGCGCCCGAATTCGTGCAGAAGGTGACGGCGCGCATGATCGCTGGCGAAGGGGACCTGCTGCCCGTCAGCGCCCTGCCCGTCGATGGAACGTTCCCGACCGGAACGGCGCGTTGGGAAAAGCGCAATCTCGCCCTGGAAATTCCCGTCTGGGATGAGCCGCTGTGCATTCAGTGCGGCAAGTGCGTTCTGGTCTGCCCGCATTCGGTGATTCGCGCCAAGATTTACGCGCCGGAGGCCCTGGCGGAGGCGCCGGCCGGGTTCAAGTCGGCCAAGCCGTGGTGGAAGGAATACGAGCACCTGCGCTACACGCTGCAGGTGGCGCCGGAGGATTGCACGGGTTGCGGTCTATGCGTCGAGGTTTGTCCGGCGAAGAGCAAGTCCGAAGTGAAGCACAAGGCGATCAATATGACGCCCCAGCCGCCGCTGCGGGAGCAGGAAGCGGAGAACTGGGAGTTCTTCTTGAAGCTGCCCGAGGCCGAACGGGAAACCCTCCACACCAGCCAGGTGAAGGATGCGCAACTGCTCGAGCCGCTATTCGAATTTTCCGGCGCCTGCGCCGGCTGCGGGGAAACGCCGTACATTCGTCTGGTGACGCAGCTCTTTGGGGATCGCGCCGTGATCGCCAACGCCACCGGCTGCTCGTCGATTTACGGCGGAAATCTGCCGACAACCCCTTACACGACCAACTCGCAAGGATACGGGCCGGCATGGTCGAATTCCCTGTTCGAAGACAACGCCGAATTCGGCCTGGGCATCCGCCTGGCCCTCGACAAGCAGAACGATTACGCCCGCCATCTGCTCGGGCAACTCGCGCCGGCGATTGGCGAGCGCCTGGTCGACACATTGCTCCGGGCCGAACCGTCCGGCGAGGCCGGGACTCGTGAGCAGCGCCGGCGCATCCAGCTGTTGCGCGACCGCCTGGCCACAATCGAGGGCCGCGAGGCGATGGACCTGCTGGCGGTGAGCGATTCGCTGGTTCGCAAGAGCGTGTGGATTATCGGCGGCGACGGCTGGGCCTACGACATCGGCTTTGGCGGCCTCGACCACGTTCTCGCCTCGGGCTACAACGTGAACATCCTGGTGCTCGACACCGAGGTGTACTCGAATACCGGCGGCCAACGCTCGAAGGCGACGCCTCGCGGGGCGGTGGCGCGATTTGCCTTTGCCGGCAAAACGACTCCCAAGAAGGATCTGGCCCTGATGGCCATGAGTTACGGCAACGTCTACGTGGCCCGCGTGGCCATGGGCGGCGGAGACACGCAAACCTTGAAAGCGATGACCGAAGCCGAAGCCTTCGACGGACCCTCGATCATCATCGCCTTCAGCCCCTGCATCGCGCACGGCTACGACCTCAAGTTCGGAATGCAGCAACAGAAAATCGCCGTGCAATCGGGCTATTGGCCCCTCTTCCGCTACAATCCCGCACTGATTGGCCAGGGCAAAAATCCTCTCCAGCTGGACTCGCGCGCGCCGGATGTTCCGCTGAAAAAATACATGTACAACGAGACGCGGTTCACCATGCTGGCAAACAGCGAGCCGGCAATCGCACGCAACCTGTTGCAGCTGGCGCAGCACGACGTCGATTCCCGCTGGAAACTCTATGCGGCGCTCGCTTCGCTGCCGGCCAACGACGGCGACCAGAATCCCCCCTCGCCCCCGGCGTCGGCCGACGCGGAGAAGGGCGAGGAAAAGGAGAAAGAGTCATGATCGATCTAGGGTCATCCTACCTGGGCATCGCTTTGAAGAACCCGGTTGTCGTCTCCGCGTCGCCCTTGCAGAAAGAGATCGATAACATTCGCCGGATGGAAGATGCCGGAGCCGGCGCCATCGTCATGCATTCCCTCTTCGAGGAGCAGATTCGCCTCGAAGGCCGCGAACTCGACCGCTGGCTCGAGCAAGGCACGGAAAGTTACGCCGAGTCGCTTCGCTACCTGCCGGACCTGGAAAATTACAATTTGGGGCCGGAGGGTTATCTCGAGCACCTCACCCGGGCCAAGGCTTCCGTCCACATCCCGATCATCGGCAGCCTGAACGGTGTTTCCAAGGGAGGCTGGACCCACTACGCGCACATGATGGAACAGGCCGGCGCCGACGCCATCGAGTTGAATCTGTACGAAGTGCCGACCGACCCGAACACCACCGGCGACCAGATCGAGCAGCGCTACTGCGATCTGGTCGCCCAGGTGCGAGGATCGGTGCATGTTCCGCTGGCGGTGAAAATCGGTCCGGCGTTCAGTTCCATGGCGAATATGGCCCGGAAATTGGATGGCTCCGGCGCCAATGGCCTGGTCCTCTTCAACCGTTTTTACCAGCCGGATCTGGACCTGGAGGTGCTCGAGGTGGTGCCGACGCTCAGCCTGAGCCGTTCGGAGGAACTGCTTCCGCGGCTGAGCTGGGTGGCGATTCTCTATGGTCACGTCTCGGCCGATATGGCCGTCACGGGCGGCGTGCATACGGGCGCCGACGTTCTGAAATGCATGATGGCCGGGGCGCGAGTGGCGATGATGACCTCGGCTCTGCTGCACAGCGGAATCGGCCATATCGAGCAGGTGCTGGCGCAGGTGCAATCCTGGATGGAAGAGCATGAATACGAATCGATCCGCCAGATGCAAGGAAGCATGTCGCGCCGCTCGGTCCCCGACCCCGCGGCCTACGAACGCGCCAACTACATGCAGGTCCTCAGCTCCTACGCCCTCAAGGGCGGCCGGGCAAGCTAGGCTCCCGAAACTTGGCGGGCGCGAATCGAGAGAAACCAATCCGCATGCGATTCCGCCCTCTTTGACGCTATGCTAGTGGCATGAAGAACGTTCGCGAACGCATTCGGATGCTCGAACGGGAAGAGGTTTCGCCCGAAATCGGCGAAATGTACGATCAGCTGCTCGCGCAGCGGGGCGTCGTTCCCAACATGTTCAAGACGCTGGCGCATACGCCCGCGCTGGCCGCCGGCGTGGCGGCTTTCCTGAAGCCGCTGATGGCCGATGGGGCGCTGGCCGGCTGGTACAAGGAACTGGTCGCGACGCGCGTGGCGCTGCTGAACCAGTGCGACTATTGAATGTCCGCACACTCTGCTTTGGCAAAGCAGAAAGGCGCAACCGACCGGCAGGTCGAGGCCGTGAAGGATTTCGAGAACGGGCCGTTCACGGAAACCGAGAAAGTGGGCTTGCGTTACGCCGACCGCCTTCACCGTTCCCCGCTCGAAATCGACGACGCTTTCTACGCCGAAGCGCGGAAGGTTTTCGGCGACCGGCAGATCATCGAATTGACAGCCGTCGCGGCCGCCTTCGAGTATTTCACCCGTTTCGTCGATGCCCTGCGGATTCCCACCACGCCGCTCGCTCCGGCCAAATAATCCCGCCGCGCGGCGCGCACCGAGCCGTTAGCTCGAAACGGGCCGCGATGGCCCTTCGGCGACGGCGAGGAAACGGACCAGCGATTCGAGCTTGCCCGCCGCGGCTCCCGAATCGATCGATTGCGCGGCCGCGGCCGCGCCCTCCCGAAACCCCTCGGCTCGGCCGGCGGCCACCAGGGCCGCCGACGCATTGGCCAGGACGGCGTAGCGCAACGCACCATCCTCGCCCCCTAGAATGCGCCCGATGATCTCGGCGTTTTGAGCCGCGTCGCCGCCTCCCAGCTCGGTGAGCGGCATGCGCCGCAAACCAAAATCCTCGGGCGTCACCTCGTAGCAGCGCACGCTTCCGGCGGAAAGTTCGGCGACGAATGTCGCACCCGAGATGGAGATTTCATCGAGTCCGTCGCGCCCGTGGACGGCGAACGCGCGGCTGACGCCCAACTCACCCAGGGCTTGGGCGACGCGCTCGGCATACTCGGCCGAGAATACGCCGGCGATCTGGGCCGAGGCGCCGGCCGGATTGGTGAGCGGCCCCAGAAGATTGAAAACGGTGCGAAGTTTCAGCTCGCGGCGGGCGCGCATCGCGTGTCTGGTTGCCGGGTGAACGGCGGGGGCGTACAGGAATCCGATACCGATCTGCTCGATGGCCCGCCCGGCCTGCTGGGTGGCATATTCGGGATCGATGCCGAGCGCCTCGAGGACGTCAGCCGAGCCGCAGCGCGAGCTGATCGAGCGGTTGCCATGTTTGGCGACGCGCACGCCGGCCCCGGCGATGACGAATGCCGCCGCCGTGGAGATGTTGAACGTGCCGGAGCCGTCCCCGCCCGTGCCGCAGGTGTCCACGAGCGGCCCGGCCGTCCGGTGGCCAGCCGGAAAGACTGGGCGGGCGTTGGCCCGCATGGCGCGCGCGAAGCCGACCATCTCGGCAACGGTCTCGCCCTTGAGCCGCAGCGCGACCAGCAGCCCGGCGATCTGGGCATCGGTTGCGCGGCCGGCCAGAATCTCTCCCATGACGGATTCGGCCTGGGCCGCATCGAGCTCGCCGCCGGTGGCCAGCCGCTCGAGTGCGTCGCTTAGCTGCATCGATTCCGTCCGTGGATGTCTTGCCGATCGCTGGCGTTACGGTTACACTGTCGCATTCTACATAGGATTCTAGCATCGCCCGGTTGCCATGAAGATTCACGAATATCAGGCCAAGCAAATCCTCTCCCGTCACGGCGTCGCGATTCCCCGCGGGCAACTGGCCACCACCCCCGATCAAGCGCGCACCGTTGCCGAGCGCCTGGGCACTTCCACGGTCGTGGTGAAGGCCCAGGTTCATGCCGGCGGCCGCGGCAAAGGCGGCGGCGTGAAACTGGCGCGGTCGCCCGAAGAGGCCGAGCGCGTCGCCAGCGAGATCCTCGGCAAACGGCTCGTTACGCCGCAGACCGGCGCGGAAGGACGGCTCGTCCGGAAGGTGCTGGTCGAAGAGGGGCTGGAAATTCGCCGAGAAATCTACCTGGGGCTGCTGGTGGACCGCGTCGTGGCGGCGCCGGTGCTGATGGCCAGCGCCGCGGGGGGCATGGAAATCGAGGAAGTGGCCAAGGAAAAGCCCGAAGCGATCCTTCGCGAGAGGCTTACTCCCGGTTTCGGCCTGGAGGCCTTTCAGGCGCGCAAAGTGGCCTTTGCCCTGGGTCTGGCGCCGGAACTGGTTGGGCAAGCGGTGAAGCTGCTGGGCGGCGTGCATCGCGCCTTCGTCGATACCGATGCGTCGCTGGTGGAAATCAATCCCTGCATCGTCACCGGCGACGGACGTCTGGTGGCGCTCGACGCGAAAATGAATTTCGACGATAACGCCCTCTACCGCCATCCGGAACTGGCCGAATTGCGCGACCTCGACGAGGAAGCGCCCCTGGAAGTCGAGGCCTCCCGGTACAAACTGAACTACATCAAACTCGATGGCAACGTCGGCTGCATGGTCAACGGCGCCGGTCTCGCCATGGGCACCATGGATATCATCAAGCTTTCCGGCGGCAGCCCCGCCAATTTCCTGGACGTCGGCGGCGGCGCCTCGGCCGAACAGGTGAAAAACGCCTTTCGCATTCTGACGAGCGACCCGAGCGTTCGAGCCGTTTTCATCAATATTTTCGGCGGCATTCTGCGCTGCGACGTATTGGCCAGCGGCGTCGTGCAAGCGGCCCGCGAACTCGACCTCCGCGTGCCGGTCGTCGTGCGGATGGAGGGCACCAACGTCGAGCGGGGCCGCGAAATTTTGCGCGAGTCGGGACTCAACTTTACCGTTGCCACCGACATGAAGGACGGGGCCCAAAAGGCGGTGAAGCTGGCAAGCCCCTAGCGCACACCCCGGCCCAGCCGGGCCCCCGGAACCTGGAAAATCGAGGGCCGCGGGGTGTTCGCGCCGCTGGCGAAAATCTTATGAGCGTTCTCATCGACAAAAATACGCGCGTCATCGTCCAGGGCTTTACGGGCCGGGAAGGCACCTTTCACGCGCAGCAGATGATCGAATACGGCTCGAGCGTCGTCGGCGGCATCACGCCCGGCAAAGGCGGCACGCGGCATCTCGACCGGCCCGTATTCAACACCGTAGCCGATGCGGTTCGCGAAACCGGCGCCAACGCCTCGATTATTTTCGTGCCGCCGGCCTTCGCCGCCGATGCCGTGCTCGAAGCCATCGAGAGCGGCCTGCCTTTGGTCGTCTGCATCACCGAGGGCATCCCCACGCTCGACATGGTCCGCGTCAACGCCGCCTTGCGCGCCAGCCGCACCCGCCTGATCGGGCCCAACTGTCCCGGCATCATCTCTCCAGGCCGATGCAAAATGGGAATCATGCCCGGCCGCATTCACCGTCCCGGGCACGTCGGCCTGGTCAGCCGAAGCGGCACGCTGACCTACGAAGCCGTTCATCAACTGACCCAGCTCGAAATCGGGCAGTCCACCTGCATCGGAATCGGCGGCGATCCGATCATTGGAACCAATTTCCTCGAGGCCATCCGCCTCTTCAACGACGACGCCGAAACCAGGGCGATTCTGATGATTGGCGAAATCGGCGGCAACGCCGAAGAGGTCGCCGCCCAGTTCGTGCGCGAGCATGTCCGCAAGCCTGTCATCGGATTTATTGCCGGACAAACGGCGCCTCCGGGACGCCGCATGGGCCACGCCGGCGCCATCATCACCGGCGGGCAGGGCACGGCAAAGGGAAAGTACGCGGCGATGGAAGCCGCCGGGATCCTCACCGTTCAGAGTCCGGCCGAAATCGGGCAGACGGTAGCCCGCGCGCTGGGCCAGGCCGCCAGGCAATCCTAGCGAGAAAAGATATTCCGGTCCGCCAATCGAGAAGGAGCGCAACCAACCGTGGCTAGAGAACGCACGCTCGCAATCATCAAACCCGACGCCGTGAGCCGTGGGCTCACCGGCGAGATCCTCTCCCGCATCCACCAAGCCGGCTTCGAGATCGTCGCCATCGAGTCGCTGCGCCTGACCAAGGCGGAAGCCGAGGGCTTCTACGCGGTCCATCGCGCCAGACCGTTTTTCGACGAGCTCACTACGTTCATGAGTTCGGGCAAGGTGGTCGTCCTGGCGCTCGAGGCCGAAAACGCCATCGCCCGCTGGCGCGAACTGATGGGAGCCACCGACCCCGCCAAAGCGGCCCCGGACACCTTGCGCCGCCTCTTCGGCTCCAGCATCCAGAACAACTGCACGCATGGTTCCGATGCCCCGGAAACCGCGGCCTTCGAGATTTCCTATTTCTTTTCCGGGCGCAAGCTCGTCTAGATTGGTCGACGAAGTGGTTCCCGGGGCCGGTTGCGCACCGGACGATTCCCTACGATTTTTGAAGGCAGGCGATCAGGGCGGGCACGATCTCGAACAGATCGCCGACGACGCCGTAATCGGCGATCTCGAAGATGGGGGCGTTCCGGTCCTTGTTGACGGCAACGACGGTGCGCGAGCCCTTCATCCCGACAACGTGCTGGATGGCCCCGCTGATACCGAGCGCGAGATAAAGTTTCGGAGCCACGGTTTGCCCGGAGCTGCCGATCTGGCGGTCCATCGGCAGCCAGCCTTCGTCACAGATCGGGCGCGACGCGGCGATTTCCCCGCCGAGCAGCTTCGCCAACTCCTCGGCGAGCGGGATGTTGGCCTGCTCTTTGATGCCCCGGCCGACGGAAACGATGATCGGAGCCTGGGTGAGATCGACGGCCTGCTTGGCCTCGCGAAACAGCTCGAGCGGCCGGGTGCGAATCTGCTCCGGTTTTAGGTCGACTTCGATTTTCCGGACCGGCGCCTGGCCGGCTTCGCGCGAGGCGACCTGATCGGAGCGGAACGCGCCAGCCTGGAAGGAAGCGAACCAGGGCGCAGGACCGGCGAAGGTGACATCGGCGTTGGCGCGGCCCTGAAACATCTGCCGGACGAGTACGATCCGGCCTTCTTCCCACCGGTAACCCACGCAGTCTCCGACAAAACCCTTACCGAGCGACGCGGCCAGCTTCGGCGCGAAGTCGCGGACCTGATAGGTGTGCGGCAGCAGCACGAGGTCGGGCGAGGTCTGCTCGATCAAGCGGCGCAAAGCGATGGAGAAACCGTCGGCGGTGTAGGGCTCGAGCAGGGGATGATCGAGCAGCAGGACTTCGCCGAGGCGCTTGGCGGCCAATTCATCCGCCAACCCGGCGACTTGGCTTCCGGCCAGGACGGCGCACAACTCGGCCGACGTCTTTTCGGCCAGCTGCTGAGCGGCCACCAGCGTTTCCCAGGAGACGGGATTCCATTTTCCCTGGCGCTGTTCGGCTACTGCGAAAATTTTCATCGTTCCCTTCGGTTCCTTTCGCTCGCGCGGCGGCTAGGACAAGACGCGCGCTTCGTGCCGCAGCTTTTCAATCAGCGCGGCGGCGACATCCTTGGCCGAGCCGTCGAGAAATTCCGTTTTCTTGGTTTTTTGAGGGACGTAGACGCGCTCGATCTTTTGCGTCGGCGCGTCGGCAAGACCCAGGCTGGCCCGCTCGACCGATCGAATCTCCTTTTTCTTGGCCGCCATGATGCCCTTCAGGGTGGCGTAGCGGGGCTTGTTGATCCCGGACTGGATACTGAGAACGGCGGGAAGCGGAATTTCCATCGACTGGAACCAGCCCGCCTCGAGTTCCCGCTTTAATTTGAGCATGCCGTCCGACGCCTCGATCTGCATGATGATGGTGGCGTGCGGCAAGCCCAGCAGCTCGGCCAGGAGCACGCCGGTCTGGCCGAAGCCGTGGTCGTCGCTTTGCAGCCCGGTGAGGATCAGGTCGAGCGATTCCTCCTTGAGCACCGCGGCCAGCGAGCGGGCCGCAGTGAGCGGGTCGAGCTGGTGGAAACCGGCGTCAACGACGTGGATCGCGCGGTCGGCGCCCTTGGCCAAGGCCTCCTTGATCGTTTGTTTGGCGCGCTCGGGGCCGAGCGAGGCGGCGACGACTTCTCCACCGTGCTTTTCCTTCAAGCGCAGGGCTTCCTCGAGCGCGTAGCCGTCCGGCTCATTCATTTCGAATCCAATGTCGGATTCGCGAATCCACACCGCCGGCTCGGCGATCGCCAAGGGGGCGTCGCGGGTGGGAACCTGTTTGATGCAAACACCGATTTTCAAGAAAATCTCCTCAAAACGGGGCCGCGCCCTAGCGGCCTTCCCAACGTTTGAACAGCAGGGCGGCGTTGGTGCCGCCGAATCCGAAGGAGTTCGAAAGGGCGTAGCGAAACTCGACGCGGCGAGCTTGGTTCGGCACGTAGTCGAGATCGCATGCCGGATCGGGATGCTCGTAGTTGATGGTCGGCGGCACGATCTGGTCGCGCAGGGCGAGAACTCCGATTCCCGCCTCCAGGCCGCCGGCGCCGCCGAGCAGATGCCCGGTCATCGATTTTGTGGAGCTGATCGGAATTTTCCTGGCGCGTTCGCCGAACACGCGCTTGATGGCGGTCGTCTCGGTGGCGTCGCCGATCGGAGTCGAGGTGCCGTGGGCGTTGATGTAACCGACTTCGTCGGCATGAATCGCGGCGTTCTCGATGGCGAGCTTCATCACGCGGTAGGCGCCGTCGCCCTGCTTGGCGGGCTGGGTGATGTGGTAGGCGTCGCCGCTCATGCCGTAGCCGACGATTTCCGCCAGGATGGTGGCGCCTCGCCGCTCGGCGTGCTCGAGCGATTCCAGCACGAGAACGCCCGCGCCTTCGCCGACGACGAAGCCGTCGCGCTCGGCGTCGAAGGGACGGCTGGCGCGCTGCGGCTCGTCGTTTCGAGTCGATAGCGCGCGCATGGCGCTGAAGCCGCCGATGCACATCGGGGTGATGGCCCCCTCCGAGCCGCCGCAGATCATGACCTCGGCGTCGGAGCGGGCAATGATGCGGAAGCTGTCGCCGACGGCGTGCGCCGAAGCCGAGCAGGCGGTCGCGGTGGCCGAATTCGGGCCGCGGGCGCCGTAGCGAATCGATACGTATCCGGATGCGAGGTTGATGATGGCGGAGGGAATGAAAAAGGGGCTGATTCTACCCGGCCCGCCGGCCAGGAGCTTGGAGTGCTCGCGCTCGATGACGTCGAACCCCCCGATCCCGGAACCGATGTACACCCCGGTGCGGTCGGCGATTTCCGGGGTGATTTCCAGGGCCGTCATTTGCATCGCGTCGGCGGCGGCCGCGATGGCGAGCTGAATGAAGCGGCCCATCTTTTTCAGCTCTTTTTTCTCGACCCAGCGCGAGGGATCGAAGCCGGGGACTTCGCCGGCGATTTGGCTGTCATGACCGGTGGGATCGAAGAGCGAGACACGGCGAATGCCGCTTTTGCCCGCGAGCAGGTTCGGCCACACCTCGGAGGTGCCGATACCGCAGGCGCAGACCAGTCCCACGCCGGTGACGACCACGCGACGGTTCAAAGCGTATTCCCCCTGCGTTCGGAGAAAGGATACTGCGGAAAAACCGCAGACAACCTATTTCTTGGCCTGGGAATGTTTATCGATGTAACTGATCGCGTCCTGGACGGTTGCGATCTTTTCGGCATCCTCATCGGGAATTTCGATCCCGAACGCTTCTTCAAACGCCATTACCAGCTCGACCGTATCGAGTGAATCGGCGCCTAGATCGTCCACGAAAGAGGCGGTGGGCGTCACTTCCGCCTCGTCGACACCGAGCTGCTCGACGATTATCTGCTTCACACGTTCCTCGACGCTGGCCATGCTCTTGGTTCCTCCGCTCGGCTCGGCTTTCTGACTGCGGGGCACGGGAGAAGTTCGCCACACCTGGTGGATTGTCCTCCGCCCATCAAACCCGCCCATTCTAGTCACCACCTCCGAACTGGTCAACCTCGGCGGCGCGACCGGCCTCCGTAGGGCGCCCGGCCGGGCACCCGCCGGAGAACCCCGTTCAGTCCCGGGGTCCCGGATTCGGGCGGCCTGGTTGGCGCCAGCGTGGCCGGGCGGGTGTTGTAGCAAGGTAAAAATGTCACCCCTAACAGCCGAGTGAAAATGTCACCCCCTCGTTATTTTTTTAGAGGGCCTCGATCTGCAATTTTGTGTCGCCGT